>FZPS01000059.1_pt613 | contig 25995 bp, 23 predicted proteins | sample 1817821 | NCBI WGS metagenome assembly FZPS01 (sample SAMEA104158645, study PRJEB21678) | metagenome | place: Germany | collected 2015-04-21 | reverse complement strand
CTTCATGGTTCTTGGGTATTAAATAAAACATCATAAATGTAACATAAATAAACAAGGCGATAAATACCCATGTTGATTTTCTTTTTTTTCTCATAAGTTCAAAATCGTTATTGAGGAAAACTTGAAAGACAAAAATAGTATTTTACAGAACATATAGAACTATCATAATACTTTTTTATTAGTTTTGTAAAACTTAAATTACCAGTATGAGGCAATATTCTCTTTTTATACTCTTTGTAATAACTTCTTTCTTTTCAATAAACGCACAACCTAAGCAAGAAGTTCGCGCTGTTTGGTTAACAACAGCCTATGGAATGGATTGGCCTAGAATTAAAGTGCGTGATTCGAATGATATAAAAAGACAGAAGGATGAATTGATAGATATATTAGATCAACTACAAGCAGCTCACTTTAACACTATACTTTTTCAGGTTAGAACACGAGGAACCGTTTTTTATCCCTCTAAAATTGAGCCCTTTGATGCAGAACTCACAAACAGGAAGAATGGAAATCCCGGATATGATCCGCTATCTTTTGTCATTGAAGAGTGCCATAAGCGAGGAATGGAATGCCACGCTTGGATTGTAGCTATTCCTCTAGGAAGTCAAAATCATGTACGTTCCCTTGGGAATTCTTCTATAACCAAAAAGAAACCTTCTCTCTGTATCAACTATAAGCGCCATTACTACCTCAATCCCGGACATCCTGAAACTAAATCTTTCCTAATGAGTCTCGTAGAAGAAATCATTAGGAATTATGATATTGACGGAATCCATTTTGACTACCTTCGTTATCCGGAAAGAGCTGATCGATTTCCTGATCAAAAAGAGTTTCGAAAGTATGGAAAAGGATTATCGCTTGATCAATGGAGAAAAAATAACCTAACAGATATTCTTCGACACGTCTACCGTGAAACTAAACGCATAAAACCTTGGGTTAAAGTCAGTACTTCTCCGGTAGGTAAATTAAAAGACACTCCGCGCTACTCCTCTAAAGGATGGAATGCTTTCGATGTAGTGCATCAAGATGTAAATCAATGGCTACAAGAAGGAATTCAAGATCAAATCTACCCAATGATGTATTTTCAAGGAAATAACTTTTTCCCTTTTGCACTAGATTGGAAAGAACGATCGAACAACAAACATATCATACCGGGACTAGGGATCTATTTTCTTGACCCAAGAGAAGGTAATTGGACTTTAGATGAAATAGAAAGACAAATGCATTTCCTTAGAAATCATAACTTGCAAGGTCAAGCTTTCTATCGAACTGAATTTTTAATTAGAAATACGCAAGAGGTTTTCACCCTTATTAAAAATGATTTTTACGAATACCCGGCACTTCAACCTCCTATGCCTTGGCTAAAAGATGAAGCTCCTACTCCCCCTTCTTCATTAAAAGCCGAACGTGTAAACTTTGGATATACCCATTTAACATGGACATCCTCCTCTTCTGCAATGCACGAAGATGTGTTTTACGTAATGTATGGATCTAATCAATATCCTGTAGATTGTAGTAAGGCGGAACATATCATAGCTCAACGACTTACTGATACAGAATACATCTATGCCCCGGTATTCCCTTGGGAATCTGTGCGTTTTTTTGCTGTAACCACTATGGATAGATATGGAAATGAAAGTGAGCCTATTCAATTATCAGCCAAGCTCTATAACGACTGGTGGAAGTAACCGGAACCAAAGGAAAATAGCCGGATACTAATTGATTGTTCTCAATTCTTGGTGGATACTTATCTTCCATTTCAAAATGTTTTGCCAGAGCTTCTCCATCAGATCTGTAAAAATAAGTATCAAACTTTCCCTGAGCGTGGAAAGGAAGAAAATCGTTACGTATATGCGAAGCTACAACTCCCATATTCATCCTAAAATTTACTTCAACACAAGGGTGTATCCTGTAATAAGGACTATCATCAAAAGAACAAATCATCATATCCACTCCTAAGTAACCTTGGTAGCTATCTTTCACTAAGCTCTCAAATTGATACTTTAATCTCTTCTTTAAGTGATTTAATTCTGTTAATGGAACATATTTTGATAATTGCTCTTCTATTTTTTCATCCGATAGTAAAAAGCTTCCTTGATAAGAGCCAAAAGAAGAGGTATTAAATAAAGAATAACTAATAAAATCACATACCCCCTTTGATGAGATGTAAAACTCCATAGCAAAGTCTACTATTTTATTATACCGAGGTTCTCCAATAACTCCATTTTGGCGCTCAATAATACGTTTGGCCCAGACTTGAAGAGAAGGTATTAATGTATTTTCACACCACATGATACCTCTACCACTTCCTGAAAGAGGTTCTTTCAAAACAGTTGCTTCTTGTTGTTCTACAAAGCAATTCAACTCCTCTAAAGAATTAAATAAATAAGACTCTCCACAGAAATAAGGAGATATCTGCAATTTTGATAGTAGTTCTACACTAAATGAACGATGAGAGAGTTGAGTTAACTTCTTTAGGTATTCCTCATTGGGTAAAAACTCTTCTTGAATCTCATTTTCAATTAGCCATTCTCTTACTGTATAATCCCAACCCCAAGGCATTACCTCAACATTATTTATGTGTTTGATCTGCGATGGTAACACCCCTTGAATGGATCGATTAAAAAGTTGATTGTACCTTTCTAGAGAAGCAAGTTGATCGTCATTAAACAATAATATTTTACTTTTATCCTCAGCATACCAAAAAGGAAGTAAAGAAAAATCGTTAGCAAACTTTCGGACGACTAAGGGAGGAAGATAACGAACGAGTCCATGTGCTAAAGCCAAATCATGCTCGGGATTAAACAGGTATAATTTCATTGATTATAGATCATATATTCAATAATAGAACAAAGCAAAGATACTCAAAGGTTTTATTATTCACATGTACTCCTGCAAGGCATAACAAAATAGTCTAAATAAACCTTCTAATTATACCCAAAAAAGGAACAAGATAGAAAAAGAATAAATTGAGTTTAGTAATACAATTAACTCATTTCCACTAAAAGCAGCTACTTTAATGCACTAAATTTCATAATAAGACCATTCGTAAAACTCATAAATAAAAAGAGCTAGAAAACACAACGGTTAACTAGCTCTTTTAGTTATATAAAAATTAAAATCTAGTACGGAAACATTTCCATTTCATTATTTTCTCATTGAATTCATTCAACAAATTTTGCCATTTCAGAAGCAGCTAACAAGAATGCGCCAACCCCAAAATCTGCAGTTGTAGTAGCAGCTACATCATGTTGAGTTGCCCGTTCTCCAATAGGTTGCACATAACCTACTGTTCCGTCATCCTGTAAGGCTTCCTGTGTTAAATAAGTCCAGGCCTTCTCTACCGTTTCTAAATATTCATCTTTAGCTAACCATCCATTATTTATTCCCCAGAGATAACCATATACAAAGAAAGCGGTACCACTAGTCTCTTTTCCTGGAGCTTGAGCCTCATCCAACAAACTACGCGTCCAATATCCTCTCTCATTCTGACAGGCTTTTAGCGCTTTTGCCATATTACGGAACATCTCCATATATTCACTACGATGTGGGTCTTTTTCAGGTAAATCAGTTAACACTCTAGCCAATGCGGCAAAAGGCCAACCATTTCCTCTAGACCAAAAATCTTTCTTTCCACTTTCCGTTTTGTGTTTAGGATATATATATTTTGCATCTCTATAAAATAAAGATTCTTCAGTGTCATACATCAAATCTCTAGCAAAGGAGAAATAATCGTACATCTTCTCTAAATACAATGGATTTTCAGTTACCTTATATAAGCGAGTCATAACAGGCATAGCCATATAAATGCCATCGGACCACCACCAATAATCATTCTCAGCAGTAGACATCTGATACTCCATTACCTCTTTTGCTCTTTCTATTTTATATTCTTCCGGTTCTAACAGATATAAATCAACATACACTTGAAAACAAGTTTGAAAGTCTCCAAATAATACATATTCGTCGGATTCACCGTAACTGTATTTCCATTTCGAAGGATCTGCTTCATTTGCACCTTTCCATTCATTATGTTCTGCCCAAGCCTCAGAAAACAATTTATATTGCTCATTCTGAGTTACTTCATAAGCGGCCATATTACCGGTATGGTAAGCTGCACGATGCCAAAATGAATTCCCATGATTAGGATGAGTGGATTGCCAAAAATTGTTGACTTTAGTTATGAGGTCCAAAACTTCTTGATGTGAGGGTAAATTAACTTTAGATTCCTTTTTATTACCGGTTCCACAAGAGAAGAGCAAGATAATAAGACTTAATAAAGCAAACGATTTGTTTTTCATTATTTGATTATTTAATTAATTATGTAATTCTATGACAAAGATTATATAAATATAGCAAACAGGCGTTGGGAAATCCTTCATTTTTATGGAATTATTACGTCAAGAGAACAAAAAACCACATAATATACTTACAACCCGATGATTTCAATGTGTCTGGGATCTAACAACCTTCTCTCCCAGACCGACGAACCTTTTAACCCAGACCGATGAGCCTTCTCTCCCAGACCTATGTTTTTTCAATCTGGATTCACTTTTCTCTCTTTATAGAATCAAGAGTTTTATAGCTACTCACAAGAACAGAATATTATTTCAGTACATAAGACTAATGATTCTAATAGAAGAAACCACGAAAAAAAACATAAAAAAAGGTGAGCTTTTCACTCACCTTTAAATTTCTATTTTGAAGAAGATTATTCATCATAAGAATCGAACAGATCCATTTCTGCTTGCACAATTAAAAAGATTTCATCGGGATCATAGTTTCCCATATCATCTTTCTTAGCCTCTTTAATGATGAAACGGGTAATATCTTCTATATCGACTTCAACAAAACCTTCTTCATCGGTTTCTTTCTCTAAAATACCACTACTTATATAATACTCGTCAATCAAATCTAAAAAATAATAGAGTTCATCATCAGAGAATTTATCTTTTAGCTCTTGCGGTAAATATTGCTTGATGTATATGATGGCTTCTGTGCCAAATTCATCTTCTAGAAAATCTTCTTCCTTTTTCATAAAACAATAGAATTTATAATAAGCCTTTGATTTTTTCTTGAAGTTCAGCTTTTTGAACAGCTCCAACTTGTTTATCAACCAGTTTTCCTTCTTTTAAGAAAAGAATGGTGGGTATATTCCTGATACTATATTCAGCAGGTAATTCATTATTCTCATCTACGTTACATTTTCCTATAACCACTTGATCCTTAAATTCCTCTGCCAATTCATCAATAATAGGTCCAACCATTTTACATGGAACACACCAAGGTGCCCAAAAATCTATTACTACTGGTTTATCTCCCTCTAAAAGTTCTTTGACATTGCTGTCTGTAATTTCTAAAGCCATTTTTTATTGTTTATTGTTTATACTTGTATTTATCATATTGGTAACAAAAAAGAAAGAATGTTGTTCAACTTTTTTAATTTATTGTAAACGATAAAGCGCGTTCTTCATTCAAATAAAATAACAATTCTTTTTCTATGGTCAAACGCAAAGGTTGTGAAATCAACGTCAATTCAATATTACTCTCTTTATCTTGAATTTTAAAGAATAATTCAGCCTTTCCGGGCGATTTCTTTACTATTGTAGATAATTCTGTTATTAAGGTGCTTTCTAATTCGTCTAAAGGAAGATAAATCGTTATCTTTTCTATCAACTCATCTTTTACGTCAGGTAATAATTGAATGGAATTAATTTTAAGCTCCGAATCACGTTTACCATTCGCATTTTGCTTTCCCCAAGCTCTTTCCTGACAGGCTGCACGAATATATAAAAACATTCCCTCTACAAGATATCCTTGGAATTCTACCCAGTCTTTTCCCCAAAACGGAATTTCATAAGAACCGGAGAAATCCTCAATTTTAGTTATGCCATACGGGTTTCCATTACGGGTAACCCCCTTACGAACACCGGTCACCATCCCCCCCAATGTTATATCTTTACCTAAAAGAGAATCCAGATCATCTAAATCGGCCATCTTGGTGTTACATACATGCTCTAGAACAATAGAAAATTCATCCAAGGGATGAGCAGAAAGATAAATACCTACTAATTCACGCTCTTTATTCAATTTTTCTAAATCACCCCAGCTCTCTGTTTCCGGTATTTCCGGAGTAGCAATTTCTATCATGCTACTATCTCCAAATAAAGAGTTTTCTGATGCTACTTTATCGGCTTGATACTTCGCTCCGTATCGCATTAACATATCCAGGAAAACTTCGCCTTTGTCATTTTCTGCAAAGAATTGTTCTCTCCTTATTCCAGAGAAGTTATCGAAAGCACCGGCTAAAGCCATATTCTCAACATTCTTTCGAGTACAAGTAGATAAGTTTACACGTTGGACGAAATCAAATATATCTTTAAATGGCCCGTTTTTCAACCTTTCCTCTACGATTACCTCAACAGCTTTCTCTCCTACCCCTTTAATGGCTCCCAAGCCAAAACGAATGTTTCCTTCTGCATTAACAGTAAATCTTAAATTACTTTCATTTACATCCGGACCAAGTACTAAAATCCCCATCGCACGGCATTCATCCATGAATTTTGTGATTTCAGTAATATTATTAATGTTGCGACTTAATACAGCCGCCATATATTCAGCCGGATAATTAGCCTTTAGATAAGCGGTTTGATAAGCTACCCAAGAGTAACACGTAGCATGTGATTTATTAAAGGCATATGAAGCGAACTTTTCCCAGTCTCCCCAAATCTTCTCCAAAATATCCGGATCATGTCCGTTTTTCTTCCCCCCACTAATGAATTTGGGTTTCATGTAATTTAGGGTATCGTGAAGCTTCTTACCCATCGCTTTACGCAAAGTATCCGATTCACCTCTTGTAAAGTTGGCCAATAGACGTGCCAACAACATCACCTGTTCCTGATAGACCGTGATACCATAGGTCTCCTTCAAATATTTTTCCATGACTGGCAAATCATAGGAGATGGGTTTACGTCCTTGCTTACGATCAATGAAATCAGGGATATAATCCATAGGACCCGGCCTGTAAAGCGCATTCATTGCAATCAGATCTTCAAAGACAGTCGGCTGCAACTCCCGCAGATATTTTTGCATACCGGCAGATTCAAACTGAAAAGTCCCAACGGTCTTACCCTCACTATACAGTTTATAAGTTACAGGATCATCAATGGGTATTTCATCTATATCAAGACTTATTCCTCTACTTTGTTTTATATTAGCTACGGCTTCTTTTATAATCGATAGAGTTTTTAGACCCAAAAAGTCCATTTTAATCAACCCGGTATCTTCAATGACAGATCCTTCATATTGAGTGACCAATACTTTTTCTCCATTCTTATCATCAGCTGTGCTTATTGGAACCCAATCGGTAATATCATCACGACAAATAATAGTACCACAAGCGTGCACCCCCGTATTCCGCACATTTCCCTCCAGCATCTTCGCATATTTAAGCGTATCACGGACTAAGGGATCGTTAGACGATTCAGCTTCCTTTAATTCCGGCACATATTCTATGGCATTTGCCAGAGTTATCTTTTTACCGGGAATACGATCCGGCACTAACTTAGCCAAACGTTCAGCCTCGGATAAAGGAAGCTTTTGGACTCTTGCCACATCACGGATAGCCATCTTAGCTGCCATAGTACCGTAAGTAATGATATGAGCCACTTTTTCTTTTCCATATTTGTTGGTAACCCACTTCAAAACCTCACCACGACCATCATCATCAAAATCCACATCAATATCAGGCAACGAAATACGATCCGGATTTAGAAAACGTTCAAACAGCAAATCATATTTTATGGGATCAATACGAGTAATGCCCAAACAATAAGCTACGGCAGAACCGGCAGCCGATCCTCGTCCTGGCCCTACGGATACATCCAACTCATATCGAGCCGCGTTGATGAAATCTTGAACAATTAAGAAATAGCCAGGAAAACCCATTGTCTTCATGACATAAAGTTCAAAATCCAATCGCTCTACTAATTCCTCACTTAAAGAATCCCCATATAGTTTTTTAGCTCCTATATAAGTCAATTCCTTCAAATAATCAGCCTCTAGTTTTAGACGATACATTCTATCGTATCCTCCTAGCAACTCTACTTTGGCCAGACCTTCTTCTTCAGAAAGGATAGTCTCTCCCCTTTCATTTTGAGTAAACTCATTATACAAATCTTGGTGAGAATACTTTTGACGATACTCTTCTTCTGTACCAAAAGAATCAGGAATATCAAAAGTAGGCATTATAGGAGCATGATTTATAGAATAGTATTCTATTTTGTCATAAATCTCCATTGTGTTATCCAAAGCCTCCGGGATGTCCTGAAACAAAAGAGACATCTCTTCCCGCGTCTTCATCCATTCCTGCTTGGTATATAACATACGCTCCGGGTCATCCAAATCTCTTCCTGTACTTAAACAGATCAATCGATCGTGGGCTTCAGCGTGTTCTTCACTTACAAAATGAACATCATTAGTACAAATAATCTTCACATTGAATTCTCGGGCCAATGCAATAAGCTGTTCGTTCACTTTTTCTTGAATCAAGAAAGTTTCATGATTAGCTCTAGGCACTGTTGCTTTATGACGTTGCAGCTCAATATAGAAGTCCTCCCCAAAAACCCGTTTAAACCACTGAATAGTCTCTTTAGCTCCATCCAAGTTGTTCTCTCTTATCTTACGAGGTATTTCACCTCCTAAACAGGCACTACTTACAATTAACCCTTCACTATATTTTTCCAACTCAGCCCTATCCGTCCTTGGACGCATATAGAAACCATCAACCCACGATTTGGACACCAGTTTAATTAAGTTATGATATCCCGTTTTGTTTTTGGCTAAGACTACTAAGTGGTACCCTCCTTGATCCGGACGCCCCTCTTTCATGGATAAGCCCCGAGGAGATACATACATTTCACTGCCAATTATAGGTTTAAACAACTTCTGTTCTTCTTCAGAAATCTGCTGATTTAATTCACTTATCCTCTGCGAATTGACAGTATCATCAGCACTTTGTATCTTTTTAAGTTCACCTTTTAGATTCTTTAATGCTTGATAAGTTCCCTTATTTTTCTTTGATATATAATCAAAAAACTCTTTAACCCCAAACATGCTTCCATGATCAGTGATGGCAAGTCCTTTCATGCCATCTGCCATTGCCTTATCGACTAACGCTTTAACACTCGCCTGTCCATCAAGTAACGAAAACTGAGTATGTACATGTAAATGAGTAAATTGTCGAATCATATTGAGTCTCCCTTTTATTTTATCTATATTAGTTATTTCTTGAAATAAGATTTAAAAATACTACAGATCCAATTTCTACCCAAAATTAGTACATGAAAGTTATCAACAGAAACCTATTTCTACAAACAATAGTTTGCTGATAATTCAAAATAAACCTACTTTTGCCTAGAATTCCTTACTTATCATATTTTTATATGAAAATAGGTAACATAAAGAAAAAATGAAAAAGACAAAAATACATAATGAGGGGGTTGAAATATTAATTGCCACATTTCTTCTATTTCTTGGAATCATCCTCTTACTCTACTTAGGATTTGAAACCAAGATACCTTTTTACATAGCAGTAGTGATACTCACTCCCATCTATTTAATTATGCTCAACTTCTTTAGATGTCCGGATCGCTCGTTTAATAATGAAACAGATAAATTAGTAATGGCTCCTGCTGACGGGACCATCGTTGTGGTTGAGGAAGTAGACGAAGATGAGTATTTTAAAGATCGCCGCATTATGATTTCCATTTTTATGAGTGTATTCAATGTACATGCCAACTGGTATCCAGTGAATGGCACAGTAAAACAAGTAAGACATCAAAGAGGGCGCTTTCAAAAAGCCTGGCTACCCAAAGCCAGTACTGAGAATGAACGTTCTACCATTATTATTGAAACTCCAGAAGGAGAAGAAGTATTAGTCAGACAAGTTGCAGGGGCTTTGGCTCGCCGCATTGTTACTTATGCTGAAGAAAACTCAACTTGTCACATAAACGAACATATGGGATTCATTAAATTTGGTTCTCGTGTTGATGTATACCTTCCTTTAAACACTGAAGTTCTTGCCAAACTAAACGATAAGACTATAGGGAACCAAACCATTATTGCAAAACTAAGATAAATGCCAACTTCAATCACTAAGCATATTCCCAATATAATTACTTGCTTAAATCTTTTTTCAGGATGTGTAGCTTGTGTTATGGCCTTCGAAGGGAAATACACACTCACTTTGGCTTTCATTATTTTAGCTGCGATATTCGATTTTTTTGATGGTTTCTTTGCTCGCTTATTACAAGCATATTCTCCCATAGGAAAAGATTTGGATTCACTGGCTGATGACATCAGCTTTGGCTTAGCTCCTGCAATAATGATTTTCTCTTTTTTAAAAGAGACTGACTTAAGTTATCCTATCTTTCTCCTGGATATTAAAACACGGCTTCCTTATTTAGCCTTTTTGATTGCTATTTTTTCTGCTCTTCGATTAGCTAAGTTTAATGTTGATACCAGACAAACCGACTCTTTCATTGGTTTACCAACCCCTGCGAATGCACTTTTTTGGAGCTCTTTAATTGCAGGTAGTAAAGAATTATTGTTAACATACACTAATGTAATCTATATTTTAGTTTTAGTTTTTATCTTTTCAGGTTTATTAGTGATGGAAATACCGATGTTCTCATTAAAGTTTAAGAGCTTTACATGGAAAGAGAATAAAATAAGATACCTGTTTTTATTGATTTGTATCCCGTTAATTTTTATCTTTAAATTAAGTGGAGTTGCAGCTGTAATACTTTGGTATATCATTCTTTCACTTTTGACTCAAAGAAAGAGAAACTTAGCATAATGTAAATTTCTTCCTTTCCTAAACTAATAGTAAAAGAGGACTATAAATGAGCATTTTAGGACTTATTCTTCTTATAATAGTACTGAATCAGGTTATAAAGATAATCTACTCTCTATTTCAGGCAAATACGAAAAGAAAGGGTGACAGATCTAAACAGGGTAGGTCAACGGTTGACATAAAAAGCCACCAACCCCCAAAAAAGATATTCTCTCCCAATGAAGGAGAATATGTGGACTTCGAAGAGATAAAACAAGATCCGGCAGAAAATCCACCAAAAGAAGATTAACGTTTAGCAGCGAAAAACTCTTTGAGTAAGAGAGAACAGTCATTAGATAATACACCCGAAATTACTTCTGTTTTAGGATGTAAAACATCCGAGGAGTATTTTTGGAATCCTCTTTTTTCATCTGCTGCCCCATAAACTAATCGTCCTAGTTGTGCCCAGGCTATTGCTCCTGCACACATAATACAAGGTTCTAACGTTACATAAAGAGTACAATCAGTTAAATATTTCCCACCCAACACATTTGCTGCGGCAGTAATGGCTTGCATCTCAGCATGGGCAGTTACATCGGTAAGGGTTTCAGTTAAGTTATGAGCCCTGGCAATGACACGGTTTTGACAAACAATGACTGCACCAACAGGTACCTCGTCTTGATCAAAAGCCTTCTCTGCTTCCTTTAAGGCTTGTTTCATAAAGTATTGATCGTCTAACTCCATCATTTTATCGTCTCATTTCGTGTTCATCAAAAAGAGTTGGATAATTTCCCTCTATCTCTTTATAAATAGCAAGTAATAATGTTTCTCTAAGCCAACGCGATTTATTTTTTATTTTATATCGCTTCAAATAATTGTCAATGAACTCGTACTCTTGTTCATTTAAAAAACAAGTCAACCTCATCATACGTTTTGCATTAGATGAAGTCTCCTTTTCCTTTTTATTATTATTCCTGCTCATTGACAGACAAATTTAAGTTTACTTATTGAATTACATAACATAAAAACGTAAATTTGTACAAAAAAGCAGATGGCATTACACAATCAACTGGGAAAAAAAGGAGAAGAAGTTGCAAAAGACTATCTCATTCACCAAGGATATCATATCCTGGAGAGTAACTGGAGGTGTGGCAGACTTGAACTTGACATCATTGCAGACACATCAGACAACCTAGTTGTAGTTGAGGTTAAGACCAGAAGGAATTCAATTTTTGGAAATCCGGTAGAGGCAGTGACCAAAAACAAAATTAAAAGAATAGTCACAGCTACTCAGGCTTATATAAGAAAACACGAGATTGAACTACCGGTTAGATTTGACATCATTGCTATTTTAGGAACTCAAGCTCCCTATAAGGTCAAGCATTATCCTAATGCTTTTTATCCTCCCATAACTTAAAGAAAACCATATGAAAACAATTGATAACTCTTCTTTGATTTTAGAAGAAACCCAATCAACGAACCTATATTTAAAAAAACTAGCTACTGAGAAGTCCCTCCCCGATTTCTTTTCAGTGCGAACTAATTTTCAAACAGAAGGTAGAGGACAAAGAGGAAATCATTGGGAATCTTCTCCAAATGATAATTTATTATGTAGCTTGATTCTTCATCCGGTTTTCATCTCGCCCAATCGTTCATTCTATATATCACAGATTGTATCATTAAGTCTAATAAAATCATTAGAGAAATTCAGTGACGAATTTACGATTAAGTGGCCCAATGATATTTATTGGAGAGATAAGAAGATAGCCGGAATACTCATTGAAAACCAATTTATCAGTAATCAAATAAATCAATCCATCATTGGTGTAGGTCTTAATCTCAATCAAGCTTCTTTTTCGCCGAAACTCATAAATCCTATCTCTTTATATCAAATCACAGGTATTATAAATAATATTGATAAATTATGGCAAGAGTTTCTTAACCACCTAAAATACTTTTATCAATTACTAAAAGAAGGTAAAGCGGGACAAGTAAAAATAGAATATCATAGTAAACTTTATAGAAATAAAGGCTTTCACTTGTACCAAGATGAAAATGGATTATTTGAAGCCTACCTCTATAAGGTTCAACCTGATGGACAGCTCATTTTAATAGATAAAAACAATCAAGAAAGAAGATATTACTTCAAAGAAGTGAGTTATATCATTGAATGATTTTATGCAATTCTTCAATATGATTTAACGTTTTAATAACCTCCGAAGATGGGAATTGACTCAACACAACCTCTAAGTAACCTTTAGCTTTCACATAGGTTGGCCACAAGTCAATTAAAGATTCTTTATACTTTTCACGCTGTTCAGAGTTTGTTCTATTTTTCCTAGTCTGCTTAAACTCAATATCTTTTCGTACTTTTTCTACTTGTAGATAGTAATAATTTCCCATGAAAATATTAGCCGATAAGTTTTTTGAGTCCAATAATAAAACTTGTTGGTAGCAAGACAAAGCTTTTTCATCTTCCCCATTCATCAGATGTTTTTCAGCTCTCTCGATCCATTCATCTAAAGAAACCTCTCTATTCTTTCCGGAGATCTTATCTTCTGCTAATAGAGAATTACTAATGAGGAAAAAACATCCCAAAAGGAATGCATAAATAAAAAAACCTTTTCTGTTCATATTATGATACTAAGAATTAGAATAATAATGTTTCTAATATACAAATTACACTTGGTTTTGTTCGTTAATTCTTAGTTAAAAAAATATTTTTTTGTGTCTCTGTAAACACAATTTAGAAGAGGCTAAATGTGGCATTGTACATTTTATCTTTTATATTTGTATCAAAACAAGAAAAATAAAAGACAATATGAAATATAAACGGATATTACTTAAATTAAGCGGTGAAAGTTTAGCCGCGAATAAAGAAACGGGCATAGACGATGATCGGTTAATGGAGTATGCCAAACAAATAAAAGAAATCCAAGAATTAGGAGTTCAAGTAGCTATTGTAATTGGAGGAGGCAATATTTTTAGAGGATTAAAAGGAGCCAACAGAGGATTTGACAGAGTCAAGGGAGATCAAATGGGAATGTTAGCTACCGTAATCAATGGATTGGCTATCAGTTCTGCTCTGAATTCATTAGCGGTTAAATCCAAGGTCTTAACCGCTATCCGAATGGAACCTATTGGTGAATTCTACAACAAATGGAAAGCCATTGATTTACTAGAGAAAGGGGAAGTGGTTATTTTGAGTGGAGGCACAGGAAATCCTTTTTTCACTACGGATACCGGCTCTTCACTTAGAGGAATAGAAATTGAAGCAGATGTAATGCTAAAAGGTACACGGGTAGATGGAATTTATACGGCAGACCCTGAAAAAGATCCTTCGGCAACTAAATATGATGAAATAACCTATGATGAAATCTATGAAAAAAATCTTAAGGTAATGGATCTAACAGCCACAACCATGTGTAAAGAAAACAACTTGCCTATTATTGTTTTTAATATGGACAAGCCGGGAAATCTGAAAAATTTGATAAAAGGCGAGAAAATAGGCACATTAGTTTATAATAAATAGTATATTTACTAACAACAATTAAAAAATTAGAACCCTATGATAGACGTTAATCAGATTCTTGAAGAAGCAAAAGAACAAATGCAATTAACCCTTGAATATTTAAATGAGACTTTATCCCATATTCGGGCAGGTAAAGCCAATCCCAAATTGTTAGATGGCATTCGTGTTGAATCTTATGGCAGTTTAATGCCTATCAGTAATGTAGCTTCAGTCACAACTCCTGATGCACGTAGCATTGTCATTAAGCCCTGGGATAAAAATATGTTTCAACCCATTGAAAAAGCTATTATTGATTCTGATCTAGGTATTATGCCGGAGAACAATGGAGAGATCATTCGCATTGGCATTCCTCCATTAACAGAAGAGCGTCGTAAACAACTAACGAAACAATGTAATGCAGAGGGAGAAAATGCAAAGATTAGTGTTCGTAATGCTCGTCGTTCAGGCAATGATGAGTTGAAGAAAGCACTTAAAGAGGGACTACCGGAAGATTCTCAAAAAAGAACGGAAGGTGAACTACAAAAGCTTCATGACCAATTCATAGAAAAAATAGACAAAGCCATAGAGGCTAAAAGCAAAGAAATAATGACTGTTTAATTATATCCATTCCGTGCAAGGATTAATAATTAGAAATACAGGAAGTTGGTACCTTGTAAAAACAGAAGATGGAACTTTAATCGACTGTAAAATTAAAGGTACTTTTCGCATCAAAGGGATTAGGAGTACAAGTCCTGCAGTTGTGGGAGATCGGGTTCATATTGAGAAATATGAGGAAGGCACAGCCTTAATTACGCACATTGATGAAAGGAAGAATTATATAATCAGAAGATCTCCAAACTTATCTAAAGAGTCACATATCTTAGCTGCTAACATAGATCAAGCACTCTTGATGGTCACCGTCAACTATCCTGAAACATCCACTACATTTATCGATCGCTTTTTAGCTAGTGCAGAGGCTTATAGTGTTCCTGTCATTCTATTATTCAATAAAGTTGATGTTTATAATGAAGAAGAGTTGGAGTATATGCAACAGATGATGGCATTGTACAGCTATATTGGATATAAATGTATGGAAATCTCAGCTATTGAAGAAAAGGGCATTCAAGAGGTAAAAGACTTAATTAAAGATCAAATAACCTTACTTGCGGGTCACTCCGGTGTTGGGAAATCCACACTTATAAATGTGTTAATACCTGAAGCAAACATAGAAACACAGGAAATATCTGAAAGATATAATACAGGAGTTCACACTACAACATTTTCTGAAATGCACGAATTACCCCAAGGAGGATATATAATTGATACTCCCGGAATCAAAGGTTTTGGCGTCTTGGATATGGAAGATAATGAAATAGGACATTACTTTCCTGAAATCTTCAAAAAAGCTAAAGAGTGCCAATTCCATAATTGCTTACACATGGAAGAGCCTAACTGTGCAGTCAAAAAAGCCGTAGAAGAACATCTCATTAGCGAATCAAGATATTACTCCTATCTTAGTATGCTAGGAGATAATCGTGATGGTAAGTACAGAACCTCTATTTACCCATGATTTTATGAATTCACATCACATTGATGAATGAGTAATCCAAAGACATAAAAAATGAGGCGTTTCTCTTGAAACGCCTCATTTTTTATTCTCACGCCATAGAAGCGCAAATCACTTCTTAAAGCTGTTTGAAGAAATCATTCCCCTTATCATCCACTAAAATAAATGCAGGAAAATCCTCCACTTCAATCTTATAGATAGCCTCCATACCTAACTCAGGATACTCTATGCACTCAACATTCTTAATATTCTGTTGAGCAAGTATTGCAGCAGGGCCGCCAATACTTCCCAGGTAAAAGCCTCCATACTTCTTACAAGAATCAGTCACTGCTTGACTACGATTCCCTTTGGCTAGCATAATCATACTGCCCCCGTGACTTTGGAATAACTCAACATAAGGATCCATACGACCGGCAGTCGTCGGTCCCATTGAACCTGATGCCATTCCATCAGGGGTCTTAGCAGGACCCGCATAGTATATAGGATGATCTTTTACATACTGAGGCAAATCCTCTCCTCTGTCTAAACGCTCTTTTAACTTGGCGTGTGCAATATCTCTGGCTACAATAATAGTCCCTTTCAAGGACAAACGAGTAGACACAGGATATTTAGATAATTCATTGAGAATATCCTTCATTGGCTGATTCAAATCAATCTCAACCGCTTCTCCCTCTCCGGCTTGACGCATCTCCTCAGGAATATATTTACCCGGATTATCTTCCAATTTCTCAATCCAGATACCTTCTTTATTTATTTTACATTTTATATTGCGATCTGCAGAGCAAGAGACTCCCATTCCCACAGGACATGAAGCTCCATGACGAGGTAAACGAATAATGCGTACATCGTGGGCAAAATACTTACCCCCAAATTGAGCTCCTAATCCAATTTTATAAGTTTCTTCAAGTAATGTCTTCTCTAATTCAATATCACGAAAAGCACGGCCACCCTCATTTCCTGAAGTCGGCAGATTATCATAATATTTAGCAGAAGCTAACTTCACAGTCTTAAGATTTGCTTCAGCAGAAGTTCCTCCAATGACAAAAGCGATGTGATAAGGAGGACAAGCTGCGGTACCTAAAGATTTCATCTTTTCCACCAAGAAAGGAACCAAACGTTCCGGAGTCAATAAAGCTTTTGTTTCTTGATAGAGGTAGGTCTTATTTGCAGATCCCCCACCTTTAGCTATACATAAGAAATCATAGGAATCTCCTTTCGTTGCATAAAGATCTATTTGAGCAGGCAGATTAGTACGGGTATTTTGCTCGGTATACATATCTAATGCAACATTCTGTGAATAACGTAAGTTTTCTTCTGTATAAGTTATATATACTCCTTTAGACAAGGCTTCTTCGTCATTCCCTTCCGTCCACACTTGTTGTCCTTTCTTTCCACTTATAATAGCAGTTCCTGTATCTTGACAGAAAGGTAACTTCCCTTTAGCTGAGATTTCAGCATTCCTTAGAAAAGTCAGAGCTACAAATTTATCATTTTCACTAGCTTCCGGATCTCTTAATATCTTTGCCACCTGTTTCTGATGCTCCGGACGTAATAAAAAAGAGACATCTCTAAAGGCGGCATTAGCCATCTTAGTCAAACCTTCCGCTTCAATCTTAAGGATCTCTTTTCCTTCAAATTCTGCAACTGAAACGTGATCTTTCGTCAATAAATAGTATTCAGTATTATCCTTCTCCATAGGAAAAGGCTCTTGATACTTAAATGGAGGTATTTTAGCCATCTTACTTATTAATTTATTAGTTAATTTATTCTCTCAAAGTTAATCTTTAATTAACAAAAAGGACAAAGATAGACCTTTATTATTAGCCTAATTGCCCAATACGATTAATCAGTTCTTCTCCTAGAGCCGTCTTTTTATCTATATGCTCCAGTACCGTCATAACAAATGGGTTACTTTCAAAGACTCCACGAACTTGTTCAAAATCCTGTCGCATCTCATCTCTTGAACCATCAGCACCAAAACTGATCATTGAATTCAAAGAGAATTCTTTTTTAGCATCTTCATAGAGCATCCAATCCAAATTTACAACACATTCTTTCCATGCATTTACAATATTAATGACATCACTGGCAGTTATAGTTTCTGGTTCTAAATCATAGAAGGATAGAATTTTATCATAAGCCCAAGTCCATTCATAGGTATAATAGTTACTATGTATTTCCTTGCAACGAGCATTGATCTGCTCTAACTCAGTTATCTCACCACTCTCAATATCATTCATTAAACGTTCTATTTCCGATTTAGGAGCAATTAATCCGGCCACATCTACCCAATCTCCTTTTCCTATCTCAGTATCCGGAGTTAAGCGTTTTCTTATTTCTTCATTGCTTTGAAAATTCAACCCTTTCAAACGCGAAATAATTGAATTTCCTAAAAACTTATGAATGGCCGTTTCATAGTAATCTATCCCTTTATGAAGCGCACTATTTCTGATTCTAGCACTCTGATAAATATAAGCTGCCGACGTTTCACCGGAGATTAGTTTTAACGCTTTTAAGATTTCAGTCCCTTTAAACATCTTTTGAATTGTATACGGGCTGAGAAGATTATAGTTAATACAATCAATCTTATTCGAATCTGTACGTTTATCTCGTTTAGGCCATTTTTTTGCATCCCGAATGGTTCCCACACTTCTTAAATTTACACCGGGAACTAAAAAAGAAGTATTCTCTTCTTCTATCAGATAAGAGAAAGGAAAATTAGAAGTGTCAGCGTGATTTACATGTCGTCCCATAACCAAAGAAAACGCCCCAACCCTTGCCGGCCATAAAATATATGAATCAGAAGTGGTTTTAGAACCACGTTCCAGAGTTCCTTGATGAATAGGACCTAACTTATACATATGATTACTCTGATTAGAGCCCGACCCGGCATTCATAAACGAGAATAATCCGGAGATAAGTAAAGTCGATTTATGATGAGTCACCGTAAAAGGTCCTGCAAAGATAGCACAAGCTTCTCCATTTTCTCCATGGCAATTACTAAAGAAGAGGGAATCAGAAGCCGAATAGCTATGACTTAACGTACAAGCTTGTCCAATGAAACAACGTGTAACCATGGTTCCATTATCCACCTTTGAGCCTGAAGAGATGATAAAATCATCGCAAATCACTCCGTGCCCTACAACAACAGGGGCCTCCTGATTACTATTGATACTTCCATTTCGCAACCTGCAAGCACCGGAAATATAAGCATAATCACCAATCTTAACATTAACAATCGACCCGGTATTACAGATTCTCACATTATCACCAATCTGTCCTCTATTGGAAATCACTTTTTTAGCATAGCTTTGAGCCATCTCTTTTATTTTATGGCTCAGTTCAGGACGATGGCGATATAAAGCTGTAATATAAGCTTGATGCGCCGATAAATTATCGGTTATCAAAACCTCCCTTCCTCCCGTTTCATTTAACACAGAAGCAGAAACTCCATTTCCAAAAGAGGTTTCTCCATCTACCAGCAAAACATCTACATTTTCTATTAACGTATTAGAGCCTATATCATAATTGGCAACGTAATTTTGAATGTTTTCAATACAGGAGTTATCGCCTACAGTTACATTATGCAAGGTAACATGGCGTAAACCTGAATTCTTTTGAATTCCTCCCGAAAGATTGAACTTAGCATTAAATACACCTAAGGATATCTCTCCGGAAAAATGGACATAAAATAAGTTCTCGGGAGAGAATCCTTCTTTTATTTGTATATTGTTCCAGTCTTCAGCACTACAATACTGTTTCTCTAACTGACTGATTTCTGTTGATCTTAAAAGTCTATAACCCTTTTTCATCTACTCTTCCTTTTGGTTTACATTTTCATCCTTTTCCTCATTCATCTTAAAATCTTCTGCATCATACATCGGAAACAAAAAATCATTATAAGGATAACGCTCTACGTGAATCTCCTTGACTCTATCATATAACTCATTACGCAATTGGCTTATATTCAGTTGATTCTTTGCTGACACAAAAATACAGTTCTCATCTAACTTAGCCATCCACGTCTGCATCAACTCTTCTATTGGAATATTCTCATCCGTACGTGGACTAAGATCATCTTCCTCTTTCTCAATATGCTTATAAGCATCGATCTTGTTAAAGACCAAGAGAGTAGGTTTATCAGCACTCTCTATCTCTTTCAACGTATTATTCACAACAGCTATTTGTTCGGCAAATCCGGGATGTGAGATATCCACCACATGAAGTAATAGATCCGATTCCCGCACCTCATCTAAGGTTGACTTGAAAGATTCCACTAAATCGGTAGGAAGTTTTCGAATGAAACCCACGGTATCTGCAAGCAAGAAGGGCAGATTCTTAATCACTACTTTACGCACCGTAGTGTCAAGGGTTGCAAATAATTTGTTTTCCGCAAAGATATCACTCTTTGCCAAGAGGTTCATCAAAGTGGATTTTCCCACATTAGTGTACCCTACAAGCGCCACACGTACCATAGCTCCTCTATTCTTCCGTTGAGTAGCTTTTTGCTTGTCAATCTTCTCCAACTGCTCCTTCAATAGACTGATGCGTTTCGAAATGATACGCTTATCCATCTCCAATTGGGTTTCACCGGGACCACGTAACCCCACCGTTGCTCCTGTTCCGCTCCCTGCACCTCCTGTCTGGGTATCCAAGTGCGTCCATAGGCGTGTCAATCGGGGTAGCATATATTGGTATTGAGCCAACTCTACCTGCGTCTTGGCACTTGCCGTTTGAGCCCGCATGGCAAAAATATCTAAGATTAAGGAAGTACGATCCAGAATCTTTACCTGCAATTTCTTTTCAATGTTACGTATTTGACGAGGTGAAAGCTCGTCATCGAATATAGCTATCCCTATTTTGTGTTCCTGAATATAATCAACGATTTCATCTAACTTACCTCTACCTACATAGGTTACAGGATTCTGCATATCCAATTTCTGAGTAAACCGTTCCTTGACTACCACCCCGGCAGTCTGTGCCAAAAACTCTAATTCATCCAAATACTCTTCTGTGGTGCGTTCATCCTGATCAAACGTTATGATTCCTACTAAAACGGCTGTTTCCCTACCGGTATCTGTTATTATAAAATCTTTCATCCAGCTTCTTTTCCTATTGATTATACTCTTTCAAAGATAATTATTTTTAAGCACTTTAAATCCATTGATTTTCATTTTTTATGTAACTAAGTTCTTCTAACAATGAAAAAGGCACTAAACCGTATTTGTTTAGTGCCTTTTTCATTGTTTTTATCTAATCAGTTTTAATCTACCGTTCTTTAGTTTCTTGCTTCGATACATTATTATCTTTTTCATCGATAGCATCATTCACATTGATCTCAGCTTCAGGTATAGGATAAAGTAATAGCGGATCATTAGGTTGATAATTTTTTTGTGCTGCATCAGGATATGATGAATTGCCTTCAGCATCTATACGGGTTACTCCTTTTTCCAAACGCATCAAATCAAAGAAAGAAAACCCTTCTCCCCAAAGCTCCATTCTTCTTTGAAACCACACCTCTTCCTGAAAGGATTCGGCTGTAGTAGCAGAAGATTGAAATTCTGGATTTCTATTACCTCTTACAAAAGTCTCCAATACAGTTTTTGCCTCACCTAAGTTACCACTCATAGCCAATCCTTCCGCCTGAATCAGAATCATCTCTTCCACTCGCATCAAAGGCCAATCGGAAGCATTTTCAGTATTCAGAGGTTCACTGTTGTAAGCATGAAACTTTACATTGGTTAACGGAACATACCTCAGACGTTCAGCAATAGTAACATCAATAATCTCACCATTAGTTTTTTTGGATTTAAAAATATAGTCTTTAACCAACTTAGAATTCAATACTTCATCAGACTCTTCATTCAACTCGTTAGGATGAGGATAGACAAACCACTCTCTACGAATATCCGATTCGGGTATTTCATTCCAAAAATTAGCATTAGCACTTCTAAATGTACGAGTAAGCGTACTATAACCATTTCCTGTCAGCGAAGAAAGCATGGAAGGCCAGTTTATAATACCGGTTTGGACAACTTCTGTTTCACTATTAAGAAGTATTCCCCAAATCCAATTCTGGGCATCAGCCGAATTGAAACCGGGAACAGACACCTTATCTAAGCTAGCTGGGCTAAAGCCTCTCATTGCCTTTGCAGCATCCTCAGCAGCCTCTTTCCAGTTATGCATTAACAGATTAGCACGAGCTCTTAGTCCGTACGCCGCATTTTGAGACATTACCCCTTTATTTCCCGGTGTAAAACCTTCCAATAAACCAATAGCTTCAGTCAAATCCTTGATTATCCACTCGTAAACCGCTTCAACCGTAGCTCTCGGATTTTCGTAACCCAACGCTTCTTCCTCCTTTAAGATTAAAGGCACAGCCAGTTTATCCTTATTATTTATATAGGTAAACTGATAGATCTGCACCAAGTTCAGGTATGAAAAAGCTCTATAACCTAAAGCTTGTCCTCTATATTGTTGTAAAGCCTTATCTTCTGTTCCTTCAGGAGCAAATGCCAATATCTTATTAGCATTCAAGATATTATAATAAAAGGTTCTCCAAATAAATTCTGAATAAGGAGACGTCACTATTTTATCAGTATAGTCTTGAGGTTGCCTAAAGTGATTATACCCCACATGAGGCGCAACCATATCCTGCCCTAAGCTTTCCAATATTAAACAAACTGCGGGAAATCCATAGTCAAAATGTTCTACTCGTGATCCACTCAATATATCAAAACGAGTTAAACCGGCAGCCAGCCCATTAATATCTCCTTGCAATTTCTCAGGAGAAGGTTCTATTATCTCATCCTTTTGACTTTCCGTCAAAATATCTCTCGATGGAAATTTATCCAAACTACAGCTGCCTAAAGCTAATAGCCCAGCCATTATAAAAACTAAATATATCTGTTTTTTCATCTTTAATACCTCCTATAAATTAAAATGATAGCGTTATTCCACCGGAAATAGTACGAATGGGTGAATAATAACTATTTTCTGCAGCAGTATAACTCTGTCTTGGATCTAGTCCTTTTCGTTTAGAAAACAAGGCAACATTATCAGCCACCACATAGATTCGTAAAGAGCTAATATCAATTTTCCTCAATAAACTTTTAGGCACGTTATATCCCAAGGATATATTTTGCAAACTCAAATAATTTGAACTGGTAATAAAACGATCGGACATTTTCTTTGTGTGTGGATCAGTATAATGCAATCTTGGCACATCCGTATATCCACCATCGGGCTTCCATGCTTTTCTAATGTCTTTGTGCCAGTTCATACCAACGTCATTTGCACCTCCACCATGCATTAAGATCATATAAGTATTATCATAGATCTTTCCACCCAATTGATAAGCAAATGAAACGGAGAAATCAAAATCATAAACCTGTAGATTCGTTCCAAAACCACCATATACTTTAGGTAAAATATCTCCTGAGGCATAACGGGTAGCATTATCCCAATCAGTGGTTGTTTCGCGGGTAATTTTCCCCTCTTTATCCTTAACATCGATATAGTAAAGAGCTACCCCCTCGTCATTAACACCGGCATAATTCCTCATATAGAGTTGATATAGAGATTCTCCTTCACGATAAATGCGAGTTCCATCAATTAACTCCCCATTTAATGATTCTTCCAACTTATGGATTTTATTTTTGAAGTAGGTCATATTGAAGTTAAAGCTTAAATTCACATTGTTCGATTGAACAGCTACTCCATTTAATCCTAATTCCAACCCTCTATTATACATGGACCCCACATTCATAGGTAAGTGAGAATAACCTAAAGAAGGAGCAACCGGTTTAAAATACAACAAATCGGTTGTCTTTCTGGAGAAATACTCTAAACTACCATCCAAACGTCCTTTAAAGAAGGTAAAATCAAACCCGGTATTGAAACTATGAGAAGTTTCCCAAGTCAAATCTTTATTCCCTTTATAATACATCATCACAGCAAAATCATCCGCATTATTGGAAACCTGATATTGATCTGCATAAGGATAATAATTCTGCGAAGGGTCAGCACCTCTATAAAGCATCATATCATTTCCTTGCACTCCATAGCTTATCTTAAACTTCAGCATATCAATCCACGAAGCCTCTTCAAGGAATGCCTCTTTATTCATTAACCATCCACCACCAACAGACCAGAAGTTACCCCAACGGTTGTCTTTATGGAATCGGGAAGAACCATCCCTACGATAAGAAGCGGAACCAAAATATTTTCCTTCATAATCATACTGTACTCTTGCCAAGAAACCTTGTGTAGCATAACGATCAGTGGAAGAACCTGCAGTGGGGGTATTTATTGCATTGTCAATTTCCGAAATCTCCGGATTATATAGTTTCTGTTTACTTGCAAGAAGACTTTGACGCTTCAAATCATACGATTCAAATCCCACCAACCCTTCTATGCTATGCTCACCAAAACTCTTGTTGTAATTCATCAGCACCTGTTGGGTAATCCCCACATCGCGTGAAGCACCTACATAAATAATACCTCCGGTTGATGCGTATTGGCCATAATAGGCATTATATTTATTGGTGTATCGCGTATCGTCCACATCAAAACCTAAATTGTAGGTCAGTCTTAATTCCGGTAAAAAATTGATGTTGGCATACCATTTACCGCTGAATATATTGGCTTTATAGTTTTGTTTATCCAACTCAATCATCGAGGCCGGATTAGACATATTCATAAAAGGACGTACCGCATCAACCACAGCTCCTTCTCCATAGTCGTACATCGTATGCCCATAACTATCTTTCATTACATTTCCTTCTGCATCCCGAATATAAATAGGATAGATAGGTGCCATTAAATTCGTTACATAGAACATATTACCCGAAGAGGTTCCCTTTTGATCACGGGGAGATTGACTATCGGAGTTAACATAACTCATGTTAGCTCCTACCCGCAACCATTCCTTAGCTTGATAATCAAGCTTCATGCGGGTGGAGAAACGGGTATATCCTGAATTAGGAATGATACCACTATCGTCTAAGTATCCGGCCGAAATATAATAGTTCACCTTGTCGTTGGCTCCACTGATATTAATGTTATACTCCTGACGAAGGTTGCCTGAGTCAAAAACTTCGTCGTACCAGTTATCAGGAATAAAATAATTATTACCATCAGAATAACCCAATGTAGCATTCGGGTTCAACTTACCGTTCTCTCCAATTAAGTTTTCTCCTTTCGGTAAAGTATAAACCAAATATCCAAGTTCACTAATCAAATTTTTATTTGCAAATTGATGAAGGGCTGTACCTGATAGCCCATTAGTTGCTCCATAATTATATAGTGATTGGTATTCCAACTCATAATACTCGGCAGGACTCTTGATGACATCATAATTGGGAACTGCTCTACGATTGGTACCCCACTTGGCATCCACCGTTATTCTAGCAGATCCAACCTGTCCTTTTTTAGTAGTAATCAATACTACACCATTTGCTCCACGTGCTCCATAAAGAGCATTAGAAGCAGCATCTTTCAATACGGTCATCGATTCAATATCCTGTGAATTAATTGCCGCTATTTCACCATCATATGGAACTCCATCTACAACATACAAAGGAGTGTTTCCTGCAGAAATCGATCCGATACCCCGAATACGAATCTCGGGAGACTTACCTGGTTCCCCGGTTTTACTGGTCAACTGAACACCCGCAACTTGTCCGGCTAAAGCATTCGCAACGTTAGAAGTTTGTCTTTGCGCAATCTTATCTGTTTCCAATACCCCGGCAGATCCAGTAAAAGCCGACTTCTTAGCGGTACCAAAAGCAACCACCATGACTTCATCCAATAATTCAGCATCGGACTTTAAATAGATTTTCAACTGATCTTTAATCCGTACAAACTGTGTTTGCAGGCCAATAAAAGAAACCTTCAAGTCTTTTGCTGAATCTGGAACTCTATTGAGCGTAAAGTTTCCATCAATATCGGTTATAGTACCTATTGTTGTACCTTCAACTAAAACAGAAGCTCCAACTACTGGTGCTCCATCCTCCTCTGAGAATACGGTTCCTGTTATGGTTTTCGTCTGGGCTATTGCAAATCCCACACTTAACACCAAAC
>FZPS01000217.1_pt16 | contig 26023 bp, 21 predicted proteins | sample 1817821 | NCBI WGS metagenome assembly FZPS01 (sample SAMEA104158645, study PRJEB21678) | metagenome | place: Germany | collected 2015-04-21 | reverse complement strand
TGCGCCGAAACAGCAAAATTTTCTTCAGGAGTTTGTCAAAAACCATACTAATTCTACTATATACAGGTATATATGTCAATTGGACATATAATAATCACACAGGTATAGTGTCCAAAATATATCCTATATTTGGCAATAATACCCTAGAAAACTCATTTCTTGCATTTATTGACTAAATGAGCGCCCAAGTCTATACATTTCTCATTGCCTAAAAACTGGATATATACCTTTATACGGTTTTTCCTGGCATCGAATCTTTCGATAATTCCTTCCAGACCCTTTAATGGCCCGTCTACGACTACAATACGGTCTCCCTCTTTATATACCTCCGAAAAACCTATGGTATCACCCCGGGAGGTAAGCGCGAGGATAACCGCCATATCCTCATCCCTTATGGGTACGGGTTCGCTTTCATCTTTCAGAATACTGTACACCATAGGCAGTTTTGATATCCTGTAGTACATATCGACAGCCATAACCGTATTTATGAGAACATATCCTGGAAACAGTTTTTTTACTACCTCGTAGGTCTTTCCCTGTCTTCGCTCCTTCAGCTTTCTTTGCGGAATAAGAATCTTTATATCATCGTCAGGATACACCGTATTGATCAATTGTTTTAGTTTTTCTTCCTGTCCGGTCTCAACAAATAATGCATACCACTTCATGTTAGATTCCATTTATCCTTATCCTCTCAGTCTGCATGTTATTAAAGCTTGATTGTATGAGGATTTACCCATTTCACTATTTAAAAAACCAGAGTCTCCATATACTGCGTTTATATCTCCTGGGAGGCTCCACGTCAACAGGATTGCCCTGTACAATATCATAAGGCGTTATTCCGATAATTTTATTAACCTGTATCGGATCCAGCCATTTTTTCAATGTTTCCACAGCCTCTTTCATATAAGGGCCCCGTAAACCGTCAGAGTGAGTATCCGTCCCAAGGACATGGCCCATTCCGTGGGTAAGCAGTATTCGGGCACATTTCTGCACCTGCTTGCCGTACAAACCGGTTATACTTCCGGTATTTATCTGGCACAGGCATCCCCTGTCCACAAACCTGTACAGTTTATTTGGGTCATTTATTATTCTTAAGTTCCTTTCGGGGTGGGCAATTACCGGTATAAGCCCTGCAAGTTGGAGCTTGTACACAAAATCATCAGCAAAAAAGGGCACATCTCCCATAGGTAGTTCTACAAGGATATAATGGGTACCGTTTATGGTCAGCCTGTCCAAACCTCCTGCTCGAAGAAATATCGGATCCATTAACAACTCCGTACCGTAGAACACATCAAGGTCCATCCCTTTTGCATCAAGTGCAAGCTGAAGCTGCTGCCGCTGGCGCTCTACCCCCTGCACAAACCCATCTATATCATTTGCTTTCAAGCAATGGGGCGTTGCCACAACGGCATCGATCCCCTCCTTTACGGCTATGTTAGCCATTGAGAGGGCTTCCCCGATAGATCCTGCCCCGTCATCCACCTCAGGCAGTATATGGCTGTGTAAATCAATCATTATACATTGACTCCCTCACCGCTTGCGGTACTATCCGGCGGAAAGGGAAGCCCGCCATTTTTCCTTCTTCTCTTTTGTTTTACTCCATCCCCGGCTTCATCGTAATAATAGTAGTAATAGCTATAACCGTTCCTGGCTATGGGTGCTCCGTTTAGCACAACTCCCAATATATTGGCGTTTACCCTTTCCAAATTGGCCTTGGTACGCAGGATAGCGTCATAGGTTGCCATACCGTGTCCCGCGACCAATACCACACCGTCTGCATACTGACACAGCACGGCTGCATCGGTTACCGGCAGTACCGGTGGTGTATCTGCTATTATGATATCATAATCTTCCCGTACTGCTCTTAAAAACTCTTCCATCTTTCTTGACCCAAGAAGTTCTGCAGGATTCGGCGGTTTGGGTCCGCTGGTGATAATATGCAGATTCTCAACATCGGTCACATTTATAACACTGCTGTAGTCAATTCCTTCTACAAGCACATTGGTAAGGCCTTTCATGTTTACCAGCCCAAAGGCCCTGTGAACAATCGGTTTTCTGAGATCACAGTCTATCAGAAGCACCTTCATATTGGACTGAGCCATAGTGATGGCCAGATTAGAAGAAGTTATACTTTTACCCTCATCCGGCCCGCTGCTGGTTATCAGTATAACCTTCAGTTCACGATCAGGAGATGAAAACTGAATATTGGTCCTCAGTACCCTATATGCTTCTGCAATGGGAGATTTGGGATTTGTCTTGGCAATAAGTTCTGTAAATTTTAGCATGCCGCACCTCACAAATCATTTTTTTGTCTATTCTTCATTCATTGGGATGATGCCCAGTACAGGAAGCCCAACATATCTTTCTATATCTTCAGGAGTTTTGATGGTATTATCCAGGTACTCGACCAGAAAGACAAGCCCTATACCCAGCATTATGCCTAAAACCCCTGCTATAGCTATATTCATAACAGGCCTGGGTTTTACGGGGGTTCCGGGAATCTTAGCAATATCAATAATCTGCACGTTGTCAAGCTTCATGATACTGACAACTTCCTCCATGAAAACCTGGGCAAGGGCGTTGGCCAGATCCATAGCAAATCCCGGATCGACATCCTGTACTGTGATGCGTATAATCTCGGTATCACTCTCAGAAGACACAGTTATCCTGTTTCTAAGCTGTGAAGGTTTCATATCGATCTCAAGTTTTTCAATTACCCTGTCCAGTACACGGTCGCTTTTTGCAATTATGCTGTATGTTTTGGCCAGCTTTTGGCTTACCAGTATGGTATTGTATTCAATATCGTCACCCTGGTAGTTCTGGGTATTGCCTACCATAAGTGTCGTCGAAGTTTCATAGATTTTGTCCAACAAAAAAAAGCTGATTATAGCGCTTGCTGCCACAGCAACTACCGTAATAAGTGCTATAATTCCCAGCCTTTTTTGTATGATTAACAGTATATCTTTGAGCTCCATTTCTTCTCTGACAGGCACAGGCGTTCCTCCATCCAGATCTTTATTTCTTATTTTTTTCATTATACCATAACATAAAAAAAAATGGAATAAAGGACGGATCTTTTATCCGCCCTTTTCGAAAAAATTTTGTAATTATTTCGTAAACTCTTGTAATATTTTGTTATTTACTCTATTCGATAGGTTTATCTCCTTTTTGTTCCTTCCTTCTTGCTCTTCTCCTTGCTATCGGCCGTATTATAACCGCCCACACAAACCATCCTGCCAATCCCAGAAAAGCCAGATAGGGTACGGCACTCACAGTAAATATCATCAGATCTTCGAGGAACATCCCCAGGCTCCGGCAGGATCTCCTGAAACCGTTTATAATCCTTTCGGGCAAGGTAATGGGAATGGGTTCTTCCTCCTTAATCTCGTGTACCTCATAGACATCTATGGTTACCTTGGAGTATTCAATCAGATTGTCCCACTTCTTCAGAGTCCCGGTATAGTTCTCAATTTCATAGCGAACATTGGACAGTTCCCGCTCCAGTTCGATGATGTCCTGGAGCAGCTCGGCCTTGCTCAGTATGGTCAGCAGCCTTTCCTCCTGCAGTTTAAGCGACTTGAGCCTGGCTTCCACATCCAGGTACTGACCGGTTATATCTTCACCTGTTACCTGCTGGTTTATTACACTGCCTACATCTCCAAGTCCGGATATAAACTGATCAAAGGATTTTCTTGGAATGCGTACTTCCAGATGAGCCTTTCTGTTTGCAGGCTGTTTTTCCTGTCTCCTGGGTTTGCCCTGGATCTCCGAAGACTCAATGTATCCCATATACAGGCTGACTTTACCGAGAATTTCGTCTACGGTACGTTCAAACCCGGTTGTTTCGATGGACATATAGGCTGAGCGGATGATCTTCCTCTCACCCTCAACCTGGCCTCCTGATAGTATTTGAGCAGTAACATCCCCGGCTTCCCGGGGTGAATCAGCTTCCGCCTCTCCGCGGAAACCAACGTCGCCGTAATTGGCATCAGAATCGGCCGGCGCTCCCGGACTGCTTTGCAATTCATATCCTTTTGCCGCATCTGCTGCTGCCATATCCGTGGTGCCCGGCTCAGACGGCAGTGCGGCTTCAGATTTGCTCTTATCAAAAGCTGGCCAGCCGTCCAGGCTTCCCAAAACAAGGGCTCCCGCCAGAACCAGCACCAGGGCCGCAGCCATGCCCGCCACCGCTCTTCTATTGAACTTTCCAAATGCTTTAAACACCCTTTTTCTCCCCTCTCTTTTCAATCTGTCAAAAAGCTGTTCATGAAAACCGAAAGGCAGGTCAACATCGGGGAGCTTTCCGCATATTTCCCTGATTTTCATGATGGATTCGTATTCTTTGCGGCAGCTTAAGCACTCACCAAGATGCTTTTCCATCCCGGATGCAAAAGCATCATCAAGCATGCCATCTATATATGCGGATATATTATTCCGGCACTTCGTGCAATTCATATTTCCCTGCCCTCCTTTCATCTTTTAAGACGAAAAAGGGCAGAAAAAGTTGCAAAACAAAATAAACTTACTTTAACAGCGCCGATACATGGACATTCTGGGCGGGAAGTACTTTTATATAATGAGAAGTATATTTCAGATTATCAGATTGGGCAGTCAATGTGTAATAGCCCGGCGGGATATCATCTATGGAAAAATTTCCGTTATCATCGGAACTTGTCTGATACACAGGAAATGTATTTTCAGAACCGAAATACAGTTGTATTTTTGCACACGGAATGACTTCCTTACTATGTTCATTATATATGGTACCGGTTATTCTGGACGAAAGGCTTCTCGTATAATCTCTAATAGTTATGTGAACGCATTGTGTATTGGTCTGTGTCGGGTTTACATCAACGTTCTGCTCCTGGTCAAGCTCCTGGCAGTTGAACTGGATGCTGTCCTTTTCCAGCACATTTCTTACTTTCGGACGGCTGGCTTCCGGCTTTTCTTTTATTATTCCATTGTCCGAAACCTTATCATCTAAAGCCATTTTCCCCCTCCTTTTTTATGATAATACAAGATGTAAGCGAGGCCGCCCGGGTTTGCATTCACTGCTGAGCAGCGTAAAGTTTAAAACACTTTGCGTGAAAAACGCTGATTGCCGGCCTATGTACGGTGAGGAAACCCTCACCGTTTTAACTACTGAGCAAAATACTTGCTTTTCTTGTCTTTATCGATCTCAACCCTGGCATCACTGTCGCTGTCGGCCTTTGCTTTATTCCTGCTCTTTGCTGTGGCATCACTGTCGGTATCCACATCGGCGTCAGTTTCGCTTTTTGCCCTCTGGGCCTGGTTCTGGCTCTGCGTCAGGATGTTGTAGTTAATCTGCTTGTTATACTGCTTCTGGTCGTTGTACTCATCCTCCTCAAATCCAACGTCCTGATCCTGATCCCCTTCAATTCTGGACCTTATTGCCGCTTTCAGTTCAGCTTTCAATTCTGCTTCCAGCTCTTTTTTTAACTGCTGTTTTATTTCATTCAAATCGATATCATGCATTGAACCCTTTCCCCTTTCGTCTATATATTATTCTGGTTCACCGCTGTGCGGCAAACCTATGGAACTGCCGCCAAGCGGCCTGATAAGCAGTATTATAAGTTCTGCTATATACTATGAGATATCGGGGAAATAGGTGATTGTTTATAAGCAATTTTTATGCATAAACAGATATAATATACTCCCTGATCCTGTCCATCATTTCTTTACCGACTTCAGCCTTTACAAGTATCCCCCTGGCTTCATATGCCTCTTCAAGAATGTTTGCCTTTTCCTTCAAATAGCTGTATTCTTTGGGTTTGTCATATGGCAGCAGCAGGGTTACGATTTTTACATCGGAAAACACCGTTTTTTCAATCTCCTGCATCAGCATGTCCAGGCCGGTTTTATCCTTTGCAGAAATATAAACCCCTCTTCCGTTTACGGTTGGAACAACATCCACAAGATCGATCTTGTTGTAGACATTGATCTTGGGGGAATTGACAGCTCCCAGATCCGTCAGGACCCGTTCCACCACCCTTACCTTCTCTTCCATATCCGGCGAGGCAGCGTCGATTACATGGAGAATCAAATCGGCGTATTTTACTTCCTCAAGCGTGGATTTGAATGCCTCCACAAGGTCGTGGGGCAGCTTTCTTATAAAACCTACGGTATCGACCAGTACCAGTTCCCTGCCGGAAGGCAGCACCAGCCTTCTCGCAGAAGGATCCAGGGTTGCAAACAGCTTATCCTCCACATAAGCATCCGCCTCCGCAAGGGCGTTCAGCAGGGTTGATTTGCCGGCGTTTGTGTATCCTGCAACAGCCACGACGGGAACCTGGTTTTTCTTTCGCCTCTCCCTGTACAGGCTTCTATGCCTTTCTATTTCCTTCATTTTTCTTTCTATTGCTCTTATCCTGTTTTGGATATGCCGCCTGTCGCTCTCCAGCTTTGTCTCGCCGGGGCCGCGGGTGCCTATGCCTCCTCCCAGCCTGGAAAGCTGGGTTCCCAGGCCAGTTAACCTCGGCAGCCGGTACCTTAGCTGGGCTAACTCTACCTGAAGCATGCTTTCCCTAGTCCTGGCCCTTCCGGCGAATATATCGAGAATCAGGCTGGTTCTGTCAATCACCCTTACATTTACATAGTCTTCGATATTCTTTATCTGGGTGCCGGTCAGTTCATCATCGGTAATGACAAGATCCGCCTCCCGATCTTCCACAAACAGCTTTAACTCTTCAAGCTTACCTTTACCTATATAATGGGCTGTGTTGATGTTATCACGCCGCTGCGTTACAATACCCACCACTTCCGCTCCTGCGGTTACAGCAAGTTCCTGCAGTTCATCCAGGCTTTCCTCATCCTCTGTGTTTCTTATAACACCTGCCAATACAGCCCGTTCTGTCGTCCCGTTGTTTCTTATCTCATCCATATATATCTCTATCACCCTTATAATATTTTTTCGGCATTGGCAGCCGTATTACTGTATACAAGCACAAAAAAACATCCTTCTATGCTTTATTCTACCATAGAAGGATGTATCTTTGCACAAAATATAAACAATATTATATATGCCCTATTGGTACAGCAGGCATTTTACGGTGACACCGTCAATATCGAAATCCGGAATTTCTTCTGTCCTGCATCGCTCCATTACATGAGGGCACCTTCCTGCAAACTTGCATCCTTTCAACATATATTCCTCACGCTCGGTCAGATGAAGATCAACCCTGGAATCCCATTTGTCCCTGGGATCAGGCTGTGCTATTGATTCCTTCAGCATCTTTGTGTAGGGGTGCTTAGGTGAATCCAGCACTTTCTCCACGCTGCCCTTTTCAACTATGTTTCCCCTGAACATAATTGCTATTTTATCACTGACATAATATGCAGTTGCCAAATCATGAGTTATATACAGCACGCTTAACCCGTATCTGTCCTTAAGCTCCTTAAAAAGATTGACAATTGACATTCTTAAGGATGCGTCAACCATTGATACGGGCTCGTCTGCTATAAGAAGAGACGGCTGGGTTATCAGCGCCCGGGCAATGGAAATCCTCTGCAGCTGTCCGCCTGAAAATTCGCTCGGATATTTTTCTTTCACGTCATCAAGGGTTAAGCCAACTGCAGTCAGTGCCTGTTCAATACCATCAATACTGTCACTCGCATCTACACCAAGAAAATTCTTTTGTGTTTCATACAGGTAGTTTTCTACCGTTCTGAGGGGATTAAAGGTTTCAAAAGGATTTTGGAATATCGCCTGCACATCTTTTCTGAACTCCTTTTTCTCCCTCTCGCTCTTTATATTCATTATATTTTTACCTTTATACAGGATTTCACCTTCAGAGGCTTCAAGAAGCCCCAGTATAATCCTTGATACCGTTGTCTTGCCGCTTCCTGATTCACCGGCAAGAGTATATATATCGGCATCCTTTATATCAAAGCTAACATTATCAACCGCCGTAAGCCTTACTCTTGAAAATAAGCTGCCAACCCTGAACACTTTTGTTAAACCGTTTACTTCAATCAATTTGCTACTCATCCTCTTTCACCCCCGAATACAGAAAACATGCTGCTTTATGACCCGGTTCTATTTCCACCAGCTTAGGGATAGCAGCTTTACATTCATCGGTTGCCCTATCGCACCTGGGATAGAACCTGCAGCCTTCAGGCGGGTTTATTAATGACGGCGGTGCTCCGGGAGCGCTCGTCTTGTAGCTCTTATCCCCTATTTTCGGAAGCGACCCTATCAGGTACTGTGTATACGGATGCAACGGGTTTCCGAATATTTCTTCAGTGCTTGCTTCCTCTATCATCTTTCCTGCATACATTATCCCTATCCTGTCAGCTATGTTGGCATGTATACCCATATCATGAGTTACCATTATGATGGTGTTTTTCAGACTGCTCTGCACATCCTTTAACAGCTGTATTACTCCCCGCTGCATTACAACATCAAGAGCAGTCGTAGGTTCGTCGGCTATAATAATCTTAGGCTGCAGCACGGTGGCAAGCGCCACAGTTACCCTTTGCCTCATACCGCCTGATAATTGATGGGGATACGAATCCAGTATCTGGACAGGTAATCCCAATGCCTGCAAGTGTCTTTCAACCGGTTTTATAAACTCTTCTTCTTTATTTCTTATTCTCCTGTGAGCTTTTATAAAATGTTCGAAGGAGTATCTGACTTTCTGTACAGGGTTTAAGACGCTCATGGAGCCCTGCGGGATGTATGATATATACTCCCAGCGGATTTCCCTCATCCTTTTATTATCCATAGCAAAAATATCAGCATACTCCGCATTCATTTTATATTTTACCTTTCCGTCCATCACATTAAGGGGAGGTTCTACCATCCCAAACAAAGTCTTTATAAGTGTAGTTTTTCCACAGCCCGATTCGCCTGCTATGCCGTATATTTCATTCTCTCTAATTTCCAGGTCCACATCATCTACTGCCCGGACATACCGCTTTTCTCCTAAAACATCAATGATATAGTATGCTTTTAATCCTTCTGTATTTAATACCGACAATTCACTTCACCACCTTTGCGGTTCCTATTCTCTGTATCCTTGTACGCGGGTCAAGATACTGGCTTACACTTACGGACAAAAGGTACAGTGATACAAAAAGCAATACCGATACAACCACGGGTGTTGCTATCCACCACCAGTATCCCAGCAGCATGGCCTGGTAACTTATGGCCCAGTGCATCATTGTCCCAAGTGTAGGTATTGTCAGGTTGGAAAGGCCCAGTATTGCCATTGTGACCTCCATACCTACTGCCCAGAACATGTTGTTTATTGCCGTTGCGGATACTATAGGAATAACAAAGGGCAGATATTCTTTGAATATCAGCTCATACACCTTTTGTCCTGAAAGCATGGCTGTGTTTGTGAATTCCCTTTCCCTAAGGCTCAATGTCTGCGACCGTATCAGCCTGGCATCCCATGCCCATCCAAATATGGCCAGAATCAGCCCAAGGACTATCATATTCAACCGTTCCTTAAGGATTGCACCCAGCAGTATCAATATGGGAAGTACCGGCAGAACGATAAAGCTGTCGTTTATTGACATCAGTGTCCTATCAGTCATGCCGCCCTTAAAACCCGCAAGTAGACCCACTGCTATTGCTATCAGCCTTGAAAAGAATGCTGCTATCACTGCCATTATAAGAGAATTTTTGATGGCAACTGTCATCTCCCAGAATACATCCTGCCCTTTCGAATTGGTTCCAAGTATATATTCAGCTGAGGGAGGCATATCCCTGGGCACTACATTCCAGATAGACATATCATACGGCGAAAAAAAGGACAGGATCGCTAAAATAATCAGAATACTCATAACTGTAAAAGCAAATGTAAACTTTCCATCCCTTAATAATTCTCTAAGTACTGCCATTTATAACAACCTCCATTACCTGTATCTTATCCTTGGATCAAATAAAGGATATAATAGGTCTACAAGCAGTGCCCCAGTAGCGATTCCCAGAATTGAAAACATGGTTATTCCCATTATCAGGTTGTAATCTCCCGCATTTATTGCAGTGTAGAGCAATCCTCCAATCCCAGGATAAGAAAACACCATTTCCGTTACCATAGCACCGCCGAATATCTGGCCTAATGATAATGCCAGCCCGGTTACCTGCGGAAGCATCGCGTTTTTTATAACATAGTTAAATGCAATTTTGGTGTCCCGCAGCCCGCCGGCCCTTGCGTACATGACATAGTCTTCACGTACTATGTTTGACATTACCAGCCTCATAGTCTGAAACCAACCGGCCATGCCGAGAAGTATCATTGACAGTGCCGGCAGTATTGCATGCCTTAACAGATCGGCTATAACTTTCCAGCTGAATTGTATTTTTAATCCGATTGATGTACCTCCTGCTATAGGGAAGATAGGAATCACGTATCCAAATACCAGCAAAAGAATCAAAGCGAATATATAGTACGGTATTGGCCTTAACACCATCATAAATCTTTCTATCGCTGCAGACCATCTGCTGCTGCTGAAATACCCTGCAATTCCTCCCAGTATGTTTCCAATAATCCATGACAGCAAGGTCGTTACCAGCATTAATCCAAGGGTCCAGGGAAGCGATATGCCAATAAGCTTAACAACCGGTGTTGGAAACTGGCTGAGTGACGGCCCAAAATCACCGATTATAAGCCTTCTCCAAAGGGAAATATATTGTGAAAAAACGGTGCCTTCCAGTCCATACATTTCCTTCATTGACTGCCTCAATTGTTCAATTGCCTCCGGGTCCATGTACGCGCCGCGCTGTGTTATTGTATTGATCATCTCCTGAACCGGATCGACAGGGGTCAGCCTGGGCACAATAAAAACAACAGTTATACCAACGAAAATAACCAGAAAATATTGCAGCAGCCTTGGCAGCAAATATCTTTTTATAAATGACAAGTAAATCCCCCCTAATCGTTTAAATGCGCCCTCCCTTATAGAAGGGCGCATTTTAATTTACTTTATCTTTTATTTCTCCAACTGTTTTTAATTCCCTGTCGGCTTCAAGAACGGAAGCATGTATTTGAGGTTCGGCCAGTGGTGATACGGCTGACAGTAGGGGTTTTCAGCACCCGGGAAATTGGTCCAGTACTGTTCGTCAAATGAAACCATTCCGGGATAGCCGGATATCTGTATGGAAGGCATTTCTCGTACAGCTATCTTCAGTCCTTCAATACCGTTCTCGATAACTTTTGGATCGTCCCAATCCAGGCCTTCCAGTTCGTCTACAACTTTATCCATATCAGGATGGTGCCATCTTGAAACGTGTCCGACGTTGGGCTCTCCCGTTGGTTTATAGAATTTTGAATGCCACGATCTCAAAGTCCTGTACATGTCAGGATGCCCGCCCCACGGTTCAAGTGCCGGCCAGGTTCCGGTTGCATCGAAGTCACCGTGCTGAGTAAGGGTAGCTGCGTTTTCAGTGGTTTCAACCTCTACTTCTATACCGAATTTCTTCCAGGCCTGCTGGACTGCAAACACGTGCCTGTATCCAATGTTAGAGGGATTTGTTCCGGTGACCATATGGATTTTCCACGGTGATCCGTCGGGCAGCAGCCACTTTCCGCTGTTATCCCTCTTAAATCCATTTCTTTCTAAGAGTTTTTCGGCAACATCAGGAGCATATTTCCACCAGCCATAACCGAATATCTGCTTCAGCTCTTCCTCATCTTCGCTGGGTAATTCATAGCCCCTGCTCTTGATGTATTCTGTAAGCCTCTTAGTTGCCTCAGGATCATACGGCTTAAATTTCTGTCCGTCAACCTCTATGTCGAGTTCGAAGCTTCTGAGCCATTCTTCCATGGGCTTATAGTACCATTCAAGATATACGGGAGTCGGCGGTACAGCCAGGCAGCCCATAGTCGCCATTCCGTCAAAAGAAGTACCTAATTCTTCGACAATGTCAATTGCCAGTGTAAGGGCCCACCGTACATCCTTGTTATTATAGGGTTCTATATCAGCGTTTAATGAGATACCGGTTATACACGGGTCAACGTTAACGAAATAGGGATATTCTTTTCTGTAAGCCCTTGAAGTATCACTCTTCTCAAGAATGGCTTTCAAGGTTTCGGATGTAACCTCTATCAGGTCAATCTCGTGCTGTGCCTGGGCAAGGACCTTTTTCTCCGGATTACCGTAGTAGTAGAACACTACTTCTTTCGGTACCGGCTCACCGTACAAGGCACCGGTGGGAGTTTTTTGCCAGTCTTCCCTCTTCGTCCAACGTGTCCAGTATCCGCCCGGATCATAGTCCTTCAATACATAGGGGCCGGAACTGATAGGCGGATTGAACTCAAATGATACAGGATCGTCCACCTCTTCAAATATATGCTTCGGGAATGGCCTGAAACCTCCCCATCTGTCTACAAAGAATGTATGGAACCTGGAGTTTCCTTCTTTGAATTCAAATACCACTGTATACTTATCCTCAGCATATACCTTGTCAACATAGGTATTGAATTCAGTATGGTAACTCATACCTTCAGTTGCCTTGACAAGTTCAACGTCAAACACTATGTCGTCGGCAGTAAATTCCACACCGTCGCTCCAGTACATACCCTGCCTGAGCTTGACTACCATTTTGGTGAAGTCTTCATTGTACTCCGGCCCCTCTGCTGCCAGCGCATTTATGACTTCACCGGTTACATACTCAACTATCCACAGAGGTTCCAGCATCAGCTGCTGTACTCCCCTGTCCGGAGTCCGCCAGGTTTGGGCCCATACGTTGAAGTTTTCAGGAGTGGTAACCCTTCCACCTAAAACGTCAACAATAAACGTTTCACTCCGGCTGACATCTCCGGTTTCCGCCGGCTTCCCGCCGGGTTCTTCTGCCGGTTTTTCACCCGGTTCCTGTGAAGGCTCTTTGCCTGTTTCCTGTTGGCCTCCACAACCTGCGAGGGTGAAACCAAACAATGCAATTACGCAAAGCAAAGCAATAATGGTCCTTAACTTCAACACTATCCCTCCATTTCTTTTTTTAATCCACGTTCAGGTTAATATCCGGTTATTGATAAGATCCTTTTTTAATCACCCCCCGTTTTGTACTAAGCAAGGGTAATTTTACCCTGCAGTAAATCATCATTATCGCTGCTGGTGCCGATGTATACTTCATAATCCATCTTTTCCAGTTCCCAGCTGTTTGTTTCGGGATTGTACCAGCACAGCTTTTCCAACGGGCAAGAGATGCTTACCTCTTTGCTTTCACCTGCTTTGAGTTCAACTCTCTTAAACCCGCGCAGCAGCTTAACCGGCCGATCCACCTTGGAATTCTTAAAGCCGATGTACATCTGGACCACTTCAGCGCCGTCCCTGCCGCCGGTATTAGTGACCGTGCATTTGGCGGTGACCTTCTCATCATCGGCACTGAATCCGGCATTGTCTAATCTGAAAGTGGTGTAGGACAAGCCAAATCCATATGGGAACAAGGGCTTTACTCCCTCTTTTTCCAGTTTTGCGTAGCCGTGATAGTATTCATAAAACTGTTCGGTGGTATCCCAGTTTACCCGGGGTAAATCGGTTTCCCGGTAAGGTACCACAAAGGGCAGTTTGCCGCTTGGATTTACATCTCCGAATATGATCTTTGCTATGGCAGTGCCGCCTTCCATGCCGGGATAATATGCCATCAGGATGGCATTTACATAATCCTTCCAATCGGTCATCATTATCATGTTTCCGCCGATTAATACCGCAGCGGAGTTTTTATTCTCAGGGCCTACGGCTTTAATAAGTTCAATTTCATCCTTATGAAGTCCCAGGGAATCCTTGCGGTCCCCTCCTATAGCGCCGGTATAGCTGTCAATTTCGTCTTCGGATATATACTCGCCTTCATCGCCGTGATCATAACCTACAACGAATACTACAGCATCGGCTTCCCGGGCCAGTTTCTTTGCATGTTCGATGTCTTCACCTTTATTGAATACTACCTCAGCCCCGGGTAAAGCTTTTGAAATACCCTGCAGCGCCGTTACAATGTATTTCGGGTATACATGGCTGGATCCGAAATCGCCGGTGACCTCTTCGTTGGCCAGTCTGCCAAGCACGGCTATACGGGTTATCTTCTCCCTCTCGAAGGGCAGTACATTTTCTTTGTTCTGCACCAGGGTTATGCCTTTTTCCGCTGCTTCAAGAGCTAAAGCAATGTGCTCGTCGCAGCCGATAACCGATTCGCCGTATTCCTTATCGTCAGCCTCGGCAAATGCCAGCAAGGTACGGACAATTCGCAGCGCCGCATCATCTATCCTTTCCTCGGGAACCAAACCGTCTTTGACCGCTTTTACAAGCTTTTCTCCAAAATGCAGGGTACAGCACATCTCAACATCCATGCCCCCGTTAGCTGCCTCAACGGTGTCCCTTATACCCCATACAAAATCGCTTATTACAAAGCCGTCAAAATCCCATTCTTCCTTCAGGACCTTGTTAAGCAGATAATCGCTGTGCCCGCAGTAGACGCCTTTGTACAGGTTGTATGCGCTCATTACACTGGCTGCTCCGGCATCTATACAGTCTTTGAAATGGGGCAGGTATACTTCCCGTTCGGTCCGTTTATCGCATTCCACGTTTACCTTGAAACGGGATATTTCCATGGAGTTAAACGCGTAATGCTTTATACAGGCAACTACGTTTTCGCTTTGTACACCCCTGACCAGGGCCGAACCCATCTGGCCAAGGTGGAAGGACTCTTCCCCGTATGTCTCCTGGCTGCGTCCCCATCCCGGGTTATAGGGCAGGTTGATACATACTCCCCCATAGTAATTACCACCAAAAGCACGTATCTCTTTACCGATTGCCCGGCCTATCCGTTCCTCCAGCTCAACATCAAATGCGGCGCCTCTCAGCATTGATACAGGAAAACATGTGCTCTTTCCAGTACCGCATACCACGCCTCGGGGCCCGTCGCAAAACAGCAGGGGCGGTATTCCTTTTTCTTCAATGCCGCCTGCACGATAGGGTATGTAATTGTAGTGGCGTTCCGGGCTTTCCTTCATGTCTTTAATCATTTGTTCAAGGGACATGATGCCGCTCATCAGGCTTACTTTTTCCTCAAGAGTAAGACCGTCCACAATTTTTTTAGCCTTTTCGGTATAGCCCAGCCTATACTCTTTCGTGCACTTCATATATGCAACTCTCCTTTCACTTGTTTTTATGTTTTAATGGATCCATTAAAATTCATTTCGCTTTAAGCAAGCCGGCCGGAGCACAAAACAGATACCGCTAATTCGCATTGTAAAAATATTTTTTTAACAGGGCCTCCGCCTCCCATCGATTGAAGCTCAAATAACCCTGCACTTTTGGATCGCCCTGTACTCTGCCTCCTCTTTGCCGGTATTCATTTGGTGTAACATCCGTTTCTTTCTTAAACATCCGGTAAAATGTAGCTTCGTAATTGAATCCGCATTCCTGGGAGATGAACGAAACTGATTTGTCTGACTGCTTTAACATGATTTTTGCTTTTTGTATGCGTATTGAATTGATCAGATCTGATATTGTAAATCCTGTGATGGATTTGAGAAAACGATACAGGGTTTTTTCACTCATTCCCACATATCTGCACAGTTCCTGTTTAATATTTTCATTCTTTAAATTCTGTTCAACAAACTGGATTGCCCGCAAAAACATTTCGCTGTCATTTTCAAAAGCAGCTCTGTCAGGATACTGGTATATATCATAATGGCTGTATTCAACCAAATCAGCCAGCAGCATATATAAAAGTGAATTGATACGCAATATGTCGGCAGGATTTCTCGGATTTCTTCTCATTCCGAGCTCTACAGCGGTATGCACAAAAACAGAAAATTGAGTTTTTGGGCGCATTGTTTTGCTGGCGCTGTTTAGATAGAAGTAATATACCTGGTTTTTATTCAGTACCTGCTCCAGCAGCTGGGGCGGAAACTGTACGAATAAGCACAGATTATCAATAATATTTCTGTAACCATGAATAATTTTGCTGTTAACTAAAACAATGTCCCCCTCACGGATCACATACCGCTGCAATCCGTAGTTCAATGTAAGTGAACCTTTTAAAACCACAACTAATTCGTAGTCATAATGCCAGTGAAGATCTGAGTGATCAATTGATACTACAAAAATTTTGGCAGGATAATCCTTATGATGTTCAATGTTTTCAAATATTGAATACTGCATTTTTGCCCCCAGCTTTGCATTCTGCATATTTGCATGCAATGCTTGCCAGACTAATAGATGCAGTTCTCGTGGAAATAAATGTTGCAGATTGCATTTATTTGAAGAGTATAAGAATACTGATAAAAATGCTGTTTTTTATAGACAGGATCCTTATTATGACAGATACGAACAAACATATTATGATAATGCTTTTTATCAATGTATAACTGTCTGCAATAATTGTATTATAAGTTTTTGTATAATGATATGTCTGATATGCATTAATTACTGCAGATGTGCTGCTAATATTGTTTTACTCTCAATAACAAATTATACCATATAGGATGTGAATATGCTAGCGTAACAGATAAAATGTTATAGCATTTTCAGACAACCATTTATGTCATATTTCATCATTTAGCTGTCCATATAGAGTAAGTCCTGTTTTTGACGTGGTTATTTCAACTGTTCTTTCTGTAATATTTGCTTAAAAATCTTCTATTTTTGATCATTTTGGTGGTAGAATATGCTTAATAATATGAATCATTCTCTGTTTAAGTATTATAGCATAAAAGTAAAAAAAGGGGTAGATGTATTTTGAAACTGAAAAGCTTTTTGAAGCTGGTTGAGATTCAGACAAAGGCTGCCAGCATGGTACCCTTTGCCCTTGGCACTTTCTGGGCTTTATACAGATACGATGAATTCAACTTAACCAATTTTTTGCTGATGTTTGTTTCCCTGTTGTGTTTTGATATGGCGACAACAGCTGTAAACAACTACATGGACTACAAGAAAGCAAGAAAGGTATACGGATACAACTATGAAAAACACAACGCCATCGTAAGATATAAGCTTAAAGAATCTACCGTGACAGCCGTGATACTAATACTTCTGATTACAGCATCGGTAAGCGGATTTACACTGTTTCTGCATACCAGCCCGGTAGTTCTGGCCATAGGTGTGTTGTCCTTCATGGTAGGAATATTCTATTCATTCGGACCGGTACCTATTTCAAGGATACCCTTAGGGGAGGTATTTTCGGGGTTTTTCATGGGGTTTGTCATTATGTTTTTATCGGTATTTATACATATACACCATAAAACCGGCATAATACTGCTCTCATACCGGGACAATATGCTGAACATTGTTTTAAACCCGGCTGAAATTCTGGAAATTTTCTTTGTTTCCCTGCCGGCAGTACTTGGAATTGCAAATATAATGCTGGCAAACAATATCTGCGATATTGAGGATGATATAGAAAATAAGCGGTATACCCTGCCTATATATATCGGAAAAGAAACGTCGCTGAAGCTGTTTAAAGTTTTATATTATATTGCATATGCCGACATATTGATTCTTGTTTTGGCAGGAGTGCTGCCTCTTACATCAGCCCTTGTTGTTCTGACATTTCCGATAGTGAACAAAAATATAGGGATATTCTTTAAAGAACAGTCCAAAAGAAACACATTTGTATTATCTGTTAAGAATTTCCTCATATTAAACGCTGCCGGGGTACTGGCATTATGCATAGGCCTGCTTTTATAATTCTCATAAAAACGGCTCATAAAACTTTGTTGAATGCATGTATAAGAGATGATATCCTGATTATAACAGGATAAAACTGATTTTAGTAATGTGTGATGTAATTTTTATCTTAAAATTTCCTGTTTTAATGCACCGGCAGAGTGGTAATGAAATATATAGAGGATTACATTGTTGCGGGTTTATACTTTTATCAGCACATAGCACATGTTTTTACCAGCCTTTAGTGATAGTCAGACATACTTGTGATAAATAAAGAAACTCATGATATCATACTGCGGAGAGAGAGTCGGGATGCGGTTGTCTTTTTAATACAGTCAATGCGGCTTCAAATAGCGCTGATTTATCATTTATGCAGCTATTTGAATATATAAAATTAGTATAAGGAGGAGGTATACATATGACTTATTTAGAGAGGCTCTGGGATTCGATTTTTGGTGCCCTCCCTGCAGTGGTATCAGCTATCCTTTATCTGATTCTGGCTTTCATAGCAGCAAGTGTTGTAAAAAACTTGACTGTGAAGCTATTGAACAAGGTGAAAGCTGATAAGTACACCGATAAGCTGGGTATTACAGACGAAAAGACGGGGAGCTCTATAGAGTTTTTCGGTAAACTGGTTTTCTTCATTGTGTTCGTGTTATTTTTACCGGGTGTTCTTGACAAGCTGGGGCTGGAGAACGTTGCTCTCCCTATCACTTCTATGGTTTCCCAGTTTCTGAATTTTATTCCCAGCATAATAGCTGCCGTTATAATACTGCTGGTAGGGGTCTTTGTAGCCAATATAATCAGGCAGCTGCTTACTCCCGTGCTGAGAAAACTTAATATCGACAGGATTCAGGAGAAGGCAGGTCTTAAGGTTGGAGAAGGTTCAACGGTATCATCGATGATATCCTATATTGTATACATACTAATACTTATCCCGGTTATAATAGCGGCTTTGCAGGTTTTGAATATAACCGCAATCACCCAGCCTGCCGTTGCCATGCTGAACAAAATAGTGCTGTTTCTCCCCAATATATTTGTGGCCATAGGTATAGTGGCAGTCGGAGTATTTATAGCCAATATTACGGGGAAACTACTGACTACCGTTTTGTCTGCTGTTGGCGCCGATACTTTTGTAAAGAGTCTGCTTCCTGATGACAATACCAAGTTGCAAAAACTATCTGCTTCCAAAATAATCGGGGAAACGGTAAGGTATATTATAGTGCTGCTGTTTCTGGTTGAAGCGTTTAATGTCATTCAGCTGGATGTGTTAATGGTGGTAGGACAGGCTGTTATAGCTTATCTGCCGCTGGCAATAAGTGCCGCGATCATCATAATTATAGCCTTCATTCTTTCAGCATGGATTGAAAAGCTGCTTCTTAAGAATTTACCCCAGGCAAAAATACTGGCCAGGCTAGTAAAATATGTAATCATAGTGCTGGGCTTGTTTATGACCCTTAACCAGCTTGGAATTGCTGTCACCATAGTCAATGCGGCGTTTATCATTATGCTGGGTGCCCTGGGCGCTGCCTTTGCAATAGCTTTCGGCGTAGGAGGCCGTCAGTTTGCAGCTGAGACCCTAAAGAAACTTGATGATAAGCTGACTGATTTGGATTCTAAGGAAAACTGACAGAAACGTGATATAAAGTGATATAAATAAGGGCAATGGACTTTTCATTGTATAGAAAAGTTCGTTTGCCCTTGTTTTTTTGGCCGGTTTTTAGCGCTCGCCTATGATATATAAACGCTCCTTACCTTTCCTTCACTATTTCAGTGCTTTTAATATTAGTTTAACTGCTCTTTCTTTAAGTTCTGACAGGTCGTCGGAGTTTTTCAGGTTTTTATCCTTACGTGTATCCAACAAAAAAATAACTTCATTTGTAAAAGCTGCTATGATTCCGTATACAACCAGGCTAAAATCCTCAACAGCAACGTTTTTCCCTATCAGTTTTTCTTCTTTCCCTTTTTTGTACATCTGTTCAATATGCTCAAGAACACCGGAGCGAATCTCTGTAAACAGATTGCTATCCTCACTGATGAGTTGCTTAATGTCGGAATGGCCAAGATCCAAAACCATAAACAAAAGGCTGGAAAACCTGTTTTCTAGCATATCCACCGTATAATCCATTATTTGTGCGATAATATCCCTGAAATTGCGTTGGTTTGAGATCAATGCAGTGAATCTTTCGTATTCTTCATATACATAATAGCTCACCGCCTGCCGGATTATTTCTTCTTTTGTTGCAAAATACTCATATACAGTGCCTTTCCCTATACCGGCGGCAGCCGCTATATCAGCTACTTTCATCTCGTGTATCCTGTATCCCTGGTTCAGCAGGTCCATGATACCCTTAAATATGGATATTTCCTTTTTAGAATATTCATTTACAAGTTTCATAGGTTTCCCCCCATATCCCGGCGGATATACCGGCGCCGGCCGGAGGTTGCCAGCCGGCTGCCGTCTCTTATGTTAATTATTTTAAGCAGTGTTTATCCTGATACCGGAGCAGTATCCTCACTTTTCTTTTTATCAGCCACAAACATATCGTACATAATTGGTACAACCAGCAGGGTTAACAATGTTGCATAGGTAAGCCCGCCAATAGAAACTACCGCCAAGGGCTGCACCATTTCAGCCCCGCTGCCGTACCCGAGAGCCAATGTAGTCATGGCAAGTATTGTTGTCAGCGCCGTCATAAGTATAGGCCTGAACCTGGTAGCTCCTGCCTGTACAAGAGCTTCTTTTTTACCGAGGCCGTTTGCACGAAGCTGGTTGACATAATCCACAAATACGATACCGTTATTCACCACAACACCGGCTAATACAAGGAAGCCAAGCAGAGCTACGACTGACAGTTCCATACCGCTTGCCCACAGCAGCAGCAAGCCTCCTGTAAATGCCAGCGGCAGAGTAAAGAACACAATAAAGGGCGACGAAAGATTCTCAAACTGCGCTACCATTATCAGGTATATAAAGGCTATGGCTAATGCAATCATCAATATGAGATCGCGCATTGTTTCCTTTATCATTTCATTTTCGCCTTCTATATAGATATCGTAACCGTCCGGAACTTTATAATCTGCCAGCCTGGCCTCCACATCACGGCTGACCAGGCCAATGTTATAACCATCGGCTATCTCGGCATTAACCGTCATATACCGGGACTGGTTTTCCCTTCTGATCGATTTTAAACTGTCAACCTCTTTGATTTCAGCGATATCCTTTAGTGCTATCTCCTTCTCGCTGCCATCCCTTTGGGTAACTGTAAATTTATAGTCAGCTATATTCGTTTTTGTGATACCCTCCTGATCCTTTTTGACCAGCAAAACCGGATAATTGCCGCTGTCAACTGAAAGAATGGCAGCCTGCGTCTCGGTCTGCAGGGCTTTACTTATCTCAGCATAGATCTGGGCCACCGTCAGGCCTTCACGCATGGCTTTATCTTTATCTACCTGTATCCTTGTCTCCTTATCCGCATCCTCAAGCCCGGTTTCAACATTGGAGATTCCCTCAATATCACCCAGTATCCCTGCTATTTCATTGGATATATCGGTAAGGGTATCAAGATTCTGCCCCTTAACATTTACCTGTATGCCGCTGCCGCCTAAAATCGAAATGTCCATGGTGGACGCGGATACATTTATCTCACACTCGAGATCTTTAGTTTTTTCGTAAATTAATTTTTCAACATCCCTGTTGCTCAGATCTCTTTGGCCTTTAAGAAGTATATAAAAGGTGGTTTCACCGTCAGAACCTCTGCCCATCATAGCCATTCCTGACTGCTGCCCGCTTATGGCTCCGACAGTTTCTACAGCATCAATCTCAAGGATCCTTTTCATCACTTCATCACTCATGGCATATACAGCATCACGATCACTTTCATCAGGCATCTTAAGGGAAGCGCTCATCTGCGGGGAATCAACCTCGGGCATGAATGCCGTACCCATAATCGTGGTACCGTAAATGCTCAGAGCAAATAACAGCAGTACAGGTACCAAAATAACGGCTTTTCTGCGCAGAGCAAATCTTAAAACCCTTTCATATGCTCTGACTATAGAGTCATATATACGATGTTTACTGTCCTTTGTCTTTTGCAGTATTTTTGAACCCATAACGGGTACCAGGGTCAGCGCTGCCAACAGGCTGGCCATCAGGCTGTACGCTATCGTCAGGCCCATATCGGTGAAAAGCTGGCGGGATAAGCCCTGGGTAAACACAATCGGCAGGAATACGCAAATTGTGGTCAGAGTCGAAGCAATGATGGCTCCCGATACCTGTTTCGTTCCTTCAACAGCAGCCTTTGCGGCGGATAACCCTTCATGCCTGAGCCTGTATATGTTTTCTATAACGACAATACTGTTATCAACAAGCATACCAACACCCAGCGCAAGTCCTGACAAAGAAATGACATTGAGGGTAACATCGGTAAAATACATCAGGGTAACGGCAAACATCAGGCTGATAGGTATGCTCAATGCAATAACAATTGTCGGCTTTACATCCCGCAGAAAGATAATAAGTACGATGATAGCCAGGATGCCGCCATACAGCAGGTTTTCGATTACACTGTCGGTAATCATCTTAATGTAGTCACCCTGATCCATCATCGGCCGGATATTCAGCCCGTCATATTGTTCCTGGAGCTTTTCTATCTGCCTGCCGATGGCTTTTGAAACTTCGGCAGTTGACGCGGTACTCTGTTTTTGGAACATGAGTATGATACCTACGTTCCCGTTTACCTTGGTATACATTTCCGAGGCATTATCGGCCATCTCAATATCTGCAATATCTGAAAGCCTGATATCACCTACAGGATCAATGTTTAAAACCACCATGTCCTCTATTTCTTCAGGTGAACCAAAGGAATCGCCTACTTTGACCAAATGCTGATTATTGCCCTGGATGATATAACCTGCAGGCATGCTGAAGTTTTGAGCAGCAATTATATTCTTAATGAGATCCTGTGTAAGTACTTTGTTGAGATCAGCACCGGCCAGGGCTTCTTCCTTCCCTTTTTCGAATTCAGCCAAACCTTTCTCAATCTCACTCTCGCTGTTCTCGAGTTTGATCTGGGCTTTTGCCATTTCTACAGCCATTGTAATCTTGCCTGACTCAAGCTGTTTTAGCCCTGCCTTGGCTTCTTCCACAGCGCTTTCAAGCTGGGGTTTCATTGCCGCATGTGTCATCTGGCGGACATTGATATTCTGCAGTTCAACATCTATTGCGGCTATTCTGGATGGAGCATTTTCCGCCTTTTCCGCCAGTTCTGCCATCTCCTGCTGGGAAAGGCCGGATAATTCCCCGGGAAGCATATCGCCAATCTGCTGCATGGTTGCCTGGTACACTTCCGGAGGCAGATCCGCAATACCCATCGGGAAAAGCTGCTTAAATAGCTTATCAAGCTCTGCCAGCTTCTCAAGGCCCGCTTTCTCCTGTTCGAAAGCTGCTTTCTCGGCTTCCAGCAGTTTTTCTTCAGCCAGCAGGGCATTAAGGTTGGATATGGCATCGTTGAGTTCAGCACTTGCCTTGGCTATCTGCTCCTGCTTTCCGGGGGATTCCCGTTCAAGGGCATCACGACCTTTTGAGATTTCCTGCTGAGCCTCCTCCAATTTCTGGCGGTTTTCGTCAAGTTTCTTTTCTATATCTTCTTTTACCTGTTTGCTTAAGTTATCAATTCTTTCCTTGTCAAGCACTATCTCAAGCTGCTTTTCAATAAGGCCGCCGGCAGTTACCGAGGCCACACCGTCAATCCTCTCAAATGCAGGCACTATAGTATCAGAAGTAAATTTTGACAGTTCATCGATATCCATACCTTCGCGATCAACACTGGCCACAACAATTGGAATCATATCAGGGCTTATTTTCAGTAAAATTGGCGTGCCCACCCCGTCTTCAAACCGGGCAGAGACGGTATCAATACTGCCTGACAGTTCAATCATAACACTGTCCATATTGGTATCCTGTAAGTATTCCAGCACAATCATACTGGAGTTTTCGCCGGATACAGAGCTTATATTCTTAAGGCCGCTGGAAGTGCCCAAAACTGCCTCCAATGGCCTGGTAACCATCTGTTCTACCTTTTCAGGGCTGGCTCCCGGATAGGATGTAACAACTACCACATACGGCAGCTCCATGGTTGGAAGCAAATCGGTTATCATGTTTGTAAAGGATATTACGCCCAATACGATAATCAAGATTGCTGCAACAAAAACTGTATACGGTTTTTTTACACTAAATTTTGCTAACATTAAAAATCCTCCTGGTCTATGTATATTAGTATTTTTCATTTATTCTTCAGGCCGATTGCACGGCCGGGACTTATTAATTTTTGCCGAACAGCCGGCGTTCATAAAACAATCGAAGTTAACCGACCGAACGGTCGGTCAATGCACAAAAAGTATTATAACACTGCTTTATCAGTCTGTAAAGATGGAATTTTCATAGATCTACTAAAGAACCCCACCATATTTTACTTTGCTTACCGGCAAATTATACGCCAGGAGGAGAATAATAAAAGCTAAAAACCACTACTGGAAATGAGTTTATATGATGTTTTGCGGCGGCCCAAAAGGTTGTAAAAATGGTATTGAAACTTTTATCAACCTGTGATAATATATCATTTGCAATGATTTTGATACGCCGAAGTGGTGGAATTGGCAGACGCGCCGGACTCAAAATCCGGTGGGGTTCACCCCCCGTGCGGGTTCGACTCCCGCCTTCGGCACCAGCAATAACAAGGGGTTTAGCGATTTTGCGCTAAACCCCTTGAATTTCGCCTGACATCTGATTTGACACCATTTTTTAATGATTCACTATATTATTTTTACGGAAATCTGTAGGTGATATACCATAATATTTTTTGAATGCCCGTGTAAAATGTTTTGGATTCTCATATCCTATCTCGTATGCAACATCTTGTATTTGATTCAGTGGATCCTGCAATAACGCTTTGGCTTTTCTCATCTTAACATTCATGACATAATCAGAGAAAGTAATACCCGTTTGCTTTTTAAAGAATTCACTGAAATAAGTATAATTCATGCATACCATATTGGATACAGCCGTCAATGCTACATTCTCTATATTGTCTTCAATGTATTTCAGAGCAATATCTATAATTGATTTTTCTCTTGGCGTATTGTTTTCAAATTCCTGATGCATAGGCCACCTATATGGATTTTGAGTTATCTTTTTAGTCTTCTCTTCAACTCGTTCAAAAGCAAGATATAATTTTTCTTTTATGTCTTCCGTTGAAGCAGGCTTTAACAAGTAATCCACTATACCACATTTGAAGGCTTCCCTTACATAGACATAGTCATCATATCCGCTTAGTATTATATATTCTCCTCTTAAATCATTGTTTATCATTTCTTTGATTAATTCAATACCATTCATACCCGGCATCTTAATATCTGTAATAATAACGTCCGGGTTAACCTTTTCTGCAATTTTTAATGCATCCAAAGCATTATATGCTGTCAGTATTTCCTCAACATCCAATCCAGGAATCCTCTCAATTTTTGCCTTCATGCTATTACATATGATTTCTTCATCATCAACCAACAAAATTGTATGCATAATATCACTCCTTTGGAAATGGAATTATGAGTATTATTTTCGTATACTGTCCTTCAACGCTCTCCATACGAATGAAGTGATCATCTCCATAAAAAAGTTTCAATCTTTCATTAATATTTCTGAGTCCTATCCCCCCTATAGTTGAAGCCGTATAGCTGGATTTTTCAAAAGATATATTCATGTTTTTTAGATCTTGTTCGTTTATACCTAACCCGTCATCTGTTACTTCGATTCTTATTCCATCTTTTCCTTCCAGCATTACGTTTATGGTAACAGTCAAGGCATTGTTTTCTCCTCGAAATCCATGTGTAATGCTGTTTTCCACTATAGGCTGCATTATATATTTTAGTATTTGCATGTTTGAAAGATACTCCGGTAAGTTAACAATTAATTTGATCTTCTCTCCATATTTAATCTTTTGTATCCTCATATAATTCTTTACATATTCAATTTCTGCCTTCAAGGTTGTCTGTTTACACTGATTATTCAAATTATAGCGAAGCATTTTCCCGAAATCCGCTATTGTATCTGCAATATCATAGTTTCCTGTCAAAACCATTTTTCCAGCTAAAATATCAAGAGTATTATAAAAAAAATGTGGATTTATTTGGTATTGCAGTGCATTTATCTGCGCTTCCTTTTTAGCTATTTCCTTTTTTACTATATCATTTATCAACTCATTGATTTTTTGTATCATTAAGTTAAAGTTTTCTGCAATGACACTAATCTCATTTTTTCCCTTGACCGGAACACGCAAACTAAAATCACCTTGTACAACTTTGTTCATAATATTCATGCAATTTCTGATAT
>FZPS01000068.1_pt59 | contig 26051 bp, 16 predicted proteins | sample 1817821 | NCBI WGS metagenome assembly FZPS01 (sample SAMEA104158645, study PRJEB21678) | metagenome | place: Germany | collected 2015-04-21 | reverse complement strand
AAATATAGGAGTATTATATGATATTATTGATGGATGTGGGCAATACCAATATAAAGCTTGGCTTGTCCAATGGTACAAAAAACATAAAGACATGGCGAATGGCCACTGATACCACCAAGACAGCAGATGAGTTTGGTATGACATTATTTGATTTGCTCAACCAAAGCGGATATGTCTTTTCTGACATAGATGGTATTATTATCTCTAGCGTTGCGCCTAGCATCAATTATACACTTGAACATATGTGCTCTTATTATATCAAAGTAAAACCAATCATGGTATCACCGCGCATTAATACCGGTCTTACTTATAAGTATGCAATAAACAACTTAGGAAGCGACCGTGTAGTAAATGCAGTAGCTGCATATAACCACTATGGCGGGCCAGTGATAACAGTGGACTTTGGAACGGCTACCACCTTTGGCATGGTGGATAAAGACGGGGTGTTTTTGGGCGGTCTTATTGCGCCTGGCATAAAGGCAAGCACAGAGAGCTTGGTAAACAATGCGGCAAAATTGCCAAGGATTGAACTTGTAAAACCCGATACCATAATAGGCACAGACACCGTATCTAATATGCAGGCGGGTATTATTTATGGTTTTACAGGTCTTGTGGACTATATAGTTAAGAAAATGAAAGAAGAGAGCGGTTTTATGGACGCTAAGGTGATAGCAACTGGCGGAATGAGTCAATTGGTTACACAAACGAACAGCAAAATCGTCGATGTAATAGATAGGTCTTTGTCGCTTAAAGGGCTAAAAATTTTATACGATATGAACAAATAAAAAAGAGAGGTTTTTATGAAAAAAATTGGAGTTGCGCTACTTGGTTTGGGAGTTGTAGGCGGAGGAACTTATCAAATTCTTACCGACAATCACCAAAATATTAAGAAAAATCAAGGACTAGACATTGAAGTTTTACATATTATTGAAAAAAACACCCAAAGATGTCAACAAATGGGTGTTGATATGAGCATAGTTTCTACCGATATAGATAAGGTGGCAAACGATGACAGAGTGCATGTTGTGGCAGAGTTTTTTGGCGGAATAGAGCCAGCTAAATCATACCTTATAAAATGCCTATTAAATGGCAAGAGCGTAGTTACTTCCAACAAAGAACTTATAAGCAAGCATTGGCCTGAACTGGAAAGCGCGGCAAAAAAAGGCAAAGCAGGCGTTTACTTTGAAGCAAGCAGCGTAGGCGGTGTGCCCATTATTCGCACTCTTACAGAGAGTTTGCAAGGGGATAATATTTTATCTATAAAGGGTATAGTAAATGGCACAACCAACTATATTTTGTCCAAGATGGATGGAGAAAATCAAGACTATGCGACAGCGCTTAAAAAGGCGCAAGAGCTAGGATATGCAGAAAGCGACCCAACCGCTGATGTGGAAGGGTTTGACTCAACATACAAGCTAAGTATACTAAGCACGCTTGCTTTCCGCACCAAAGTGCCAATTGATATCATTTATAGAGAAGGCATTTCAAAAGTTAATAAAATAGATATGGACTATGGCAAGGCTTTTGGCTACACCTTAAAGCTACTTGCTATTGCTAAAAAAGTAGACGGCAAGATTGAAGCTAGAGTGCATCCTACTTTTATTCCGTCAGAGCATCCTATGGCAACGGTAAAAGGCAGTTTTAACGCCGTTATGATAAATGGCGACAGCGTTGGCGAAGTTATGCTTTATGGCAGGGGCGCTGGCGCGCTTCCAACAGGGAGCGCCATTGTAAGCGACATTGTTTTTGCCGCTAAGAAAACAAAGCATCAATATTCTAGCTTTAAAAACAGCAATGATGTATCTTTGAAAAACTTTAGCAAAGACTTTAAGGCAGGATATTATATGCGTATGACCATTATTGATATCCCAGGTGCGCTTGCTAGCGTTGCAAAAGTGTTTGCTAAAAATCATGTCAGCGTAAAAACTATGCAACAGCTTTCTGGCGCGACAGAAGACAGAGTAAACGCTATATTTATTTTACACAAAACTAAAGAAAGCAATATAATTAAGGCTAGAGTAGGATTAAAACAGCTAGAGTGTGTAGCTGGCATTGAAGCTATAATAAGAGTGGAAGAGTAAGTAATTTTGCTGATAACGCCAGCTTGCCGTACAGTAATTTTTACTAAAGACAGGGAGAAAGATTATATGTATGATGTTATTATAATAGGCGGTGGCGCAAGCGGGCTTTCAGCAGGTATTATTGCAAAAGAACGGGGCAAAAGCGTACTTATTTTGGAAAGCGCAAATAGAGTGGGCAAAAAGCTTTTAGCCACAGGCAACGGCAAATGCAACCTGGCAAACATGAATATTTGTAATCAAAATTATAACAACCCTTATGTAGCTCATTTTATAGACAAAACTCAAAAATTTTATGATTTTTGGCAAAAATTAGGGCTAAAAATCAAACAAGTTGAAGATAGAATTTACCCTTATAGCGATAGCGCAACTACTGTGCTTAACTTGCTTAGGGGTAATTTTTTGCCAAGTGAAATAAAAACTGGCTTTAATGTAGAGAGCATACAAAAAAAAGACGGGATTTTTTTAATCAATGACACTATATTGGCAAAAAATGTAATATTAGCTACAGGAAGCAACGCAACCTTAGGGCAAAATAGCCACCACCTAGCGCAAAATTTTGGGCATAAGGTGACAGAGCTTAGACCAAGCATTGCGCCTCTTTTGACAGATACCACATTTATTAAGAATTTAGCTAATTTGCGCGCTAAAGTAAAGGTAAGTTTAGTTTGTGGCGACAAAATAGTAGCTAAGCAAATGGGAGAGATTTTGTTTAAGTCAAATGGCATAAGCGGAATTTGCATCTTTATGCTGTCTAGCTATATAGCAAGAAATCAAGGAGAATACAAAGTTTTAGTGGACTTTGCGCCCGACCTTAGTTTAAGTCAAGTGCAAGAATTTCTGCAAAAGCATTCTATTTTTGGCTTGTTTCAAAAACCTATTTGTCAAAGTATAATAAAACAAGCTGAAAATACTGGCCATGACTTAGCGACCACTGTTAAGAATTTTGTTATAGAAAACGCTATGCTAGGTCCAGTTAAGTTTGCTCAAGTAGTACATGGCGGACTTGATACAAATGAGTTTGACACAACGCTACAAAGTAAGCTAGTTAGCAATTTTTACGCTTGCGGAGAAGTTTTGAATGTAGATGGCGACTGTGGCGGATACAATCTATTTTGGGCATTTATTTCAGGCATAACGGCAGGGGAAAATGTATGTTAGAAGTTGAAAAGCTAGAAAAGGCAAAGAAAAAGAGAAAAAAAATATTAACAACAGTACTTTTCCTTTTAGCTAACGCTTTAGTCGTGCTTATCATAATACTAATGGAAGACCACTCAGGAAAAAGAGAGCCATGGTACATTGTAAAAGATTATTTTTCTGCCAACTGGTATTTTATAGTGGCGGCATTTTTAATGTTTTTTGTTACCATAATAGGCGACTCAGCGGTATTTTTTACTTTGACTAAGCGTATGGAGATGAAAAACTATTTAGCGCCTTGTATCAAGGTGTCAATACTTGGCAGATATTATGACAAAGTAACGCCTTGGGCGACGGGCGGAGAGCCTTTTCAATTAGCCTACCTTATTAAAAATAATATGAAAGCAACCGACGCTTGCGCTGTGACTATGTCTAGACACATTATTAGATTTTTTGTTATGGCGCCTGTTGTCATTACTATCTTGCTTGCAAGCAGGGTAACTACTGATATATGGATTATTATAATAGCTATCTTAGGTGTGCTAGGCGGACTTATTGTGCCTACCTTTATGCTAATATGCGTATGGAAACCTAAGCTTGGGCATGCCATTGCAAAGGGAGTGATATCCTTGCTTTATAAGCTCAAAATTGTAAAAGATTATGACAAACATCTGCAAAAAGTAAAGGCTGGCGTGGATAATTTTTTAAGCGGGCTAGAATACCTAAGTGCTAACAAAAAGGTTATCATAGTCATAGGTTTGGTAGCCCTAATTGAGTTTTTTGCTAACAATTCCATTCCTTTTTTAGTGATGAAAGGCCTTGGGATACAACTTGATTATTGGACAGTATTTGTATTGTGCGTTTTTGTTAGCTACGCATCTAGTATTGCGCCAACGCCTGGGGGAGCAGGGCTTGCAGAGCTGTCTTTTTATGCTATTTTTGCAAAGTATATTGAAGGCGATTTGTTGTTTTGGGCAGTGCTATTTTGGCGTCTTGCCATTTATTATATGCCCATTTTTATAGGTTTTACGCTACAATTATTTGAAGGCGGAAAAGAGATTATTAAAGCAAAAAAAATGCAATAAGATTACAGCAAATTTGATTTTTTGCCACACAAAAGCACCAGTTATTGGACGACAACATACTCTTGATTAAAGGCTTACAGCTATGCTATAATATACTTGAATAAGTATATTAAGAGTTATAGGGCAGTTTTAGGAGAAGCACATGGCAAAAAAGTTTAGCGCCAAAATTATTGTGGCAATAGTTCTAGCAGTTATGCTAGCCTTGTTTTTTTGCGCTATAAACCATACAGACGATAGTGCTATGGCTACCTATAACTATCAAGATACTGAATTTTATATCAATTCTCAAAGTGATTTTGATAACTTTGCGCTTGCTTTTTCCAATTCTGGCCAATATTTTAATGGCAAAACAATTTACCTTAACTGCAATGTGGATATGGGTGAGTATGGCTCACTATTTCAAAGTTTTAACGGCACTTTTTATGGAAATGGATATGCTATAAATAACGCTAGAAACGCAATTTTTGGCAATGAGATTGGCAGCGCAGGAAAAGTGTATGACCTTGTGCTAAACAATGTCAATATCACAAGTTCAAGAGCTAGTGTTGCTATAACTAACAAAGGTGAATTAAAAAATATCGTTGTCACTGGGCAAATTAAAAATAATACTATTGGCGGACTAGTTTATGACAATTTAGGCAGTATTTTAGATAGCTACATTTGCGCTAATCTAGATGTAAGCGCAGTTATAGACAGTCAAGGCGTAGGCGGAATAGCTTATAATAACTATGGCAACATTAAAGAAAGCCACTTTTTAGGCAATATCATTGCAAATAATACCATAAAGGCGTTAGGCGGTCTTGTTGCCCACAACAAAGTTTTGGAAAGCGATTATGCAAAGCTTGAAAATTGCACAGTAAGCGGTGAGATACATATAACAAGCACAGGTAATGAAGAGTATGATAGCGTTTTACCTAAAAATTGCGGAACGCTTGTAGGCAATAACTTAGCAAATTTAAAAAATAGCTATTTTATCGGATACTTTGAAAGGTATTTGGATATAGAAGTTAGGGCAGTTGGCAATGATGAAGATTTAGACGCGCCCTATCCTTACCAAAATATTTTTGTAATGACGCAAGACATAAACCTTGTTTATGATAGTCAAGCTGCAAGCTTTGTAGATCCAGGTGAACAAGATATTAGTGCATACTTTGATTTTAGTGAGTGTCAAGAAGTCTATGTAAGTCAAGAAAGTTTTTATCCTGTCTTTAGGCATTTTGAGGGATATGGAACACAACAAAGCCCATTTTTAGTTAGAGATGTTGTAGATTTATTTAAACTTCGCACTCTTTATAATAGCGCAGGCGTTATATACTATGTCTATCTTGTAGAAGATATTGATTGTCGTAATTTTAATGTAGAGATAGACTTATACGGCTTTGAATATTCCACGATTATAAACGGGCAAGGTTTTGCCTTAAAGAATTTTGCAGGGCAAACTCTTATAGCTGACAATCAGGAAAACATACTTTTTGATACAGGATTTTACAATGCGCCAAATGTAACTATTGGCGATAGCTTATTTAGTGAAACCACTGGGTATAGCTATGGCGGAATAGATGGCGATATAAACAATATAGAAAAAGCAGAGCCTATGGGGCAAGGCACACTCTCTGAGCCGTATATAATAACTAGTTTGCCAGAGCTTGCATACCTTGACGGCAGTAGCGACCATTTTAAGCTAAATCAAAGTATAATTGTAAACAGCGCGACTGACTTACAGGTTAACTACCTTAACATAAATTCATTTTACGGCCAGCTAGATGGGAATGGCTATGTAATAGTGGGACTTTTTGAGCCGTTTATCAGTGAAAATTATGGAGAGATTAAAAACCTTACTGTAAAAGGCGTTATAAGTGAAGATACCAACAGCCTTGTATCAAATGAAAACAACGGCATAATAGATAGCGTCAATGTGTATTGTTCAATAATAGGCTTAGACGCAGAAATTGGCTGTGTGGCTTATCAAAATAGCAGTAGAATAAATAAGGTAAAAGTAGTTGGCAATGATGCAACTCAAGATAATTTGGTAGGCGGTATTACGTGGACTAATAATGCAGATGGAGTTATTGAAAACTGCTTTGTGGATATAGAAACTAACTATAATTTTGTAGCTGATAACTATGGAGATATTTTTACTTCCATAGCAAAGGACACAGAGTATATAGCAGTAAGTGACAATATCCAAGTTGAAATAGATTACTTTAGTTTGGTAGATAGAGGTTTTGATGTAGAAAATATCTTTGGATATGAAGTTTATACATCTTATCCATATCCAACGCTAAGAGAGTTTGGCGTGCAGTATAAGGCTTCGTCAGATTTTATATACGATAAAGAAAGAACCTTTAACTATACATACGATGCCGCAAAAAGCTATGTAAAGGCCAATATTCAAAACCTTATGAAACAAGAAAAGAGCTACATAACTACAGGCAAGTGGACATATAACGGGCAAGAGTTTGATGATGGGGACACAATTGAAAACGCAGGACACTATGAAGTTACGCTAACCTTTAGCGGTAATGATTTATTGCTTCCATCTAAGTACACTAATCAAGTTGTGATAAATAAGCAAACGCAAAATATAGTGCCTGCCTTTGATAGCGGTGAGTTTGATAACATAACTTATCAATACTCTGGCAATTTGCAAGAAATTACTGAGCCTGTGCCCAATAATCTTTTGGACTTTGGATATACATATACCTACACTTTAATGCAGGGCGAAAGCATAGTTGACCGCATAATTGACGCAGGCGTTTATACTCAAGTAATTAAAGGGGTTAGCCAAAATTATACCGATGTTATGGTATCTAGAACTATAACGATAAATAAAAAAGCTATTACAATTATTGTAGGCAACTTAAATATAGATTATTTAGACAGCGCAAATTTAGAGAGCGCAGAGATTATTATAAATGGACTAACGCTTAGCGATGAGTCTAAACCTTTAAGTCAGCTTGTATTAGAGCAAGCAGAGCCATTATTTACAACAAACTATACATTAGGCGACAATGTGGGAGAATATGATATTGACTTTAGTGCTGAATTTATTAATTACGATGTAACCAATGTCAATAAAGGTAAGCTAATTGTAAACAAAATTGACTTAGAGCAAGGGGATATAGTTTTTGAAGATAAGGAAGTCACTTATACAAGTTTTGATATTGACATAACTGTGCAAAATCTGCCCCAAGGCGCTAGCGTTCAATATGACAACAATATTTATTCTGATGCAGGCCAATATTTAGTTACTGCCACTATCTCCAAGCCAAATTACAATGATCTAGTGTTAAAAGCTACTTTAACTATTACAAAAGCTGAACTTATAATAAAGCCAAACAACATAACGCTTAGCTATAATATGGCAAGGACAGAAATAGATAATAGCAAGTTTAGCTATAGTGTATTTGGCGCGCTTGGTCAAGATATAGATGAAATTATTGCTTTACTTAATGTTAGCTATACCGTAACTAAAGATGGTGAAATTATAGATACATTTGATGCAGGGATTTATGATATAGAGTTAGAAGTTTCAAATGAGCTGAAAAGCTATGACATAAACAACGAAAAAGGGATTTTAGAAATTACGCCCTCTTACCTTACAACGATATATCCAAGTCACCAAGACTTAATTGAAACCTATTCAGGTCAAGCCATAACGCACCCTATTACTTTATTTGAAACGGCTATATTATATGAATATTATAAAGGGCAAGAGCAAGTAGAAGATTGTATAGACGCAGGAGTTTATACAGTTATAGCTACAGTAACAAAGCTAAATGATAACTACCTAGACACAATTTATGAATATGTAATTACTATAAACAAAAAAGAGATAGATATTTATTTTGAACATGAGCAATATACTGCTGAGTATGATAAAACCAATTTAGCTTTAGCGTCAAGTTATCCTTATAGCGGAACATTGCCTAGTGAATTAGACGCTACTTTTAGCGTTCAAAAAAATGGGCAAGGCGTGCAAGAAGCAGTTGATGTAGACAGTTATGTTATTAGCTATCAGGTGGCGGAAAGTGCTAACTATCTAGCAAAGACTATAACTGCAAGTTTGGTAATTACTCCTAAAGAAATATCAATAACAGTACAGCCAAGCTATACCTATACCGCAAAAAATATTGTGCTTGTAATTACTCAAATAATAGGCAGTATAGATAATGAAATTACAAGTTCTGACTTTTCATTTGAGTATTATAACTTGCAAATGGTAAAACAAGCAAGAATAACAACAGCTGGTAGCTATGTTATTAGAGCTATGCTAAATAATGATAACTACACTTTATCTGAAAGTGATTATGGCATAGTGGTAAATAAGCTTACGGTAAGCGTTGACTTAAAATACTTAGAGTATAGCTATGGATATACTGGAATTATTAATTATGGCGGAATAGAGTACACAATTTATTCTGGTGGCATTGTAGAGAGAAAAAACTATTTTATCGAAGAAACAAATTCAGAAGCAAATATAAGGTACCAAACGGCAAGTGACCATGCAGGAATTTATACTGTGGAGTCTTTAAGCGCAGTGGAAAACTATAATTTTGTTATCTCTGCCGACAGCCAGCTTGATAATAACAATAAAGTTAGGATAACTCCCGTTACGCTAAACGCTATTTGGAGATTTGGCTCAACTGATATTAGCGGAGTAAGAAAGACTCTCACCTATAATGGCACTGACCAATTTGATGAGTTTAGCTATACAATAGACGGCTTTGTCAAAAACCATAAACAAGAAGAATTTACCTTTGAGTTAAGGGAAATAAATTCAAGACCGCTTTTTGACGCTGGCGAATATAAGCTAGTTGTTAGCTTACTTAATGAGTCTAATTATGTCATGGGCAATGCTACATTGGAAGTGGCTATTGAAAAAGCTATCCTCAATGTAAAGATGATAGATACCGAAGTTTATAAAGGAGAGCAGTTTGTGCGCAGGTATCAAATACTAAATGCTCAAGGCGCGGATAGCGATATAGACAATATTTATAGTCTTAAAGGCGCAAGCTTGCAAGTTGTGACTGAATATAATACTCAAGCGTCGGTGGGCAGTCAATTTGAATATTACTTTACAGGGACATTTACAAATTATGAACTTAATATAACGCAAAATGGCAAGGTAATAGTTGTTACTAACCCTAAAGTAGATGTTACTTTTGCCGACAAAACCTTTATTTATGACGGTGAATACAAAAGTTTAAAAGTAAGCGAAAGCCAAGAGTATTTAGATGAGCATAATATTGAACTTATTTATTCTGCCAATAATTTACAAAAAGAAGTAGGCTCTTATGAGATTACTGTTATAGTAAAATATAATGTGGACAACACTCAAAAATCACATACAAGGACATTGACAATTATTAAGGGCACGCCAAGAATGGAACTAGAGCAAGGGGTGAGGACAGTTTATAGAGATAACTACAAATTGCAACCTAGCGATATAAAAGGCAAGGCATACTTAGGGCAAAATGAGATTGCAGGCACTTTTGAATTTACGCAAGATTATGTTTTGCAAAAGGACACAAGGCAAGAGGGGTACAGCGTAAGATTTATACCAGAAGACGCCAAAAATCTTAATCAAGTTGAAGCCACTTATTATATAGACACAATAGTGCTAGGGCAAAGCGCGCTAGTTTATGACGACCTAACAAAGATAACTTATACTCAAAACGGCGTAGAGATATCGGATAGAGTGACTATCACTCTTAACGAAAGCATAATTGACGGACTAACGCTTTATAGCAATGATAAAGAGGTACACTCTATTATCCTTGACAAAGCTCAAGAAATAGTTATAAAAATAAAATACCAAGGACAAGTGGCGTTTTCTCAAAAGCTTAATGTCACCTTGGAAGAAAAGAAAGAAAATGAAGTTATAAACGCTGATGAAACATATTTAAATTTAATTAGCGGACTTAAGATAGATAAAGCTACTATGCTTGTTTCTAGCATGGGGGGCAGAATTGAGCTCGATAAAAAGTACGCAGATAAATATGAGCTTTATATAAACGGGATAAAGGTATCAAACGACTATCCCATAAACGGCAATGAAGAAACAATTGTGATATCCATTGTTGACGCAAAGTCAGCCATAACGCTGTTTTCTAAAGAATACATTGTAAAGCAAGAAACAAGTATAGAAGAGCCGCAGCAAAAAGATTATAGAGTATATATTATTGTAGCTAGCGTAACTGGCGCGGCAGCGGTGGCGGTGGTTGTGTTCTTGATAATAAGAAGAGCGATAAGAGATAGAAAAATAGGATTTAACCCCTATAAATAGGAGTACTTATATGAGATGTAAAAGACATGTTTTGATGTGGGTATTATTAGCAGTGATAGTTATGCTAAGTATGCTGCTTGCCTCTTGTAGTTTAATAGAGAGCTTTTTAAACAAAGGCGACATAGTTCCGCCTACCATTGTAAAAGCAATGCAACTAAAAACAAACTTAGACTATCTTGATAGCAAAGAGTACCACTACAACAAAGATTCTGGCGCAGTTATGCCATTAAAGAGCGGAGAGAGTTTTTTACTGAGCATAGAATATGAAAATCCTAACGGTTATAAGATAAGTTATGTAAAAGTCAATAATGAAAAAATCATGGCCTCTAGATTTGAGGAAGGCTCTAATAAAAATAAGACAATTATAAAATTAACAGCTAGTGAAAGCAAAACCACTTTGCATGAAGAGTTTGTGGTAAACAGCATCTTTTATAATGTGGGTGCAGAAACTAAAAGAATGCGCTTTAATGATGAAATAGATATGACTTTTAAGGTGGTTGTAGAGCCCACTTACTTCCTTACGCTAAACTACCAAAATGCTGACAGAAGAGCGGCAACCAAATCAGAAGAGCAAAGAGCAAGCAGACAGCAAGTTTCTTTTGGCGCGGAGTTGGCTAACTTTAGCGTAGCAAACGCAGATTATTCCGCAACGGCAGGTTTGCCCACTAAAGCTGGCGGATGGGTGTTTGAAGGTTATTACACAGAGCCTAACGGCAAAGGCAATTTAGTCACTAAAGACGACTTATATTACTTTTGGGGCGATGTAACTTTGTATGCGCACTATTCACGCCTTTATGACTATGAAATTGTAAGTTTAGACAGCGTGCTTGATGTAGATAAAATAGATTATACTTATATAACTGAGGGCGTAAGCCAAACAAAGACTTTTTATCAAGGCGCAATAATTACATCGCATACAAAAAAAGGTCATCCTATTATTGATATAGGCGATACGCTAGTAGATGAAGTGGTAAATTATGACAAAGAAGGCAATTTTATAAATATTACCGCTACTGAATACCCAATAATTAAGATAGGCAATAGAGCATTTGAAAATGTAAACACTATGACTATGCTTAGTATTGGGAAATATGTGGAAGAGATAGGGGCTTTTGCCTTTAATAACTGCAATAAGCTAGAAAGAGTTAATTTTGCTAGCGATTCTAACTTAAAGTACATAGGCGACTGCGCTTTTCAAGATACAAAGAGCATGGGGATATCTTATCCTTTTGCGCTCCCTGACAATGTAGTTTATTTAGGCAACTTTGCTTTCCGCTCTAGCGGTTGGCGAAACACCATAAATAATGGACAAAACCAAAGTATTTTGCGTATAAAGGCGCAGTATAAGTTTATTGGCGTACAATGTTTTTCAGGCACACGCTTTGCGGAAGTAATTTTTGAGCCTGGCTGTTATTTTGAAAACCAAATAAGAGCCGCCGATGGCAGAATAATTGACGATAGGAAATGGGAAAGCATAGGCAATTTGGCTGAAACTGGCCAAACGGAGTTGCCTAACAGCATTGGGGCAGGAATTTTTGCAAACTGCCCAGAGCTTTATAGGGTGGAGTTTAGGGGAGAGACAATAAATGATATCTATGTTCCCGCGCTTAACATTATTCCCGACCTTGCTTTTGATAGAGAAAACTACACCACAACAGGCCTTATTGCTCTAAATATGCAAGAAGGCATAGAGTATATAGGGGCAAAAGCTTTTACTTATCAAGAAAAACTTCAGCTACTGCATATTCCTGCCAGCGTAAAAGAAATAGACAAGCAAGCTTTTTATAATTGTACAAGTGTATATGACTTAACCTTTTTAGAAGATACAAGCAATGGTTTATATAACCAACTAGAAATTTTGCGCACCGCTTGTTTTGGCAATATGTCAAGCCTAGTTAGAGTGGAGATTGTAAGCAGGAAATTTTCAAGATACGGCAACGGCCCATTTTCCAACTGCGATAGCTTAAAAAGTATTGAGTTTCCAAATATGACAGATGAAAATAATCTTCCAAGGGGATTTAGCGAAGCAGAAGACAGCTCCGAAGTAGCAATTGGACACCTTTATTCTGACTTTATGTATTCTACCTTTGAAACAGGCCCAATAGGTGGAGATAGCTCAAGCGAAGGACAAAGCTACTCTGTACCTACAAGGGTATTTTGCAATGTGTCTGTGCTAAATAAGTTTAAAGAGATTTTGCAAGAAGGTAAAAAGCTTAAGGCTGGCGGAGTAGAAACAGGCAATGGCGCATATAGAGATTCTATTTTCTTATACGATATAGAGCTTATTTATAGAGATTATCCCGTAGACCCAGGCAATCCAAACAGTCCAACGACGGACATAGCATTGCAAGCTATATACAATATGAATGACAATATAATTGGTTACAATATGGCGTTTTGGTCACACAGAACAAAGAATATTACTATTCCTTCTTCGCTGACGCTTACCATTGGCGGTAGCTCAATTGACTGTACCATAATAATGATAGGTTCTAGGTCATTGCCTACCAGTGTACAATCAGTTACCATTCCCTCCACTGTTAGCAGAATTCAAAACAATGCTTTTAACAATTGTACAGAGCTTACCGAAGTTAAATTTGAAAACAAAGATACACTAGAGTATATCGGAGACAATGCCTTTATGGGCACTATGATTAGTTCTTTTGAGGGCGGCGCTAACTTAAAAGTTATTGGACAATACGCTTTTTGGAAGTGCACTTCTTTAAGGTGGGTGGATTTAAGCGCATGCACGGAAATTATAAATACTAAAAACGGCAGACGAAAGCTTAAACAGATGTATATCTATGATTATGAAAAAGAGGCAATTACTAAAGGAGAAACAAGCGACAAAGATGCAGTAGATTATGGAAATGCTTTATATGACGGCGCATTCCAAGGGTGTAGAAGTCTTACTTGGATATACTTGCCGCCTGAGCTTATGAGAATGAGCGGAAGCTTGCTAGAAGGCTGCCATAACTTAAGGCATGTTATTATAACTAATCCAAATGTGCCTCCCCTTCAAGACACTACAGACCCTGATGAGCAATGTTTTTATCCTTATGCGCAAGCAACCGGCGTCTATGATAGCCAAGCTATTGGAAAGGGCATAAACCTATATGTCTCTAATTTAGACCTACATAAAAAACTGTTTGAGCAAGGAAGGTATTGGGTTATAGAAGAAATTCCAGATAGACCTAATTAGTCAAAACAAAACTTAAAAAAAGAAAAATATAGAAAAATATTGAAATTTACGAAAATCGAAACTTATTTTTGGTAAAAACAGTTTACTTCTTTAGTTTAGTGAAGTATACTGATATTACTTTAACAAACTAAAGCGTTAAAGAAAAAGAAAATTTAGACCAAAAATAAGGAGAGTATTAAAAATGAAAAAAAAGATTGTAGTAGCAGTGTTGGCCGTATTGATAATTGTGGCATCAGTTTTGACTTTGACAGCTTGTAACAACAACAAAAAAGACTTTGAGTATGTTACAAAGAAAGGAACGCTTGTTATAGGCATTACCAACTTTGCCCCCATGAACTATAAAGATGATAATGGCAAGTGGATAGGCTTTGATACAGAGTTTGCTGAAGCTGTTTGCGCAGAGCTTGGACTAAAGGCAGTTTTTCAAGAAATTGATTGGGATACCAAAGAAGTTGAGTTAAAGTCCAAAACAATTGACTGTATCTGGAACGGCTTTACCGTAAACGATGAAAGAAAGGAAAATGTTGACTTTACCAAGTCCTATATGATGAATGAGCAAGCTGTGGTAGTTAAAGCCAGCAATGCAAGCAAGTATACTTCTTTAGAATCATTAAAATCAGCTAAGATAGCTGCAGAAGGCGGCAGTGCAGGCGTGGACGCTATTAAAGGCGATGAGTATTTAAAGCAAGCTAAACTTATATCTGTATCTGCTCAAACTGATTGCTTGTTGGAGCTAATTTCTGGCACATCTGACGCAGCCGTAATGGACTATGTTATGGCAATGTCTTATGTAGGAAAAGGTGACTATGCAGATCTTGTTATAGTAGAATCTATTGACCTAGCTTATGAAGAGTATGCAATAGGTTTCCGCAAAGGCAGCAACCTTGACGAAAAAGTAAACGAAGTAATGGTTAAGCTATACAAAGATGGCACACTTTTAGAAATTGCTCAAAAGTATGACATTGAAGTACAACTTCTTGACCTTAGCAAATAACAAACGATAACAATAAATTCCCAAAAACACTAAATGGGTATCGTGGCTGTAACTAAAGCCACGATACCCTTTATGAGAAAATTAAAGGATAAGATATGGATTTTGGACAAATAATGCTTTCGCTAGCCCAAGGCTTTGCAACAACATGCTTACTTTTTATATTGACGCTGATAATGTCCCTACCCTTAGGGCTTATTATTGCGTTTTGCTCTATGAGCAAAATTAAGCCTATAAGATGGCTAAGCAGAACAATAGTTTGGATAGTTCGCGGCTCTCCGCTTATGTTGCAAATAATAATAGTTTTCTATGTTCCTGGTCTTGTATTTAACTACCCTATGGAATCAAGAATGTTTGCAGTTACGGTAGCGTTTGTCATAAACTATGCTTGCTATTTTAGCGAAATATATAGAGGGGGAATAGAGAGCATACCAAAAGGGCAATATGAAGCAGGTAAAGTGCTTGGCATGACTTCAACGCAAATTTTCTTTAAGGTGGTTTTGTTGCAGGTAATAAAGAGAATAATGCCACCTGTGAGCAATGAAGTAATTACCCTAGTAAAAGACACATCGCTAGCGCGCATAATTTCTGTTGGGGAGCTGATAAAATCATCACAAGATATGATGAAAGCCACAGCGTCAATTCTGCCGCTATTTTATTCAGGAATATTTTACCTTGCCTTTAACGGAATACTGACACTACTATTTAACTATATAGAAAAGAAACTTAATTATTATCAAGGATAGATTATGGCATTATTAAAAGTAAAAAATATGCGTAAAGACTTTGACGGTCTTGAAGTGCTAAAAGGCATTGATTTTGAGCTAAACAAAGGCGAAGTGCTAGCAATTATAGGAGCGTCAGGCAGCGGAAAAACTACACTGCTTAGGTGTCTAAACTTTTTAGAAACGCCAACAAGCGGAGAGATATATATAGATGACAAACTAATCTATGACGCACAAAAAGATATAGATTTAAGCGATGCTCAGCTTAGAGAAAAGCGTCTTAATTTTGGACTTGTCTTTCAGCAGTTTAACCTTTTTCCGCAATACAATGTGCTAAGCAATATTACCTTAGCGCCGTCGCTATATATAAAAGCTGATATAAAACGCAAGAAAAAAGAAGCTAACTTAGAGTATATAAAAAATTTGTTTAAGCCTGGCGCAAGAAAAATATTTTTGCAAAAGAGAAGCGACCTTAGACAGCAAGCAAACTCTATGCATGAAGACATTGAAAAGCTTGCTATGAAACTACTTAAGAGAGTGGGACTGCTTGATAAAGTAAAATCTTATCCTTGCGAACTATCTGGCGGTCAATGCCAAAGATTAGCAATAGCAAGAGCGCTTGCGCTAAATCCCAAAATTTTGTGCTTTGATGAGCCGACGAGCGCACTTGACCCAGAGCTTACAGGCGAAGTGCTAAAGGTTATTAAGAGCCTAAAATCCAAAGATAGCACTATGATTATTGTCACTCACGAAATGGAGTTTGCGCGCAAAGTGGCAGATAAAGTGATATATATGGCTGATGGCGTAATTGAAGAAATGGGAACCCCAAGCGAAGTGTTTGGTAACTCAAAGAGCCAAAAAACAAGAGCATTTTTGCAAAAAGAACCGATATAGGAGAGTTTTTTATGGAAGGTAAAATAACGCAAGAAATGATAAATGACTTATATGACGCGTTCATACGCCTAAGTAGCCGCGAGCAGTGCGAAATGTTTTTTGAAGACTTGTTTACCATAGGGGAGTTAGAGCAGTTTGCGCAGCGTTTGCGCGCGGCAAAACTTATTTTGGAAGGCAAAACTTATGCTAAGATTATTGAAGACACAGACATAAGTAGCGCAACATTATCTAGAGTAAGCCATTGCGTAAAGCGGGGAAGAGGCGGTTATAAAACTATCATTGAAAATAAAAACTAGCATTTTTGCTATTTAGTTACCAACAAATTTATATGAAGATACGCGAAGCAAAATAGCTGTGTCGCGCTTTTTATTATTGACATATAGTTATATTTATAATATAATCTAAAATATTATGATACATTGATTTGGAGGAATGTTGAATGCTTAACAACATAAGACAAAAGGGCGCTTTTATAGCTATCATTTCTTGTATATTAATTCTTTGCGTGGCATTGCTTTGTGTAAATGTCATAGGCAATGGAGCAAGCGCCGCCACCGAAATAAGCGGGGGTAAAGACATTACGATTACTCACTTGACAGATACTCACTACTATCCTTTTAGGTTGGGTTATTATGGCAATATAACAAAGAGTAACGACGATAAATTTTTCTACAATTGGATAATGGATAAAAGCACTAAGCTATGGTTGGAAGCAGAAGCCGTTTTTGACCAAGCTATGCTTAACATAAAAGAGATAGGCCCTAACTACTTAGTGTTGACAGGGGATACAGCGCAAGATGGCGAAATTTTAAGCCATATAGATTTAGCGAATAAATTGCGCAAACTTCAAAACGATATCAGAACGGAAACAGGCAATGACTCTTTCCAAGTTTTTGCCATAATGGGTAACCACGATTTATACAATCCAGCAAGCTATAGGTTTGATAACGATAAAGGTCTTTTGACCACCACCTATTACAGCACTAGAATGGATATTGCTCTAATTTATGCAGGACTTGGCTATCCTAACATCAGTACGGAAAAGGCAAATGAATATTATTCTTATATGGCAGACGACTTGCAAGGGCAATATGGCTTTGTGCAAAGCTATTTAAGCTCTGACTTTAATTGGGCGTGGGAGTTTGTAAAAGATGATGAAGAAAACAACACCCGCTACTTTACATATGAAGCTGACGCTTCCATAGAAGAAAAAGAAAGTCTTTCTATGGAATATCTACTTGATAACGACCTTGTTAAACTTATAGATAATTCTGCTCATTTTTCAGCGTCGGGACAGTGTTATTTATATGAAAAGTTTAATGACAGCCGTGATATAGAAGTAGGACAATTAACTTTCCTTGCTGTAAGAAAAGATGGCGAATTTTCCGTAGTTGGTATGGATGTGCCAATCTCAAACGCGATAGAAGGCCATGTTCTTGGCGGACAACTTTGCAAATCCACTCAAGATTTTATGGCAAAAAATGGCGACATTATAAAAACCAATGAAGGTACTATAATTATTGGTCAATCTCACCACTCTGTACTTCCCCACTGGGAAATGGAAGAAAATATTACTACAGGATTTATCCTTTATAATTGGCAAGAGATGGCCGACTTTATGGCTGACCTTGGCATGAGATATGTCTATACAGGACATATGCACGCCAACGATACAGCAACTAGAGTTTCTCTAAACGGCAATCAAATAGTGGACATAGAGTCCAGCGCAAATGTCAGTGTAGGCAGCGCTCTAAAGACAACTAGAATTCATTATGGCAAAGTTAATGGCAAATTTGCAGAAAAAGCATACCTAAATAGAGTGCTTAATGAGTTTGTTGACGCAGAAACCGAAAATGTGCAATTGTTTAGCAAAGTTTACGCAAATGACAAGTACGGTTATGTGGCTGATAATAAAGTTAATAGCTTTTTAGATTATAGCAAAAAGCGAATAGTAGATTATTCAAGCTATGCTCAAAGAAGAGTTTATGACAACGCTGTTGTAAACAAGCTTAATGAGTTTTTGACCCCTACAATTACTAGTATGCTAGGCGACCTTATCGGCAATATAAGTTTAAGCGTGGGCGGATTTAATATTAATCTTGGCGCATTTTCAAAAGATATAGTAAAGCTTGCCGATAACCTTATTGCCGCAATAGGCACAGATGTGCTTACCGATTATACATATTCTGGCGACAATGAGCTTTACAAAAAAGAAGAAAATAAAGTCTTTGGATTTTTGGAAGAATTAGTAAATGAGATTTGCTATTTTGAACTTGCCGAAGGACTTAATGTAATAGACTTTTTTATGAGCGGATATATAGACCATAACACTGGCAACAAGATTTCTAGTATGGACCAGCTTGACGACGCTCACAAAGAAGCCTACAAAAAGGTGTACTCTGGATACCTTGTAGATGTTTTATTCGAAAAAATATTAGATAGAGAAAAAGGTTTGTATAGACTTATTGAAGGCTTGCAAGATACAACGCTTGATTTAAGTCAAGGAATTTCTAACAGTTTTAAAAATCAATTGGAACTGCTTGGCGGTGTAATAGGTTTTACCAAAGACACATTTAAGCTTGACCTAAGTAAGTTTAATCTTGGCGACATACTAAAAGTAGCAGGCGGGCATGAAGTTGTAAAGGGATTACTTGAAAAGACAGGAATGGACTTTGACCTTGAAAATAATTCGCTAACTGAAATTATTGATGATCTTGTTTCAAAGTACCTAACTACCAGCTTTAAAAAGTCAATAAGCGAATATGCTTACGATGTAATAAGAAGTTTTGGCATTGATGAAAAAGGTTCTGATGTAATGACTGAAAAAGAAGAACTTATCACTATCAAGGACTTTACTGACGCAGACGCTAAGGTGTTTACCTATATTCAAAAAACCCGCGATGAAATAGTTACGGTAGAAAATGGCAAAAAGCCAAGCATGGTAACTACCAACTTTGGCAGTGACCCAGCAACGATGGCAAACTTTACATATTTTACCGACAGGAGAATAACAAGCGGCGGTATTGAGTATGTGGAAACTAATAACGACGGCACATTTAACAAAAATGCAGCGTCATATAAGTCAGCAAAAACAGAAATTTATGGCACTACAAAGCCACTAATTGACCTTGGTGTTTGGTGTCAATCTGGTTATGTAGAGCTTGGCAGACATACCATTTCTCTAACCAATCTAAAACCTAACACCACATATGCTTACAGAGTGGGAGAAAGGACAAAAGGCTACTGGTCTGACTGGTATACATTTATCACAGCACCCGATACAGCACAAGATTTTGAAGCGTTTATCGGCAGTGACTTGCAAAGCTCTTCACGCTATGCTTATGAGCGTATAAGCGCAATATATGACAAGCTTGGCGCTGTGTTTACAGATAAAATTGCCTTTATGATTAATCCTGGCGACGCCGTTGATAACGGGCGTAACCTATCACAATATGAGTGGTGGCTAAATTCCGCAGCTAAATTTAATGCGTCTACCGCTATGGTAATTGCGCCCGGCAACCACGAAGCTAAGAGTTTTGAAGTTGCAAAAGCTGGCAATATGGCTTATTATGGCGGAGTAGCTGATACAGATTATTTCTATAAGCTTTCTCAAAAGAAAGCGCCTGCAAATGCTGGAGCAAGCGTAAACGCAAGACTTGATGAGTATAACTATATGTATACCCACTTTAATTATGACTTGCCAAGCGCCCAAGTTCAAAGTACAGGATTTTATTATTCATTTGATTATAGCGGAGTGCATTTTACTGTGCTTAACACCAATGACCTAGACCAAGAATACAAACTTTCAAAAGCGCAATATGATTGGCTTGTAGCAGACCTTGATAAAGCAAAAGACAAGATAAAAGTTGTTGTTATGCACAAGTCGCTTTATAGCGCAGGCAGTCACTCTTATGATAGAGATGTCATTGCAATGAGAGCGCAGCTTACCCCGCTGTTTAATGAAAAGAAAGTAGGGCTTGTAATAGCAGGTCATGACCACACCTATACCGAAACTTATTATCTAGACAAAAACGGCAAAAAGATGTTGGTTAATGCAAACGGCAAAAGTGAGATTGGAAACAAGGGTACTTTGTATTTGACGATGGGAACAATGGGAGAAAAGTTCTATAACTATGTCAGCAATCCTAAAGTTCCTGTAAACACGGGCTACTCACTACATAACGACAACAACAAACTTAGCAATCCCACCTTTGGTAAGCTAAGCTATGACGCCAAGAGCAACAAGCTATCATATTATGGCTATGAGTACATAAGAGAGTTAGATGAACTTGGCAATGTCATAGACGGCAAGATTGTAGAAATCAAAAAGAGCAAAGACTGGAATACGCTAATTTCCATAGCACTTGTGGGACTAATTGCAGTATCCGTAGTTGTAGCAGTGGTAGTATCCGCCGTCCATAACGCAAAAATTCGCAAAGTAAATGACTAAAATTAGCTAATAATGTTAAGGGCGTAAAGGAGTTTTCCCTTTGCGCCCTTTTATTTTTGCCAAAAATAGTTTGGTTACAATTGTTGTTACATTATGTCAAATTATGATATAATATTTAGTATGAAAAAAACAGTTAAAATAGCGGCGCTAATACTTATAATAATGCTGGGCAGTGTGATGTTTTTTAGCTGCAATAAAAATAAAGGGTTTTATCAAAAGTATTTTGTGGATTTTGATAGTCAAGCGCCCATAACTAAGGCTGTTTCCAAGATAAATTTAAGCTCTGGCGTTAGCGTTTTTAGCTATGATAGCGTAAGCGATGTTTTTGTAACTAAGCTACTTTCCTATAATCAGTATGCCACAGGCGATGATGATTCTACTATGACGCTGTATGGTTTCACCACGCTTGAAAAAGAGTTGATAAGCCCAATTTATAGCAGTGTTATTTCCATAAAAGGCGACTATGCAATAGTTACAAAGCCTTATTTTGACAGAGAAACAAGTAAACTGCTTGATATAATAGGCGTAGTTAAATTCCGCGGAGAAAACGCAGGGGATAAAACAGACTTTACTAACACAAATTGCGCTTATAATCCGTCATTTAGACAATTTATGTTTGTGGGAGATTATATAGCAGTGCCAGGCATTAAGGCAAGTCCAATGATAAGCGTAAACTATACCACCTTTTATGAGTATAAGACAAAAGACAAGCTGCTGGAAGTATTTAAGGTGGCGTGCGATTATAGCTATGATATGGTAATTTATGATAATATCTTGGTAGCTATCGGCAAAGGCGCAGTTTACTTTTTTTCGCCAAGCAACATTTTGCAAAACGGTTTTTTACAAATTCATGACAGTGACTACTTTAAGGCTTTTCCTGAAGATGTAGATAATAAATACACAGATAATATTTCCATACAAGTAAGCTATATAGGCAATGGTTGGTTTATAAGGTCGTCAAGGTTGGAAAGTGAAATAGAATTTCAAGGTTATAATCTTACCTATCATGCATATGATGCAGGAACTGGCGAAGGTAAAACTATGTATGCACTAGTCCGTACGGATTTATTTAACTTTAATACCAAAACCACGCGCGACAATGACTGGCTTTTAGTTGACAGCGTAGCAAACAAATACTCTACAGACGCCTATGCCTACTCTAGTGACGCACTTAACAATTTAGCTGTGGTAGATGAATCAAGGTATGAGTATTCTTTGCCTGTGCTAAATCCGTCAAAATTTATAAAAGACGGTTATTCTATTGTGTACTTTTACTATACGCCCTATGTAGAGTGGGGAGATTATACCTATGAAGTATCTTTTTGTATTATGGACTCAAACGCAAATGTAATAAGAGTAAATGATGCGCTTATGCCACTTGCTTTTATAGACGGGATTGGCATTCAAAATGTTGACCCAACTTATCAAAGCTTATTTGGTCCATTAGAATTTATTTCTTATACTAGCGGAAAAAAGGTGGAATTAATAGAAGTTACGGAAGGCAAAAAGACCTTTGAAACATACTATGCTCACAATGGTATAGTTATAGGAACGGAACTAAGCGTTGAAGATAATACAGCATATTTTGGCGCAGTAGACGCAAAAACTAAAAAAGGCGTAATACCCTTTATCTATGATGAACTTACACCTTTTTATGGCAAATACGCTTTAGGGCTTAGAGATTTTGAAAATACCAAAGCGTATTTTAGAGTGGACGATTTAGGCAATGAAACTTTGCTTAAAGATGTGGTAAATGTAAAACATGGCGTTTATGTTTATAGCCACCTTTCAAAACTAGGCGTCAAAAACTATAGTGGCGATGTGCTAATTGGCGCAAATTATGACCACCTTGAAGTGTACGATGTCTTTACTGGCCACAAATTTCAAACCACTTTTGCTATAGCTACAAGCGGAAAAAACACTTATATATTTACTTTGGAGTAATAAATGTATCAAACTATAATTGGCGGAAAAGAGTATTTAGATATGGCAATCAAGCTGATAAAACAAGGGGAACTTGTAGCTTTTCCAACAGAAACAGTTTATGGTCTTGGCGCAAATGCGCTAGATAAAAATGCCGTAAACAAAATTTTTATAGCAAAAAACCGCCCTTTTGACAATCCGCTTATTGTGCATGTTGCAAGCGTTAGGCAAGCTGAAGTGGTAGCTTTTGTAAGCAATGAAGCAAAAATGCTCTTTGAAAGTTTTTCACCTGGTCCGCTTACTGTTATTTTGCCAAAAAAACCTAACTTGCCAAAAGAAGTAACTGGCGATATTAATACAGTAGGTATAAGGATACCAAACAATAAAATGGCGCTAGAATTAATTACAAAAAGCAACTTGCCTATAGCAGCTCCCAGCGCAAACATTTCGCAAAAGGTAAGCCCAACTTCAGCTAAATTTGTCTTTGAAGATATGAATGGAAAAATACCTCTTATTTTAGATGGGGGAGAGTGTGAAGTTGGTATTGAAAGTACAGTGCTTACGCTAGAGAGCGATATCCCCACCATTTTAAGACCTGGCGCTGTTACGGTAGAAATGCTAACTAAAGTTTTGCCAAAGGTTAGAAGCCATACAGGCGAAATTAGGGTAGCAGAATCGCCTGGTATGAAATATAAGCACTATGCCCCTAGTTGCGAATGCGTTATGTTTGAGAATATCTATAGCGGTACAAAGTTTTATGATGAGCAAACTAAAAACGGCAAAAAAGCTGTTATGCTAATTACCAATGACAAAGTAGATACAGTTGGGGCAAGAAGTTATGTCGACATGGGCAAAACAGGAGAAGAAATAGCGCACAATGTGTTTAGAATTTTGCGTGAAGCTGAAAAAAAATATGACTGCATTATTATTGAGAAGTTACCGCCTAAAGGCATTTATGCGTCTATTATGAATAGGCTGGAAAAAAGCTCTTCGGGAAAAACGGTATAAAGAGTTTTTTAACGCTTGAACAAGGTTTATTATTGTGATATAATACCTAAAGAATTTTAAGAAATTTTTGGAGAGAGCTTAGGATATGAAAGTTGGAATAGGTTGTGACCATGGCGGATTTGTTTTGAAAGAGGCGTGCATTGAAGCGCTTAATGAACTTGGCATAGAATATTGTGATTATGGCACATATTCTGAAGAATCAGTTGATTATCCCGATTTTGCAGTTAAGGTAGCGCAAGCTGTGTTAAATAACCATGTAGACAAAGGTATTTTACTTTGCGGTACAGGTATAGGCATAAGCATTGCGGCAAACAAGTTTCGCGGAATAAGGTGCGCGCATATTACTGATGTCTTTTCAGCAAAGGCAAGCGCAGAGCATAACAACGCTAACATTATTGCTATGGGGGGTAGAATTACATCTCCGTCAGAGGCAAAAGCAATGGTGAAAGCGTTTTTTTCTACCCCATTTGCAGGCGGCAGACATACTTTGCGCTTAGATAAAATTACACAAATAGAAAAAAACTACCTATAAGGAGAAAGAAAAATATGAAAATTAATGTTGTCCGCCATCCGCTAATTGAGCATAAATTGTCCATGATGAGAGATAAAGACACCAATTGTAAAGATTTTCGCCAATTGCTTAAAGAAATATCTTTGCTTATGGCTTATGAGGTAACAAGAGATTTGCCTTTGGAAGATACCATAATTGAAACACCTATGACCACTTTTACAGGCAAGATGCTAGGCGGTAGAAGTATAGGCGTTGTGCCAATTTTAAGAGCAGGTCTTGGCATGGTAGATGGAGTAATGGAGCTTGTGCCAAGCGCAAAGATAGGGCATATAGGTTGCTATCGCGACCCAGACACCCATCAGCCAGTAGAATACTACTGCAAGTTGCCAATTGATGTAGACCAAAGACAAATAATAGTTGTAGACCCTATGCTAGCTACTGGCGGTAGCGCCGCTATGGCTATTGATTTTATAAAGAAAAGGGGAGTTACAGACATTAAGTTTATGTGCCTTGTGGCAGCGCCTGAAGGAGTTATGACACTTAACAACGCTCACCCCGATGTGCCAATTTTTGCAGCAGCGCTAGATGAAAGGCTAAATGAGCAAGCCTACATTATACCAGGGCTTGGCGACGCTGGCGATAGATTGTTTGGCACTAAATAAAACAATGTTTTTATAAAAGAAAAGGGATAGTTACTATCCCTTTTTTTAATATTCATTTTTTATTGTTATTGTTAAAAATCTTTTTACATCAAAGAATTTCCAAGGCACATCGTCAACTGGCGGATATACCCTAAACATAAGTTTTTCTTTTGTAATAGGGTGGGTGAATTTTAGCTCAACTTCCCAAAGGGCTATATTATACCCAACAGGCGTTTTATCGCCGCCGTATTTGATATCGCCAAAAAGCGGTGTGGAAAGCGCTGCCATCTGTACGCGAATTTGATGGCTTCTACCTGTTAACAGCTTGATATCAGCAAGGCTCATGGTGGCATTTTCCTCTAAAATCTTGTAGTTTAGCACAGCTTTTTTTGCGCCCTCTTCTCCCATTGCGGCTACATAAACCATATTTTTTTCTGGGTACTTTTTAAGATAGTGCGTAAGGTGTGTTACTTGATGTTCTCTAGGCGTACCCATAAGGACTGCAAAATACCTTTTGTCAAGTTCGCCTTGCCTTATTGTTTCAGACAGTCTAGAAGCTGCTTTGCTGGTTTTGGCAAACACCATAACGCCGCCTGTTGGTCTGTCTAGCCTATGCACTAGCCCAACATATGCGTTGCCAGGCTTATTATAAGTTTTGATAAGATATTCTTTTATTACGCTGAGCATATCAGGGTCGCCTGACTCGTCAGGACAGGTGGGCACATTTTGCGGCTTGACAACTACAATTAAGTGATTGTCTTCATAGACTATATTCAAATCATCAACAGTTAAAAACTTTCTCATATGGCTATTATGTATTAATTTACCTTAAAATGTCAAGCAAACCTAAAAGATTGTTGCCATTTATGGCGAAAATAGTTATACTATATGATATAATTATTACAATTAAGCATTATTTATAAAATACAGTTAAGGAGAAAGCAAATGCCAATTACTACTGTAAACAAAGAAGTTTACTTTTATAACAACACTCAAATAGAAAAAAACCAAATATCTAATCTTGACTATGATAACGCATACAAAAACACCATAGCCTATGGTATTTTGGATAAACATAATCAAAATAAGCCAACTACAAAAGATAGCCTAATTAAGC
>FZPS01000190.1_pt54 | contig 26055 bp, 25 predicted proteins | sample 1817821 | NCBI WGS metagenome assembly FZPS01 (sample SAMEA104158645, study PRJEB21678) | metagenome | place: Germany | collected 2015-04-21 | reverse complement strand
AAAATATATAATGCCACCAAATTTCCATTATTAAAAGATATATGTTTACTTTATAAAGATGGTATTATAAAGGGTACCATCCCATTAGAGAAAAATGCCCTAGTGAAACACCCTAAAAAGGAGTCAAAAATTATAAGGCCAATTTCAGTTTTATTAAATATTATGATGCCTTTATCGTTATTGGTTGCCCTTGCAATCGTATCTTTAAGTAGTGAAAGATATGGACCCATTACCACAATTGATGGGCTATACTACAGTTTAATGAATATTTGGGTTTTCTGGCTATTCCTACCACTTACATTAGGTTCCCTTATTTTTGGGTTAATCTATAAGAAAAGAAATTATAAAACCAAGGGTAATATAATAATGGGAGTTATCTTTAGTATTTTGTTACTAACTTTTGGTTCTTTTTATTTAATTGGCCTTAAGCAATACCAAACCGATACGGACTATTTATACAATATCGGGGAGTTAATCAAGGTTGATTTTCCTGCCCCCACGAAGGTTATAACTCAAAACTGGATGCAGGGAAAGTAAACATCTAGTTCAAATATCCTTTTAAAGTATACTAGTGTAGTGAAATATGATAGCGAAGCTTCAGTTTTTGAAAATAGCTTAAATAAACCTCATTGGATAAACTCACTACCGGCGAATTCTTTTCTTCCGAAGGTGTTTATCGTTCAAACAACTGGATATGAGAAGTTCCTTTTGTATTGCATTGAAACTGGGGAATATAACCCTGAATTTGCTCAAGTTAATTATAATTACATCTCTATTGGTTACAGTAAAAAAAACAAAGGATTAATAATATATGAGTTTACAATAAAATAACTTAGTTATTAAATATAAGGCGCCCGGAAACGGCCACCTTGTTTATTAGGTTACTAAAACTTACATTTAAACTTGAAATATTTGATACTATAGATTAAAATACATATATATGTTATAGGAGGTTGGTTATATGCTTAAAGTAAAGAATCTGAGCCGCGCATATAAAGTTAAAAGTGGTAGTGATGTTTATGCATTAAACAATGTCTCGCTGGAATTTCCTAAAACCGGAATGGTTTTTATTTTGGGTAAATCAGGATCTGGAAAATCGACTTTACTAAATGTTTTAGGTGGGTTGGATAAGTACACGGCTGGAGAGCTTTTTGTAAAAGGAAAATCAACGAGCGATTTCAAACAAGCGGATTTTGACTCTTACCGTAACACCATGGTTGGGTTCATCTTTCAAGAATATAACGTCCTTCAAGAATTTAATGTGGCCCAAAACATCGGTCTTTCGCTTGAACTCCAAGGTCATAAGGCTACCAATGAGCGCATTAATGAAATATTAGCAATGGTTGGATTAACTGGGTACGCTAGCAGAAAGCCTAACGAACTATCGGGAGGAGAAAATCAAAGAATTGCAATTGCTAGAGCCTTAATTAAAAACCCTGATATTATTATGGCCGATGAGCCGACTGGGGCTCTTGATAGCGAAACTGGAAAGCAGATTTTAACGACGCTCCGAGAGTTAGCACAGACTAGATTAGTTTTGGTTGTTTCCCATGACCGGGAATTTGCCACTACCTTTGGCGATCGTATTATTGAATTAAAGGATGGTCAGGTTATAAGTGATGTATCAAGAACAACTAGCCCATCGCAGTTTAAAGATACGAATATTGTATTAAAAGATGGGCTGTTTGATGTAAAAGAAAGCTACACTTTAACTAAAAAAGATATAAAATTAATTAACGATTATATGAAAAGGTTTCATCGTGGCGAGATTTCCGATGCCAGCTTCTATGGCGGTGAAGATAGCTACGAATTTATAAATACGAATCCAAAAGAAATTAACACCGATAACAGTGGGTATAGCCCCATTAAATCAAAGTTACCTTTTAAAGCATCGCTTAAAATGGGGGTTAGCGGATTAAGGGTTAAACGCTTTCGCCTTGTATTGTCAATTATATTAGCTTCCCTTTCATTTGCAATGTTCGGTTTATTTGATACGATTGCGGCTTATAATGCCACCAACACAATGGTTCATTCTTTTCACGATTCTAATTTAGATCTTATTTCAATTCAAAAGGGTACTTTAAGTGAATATGATTACTATAATGAAACCTTTCTATCAAACTCGGATTTAGAAGAAATTAAAACTAGATACCAAGGTTTTCAATTTGTTCCGATTAGGCAATATAATACCTCTAAATCCGAACACCATTTTTACAATCAAGGATATGATTTATATGATAAAATTCAAGTAGATAAAATATCAAGTTACTACCACCCTCAAATTTTAGGATATAGTTACTTAGAAGAAAATGAAGCTGAGACTTACGGATTTAAATTAGTCGATGGTAGCTGGCCAATTACAGATAACGAAGCACTAATAACAAAATATATATTCTCCCTATTTGAGGAATACGGATATTCTATCAGCCATAATGATGAATTACTTCAAATAAACAGTTATCAAGATATGATTGGACTGGAACTGCTTGGGAAAACTATTGTTGGTATTTTAGATACTAATTTTAACGAACAACGTTACGCCCCATTAAAAACACCTTCTAACACTAACTATTTATTAGGTAGTGAACTAGCATATTTATTAAAAACAAGTGCCCATACGATGATGGTACTAGCTCCTGGTAGTAGCGGACCTCTTAGTAATTATTTTGCTAATGATATTTATTATGAGCTAAGAGCGCTAGAGAACAGCGAAGGGTATCAAGAAATGGAATCATCATTTAAATATATCACAGGCGCTACTGAAAACGTTGAATACTTTACGGGTAAAAGCTACGAAAATCTTGAAGGTGAAATTATTTTAAGTTATTACGTTACCTCTAGTTTATTTGAAATGGTTATTCAAGAATTTGACCCCTCACTAGAATCTATCTATAGCCCTATTTTAAAGTCTCATTTACTTACTTTAAGTAATGAGTATCTAATGGGTTTTGAAGAGTTTATAAATAGATATCCTTACGTGCAATATAAAGAGTTAGCGGTTAATGTTGACGATTTCATTTATTTTATATTCGATGAATCAATCGATAAAGATATAAGGTGGGAGGCTTTTAATCGTGTGTTCTCTGAATATATTGAAGCGCTTAAACATGAATTTTTTAAAGAAGAATACCCAGTTGATAAGTTGTTGACAAATATCCAATTCAAGGAATTCAGGGAATCTTATTATATAGCGGACCAATATCATTACAATCAAGATCAACCTGAAGACGGGAAATTAACCTTAGATGAATATATAATCGAAGTGGTTGGCGAGGAACGCCTATATCGGGATTTTATGGATTACTTAATTGGTGAAAAATGGGAAGAATATGAAACAGCATTTCAGACAATTGATCGCCGGGCTCGATTCATCCAATATGAACAATTGTTTAGCGAATTAACGCTTCATTTAACGGCCTATAACAGATTAGATCAATCAACTGATCAAATGAATATTACGCTTGGTGGTGTAATTTATGAAGACAATTGGTATATTTACGGCAAAGAAAATCCTTTAAACAAACTTGAAGTTTCTAATCAGGATGATTTTGAAGTAATTGTAAGTGCTTTTGGCACCTTAAAAGGTGTGTCTAATGATACCTTAAAAGAGATAGGTCAAGAGTATTTTGAATCGAAACCCCAAACAAAAATAATTTTATCCAATGAGGTTTTATATTTACTTGATATGTTTAATCAATCAATTGTTAGTTTGAAAAATGTGTTTTTAATAGTTAGTATAATCTTAGCTGTTTTCGCCTCCTTGTTATTAATTAACTTCATCGGTATATCTGTTTCTAATAAAAAACAAGAAATCGGAATTCTTAGAGCTTTAGGAGCAAGAAGCAAAGATGTTTTCGGTATCTTCTTAAAAGAAGCCTTGATAATCGCCTTAATTAGCTTTATTGTCGCCACAACCCTGACAATAGGAGCAGTTATTTACATCAATTTATTTTTAAGAAGAGAATACAATATCCTTTTGACGTTTTTAAATTTTGGTATTCGTCAAGTTTTGGGACTGCTCTTAGTTAGTACCTTCGTTGCTACCCTATCAAGTTATTTCCCAGTTAATAAAATTGCAAGGCTTAGGCCGATTGATGCAATCAAAGATCGAAAGTAAAACTCGAAAATTTACAGCTGGATTAACAATCCAGCTTTTTTCAATTTAGGATGTTAATTTTGATATTTATTTTTTATTATGATATATCAGGATAAAAGGAGCGATAATAAATGTCAATGAATAAAAGAGAATTAAAAACATTGATCGTCTATGAATCGAAAAACACTAAGATTTAATAGATTTGGAGAAAGTATTTTAAGCGAATTCGAGTTATTTACTCTTTGGATCAATAATATACATTTTGCATATCACTCTTCAGTAGGTAAACCGAATGTCATTAAAGTTTATTTTAGATGGAGTTGGAATGATTATATCGGAATTGGTGAAATATATTATTATCACGATACCAAAAAATTGTGTAATCACTTTGGTGAGAATTCGTCTAATATGACAATTAGCAGCAATTCAAAAAGACAGCAATCAAATGGCAGACACAATTGTGCTTTATATAATGACAGCTCTTTAGCTATATTGTTCCAAAAAATACTTGAAATAATTAATTTGGATAATCCCAGACCATATCCGCACGAATGAATGATTGGGGGACCACTATATCCATTCTGATGCAAAAAAAAGTTGTGCGTAAAAATAGGGCAAGGGTGCGTAGCTTTTGACAAGGGTGCGCAAAATCTGACTTGGGGTGCGTAATTGTATCAATATAGTTCTACAAACCCAAGTTAGTAGAATAGGTTTGATACAAAGGTATCAAGCCTTTTTTTGTTGTGAAGATAGGGAGTTTTACCCTTTATTCACATTCACAACAAAATTCTAACAGGTCGTTAATTTATAAAAAATCAGTTATTTTATAAGTTTTATTAAAAAACACATCAACTATTTAACGATTACCTTACAATTTAACGATTACATAACGATTTAACGATTACCTTATATCCTCTTAAATTTATAGAAATAAAAATTTTAAAGATAAAAAAACTAGAAGTAATTTCTAGTCAGACTGTTGAAAAAGTATTTTGATTAATTTCAAGATACTTTTTTCTTTATGATATAGTATTAAAAGATAAAAAATATGTCCTTGAAATATTATTACTTATATATTAATATATAAGTAAAGGGTGATATCATGGCAACAAAACTACAAAATGCAAAAGACGAAATAATTTTAGCAACAATGGAATCATTAGTCCCAGAAGATCATTTAGTAAGAAAGCTAGAAAAATATATAAAATTTAATTTTATTAGAGAATTAGCAAAACCATATTATAGTGAAAAAGGGAGACCAGGATATGACGCTGTAATAATCTTTAAGATCGCAATAATAAAAAGCATTTTTGGAATCCCATCAATAAGAAAGACGTGTGAAGAATTAAAGGTTAATATTGCCTATAGATGGTTTTTAGGAATACCCTTTAGCGAAGATATCCCAGATCACTCAACATATTCAAAAAACTATACAAACAGATTTATGGGAACGGGAATATATGAAGAGATATTTAGTAACATATTAGAACAAATAATTGAAAATAACCTACTAGATGTAACAAGTATAAACATAGATTCAACACATATAAAAGCAAGAGCCAACAAAAGAAAATATATCGATAAAGTAGTAGAAAAAGAAAAGTCAATATTTGAAGAAGAGATGCTTGAGTTTATCAATAAAAAAAGAAAAGAAGACGATGATAAACCCCTACCACCGAATAATAAAGATGAGTATAAAAGGAAAAAAGAATCAACAAGCGACCAAGATAGTGGCTGGCTACATAAAGGTGAAAAAGAGCACCAATTCGCCTATAATGCACATACGGCGTGTGATAATAACGGCTACGTTATAACAAGCAAACTCTTACCATCAAATGTCCATGATACTCAAGGATTTGGTGAGGTATATCAAAATGTAGTAGAAAAATTTGGTGATGAGATAATTACAGTAGCTATGGATGCAGGGTATTATAGTGGGCCTTTAATAAAAAGAGTCTGTGATAATAATCATTTACCATTATTACCATATAATAGAACAAAAGGTAAAAAAACTAATAAAGCAAAAAAATACCTATTCTATGATGAGGAGCTAGATGTTTATGTTAGTGAAGATGGCGAAGTGTACAAATATATTAACACCACTAGGCCAGATTATAAGGTATATAGAAATGATAAAAAAGAAGATATAAGAATATCAATATATAAAAATTACTTCGATTATGTAAGGGATTTAAGATTAACAGATTTTGGAAATGAAAAATATAAACGAAGTAAAGAAACAATAGAACGGGTATTCGCAGACTTTAAAGAAAGACATGGCGGAAGATATACTCAATATAAGGGAAATAAAAAAGTAAGTGAACACATCTTACTTACTTTCGCGTGTATGAATATGAAGAAAATGGTAAACAAATTATCAAAAGATAATCTGTTAAGTCGTCTTTATTCAAAGATTAAGATTTATTTGCTTAATTTAGTTAAAAAAGCACTAAAAAAAGACATGAATTTAAGTTATCTTTAATAACTTTTTAAAAAACATGTCTTTTTCAACGGTCTGAGGCTGGAAATTCAAATTTTCCAGCCTTTTTCCATTTTTACCGATTTTCTCAATTGTTGTGGGTAGTGTGTGGAAACATGTAACTCAAGGTACGGTAGAGTGTGTTGCGTGATTAGGGTATTTTTAATAGGCTATGGAATAATAACCTTAGCCTAAAAATCTTGAATGATTAATAATTGGCACACCGTCTCTGAATCTTTTTCTAACACTCCACTTAACGATTATCAAGTCTAATGTTGATCAAACTGCTTTATTGTTGCGTCAATGCCTAATACTTCTTGTAAATCGTTAACAATTCGGTCATATTCTGCATCCGTAATCAGTCCCTTTTCATAAAAGAAGCTTAAAAAGGCGATTGATGCAAAATACTTCATGTCATTTGGCATTCTAAATTTACCCATTTTTATCCTTTCTTAAGCAAAGAAAAAGGAACTGCCTAAGCAATTCCCATAAAAAAGAATACATCGATAAATCGATATTTATCTGAAACAAGTTCACCACAGATAGTTTAGCAATTAATAGTTCAAATTGATACATGCAATTTGCACAATCAGTATCCTTTTTCACAAAGTGACAAATATGCCCTGTTTTGCGTATATTTTTAATGATAGTATTATCATACAAAAATAGAATTCAAAGGATAAGTTCGGCACATATGATATCATTAAATCGTCTATCTATCATATATCTAAAAAAAATGCAAGCATAATATCTATTTTTATTAAAAAAACTTGCACAAAATATTGATTATTTGTATAATGAGGGTGTAAATAGCAAAAAAGGAGCGAGAATAAATGAGAAAATTGATGTTTATTTTATTAGGTGTATTAATTTTTTCGTTGGTATCTTGTGTTAATGATAATGGGAATGCAAGTATTGATTCCAAAGTAAATCAAGGAGAAGAATCTATGAAGCAATCTGATGAATATCAACATATATATGTTGATTCTTTCACGGTAATTACATCCTATAATCAGTTGGTTGACTTGAACAAAGATGGATGGGAAATATCTGGTTATGATGAAAACTATTTTACTGAGAATAATCTGGTTGTATTTCACTTTACAAAAAATAGTCAAGAAGAAGTTCTAGGTATAGTAAATTCAAACTATGATATGGAAAATGAGATTTTGTATATAAAGATTGATGTGCAGTCACCTGGTCATTTCTCTATACATACATCTGATATACAGCAGACAAATTTATTGATAAATCTATCTAAAAGTAGCAATATCGATAAACTAGGATTATTAGTTTACAATAAATCATTAGATGAATATCACTCTGTATATTATAACTGCTCAATGAAAACTTGGGATGATTATTTAGGCTTGCCAAATAGTTAAAAATCAATTGTAAAAGGTGATGATTAAATGATAAAGAAATTTATGAGTTTTGTTTTATTCTTGTTATCCGCAGCATTATATATAACAAACGCCTCTAAGAAGGCGTTTTTTATTAACTTAATTTACTATATTTCAGAAGTTATCCTTAAATATTATTAAACAGTGATTTGTATACTTAAAATAGATATGAGAAGGGATTATATGCGCTGAACATTAGGAGATTTAATTAATAGAACTAAAATATTATTAACTACTGAATTTATTGCACTCGCGCTAACTATTACCTATACCATTCTCAAAATTATCTACTCAAAACAAGGATCACAAGCATCTCATGTTGCAAGTGTGTTTTTGATAATTTTATTAGTGTTGATTATCATAACAAGTATTCTAAATTTCATTTTAGGTATTCTTGTGGGTGGCCACGGACTTAATGCAGTCGAAAAATACAAGGCCAGTAATCTTGATTTTAGTTGGTCTAGTTGTCCCAATTTTAACTATTATAGGTTCATTTATGTTAATAGATGCTATTTCATATGAAATTACACTAAGACGTAAAATACAACAAGAAGCTGCAAATAACACAGATTAGTTTTTACAATCTTTACAATTTTCAAAAAGCAATTGAATTTATTAATAACGGCTTATTTAAGCCGTTATTTTTTATTTTCTAAAAATAATTGTATAAATAAGATTTTAAAGCTTGGTTTATATTTTTTTAATTTTATAATTAATGTTATAATATCTTATGGAAATATTAATTTTTACAGTGTAAAGGAGGCCATATTATAAAAAGAGATTTTATTATCGTTGCAGACTCATCATGTGATTTACCACCAGAGTATGCAAAAAAACACAACTTAAAAATATTATCATTAAAATTTTATTTAGAAGAAAAAGAATACTTAAATACCCTGGATTTTAGATCTATGCCAGCAAAGGAATTCTATGATAGATTAAGAAACGGAGAACATGCTAAGACAGCTCAAGTTAACTCACAAGAATTTTATGATGCATTTAAAGAAATTTTAGAAAGTGGAAATGATATTCTAGCTATTTTATTATCATCTAACTTATCTGGTACTTTTAATAGTGCTAATATCGCAAAACAACAACTACAAGAAGAATACCCTGATAGAAATATCGTATTAGTCGACTCAATTAGTGGTTCACTTGGAGCCGGATTAATTATTGAAGAAGCAGTTGAACTAAAAGAAAAAGGTAAAGACATCTTTGAAATCGAAACACATTTAAACAAGTTTAAACACCACGTAGTTCACATCTTTACTCATGATGACTTATCACATTTAAAAGCTGGCGGAAGATTAGGAACACTATCTTATTGGGTAGGAACAGCTTTAAGAATTAAACCTGTTATTTCAGCAGATGATGAAGGGAAACTAAAACTAAGACATAAAGTAATTGGTAGAAAGAAATCACTTAGAATCTTACTAGATCGTATTGTTGAATTTTTTGATCCAAGTATTAGTAAAAAAATGGTTATTGGACATTGTGACTGCTTAGAAGAAACTACTGAATTTGTAAAAGAATTAGAATCAAGAATTAAGCAAAAAGTAAGTTTAGTTCATATGATTGGACCAGTTATTGGTGCACATGGCGGTCCAGGAACTATTGCAGCATTCTTTACTGCAAAAGCTAGATAATTTTAATAAAAGTCTAATATAAATCACATATTTTTATTAGACTTTTTTATATTCTTAAAACATTAAGACAAATATTAAATATATGATAGAATTGATATGATTAAAAATATTAATTAGGGTATTGATAAAATGAATTTAAAAATAATGAAACATTAAGAGAACATTTACTTATTTTTGGTAAAGCGATTATGTCAGGACTATATGTAGTACTTGCAGCGACAGTTTTCTTTATTCCAAGTTTCTTTCCATTAGTGCCAGGAACTCTAATCTTTGAAGCCACAGTTTCATTTGTTATAGAAAATGGAGATACTACTATTGCAAGTTTAACTAACGCACTTTTAATCTCAGGAGGAATTGCGCTTACAATTGTTGCGATAGAATCATTATTTATGATTTACAATACGATTAAAAAATCATTTAAAAAGAAGAAAGGAAAAGAAAGTTAAAAACGATAAAAGGTGATATTATGAATATGAAATTATTTAAGAAAATATTAGCGGTAGTAGCAATTATAACTGCACTAGTAAGTATTGGCTTTTTCATTGAAGCCTTAATTAATAAGGAATGTAATCCAGTAGCTAATATCTTATTGGCATCATCTATTATTATATTTAGTATTGAAGTATTACTTCCAGATAAGAAAAAAGAAGAAGATAAAGAAAAAACGGATGAATAGTCATCCGCTTTTTTATTATATTGTTTCTTCTGATTCAATTTCTACTTTTAAATCAAGTTGTATAATTCTACGTTTCTGAACTTTTTCAATAGTGAATATTAATTTATAAGTAGTTTTTAAGCCTTTATCGCCGCTATATTCCTCTTTAACATGGGTTAATGTGACAACTTGACCGGCTTTAGGTAATTCTTCAATTTCATGATATAAGTATCCGCCAACAAGTGAATAACTACTTTCTGGTGCATGACCAAGATTAAGTTCTTCGTATAAATCAATTAGTGGCATCTCTGGACTTACTTTATAATGATTTTCTGAAACTTCAGTTAATAAATCAGCATCAACTTCATCATACTCATCATAAATTTCTCCAACTAACTCTTCTAATGCATCTTCCATAGTAACAATACCACTTGTTCCACCGTATTCATCAATAACGATGGCGAAGTGTTTTTTAATTTGTTGCATATTAGCAATTAAATCATCTACTTTAGTTGATTTATTAACATAATATGGTTCGGAGATCAAATCTCTAATATCTATTTTATCGTAATTACCTTTATTTTTTACGATTTGGATTAAGAAGTCTTTTTCAGCTAAAACTCCAATAATATTATCTTTATCTTTTTCATAAACTGGAATTCTTGAATATTGAAATTCATCAAATGTATGAATAATTTCATCAAATGATGCGTTAACATCAACAGCAATCATATCGATTCTTGGAGTCATAATGTCATAGACAGAGATTTTATCAAGAAGAAGTGCACTTTGAATTAAATCAGCATGCTCTTCATCAATAACACCCTCATCTTCCATAACATCAACCAGTTTTTCTAATTCTTCACCTGTAACAGTAGCTTCTTGTGGCGTTTCTTTCTTCTTAAGTGAAAATAATTTTTTAATACCAACAAACATTAAAGTAAGTGGTGTGAATATTTTAGTTAAAACCCACATCATTGGAGCAACTTTAACAAAAAATTTTTCACCATTTTCCTTAGCAAACGTTTTTGGTAAAATTTCACCAAAAGTCAAAATTAGAAATGTCATAACTGCGGTAGAGATAATCCCAGCTAGTGATGCGTTTGAAACAACACGTACAAAGATATATCCAGCAATAGTAGAAGCACCAATGTTAACAATATTATTACCAATTAAAATAGCTGTAACTGTTTTGTCAAAGTTTTCAGCTAAAGCAATTGCTTTTCTTGCCCCCTTTACTTTTTCATCAGCAAGTGTATGTAATCTTAACAAACTTGAACTAGACATTGCTGTTTCTATCGCTGAGAAAAAAGCTGACATAATAATACAAAATAAGATAACTACCAGTAATATAATATCTACGGTTAAAGTTTCTTTACTCAAAAAATTAGTTAATATAACGATTAACTTACTCGGATCAACGTCGGACAACGGAACCAATTTATAACACTCTCCTTTTTATTATATAAATAATATATATCAATATTTTATCATATTTTTAATTAATTTGTAAATAGATACATCTATTTGCAAGTTATATATTTATATTTTTCCTATTTGGATCATCAGTCGGTATTTATGATACTTATTTACTGGTCATTTTAGCGGGTACCATTAAATATATTCCGTTTGCTTCAAGAAGTGCACTAAACTCAATGTTGCAGTTAAGTGATGAAATTGAAGAAGCTGCAATTATCCAAGATAAACCTTGGCATAAACGGATGATTAAAATTATCATCCCAACTCAAAAAGCAGCGATTATATCAGGCTTTTTACTACCATTTATTACATCAGTTAGAGAACCTACATTATTTATGTTATTAGTTAACCAATCTAAACTATCAACGACTCTACTTGACTACTTTGATGAAATGGGCTTATACGCTTTCTCAAGCGGTATTAACCTAATGATTATCATCTTTATTTTAATAGTCAACTTAGAATTAAACAAATTAACCGCTACTAGTTTAAACAGAGGGATTGGAGGATCTTAAAATGCCAGAAATTATTTTAAAAAATGTAACAAAAAGATGGGGTAACTTCTACGCTGTAGATTACCTTGAATTAGTAATTGATAATGAGACTTTCGTAACTTTATTAGGTCCTAGTGGTTGCGGGAAAACAACAACCCTAAGAATGATTGCTGGATTAGAAACTCCTACTAGTGGAAGAATTACCATTGACGGAGAAGTAGTTTTTGATTCAAACGAAGGAATAAATGTTCCTGCTAATAAAAGACGTGTTGGATTTTTATTCCAAAACTATGCGTTATGGCCTAACATGACCGTCTATCAAAACATTTCATTTGGTCTTAAAAACATCAAAGAAGAGATGCCAGTTTATGCTAGTGAAATTAAAGAATGGAACATTATTAAATCAATTTTAGCTAAACCAAAAGAAATTGTCTCAATTATTAAAGATTCAATTGATATCCATAATAAACTTGACAAAATGGTTGCTGAAGTTAAAATAATTGATAAATATGACACTTATATTAACGTATCAAAAGCATTATTAGCTTATAAATTAGAGGAAGCTCTTGACTTAAATTCAAAAGTTGAGGAAATTATTTTAGATTTAGATACAAAAATTGAACAAAGAAAAGCATTCTATCAAGGAAAAGGGTTTGAAATTAATGATGAATATCAATTAACATTAAACGGAGAAATTGTTACTAAAGTTAGAAAATTTACAAAAGAAGAAATCGACTTAAAAGTAAGAAGAGTCGCAAGAATCGTAAAAATTGGTATGTTCATGGATCGTTATCCAAACGAATTATCAGGCGGGCAACAACAAAGAGTTGCTATTGCTAGAACACTAGCACCTGAACCAAAAGTATTGTTTATGGACGAACCGCTATCAAACTTAGATGCTAAATTGCGTATGGAGATGCGTAGTGAACTTCAAAGATTGCACGTTGAAACTAACGCGATAATCGTCTACGTTACTCACGACCAACTTGAAGCAATGACTCTAGCAAGTAAAATTTGCTTAATGGATAACGGATTACTTCAACAATACGACGCACCTTTAACTGTTTATGAAAAACCAGTTAATATCTTTGTTGCCGACTTCGTTGGTAATCCATCAATTAACTTTATTGATGCTAAAGGTAAGTTTTTAGCTACTAAAGCTAACCTGGAAATTTGGGATGGCAAACATAAATTATCATTTAAACCAAATCAAAAAATTGTATATAGTGAATGGCTAGATAAAACATATAAACACTTAGAAGATTCAAAGAAGGTATATACAGTAGATAAAGCAAATAAAGATAGCGTCTTTAAATATCACATTCAAAAAGTTGATGATTTAGAAACATTACATGCTCAAGAAGAATTAACCGATAACGATTTTGTCTTAGGTATTAAACCAGAATTCGTTAAAATTGATCCAAATGGACGAATTAAAGGTAAAGTGTATTCATCAATGCCATCTGGTATGGAAACAATCGTTAAAATCGAAGTTGATGGATATATCCTAACTTCAGTAGTATTTGGAAATATCGACTTTACTATTGGTGATGATATTAGTTTTGATTTTTCATCTAAATCAATCATTTTATTTAATAGAAAGAATCAAAGATTTATTGCTACTGGTTCATTAGAATAATAAATAATTGTAAAATAAGGCTTAATTGGAAAACAATTAGGCCTTTTTTCAATTCTTATTTGAAAATCTTGGTCTAATTAGAATAATTCTTAATATGCCCTTTAATATCATATATTTATATGATAAAATATAAATGTAAGCGCTACCAATAAGCGTTAAATATCTAAAGGAGGTTGTTTATGGACGAAAAAATTAAATTATTTGAAGAAATGAAAAAGTATGGATTTGAACAAGTAGTACATATTTATGATGAAACTACTGGTTTAAAAGGAATCATAGTGATTCATGACACAACACTAGGACCTGCATTAGGTGGTTCTAGAATTTGGAACTACGAATCTGAAGAGGAAGCTTTGATTGACTGCTTAAGATTAGCAAGAGGTATGACATATAAGTCTAGTGCTGCTGGTCTTAATTTAGGTGGCGGAAAAGCCGTAATTATCGGTGACGCTACAAAAGTCAAATCAGAAGCTTTTTTTAGGGCTTTTGGACGTTACGTACAAAGTTTAAATGGACGCTATATCACCGCTGAAGATGTTAATACGACTACAGAAGATATGGCGTATATCAACATGGAAACTGATCACGTTGTAGGTCTTGCAGGCAAATCAGGTAACCCTAGTCCAATTACTGCATTAGGTACTTTTTACGCATTAAAAGGAGCTTTAGAGTATAAGCATAAATCAGATGATGTTAGTAAATACTCTTATGCAGTTCAAGGTGTTGGAGAAACTGGGGCAAACTTAGTTAGATACTTAATGGAAGAAGGAGCAAAAGATGTAAGAGTTTGCGATATCAATAAGAAAAACTTAGATAAAATAAAAGCCGCTTTCCCACAAGTTAAAGTAGTTGATCCTGATTCAATTTACGCTCAAGATGTTGATGTTTTTGTTCCATGTGCTTTAGGCGGTGTCCTAAATGATAAAACAATCCCAACCATTAAAGCTGGTATTATTTGTGGTACATCAAATAACGTTTTATTAGAAGAAGACCGTCACGGTGATATGATTAAAGACCGCGGTATTTTATATGCTCCAGATTTTGTAGTAAATGCCGGCGGAGTTATCAACGTATATCATGAAATTCACGGATATAATCGTGATAATGTGATTGCTGATATTAAATTAATTAGAAACAGAGTTATTGAAATCTTCAAGATTGCTGATAAACAAAACATTAATACTCAAAAAGCAGCTAAAGTATTTGCTGAAAATAGAATTAAAACTATTAAAGAAGTAAGAAGTAATTTTGTAAATAGGTGATTAAGTGAGTAAATTTTATTTAAAATTCGATGACGAAAGATGTAAAGGATGCGGACTTTGCGTTAATTTTTGTCCGCGCAAAATCCTTTCTTTAGATGAGACTCGAATCAATAAGCAAGGTTATCCATTAGTAAACGTAACTGACCCTGAAAAATGTATTGGTTGCGCTCACTGTGCGATAATTTGTCCTGATTCAGTAATTGAGGTGTATAAAAATGAGTAAAAAAGAATTAATTAAAGGTAACTACGCAATTGCTCTTGCAGCAATTAAAGCCAACGTTGATGCATTCTTTGGATATCCAATTACACCACAAAACGAAGTACCTGAGTACTTATCTAAAATGCTTCCAGAAGCGGGTAAAGTATTTGTCCAAGCCGAATCAGAGATTGCGGCTGCGCAAATGGTTTATGGAGCTGCTGGAGCTGGTAAACGAGTGATGACTTCATCATCTTCAGTAGGTATTGCGTTAAAACAAGAGACATTTTCATATTTATGTGGCTCACAATTACCATGTGTAATTGTTTCAGTTATGAGAGCGGGCCCAGGGCTTGGCGGAATCCAACCATCGCAAGGCGATTATTATCAAGCAACCCGCGGTGGTGGAAATGGCGATTACAACATGATTGTCTACGCTCCAGAGTCAATTGAAGAAACATTAAAATATATCCAAGAAGGATTTGAAGTTGCAGAATACTATCGTAACCCAGTAATGGTATTAGTTGACGGTTTAATTGGTCAAATGATGGAATCAGTTGACCTTGATGTTGAAGTTAGAAAAAGAACTAGTCCACATCAAGACTGGGCAGCTAATGGCATGAAAAACCATAAAGGTAGAAACATAATTAACAGTTTATTTTTAGATCCACAACAATTATACGAACATAACTTACATCTTAAGAGAAAATATGATCAAATGCGAAAAGATGAAGTTTTATATGAACTGGTTAATATGGAAAAAGCTGATTACGTTATTGTTGCCTACGGAACAATGGCTAGAATTGCTCGTTCAGCAATTCAAACACTGAAAAAAGAAGGAATTAATGTTGGAATGATTCGTCCAATTACTGTTTGGCCATTCCCACATGAAGCATTTGATCATATACCAAAAACTTGTAAAGGTATTTTAACTGTTGAATTAAGTATGGGACAAATGTTAGATGATGTTTTAATTTCAAATAATGGTCGTTATCCAGTCGCTTTTTTCGGAAAAGCAGGCGGTATCTTAATTGACTCAACTGAAATTGAAGATGTTATAAGAAATTTTAAGAAGTGGGTGATTAAAGATGCAAGTTTATAAAAGAACTAAGGGTTTAACCCCTAGAGCAAACACCTTTTGTCCAGGATGTACTCACGGAATTCTTCATAAACTAGTAGCTGAAGTATTAGATGAATTAGGTGTTCTAGATCACACTGTCGGCATTGCCTCAGTTGGATGTTCAGTTATGGCTTATGAGTTTATTAATTGTGACTTTATTCAAGCGGCACATGGTCGTGCACTAGCAGTTGCTACTGGTGTAAAAAGAGTATTACCAGAAAACTTTGTTTTTACATATCAAGGTGATGGTGACTTAGCATCAATTGGGATTGCTGAGACAATTCATGCAGCTAATAGAGGCGAAAATATTACTGTAATTTTCGCTAACAACGCTATTTACGGAATGACAGGTGGCCAGATGGCACCAACAACACTTCCTACACAAGTTACGACAACAAGTCCACTTGGTCGTAACCCTGAAACTCAAGGTAACCCGATTTCAATTAGTGAAATGCTAGCTCAAATTAAAGGTGTAGCTTATGTTGAAAGAGTCGCTTTAACTAGTCCACAAGCAGCAATTAGAATTAAACGTTCTATTAAAAAAGCTTTTGAATATCAAAAAGAAGGCTTAGGCTTTACTTTAATTGAAGTATTATCAACATGTCCAGTTAACTTCCGTAAAGATCCAGCACAAGCAATGAAAGATGTTCAAGAAGAAATGACTAAAATCTATCCTTTAGGGGTATATAAGGATGTGAAAAAACTATGACATATCAAATAAGAATTGCTGGCTTTGGTGGCCAAGGTGTAATGGTTTTAGGACAAATGTTAGCGTGGAGTGCAACAAAAGTTGGATTAAATGCGATGTTTGTTCCAACATATGGTCCTGAAACAAGAGGTGGAACTGCAAACTGTATGGTTACTATCTCTAAAGATAGAATCTATTCACCAGTATTTATTGACGCTGATTATTTCATTGCTTTTAACGAACCATCATACAATAAATTTAAAGATCAAATTAAAAAAGATGGAACTATTATTTATAATTCAACCTTAATCCATAACGTTCCTAAAGCGGACAATCTAATTCCAATTGCCGCTACTGAAATTGCGATGAATATAGGCGAACCAAGATCTGTTAATATAGTTTTATTAGGTGAATTCTTAAGAAAAACTAAATTATTTGAAGAAAAAACTATTCTTGAGGCACTTGAATTTTATTTAGGAGCTAAAAAAGAAACAATCGAAGTAAACAGAAAAGCATTAAAATCTAAATAACTTAAATTATATTAAAACAACCACGATTTTATGTGGTTGTTTTTTACGATTGCTTTACAATGCAATTACCTAATTAAATTAATATACTTTTTATAAATTAAATGTTAAAATAAAAGCGAGGTGTAAATATGAAAAAAGAATTAATTAAAGATAATTATTATGAGGCAATCAATGGAGACTGGTTAGAAACAGCTGAAATTCCAGCTGACCAGCCACAAATGTCTGCATTTTTAGAACTTCATTTAGACATTGAAAAATTATTGATGGATTTAGCAGCCAAATGGTCAAAAGATCAAACAGGCTTAAATAAAAACTTACTAAAATTCGTTAAATTACATGAAATGACTAAAGATTTTGAAACTAGAGATAAACTAGGTTCAACTCCATTGCAACCAATAATTGAAAGAATTAAAGCATTAAAATCGTTAAAAGATTTTGAAAAAAATGCTAAAGAAATGTTATTAGATGGAATTTCAACACCATTTGGATATTATGTAATGCAAGATTTCATGAATTCAAATAATCAAGTATTATATTTTGGAGCGACTGATTTATTCTTACCAGACACATCATATTATCAAGATCCAGCTACTAAAGAACAACTAATGGGATTATTTAAAATGACTACGTCACAAATTTTACAGCTATACGGATTAGATCCTGAAAAAGCTAATGAAATATTAGAAAAAGCGATTGCTTTTGACGAACTATTAGTTCCTGTAACTAAATCAAGTGTCGAAAGAGCTGATTATGTTAAGATGTATAATCCAATGGATAAAGACGAAGTAATTAGTAAAACTACAACTTTTAATTTAATGAAACTAGCTGAAAGTTTAGTTGGTGTTGAAGTCGATAAATTAATTGTTACTAACCCAGATTTTATTAATAAATTTGACGAAATTATTAATGAAGAAAACTTTGAATTAATTAAATCATGGATGCTTGTTAGTAATATTACGTCATTTTCTTCATTATTAACCGAACCTCTAAGAGTCGCAAGTGGTGCATTCATGAGAGCACTTTCTGGTGTAGCAGAACCACAAGCACAAGACAAATTTGCATTCTATCAAGCTTATGACCGCTTATCACAAGTAGTTGGTTTATATTACGGAGAAACATATTTTGGACCAGAAGCTAAAAAAGATGTTGAAAATATGGTTAATGAAGTTATTAATGTTTATAAAGAAAGATTAGAGAAAAACACTTGGTTAAATAAAGACACAAAAGCTAAAGCAATCTTAAAATTAAATAAGATTAGTGTGCAAATTGGTTACCCTGAAGAATTACCACAATATTTTGATAAATATGAAGTTGGATCTTACGAAGAAGGTTCTAACCTAGTTTTAGAATCAATTAAATGGTCAAGATTACTAACTCAAGATAACTACAGTAAATATAATAAAGAACCAAATCGTAACTTATGGCAAATGCCAGCATCAATGGTTAATGCTTACTATAGTCCAACAAACAATCAAATCGTATTCCCAGCAGCTATTTTACAAGAACCATATTACAGCGTAAATCAATCACGCAGTGCTAATTACGGCGGTATTGGCGCAGTAATCGCTCATGAAATTTCACACGCATTTGATAACAATGGTGCTCAATTTGATGAATTTGGTTCACTTAATAACTGGTGGACTGAAGAAGATTTAAAAACATTTAAAGAAAAATCAAAGAAAATGATTGAATTATTTGACGGAGTTGAAACTGGAAATGGTCCATGTAATGGAGAATTAACAGTTTCTGAAAATATCGCTGATAGTGGTGGTATTAGATCTGCTCTAGAAGCTAGTAAGAAAGATAAAAATCATAACTACGAAGAATTCTTTACTAACTGGGCGCGTGTATGGCGTATGAAAGCTAGTCCTCAGTTCTTACAATTATTATTAACTGTTGACGTTCATGGTCCAGCAGTCTTAAGAGCTAATATGCAATTAAGTAACTTACCAGAATTCCAAGATTTCTACAAATTAACCGAAGAAGATAAAATGTATCTAGCAAAAGATAAGATGGTAGAAATTTGGTAATATAAAATAAACAAAAAAAGAGGCATCGCCTCTTTTATTTTTGTCAAATTAAGCTTTTTTAACAAATTCACTCTTTAAACTGATGTTTCCAAATCCTGGAACACGGCAATCGATATCGTGATCTTTATCAACTAACTTAATATTAGTGGCTTTAGTACCTTGTTTAATAACATCACTTGAACCTTTAAATCTTAAATCTTTAATAACTATGACATCGTCACCATCGAATAATTCAGTTCCATAAGCATCAAAATATCTTTTTTGATTTGGATCAACATATTCATTTGGATTCCATCTAAACTGACATGCTGAACATACTAAATATTCACCATCTTCATAAGTATATTCAAAATTACAACTTGGACATTTCATCAAAAATTCCTCCTTATTTTTCCTATATTTACCCTAAATATAACATATTTTCCATAATTAAGACACTTTTAAATACAATTTTAAATTAAATTTAACATTTTTTCTCGTCGTGGTATAATTAATTATACCTAAACTTAAGGAGGAATTATTATGAAAAAAATCGGAATCGTAGTTTGTACAAACTCAGGAGCTGACTATTACAAGTTTGATCATCCAGTTGAAGTTATCCACTCGGATCTTCATTTAGGCGATAAAGTTTATGAAGACTTTGTCGACATTAAAGCTGATGAGTTTTATGAAATCATTTCAAAAAATCCACACATTGACATTAAAACAAGCCAACCACCAATGGGACAAATTATTCAAAAATATGAAAAATTAAGAGATATGGGATACAATGAAATTTTAACTATCTCAATTTCAACAAAATTATCTGGTATTTACCAATCAACTATCTTAGCAGCAGAAATGGTTGAAGGTATTACTGTTAGAGCAATTGACTCTAAATCTGTATCTTACGGAGAACTTTACTTAGTTTTAGAAGCAATTAAACACATTAAAGCTGGATTAAGCTTAGAAGAAGTAGCTCAAAAAGTAGAAGCCGTTATTCCAAATATTAATATTTTAGTATATGTTGATACAGTTAAATTCATGGTTAAAAACGGACGTCTTTCATCAACTGCTGGAGCACTTGCTTCACTTCTTAAAATTAAACCAATTTTAAGAATGAATCAACATGATGGTTCATTAGTTGCTTATGAAAAGATTAGAACATCTAAAAAAGCATTAAATAGATTATATGAAATCTTTACTGAGGAAACCAAAGATAGAGATATTGTCGCTTTCGTTGTATATACAAACAACAAACCTTTTGCAGAAGAGGTTAAAAAACATTTATTAACAATTAAGCCGGGAATTAAAATTGAATTAGTTCCTTTAACACCTGTTGTTGGTGCTCATGCTGGCCCTGGTACACTAGGTGTGGGCTATATTTATATTTAAAAGGGTGATTTATTATGAATAAAATAGGAGTTATTATTTGTTCAGCATCTGGAGCTGACTATGAAACATTTGATTATCCAGTTGAAAAAATCCATATTAATCTTCATTTAAATGATGTATTATTTAGGGATTTCGTTGATATCAAAGCTAAAGAATTCTACCATCGTATTAAAAACGAAGAAGATTTAGATATCAAAACTAGTCAACCAGCAGTTGGTGAAGTTTTAGAAATGTATAAAGATATGAAGAAAAAAGGTTATACCGAAATTTTAGTAATTACTATTTCTTCAAAACTTTCTGGAACATTCCAAGGCTGTGTTTTAGCAGCAGGCATGATTGACGGAGTTAAGATTAGAGTAGTTGACTCTAAATCTGTATCATACGGAGAAATTTATTTGCTAAATGAAGCAATTAAATTAATTAAAGAAGGAAAATCTGTAGATGAAGTTGCTGATGCTATTGAAAAGATTATTCCAAACATTGACATTTACGTATATGTTGATACGCTTAAATTCTTAGTTAAAAATGGAAGACTATCAGCTACTAAAGGAGCATTAGCTACTTTACTTAAAATCAAACCAGTTTTAAGATTAACATCAGAAGACGGAGCCTTAATTCCGTTTCAAAATATTAGAACTTCAAAAAAAGCAATCAAACGTATTTATGAAATCTTTGAAGAAAAAACTAGAGGAAGAAAAGTAGATGCCTTTGTTGCATATACTGATAATCCTGAATTTGGTGAAGAAGTAAGAGCTACTTTACTTAAAATTAAACCTGATTTAGGAGATGTTAAAATAGTACAACTTACTCCAGTTGTTGGGGCTCATGCAGGCCACGGAACATTAGGAGTTGGATTTTTCTATAAAGATTAATTAATGCAGTATAATATCTTTACAAAGAGATAATACACTATTTAATATATTAAATTTCTAAATGAATTAAGAGGTGAAAATAATGAAAAATAAGAAATTTTTATCAACACTAGCTTTTGTTGGAATGATCATTTTCGGACTTGTATGGTTCGTTACATCATTACTAGGATTAATCGATATTGAAATTACTGGAAACTTTGGAGCAGTAGTTGCATTCTTTAGAGCAGTTGCTACATTACTAGTAGTTTTAGTTTTAGTAATCGTAGGATGGGACGCAGCATCTGGAAAGAAAATAGGATGGCAAATCGTATTCTTCGTCTTTGCTATATTATCTGTAGCAGGTGCAATAATGGGTATCTTCGGATAGAATAAAATATTGAAAAGCAATCTCTATATGAGGTTGCTTTTTTTAATTTAAATTATTACTTGTTATTATATATATTTTGTGTTAAATTATGATATAATTTATATATCAAGGTGATAACTATGACAACAACGACAACTAACGAAACAAAAAACCGACAATTTAATAACTTTAAAGAGTATCTAATGACTACTCTTAATGGAATGACTTTAGGATTATTTGCGACATTAATTATAGGTACTATTTTCCAACAAATAGGTATCTTAATTGGGGGAAATAACCCTTTTATAATGGCTAGTAAAATGTTATCTATTTTAATGGGAGCAGGAATTGGTCTAGGAGTAGGAATAGCTTTAAAATTAGATGGCTTAAAATTAATTTTATCTGCTGTTATCGGCGGAATATCAACTTCATTTCAACTTGTTTTTGTATCAAATGCTGGTTGGAATAATCAATTTTATATTCCTACAACCGTAAACCCTCCAGGAAATCCTTTAACAGTTTATTTAGTAGTAACTCTTTCAATTTTTATCTTGAATAAGATAATTAAGAGGAAAACTCCATTAGATCTTATATTATTACCATTAATTTCAGTATTAATGTCAATAGCATTAACTTACTTGATTAGTGGCCCTAGCGGACTTATCATTTACTATATTTCAAGATTCGTTGATATTTCAACTAATGCCGTTCCATTTATTATGTCGATTGTAATTTCAGTTGCCATGGGAATGATATTAACTGCACCAATATCAAGTGCAGCTATTGCATTTATGATAGCAATAGGTACTAACCCAATCGCTGCTGCCGCTGCAATTGTAGGAACATCAGTTCAAATGGTTGGCTTTGCAGTTCAATCGAGAAAAGATAATCCAATTGGTGTTGTTTTATCTATTTTCTTCGGAACATCAATGTTTCAATTTAAAAATATTATTAAAAAACCAATTATATGGCTACCAACTATTATCGTTTCAGCAGTATTAGGCCCAACTGTTTTATTATTTGATTTTACACCAATTGAAGGACTAGATGAAAATGTATTAGAAAGTATTACTTCATCATGGACGATGGGAGCTGGAATGGGAACAAGTGGATTAGTTGGTCAAATAGGAACAATTACCGCTATGGGTAATAGCTATCAAAATTTTGGTAATTATCAAATTTGGATATTTATTTTAGTTATCCAAATAGCATTGCCTATTATATTAGTTTATGGAATCGATTTATTATTCAGAAAATTCAATTTAATTAAACCAGGAGATTTGGAGGTATAAACAATGGTAAGAGCAGTTGAAGGTAGAGAAAGAAGAAAAAAAGGCTACGTTCACAACGGGTTATTTGGAAGAATAATTAGAACACTCGGATATGTTATGTTAACTGCTGGTTTAGCAATCGTTGCTATTACAACGATTGTTGCTTTAAGAGAAGCATTAGGGTCTGCAGTTGACAGTTATGCACAATATGTAGAAATTATTGAAGCTAAGTTACAAAGCTTAGCAATTCCAAACATTGTCTTTTACGGACTATCTCTAACACTAGTCGGATTACTATTTGTAATACTAGCAGTAGGCAGAACATGGTTTGGTAAATTTATTCATATCATTTCATTTGTTTTAATGGTAGCTTATTTAATCTTTGCCCCTGGTGATAGTGTTTTATTACTAACTGGTATAGACCAAGCACCTCAATTTATTTTGGATTTTGCTAACAATTATATTGACTTATTTAATCAATTTAATGGCTTAATTACGGCATATCCTCAATTAATGGGCGGAATAGTTACAGCATTCTATGTAATTGTTGCATTATCGGTTTTAGGCAATAAAAAACCAAAGCGTCTTTCACTTAGTTTTGTGAAAGCTGGCCTTGGTTTAATTACATTTATGGTATTTGCTCACGGCATTTTCTTACCAATTATTGCTACACATGTTGAGTTTGTTGGTGAATTTATGCAAGGTAAAATCTATTTAATTGTCGTATATGGTTCACTAACAATTAGTTATCTATTCCAATTACTTGGCAGTATCCTTGGATCAATCTTTTTCTTTGTTAAATAGATTATAATAGCGGCGAGAAAGCCCTTAAAATATTTTGTAAAGCGCGATAGAAAATATTGCGCTTTTTTAATTTATCAAGTGAAACAAGTTCTGATTGCTCAATTGTATTTTTAAAGAACTTTTCAATTTCTAACATTGCATTTTTATCATTAAATATAACATTATTTTCAAAGTGTAGATATAAGCTACGATAATCTAAATTACTAGTTCCAACCGATGCTAATTCATTATCAACCATAAAGATTTTAGAATGAATAAATCCTGGTTGATATTTGTAAACATTAACACCATTTTTAACAAGTTCTGGAATATATGATTCTGATACCATATAGACAAATTTCTTATCAGGAATTTTTGGAATAATAATATTTACTTCAACACCTGATCTTGCAACTAAAGATAAGGCGTTAGTTAATTCAGCATCTATAATCAAATAAGGAGAAGAAAGATATATTACCTTTTTAGCTTGTCCAACCATACGAAGTAATGCATCTAGTGTCATCGTTAAATTAATTAATGGTGAATCTGCATATGGTATTACTTCACCGTCTGATACCACATCAGTTTTAACATCATATTTGCTAAAATCTACTGGTGTTTTTGTAGCAAATGCCCAGTCACTTAGGAAAGTCATTGTTAATGAGTAAACGGCTTCACCAACTAATTTAATCCCGTTATCTAGCCAGTAGCCAAATCTTTCAACGATATTAGCGTATTCATCAGAGATATTAAAGCCACCAGTATATCCAATCTTACCATCAATTACGATAATTTTTCGGTGATTTCTAAAATTCATTTGAAAATTTAATTTAGGAATCATTGGGTTATAGGCAATTGTTTCAATACCGTATTTTTTAAATAGTTTTTTATAATATCTAAAAGGCAGGGTATAACTGCCCCAATCATCATAAATAACCTTAACTTCAACGCCCTGTTTAACCTTTTCTTTTAAGATATCCAAAATGGTATCCCAAATTACACCTTGTCTAATAATGAAAAATTGAATAAAAATAAAATCTTTAGCAGTTTTTAAATCTTCAATAATTTGGGCAAAAATTTCTTCCCCAGTATGGAAAAATTCAACATTTGTATTTTTATAATTTGCCCAACCCCTACCTGATAAATAGTTGATAATTAAATTATCAGAAGGTAGATTTCTTTCTTTTAACTCATCTTTCATTCGAGCAGTTATCTTGTTATAGAAGTTTCTTTGTTTTTTACTATAGTTTCTTGAGTTATAAAACAAATAGAAGATACCACCAAAGATTGGAAATAATAGTATAGATGCAACCCACGTATATTTATACGCTTGGTTCATTGAACTCCTAGATAAAATATAAAGCGATATAATATAACTTAATACAAGTAATGATAAGGCAATTATTAATCCTATTTTAAAATCTCTAAAAATCGATACTAAAATAATCGCAAAAAATAAAACTATTTGAAGTAATAGCAAAAATGCGATTATAACGTTTTTATTAGTTAAAAATCGATATAACTTTTTCACAAAATTACCACCTCTAATAACTTATATTATATAACATATTAGAAAAAAATGCTATAATACTAGAGTGGAGGAGAAAAAATGAAGAGAGATCTTACCCTATTAACTGACTTTTATGAGTTAACAATGGCTAATAGTTATTATAATTTAGGAAGAGGAGAAGA
>FZPS01000215.1_pt37 | contig 26060 bp, 21 predicted proteins | sample 1817821 | NCBI WGS metagenome assembly FZPS01 (sample SAMEA104158645, study PRJEB21678) | metagenome | place: Germany | collected 2015-04-21 | reverse complement strand
ATCTTTGTACCTATCTATATTCATATCTTTATACCCAACTTATTCTTTCGTTTTCAATTATATATTTATTATATCAAGATACAAATGGCTTCAACAAATTTACGCATATTCTCCTATGCGAAGTTTGAGTTACTTTAAGGAAGGGGGCTTGGAGCTATCCATTCTCAGGTATTAAAAGTTTTTTGAGTGCTTTATGTCCAAGGTCAGTAGAAAAGAACAAAACAAAAGGAGGAAGTTGAATGAAAAACAGGAAAAAGGGTTTAATTTTAATGCTGTCTTTTGTGCTCGTTTTTTCCTTATTCATGGGTGGATGTGGATCAGAGCAAACAGGTGGTGAAGGTGCTGCTGAAGGGGAAGAAAAATTGGATCTAAGGGTTGCCATGGTTTTACCCGGTGCCACATCGGATGCTGACTATAACAGTTTGGGATATGTAACATTGACTCATATTGAAAAGGAATATGGTATGGATGTTGCCTATACAGAGAACGCACAGATTCCAGATATCCCAAGGATATTAAATGAGTACATCAATAGTGGTTTCAATGTGATTTGGAGTCATGGTAACCAATTTAATGAGGCTACCATAGAAGTGGCTGAGAAAAATCCTGATGTCAGTTTTATCATTGAGCTGGATGTTGCTCCTGCAGAAGCAGACCGCTTACCCAACATATTCTATGTTGAGCGAAACTACCATTCAGGCTACTATGTGCAAGGTGCCGCTGCGGCGCTAGCCAGCAAAACTGGGAAGATCGGTTATGTGGGAGGACTGGAGCTTCCTTATCAAAAAACGATGTTAAATGCCATTCAACAGGCGATTGATGATTTGGGAATTGATGTCAAGGTTCTATACTCATTTACAGGGGACAATAATGACGCTCTCAAGGCAAAGCAATCCTCAGAAGCATTTATTGCTCAAGGCTGCGATGTCTTGATCAGTGGTGTGAATATGGGTACCTACGGTATCTTTAACGCTGTAACCGAAGCCCAATCAGATATTTTGGTTGGCTGTATGTATAGTAGTAAAGCCGGACAGCTTCCTGACAATTATTTATCCGCCGAATTATTTGACTTTAATGTAGTTATGGAGCATGTTATTGAAAGTCTTAAGGAGGGAGTTACAGGTGATGTTATCCTAATGGAATACGGAAAAGGCAAGGCAAGATATACAGAATTCCCCCTTCTTAATGTTAGCGAAGAGGTAAATGCTAAAGCACAAGAACTTGCTGACGCTGTTGAGAGTGGAGAAATTGTCGTTGAAATGAACATGGATACAATCAATGTAAAATAATAACCGATCAAGTTGTATATTACCCTAATCAGGTTGATCAAGGTATTTCAGGGGTAGCGGTTTTGGGCATCCGCTACCCTTTCCCTGAAAAGTTTATAAATATATTATAGCTTAGCTTTGACCCAATTATGATTCTGATTAGGCATATGGTTCTTATTTCATAAAAATTTCTACTGTGAGAAGGTGATATTATGAGCACAAGCATTACTGATACAACAGTTCCAATAGAAGAAAGCAAAACAGATGCTATAGTAAATTTACGGCATATCTCAAAAGTATTTGGAAGTTTAAGAGCACTTGATGATGTACATTTCGATATAAGAAGGGGAGAGATCCTTGGACTACTTGGTGAAAACGGTGCTGGGAAATCTACTTTAATGAATATCCTTTATGGACTTTACCAGCCTACATCAGGGGAGATTTTAATTGACGGGGAAAAAGTAAAGATCGATTCACCGGTAGACTCCCTTAAGAAGGGTATAGGCATGGTGCACCAAACTTCTACCTTGGTGCCGGAGTTTAATGCCGTTGAAAATATTATGATAGGAATGCCCGGGGATACATTTTCACTTCCCATTGCCCGTGAGAGGGAAAAAATTAAAGAAACTGCAGAAAAAGTTGGTTTAAATATTCCTTTGAATGAAAAAGTCAAGAACTTGTCTGCCGGAGACAAACAGAAGATCGAAATTATTCGCTGTTTGTATCGGGGGGCACGCTTGTTAATTTTAGATGAGCCGACAACTGCTTTGGTAGAGAGCGAGTTTGAGCAACTACTCGAAACCTTACGGTCCTTGGTAAAAAATGGTGTAACGGTTGTGCTTATTACCCATAAAATGCGCGAGGTTATGGAAGCCTGCGATAGGGTAACGATATTACGAAAAGGGAAAGTCCAAGGCAGTTTAAATAAAGAAGAGATGACCAAAGAGCGGTTGGTAAAATTGATGTTTGCAGAAAAGGACCTTAATATCACTGAGAGTGCATTGCCTCAAGTTGAGTTGCCTGAAAAAGAACTTTCACCTGAGCCCATGCTGGTCTTAAAGAATGTGTACACTCCAAGTAGATCCGAAAACATCGGTCTTAAAGATGTTTCCTTTGAGATTTATGGTGGAGAGATATTTGGTATTGCCGCAGTTTCCGGTAGTGGCGAGAGGGCCCTTGCTTCATGTATTATGAATCCTCAAATTATAACTGAGGGAGACATACTTCTTCGAGGAAAGAGCATGAAGGGTATGTCGACCATGGATGTTCTAGCTGCGGGTGTTAGCTATACTCCGGAGGATCGCCATGCTGCTGGGATATTGCAAGGAGCAAGTATTCGGGAGAATATGTTATTGGGACACCACAAAGAAGAACAGTTTCGCAGACGAAATTTGTTTGTGGACTGGAGAGCAATCAGCCGAGTTACCAATGAAAAGATTAAAGAGTTTAATGTAGATACAGTGGGTGAACATGTGGATATTGCTCGTCTTTCCGGTGGAAATGCCCAAAAGGTCATCATAGCCCGTGCTCTTATAAACAATATTGATTTGTTTGTAACCCAAAACCCAACGATGGGGCTGGATTTCGCCACAGTGGAGTTTATTTTTAAAAAGATGATTGAGATTCGAAGTCAAGGGAAAGCAGTATTGTGGATTAACTCTGATCTAGATGAACTCATGATCTTAGCAGACCGTATAGGCGTGTTCTACAATGGGGAACTGCGAGGGATCTTCAACCGCGATGAATTTGACAAATATCTCATCGGATCTAAGATGATAGGGGGTTAAGACAATGGAAACAAAGATTTCGCAACCACAAAGCTCATTGAATCTAAAAAATTCACAATACAAGGGTCTACTACAAAATGCGTTAATATTTGCCATTGCTTTGGGTATTGCTTTAGCTATATTCTTAGTACTCATCCTTGTTATGGGTAAGAATGTTCCTATTGCCTTTAGAACACTACTATTGACAACCTTTGGTAGTGAATATGCTTTTGTCCAGACATGTTTGAAAGCCGTCACCCTAGTCTTCACAACATATGCCTTTACTATTCCCTTCCGCGTTCAGTTATATAACATTGGCGGGAACGGACAAATGATTATTGGAGCGGTTGCTGCCAGCTTGGTAGGATTGAATTTTACCGGAACGGATGCACCCAGGTTTTTAGTAGTCCTACTAATGCTAATAGCCGCTTTTATTGCAGGTGGAGCTTATGCGTCCATCGCAGCAATATTGAAGGTGAAGTATGATATAAATACTGTTATTTCTACCATGATGCTTAACTTTATTGCCATGCAAGTCGTAAACTATGTTGCGTCAGCTGAACCTTGGGCAGATCCATATGCCGGACACCCTACCACAGTAAATTTTCCTGATTCAGCGATATTACCCATTTTCGGCGGAGTATTTCCCAATGTGCTATTTGCTGCAGGGATGGTTATTTTTGTGATTTTGCTGATGCGCCATTCTATCAAGGGATATGAGATTATGGCTATGGGTTATAATCAGAATACAGCTGAGACATATGGTGTCAATTATGTGCGTACAGCCATATTTACCTTTTTGATTGCTGGAGGAGCGGCAGGGCTTGGGGGTAGCCTTGAGCTAATGACCATTCGCCATCACTTAATAGATGGGTTTCATCTAACAAGCGGGGCAGAATTCGGCACCTTTGGCATGCTTACATGCTTGATATGTGCGGGAAATGAAAAGTTTGTGCCCTTAACAGCCTTCTTTGTTTCTATTATGTTAGTCGGAGCCGATGCTCTACAAAGGACCCTAATGATCCCATCGGAGATCGTTTTCTTAGTAATTTCCATGTTGGTTATAGTGATTGTAGCTACCAGAAGCTTTGCTAAAAAGAAGGGGTTTTTGAGATAACTAGCAGATGCATTTCTTGCTTTAAATAGAATGAAGCTAATCACTTACCACCCCGTGATCAGTAATTCATTATTTTGCTTACAGCTATAAATACTATAAAAGCAGCTCTTAGCCAAGACTTTTATAGTTTGTGCTTGGAGCGAAGCGAAAGGAATGGAAATGTATGGAAGGAGTTAATATTTTCTTAAGTCAGACTGTTACATACGGTGTTGTTTATATTCTAGCTGCCTTAGGGGTCATCATCGCCGGCCGTAGTGGAATCTTTAATATAGCCGGAGAGGGGATCATGCTTTCAACTGCTTCAGTAGGCTACCTTGTTGCCTACCTTACCAATAATGCCCTTATGGGATTTTTGGCGGCAGCTGCTGTAGGAGCACTCTTTGGATTGTTATTTATCTGGCTCCACGAGACTTTCAAGATCAATCAATTTATCCTAGGTATTTGTCTAATACTATTTGGCATGGGTTTTTCCACCCTCATTTACAAAATAGTAATTGGTGTCGTATTATCGCCACCAAGCATCCCTAAGCTGAAGGATATTACAATACCGCTGATTTCTAAGATACCGATTTTATCAGCATTTTTGACCCAGGATTTCGTGATCTACTTTGCCTATATAAGCTTAATAGCTGCCTATTGGTTCTACTATAAAACCAAAATTGGTTTGGAAACCCGTGCAATCTGTGAAAGCCCAAAGGCAGCCGATGTGGTTGGTATCAATGTTGTATTAAGAAGATACATCTCTACCATTGTCGGAGCGGCCCTAGTGGGGGTTGCAGGTGCCTACCTGACCATTGGTATTACCGGGACCTTCGTTCCCCTTATTACTGCAGGACGAGGGTATATGGGAGTTGGCCTAGCGATCTTCTGTAGCTGGAGGCCTCAGCGAGCAATCTTAGGCGGTTTACTATTTGCGCTGATTGAAGTGTCTTCCTATCAATTGCGACTAATAACCGATATATTACCCTATCAGTTTTTCAATGCTCTCCCCTTCTTCCTGGTTCTTGTGGTTATGGTTTTATTTAGAAAACAGGTCGAGTTCCCGGCTTCCATTGGTAAGGAGTATAGCCGCGAATAATAAGATGATCCTTTCGTCAGCAGAAAGTGTTTTAAGATTGGTTTCAAAGAAATAAAGCAGTCTAGAGGAACGATCTCTAGACTGCTATAGTTTTTTGCAGCACTCTATATTAAAACATACCATATCCGCCACTAATCTCCTTAATAGCAGTATTGTATTGTATCTGATTTCTTCAGCTTTTGAGATCGATAAAATACAGTCCTTATGAAAATGAGCATTTCTAATGTAATCTGTCCAGTGTTTAATATATTTCTTGACTTGGCTGCGTTTTACATTGGTTTTCATAAAGTATTTCTCCAGATTATCATCTAATTTTTCCTCTATATATTTATAAAATCCACCCATGGTAATATTGTTAGCCCAGTTTCGAGAACCTATAGATATATTATATCTACCTATACCTTTAAAATTGACTTTGGGATTTTGCATTATAATATCTTCAAATTTATGTTTTAAAAAAACTTCTACTGATTTTAAATAATTTGCGACTATATAGGTTAATTCTTGGCCATTAACATCTGCATTAAGGGATTTTAATAAATGAATATTATTGTTCCAGAGCCATTCAGCAGTTTTTAATAACTTTGCAACCTCATCATACTTTAAAATAGAGTTGACCTGATTTGCAGCTAACTCGAACCTTCTTTTATCACTTTCATTTAATCTTTCTCCACTATTGGGTTGAAGAGAAATACTATTGTAGGAATTTATAAAAGATCTTTCAGCGGCATCTTCATCCCAATTCTCACCTATAAAGCTACCACGCTCTTGTAAAATAGCATTTACCGTATCCATTAAATGATCTAAATAGTGTTGTATAATCAGCTTTTGGAGCTTTGGTATCTCTTCTGATAAAAGAAAAAGTGTGTAATCTGGGGAACCACAAGGAATTTTTGATCTTATATCATCGTGAATGGTCTTAGCATCTATCACAGCATCATTTTTGATTAGATGGCTCAATTGAAATTCAACAGGGGGACCATTCTTTTGCTTTAGAACCTCTTTAGAATAGAAGCATCTTAGTGCTTTCAAAAGATTTTCTAAGAGCTCATGTTTGCCACGATCCACATGTTTTTGGCTTAGATCATAGACTTTACAATCAAAGAAAAAGCTCATATAGTCTTTCTTAAATGCCTGTAGCCCGATTTTATCATTTTCAATAAATTCTTTGGCAGAAATTAAAAAAGTCTGTATTCTTTTTATGTCATTGTCAATGCTATTAAGATAGTTCTCAATTTTAGATTTGGCTGAAATAATATCTCCAAATACCATATTTGTCGTATGGTAATCTTTTTTCTTATATACAAGGTTCAGTAATTCTTTTAGCAACTGGCTATCTTTTAATACATTAAATTCCTGTTTATAATCTCTATAGAGTTCAAACGCCTCATTATACATTTCTTTTTTATTCATTAATATAAATAAATACCTACATAAGGTAAATTTATAATCTTCATCTATAAATCTACTTGGATATATGGCAATCCTAAAGAAGTTATTAATATTTCTAACTGCTTCCCCTTTAATTTGCTTATAGTAAGCTGGATCTCCATTAATTACATATATTAGGGAGAGCAATTCATCTAAATATCTTTTAGTAGCAGTAGCATCTCTTAGCGACCTTTCAGTGTTAGAAGTTTTAAACATAGGATATATTTTAGTATCAAAAAGCTCCCAAGCTAAAAGCCTTTCTCCTTTTTTATTTAGATAAAAAAACCACAGAAGATATTTCAGTTTTCCAGCAACACTACTACCTATTGTTGCATTTATATCTTTATAATCTACATCTCCATAGACAAAATGAAAGAGCTTATCCCAGTCTGGTAGAAAAAGCTTATTCCTATACTGTGCCCTGGTCTCTTTTATTAGTAATAACATGCTATATAGCACTTCATATTTATTATCATTAAACCTTTGTAAGAGGTCTCCTACGAAAATATCGTTCTCACCTAAAAAGCTATAAAGCCTCTTATGATCACCTTGGTTCCATAATACAGTAAGAAAATTTAAAAACTTTTCACTTTCCAAAGAACTACCGGGATATTGGTTAATAAAGTCCCTAACAACATTAGTTAAGTCATGGCGATACATATCCATTATTTCCATGATGCTGAACCCCCTGTTTTTGTCATATGAGTTATTATAAGATTTCTATTTTTTTGAAGATAATCCTTCTTTCGTTTATACTGATGCAGATAAAAAGCTTAAGATAGCTCAGAACGATATTCTATATAAATGGATTATAATGCTTCTGTCTTCTTGCAACTTAAAAAGATCGTAACTATGCCAGTAGTTGCGATCTGTAAATAACCTATTCTAAAGGATTAAACCCTTAGTGACCCCCGAAACCCCCTTGAAGCATAGTAGGATTCCGCACTATTGTGGTACACAAATACTGTGTCGTAACGACGATCACAAAAGAGGGCGCCACCGAGCACACGAATGCTTTCAGGGGTTTTTACCCAACTGGATGTTTTAGTATCAAAATTCCCAAGTTTCTGCAGCTCTCGATACTGTTCTTCAGTCAAAATTTCAATCCCCATCTCCTGAGCCATACCAAGGGCATTGTTTTGTGGCTTATGTTTTTTTCTAGCCTCCAGTGCTTCCTGATCATAGCAGATGCTTCTACGCCCTTTAGGGCTTTCCCCTGAACAATCACAAAAGATGTATTCATCCCTTTCTTCATCGTACCCAACAACATCCGGCTCTCCTCCAGTTGCTTCCATTTCATTGAGTATCCAGAGTTTCTCAATATTTGCCTCAAGCTTCTCTTGTACTTTCGTCCATTCAAGCCCCACATGGCGATTCATATTTTTCTCAAATCGGTCCTTCAATATCCTAAGTATTTCTGTGTGTTGATCCGGTGACAACTTCCTTTCTTTGTTCATACTAATCACCTCATATGAATTTTATGGCTCACTTATTAAATTAGTATTTTCCTAATGAAGAGAAAGTTACTATGTTTGTTTTATATCCTCGTATTTATTTGCTCAAACAATCTACGGTTATAAAAGAGTCTGGAGGAACAAGTTATGAATTGACACCTTGTAAATTATTCTATTATTTCCATATTTACATTTTGTTGATGATGAAGCCGTAAAGATTTTTCTACAAAACTCATATAAATTTTATGAGAGGGTTATTGATTTTAGGATTGACAATAAGGGGATCATCCGTATTTTAATGTTAGAATTACTTAAAAAAGGGAAACACCAAAATTCATTATTTTGTTTTATGAAGTTCACGAGTGGGGATGAAACAAATTCAATTTTTAAGATCATATCCAATGCAGACCAGGATTTTATTTATTCGGAAGAAATGGTACTGTTTAAATTTTTCTTTTCCATCATCCCTATCGTTAATTATGCAGACTATTTTCATGATTTTAAAGCGGTGAGTCATTAGACAATGATGAGCTTCAAAGTTCCTTTTTATCAGAACATCACTACCTTACTGATTTCAGGAAGTGATGTTCTGTTACGAAGTAATAGCTCTGAAATTTAATTCACTAAAAGTTTATTATCCTAATATACATGGGATAGGAAACAAAATGAACCAAATGGTTCGTCAAAAAGCTCATTAGAGTTTGATCTAATAGATATCCAATTTATTATTAGGAGGATTGATGATGAATAAGATTCAGAAAACTGCGGTTAGTTTATTACTGAATTACATTTCAGACAATCCTATGGAAAAATTACCAAAGATGCTTGATATCGCTGAAAAGCTGGATAGGGGAAACTTACATGCTGACTATATAAATGCACTGCGTAAGATATTGCTGGATGAGAACAATGTTGGGCACACCTTTGTCAAGAATTTGATCCAGGATGTAGACACAAAGCTGGTACAGAAGTTTGTAGAATGCTTTATTGTTAATGCGAACCTTGAAGGTGAAGCGCGTGCACGCACGATAGAGAAAAAATACGATTGCAATGTTCCATGGGCAATTTTGATGGATCCCACCAGTGCGTGCAATCTGTCCTGCACCGGATGCTGGGCTGCACAATACGGAGATACAAATAATTTATCTTACGAAACGCTCAATTCTATTTGCCGCCAGGGCAAGGAATTAGGTAGTTACTTCTATATATTTTCCGGTGGTGAACCGCTTGTACGCAAGAAGGATATTATTCGGTTGTGCAAGGAGCACCAGGATTGCTATTTCTTTGCCTTCACCAATGGGACACTTGTTGATGATGAACTGTGCAAGGAGATGCTAGATGTAGCTAATTTTGCATTGGCATTTTCGATTGAGGGTGACGAGGAAGCTACCGATATGAGGCGTGGAAAAGGCACCTATCGTAAAGTCATTGAAGCGATGGATCGCATGCATAAACACAGGCTCTTGTTTGGATACTCTACCTGTTATCATCGCTACAATACTGAAAGTGTCGGATCCGATGAATTTGTAGATGATATGATTGCCCGTGGCTGCCGTTTTTCTTGGAACTTCACCTACATGCCCATTGGAAAGGATGCGCGTATAGATCTTTTAGCTACTCCTGAACAACGAGCCTATATGTACCGGCGCATCCGCGAAATCCGTAAAACTAAGCCTATTTTCGCCATTGATTTTTGGAATGACGGGGAATACGCCAACGGATGCATTGCAGGCGGAAGGCGTTACCTTCATATAAATGCTGCCGGAGATGTGGAGCCATGTGCATTTATCCATTACTCCAATGTCAGCATTCATGATGTGACACTTTTAGATGCTTTACAGTCTCCTTTGTTTATGACCTATCGAAAAAACCACCCCTTTAACAAAAACCACCTGCGCCCATGCCCCTTACTTGATAATCCCGAGATGCTTGCATCCATGGTTAAAGAATCAGGTGCGAAATCAACGGATATGGAAGCACCTGAAGATGTGGATGTACTTTGCGCAAAAACCACCCCAGCCGCAAAGGCATGGTCTGAGGTGGCCGACCGTCTGTGGGAAGAGAATCCGAAAAACCGGGAAGCAATCTGTGAGTCTGCACTTGATAGTGCAAATTGACATTAATGCTAGGGAATAAGGATTATGAATATACTTGATACGGTAAATTCAAATTATTTGCACCCACTTAAGGTTATGTTGCGGTCGATGTTTTTCGATAACCCTAATCAGCAGTTTTATATATATCTGATCCATTCTCAGTACACCCTAACAACATTCCCCTCCTTATCGTACTCGATCCCTTTAGCAAAGGAGTCAGGGAATTTTTGCATGGGGAACCCTATGGTAAAGCTATGGTGAACCCGGAAGTTTCCCTCGAACCACAGCTCACCGGATTCCCTATAGAGCTTTCCTTTGACAAAGTATCGGGGGCCATAGTAGTGTCGGGGCCCCTTATTATACTCCCCTTCGAAGCGGAGGTTCCCATTCTCGTAGTATTCTCGACCCTCCTCAATGAACCAATCCCCAAAGAAGCCTTCCATCTGGATATTCCCATTCTTAAAGTACTTTATACCCGGACCATAGGGGGTATCTTTTAGGATAGATCCCTCATACAAAAGCTCCCCGGTTTCGTAGTATAATTTCCCCTGGGTGCATTGAAGTGCCTTTTTAACCTGCTCCTGCTTTATGAAGTCCTCATACTCTACTTTAACCCTTTCCTTCTCCTCATCTTCGCCGATCCTATCGTAGCATTCCATCAGGGAGGTATAGCATTCCTCCATGGTGCTTCTCCACTGACCATCCAGAAGTTCCAGCGCCCAATGATAGGAGGCGATGGCCTGATGGTACTCGTGTTTACTGAAGAGGATGTCCCCCTTTAACTTAAAGTTAAGTCCCCGGCCTGGATTTTTGAGGATGGCCTCATTGACTAGGCGTAGAGCGCTGTTTGCATCCCCTTCGGTGAGCAGAAGGGCAGAAAAGTTGTAGTATAGGTACTCATCATTGGGATTTACCTCAAGTCCCTTCATGTAGGACTTTAAAGCCTGGGTGATGAGTCCCCTAGTAGCGTAAAGCACGCCAAGGTTTAGATAGGGGTCGCTGGAATCCGGCATTAGCTTGGCCTGATGCTGGAAGCACAGGACCGCCTTTTCTGGAAGGTCCATGGTATCAAATAGTCGGGCCAGGTCCTCCCACAGGTAGACCCTTTCACCCTTAAATAGTTCTGGATGCTTCTCCTTGACCTCCTCTAGGAGCTCTAAGGCCTGGTCGGCGTAACGATAAGCGACCTCTGAGTCAAGGATCCTCTGAACCTGTTTAAGTTTATCCTTTAGTCTAACCTTTTCGGGCAGGGGAACATTCTCCCCTATCTGGTCCTCTGGGATATTTTTTTCAATCCAATCGTACTTCTCCCTCCCTTCCTTGGTATCACGAAAACCGATGCAGGCCCAGTAACCCGGCCGTCTCTTATAGCTTTTCTGCATATACAGGCTGCGGATGCCACTTCGGAATACTCCTGCCTCACTCCAGGGGATGGGGGAGTCCTGTTCCTTATGGATGATGCCTCCATAGAAGGTATTATGCAGCTTGTAGTAGGTGCCATTCTTAAATTGTTCTAGGAATTCTTGGATGCTCTTCGTGGTCCTTTCCCTTTCCTTCTTGGTCCTTTTCACGCCGTCGTCGTTTTCCAACATCCTCCTAAAACCCATAAAATCGATTAAAAAGTTTTCCAACTCCTCCATAGTGGAGAAGCGGATATAGGTATTACCCATGGTTACACCTCCTAAAAATGATAGTTTTCCTCCATATATATATATACCCACATGCTACAGGGACGGTTACGGCGAAGGGGGCATAGAAGATCAGTAAAAGGATTGAATTGTAGAGGATAAGAAGGAGATAATTGTTTAAAAAAGAATTATTAATAATAATGAATAATTAGAATCAGAAAAAGCCCTAGGAGGTAAAACCATGCCACTGGAGATCATTCGTAATGATATAACAAAGGTTCATGTGGATGCCATCGTCAATGCCGCCCATCCCTCCCTATTGGGTAGCGGAGGTGTGGATGGGGCCATCCACCGTGCAGCAGGGCCCGAGCTCCTGGAGGAGTGCCGGCGTTTAAATGGGTGTGGGGTTGGGCAGGCCAAGATCACAAAGGGGTATCGACTGCCGGCCAAGTATGTCATCCATACCGTGGGTCCCATCTGGCAAGGGGGTAGGAATAATGAGGAGGAACAGCTGGCAAATTGCTACAGGAATGCCCTGGCCATCGCAAGGGATTATGGGTTGGAGAGCATCGCCTTCCCCTTGATATCCTCGGGTACCTATGGATTTCCAAAGGATCTGGCATTGAGAATCGCCATTTCAGAGATCGGGGACTTCCTACTGCGCCATGAGATGACGGTGTTTCTGGTGGTATATGACAGGGAATCCTTCATCCTGTCCGAGAAGCTATTCTCATCCATTACCCAGTATATCGATGAAAGGTATGTCCAGGAGCATCCCTATCACCGTGGTACTCGACTGGAGGGCATTCAGGAGATCAGATACTTTTCTGAGGCCAATGAGATCGTAGGGAGTGAGTATATCCGAAGGAAGAAGCCCAAACGGAGCCTTGAGGATGTTGTGAATCAACTGGATGAGACTTTTTCTCAGATGCTTCTGCGTATTATCGATGAGAAGGGGTTTACCGATGTGGAGGTCTACAAAAGGGCCAATGTCGACCGCAAACTCTTCTCCAAGATTCGAAATAATATGGACTACAGGCCCAGTAAGCCCACGGCTATCGCCTTTGCCATTGCCTTGAGGTTGAACCTTGATGAGACCCAGGACCTACTACGAAAGGCGGGTTTTGCCCTCTCCCATAGCAGTAAGTTTGACCTTATCATTGAGTACTTCATTGAGGAGGGGAACTATAATATCTTTGAGATTAACGAGGCCTTATTCGCCTTTGATCAAAATCTACTAGGGTTGTAGATGTCGCTTTCCAAGCGACCATTTTTAACTTGGAAGATGCTATCCTAGAACCAAGATCGATGGATAGGAGGATAAGGATATGAAAAAAGGTTTAACCGAATTGGTATTTATTCTGGACCGAAGTGGATCCATGAGCGGGTTGGAGGAGGACACCATCGGGGGCTATAACGCCATGCTGGAGAAGCAGCAAAAAGAGCCTGGGGAAGCTATCTTAACTACAGTGCTTTTCGACAATGAGTATGAGCTACTCCATGATCGTATCAATATAAAGGGGGTCAAACCCATCACCGAGCGGGAGTATTTCGTAAGGGGGACCACAGCCCTATTGGATGCGGTAGGGAGGACCATCCAAAAAATTGGGAATGCCCAGAAGTACACCGCCGAGGAGGAGCGCGCGGAGCATGTGATGTTCGTTATCACCACCGACGGTATGGAGAATGCCAGTCGGGAGTATACCTATGAGAGGGTTCATCAGATGGTGGAACGCCAAAAGAGGGAATATGGCTGGGAGTTCATCTTTCTTGGGGCTAATATCGACGCCATTGATGTTGCACATCGCTTTGGTATCGATCAGGACAGGGCGGTCAACTACCATGCGGATAGTAAGGGCACCCTGCTTAATTATGAGGTGCTCAGTGAAACGGTGAGCTATATGCGGGCCAATCGTAAGATTTCAGAGAACTGGAAGGAGCGGATAGAGGAGGACTACAGGAAGCGTGGAGAAAAATATCGGAGGTAGCGTTATCAATCTAAAAAAGGGGTATAAAAGAGGTAAATTAACATAAGAGAATATTTTAGGGGGAGTAAACCATGTTCAAAGAGTTCAAGGAGTTTGCTTTTAAAGGGAATGTGATTGATCTTGCTGTGGGGGTTATTATTGGGGGAGCCTTTGGGAAGATCGTTACCTCCCTGGTCAACGATGTGCTGATGCCCCTGTTTGGCATTATTTTAGGGGGGATCAATTTTAGTGAGCTAAAATATGTGATTACCCCAGCCGTCGGTGAGACACCGGAGTCAGCGATCCTGTATGGAGCCTTTATCCAGTCCGTCGTCGATTTTTTGATCATCGCTTTTTCTATATTTATCTTCATAAAAATATTTACTAGGAAAAGGAAGGAGGAGGAACCGGCACCCGAGGAACAACCCGAAGCACCCAGCCAGGAGGTAGTGCTGCTGGAGGAGATTCGAGACCTGTTAAGAAATAAATAGACCTTCTTGGCTTGGATATTCTATCCCTTTTAATTAAAATATGATATAATAGACTCAAAAATACCAAGGAGGGGTATTTTATGCCTTTGTATAGCTATCAATGTAAGGATTGTGATCATGTGTTTGAGTTGCTCATCAAATCAGAGGACCGGGATAAGGAGCACGCTTGTCCTGAGTGCGGTAATGTCCATACCAAGCGTAAACTATCCACCTTTGCCTCTATGAGCAAATCATCCTCCTCAACACCACCCTGCTATGGCTCTTCGCCTTCCTGTTCAGTGGGCTGAGGAATATAGGAGGAGGTTGGAAACCTCAAAAGAATTATATGAATACTTTTCACATCCTTAGGGGAGCCTTTATTAGGTTCCTTTTGTTATTTTATTCCTAGTCTATCCTGCAAACATTGCGTTTGTATTCAAAAAATAAACCGGTTTGATTCATACTATTGGTTCAGGAAAAATTGAAGGATTTTGTACAATTGTATTGAATGATATTCTAAGATAAAATATGAACTAATGAACTAATGAATGTATCTATTCATACAGTAAGGGGGTTATACAATGATAAAGAACAACGGAGAAGGCACCTTAGAAATTAGGAACTTTCCGAATGGTAAGGGTGAGATACTGCTATTGCATAGGTTTAGCCAGGAAGAGATGTTTGATAAGTGTTCATTTTGTGCGGAAATTTTCTTTGCACCCGGTCAGAGTATGGGGTATCACAAACACGAAAAAGATATGGAGATTGTTTATGTGCTATCCGGCGAAATAGTATACAGTCAAGATGACGGATCAGAAAGGACAATTTACCCTGGATCAATGGCAATTGTTGGGGCTGGGCAAGGCCATGGTATGCGGAATGATTCTAATAAAGATGCCAAAGTTTTATCCATTGTTTTCGATTAGAGCATGTTTCTATTGATATTTCTAACTAGCCCTTTTATTAAAAGCTAAACTGGTGCAAAAACTTAGTGATTTTTTGTACGAATTTTTTTTATACCTTGTTCTAACCCCCTAGGGTTAAGTTCAAACATTGGAAAGATATCCCTTATCATATTTACTGTAACAAAATCTGGTTCTCTGCCCCAAAATGAGGAAGGAACAGGGTTAAGCCAAATTGAGTAGGGAAAGTGACGAGCTAAACGCTTCAACCATGTTATACCGGTTTCTTTGTTGTATTGATCCCATGCGATTGCTCCTCCGATTTTTGTCAACTCACTGGGGGCCATAGCTGCATCCCCAACAATAATCAAACGGTAATCTGAATTATTTGTTCGCAAAAAATCCACTGTTTTTATCGAATCGTCTTCATTTATCATGTAATTGGTATATATTTTGTCATAAATACAATTATGAAAATAGTAAAACTTTATCTCCTTAAAATGAGTTGTTCTATTGGCCGCTGTAAATAGTCGGCTGCATATATCGTGATAGCGATCTATGGATCCTGCAGAGTCCATAAGAACAATAACTTTGTACATATTTTGCCTGGGCCTATCCCAGATAAGCTTCAAAAAACCTCCATTTTGACCGGTTGCCCCAATGGTTTCGTCTAGATCAAGCTGATCTTTAGGACCTTCTACCCTAGAACTTAACTGGCGCAAACTGCGCAATGCCATTTCAAACTGCCTTACTCCTGTAATTTTATCATTTCGATAGCCTCGATACTTCCGCTCAGCAGCGACCTTGATCGCTGAAAGACCTCCTGTATCGCCCCCCATCCTGAAACCATTTGGATGAATGCCATGGTTTCCGACGGAGGATTCTCCACCTGTACCAGCACTCTGCTGCTCTTCCTTTTTAATCCCATGTAAATCATTAAGGCGATTTGCCATGGACTGTCGCAGTTCGTCAATATCTGTTTGAGCGATGCCTGCTTTCTCTTTAATAGACTTAAACTTTAAACTTCCCACCCTATCTAACCAGTTTAGAGCATCCTCTATGATTTCTTCGGGTGTCTCTATTCCCTTAAAGTATCTTGAAAAGGCAATATCGTAGGAGTCAAAATGGCTTTCACTTTTTATGAGCACAGAACGTGCCAAATAGTAAAAGCCTGTTAAGCTTGAAAAGGAAAGTCCTTTGGAAAGGGCTTCCATTAGATCTAGCCATTCAATTAAAGTTACCGGAATACCCTTTTTCTTTAATTCATAAAAGAAATCTATAAACACAGTAACCACCTCATATTTCCATGAAGCTTACATATAGGGTGATGAATGATATATATGCCCATCACTTTTGTTTAAATATTGCTCTACTTTATCGAAATCTTCGTCCTTTTTAATAAGTACCCCTAGGTAAGGGATTTCTTTTTCGATTCTTTGGGGATGGATACCTCCTAATACCAGTGCTTGTATCCAATCCAGTAGCTCACTGGTACTGGGTTTCTTCATAAGGCCATCGATATCTCGCAAGGCATAGAATGTTTTTAGGGCTTGATGTATTAAATTTTGCTCCAGATCGGGATAGTGAACATTGATAATATTACGCATCATCTCCGCATCAGGAAAATCGATGAAATGAAAAATACACCTTCTTAAAAAAGCATCAGGTAGTTCCTTCTCAGCGTTGCTGGTAATAATAACAATAGGTTTGTTTTTGGCTTGGATGGTTTCCCTTGTTTCGGGGATATAAAAGCTCATCATGTCGAGTTCCCATAATAGATCATTGGGAAATTCTAAGTCTGCTTTATCGATTTCATCAATCAGTAAAACGGAGGTATCATCGGTTGAAAAGGCTTGCCCTAATTTACCTAAATGGATATATTGCCTGATATCTGTTATTTCTCTATCTTTAAATTGACTATCATAAAGTCTTTGGACAGTATCATAGATATATAATCCATCTTTGGCCTTCGTGGTTGATTTAATGCTCCAAACAATAAGCTCCAAACCAAGGGCGTCCGCTATACTTTTTGCAAGCATGGTCTTTCCGGTTCCGGGTTCACCTTTAATCAATAGGGGACGGCCTAGTGCAATAGCAATATTTACTGCATTCTGCAGATCTTTCGAAGCGATGTATTGATCGGTACCCTTATATTGTGGTATTTTTTTATCCATAAACTACCTCCCCCTATTTAAAACACTGTGATTTAGTAATATTATACATTATATAGGTATATTTTGAAACCGTTGCCATAATCATGAAGTCTTTGAATATGCCATTTCAGAAATTTAACATCGTCGCCTATGAAGGGTGAATGTTTAATCGTATAAAGGCTCTTAATAAGGTTAAGAGTGGTAAAGGATTCGATATTTTTTGTAATAAAAAAGTCGAGCACAGTCACCAACCCTTTGGTATGATAGAAGCGTGGAAGGTGGGAGGATATGCTAAAAGAGTTGAATCAAGTGATGGACTATATTGAGGATCATTTAACCGATGATCTGTCCCTTGAAAAGATTTCAAATTATGCCGGGGTCTCGGACTACCACTTTAGAACGATCTTCTTCTATCTTTCCGGGATGACCCTAAGTGAGTATATCAAAAACAGAAGATTGTCCGAGGCTAGCTTGGACCTATTAAATGGGGGGAAGGTCACGGACATTGCTTTAAAATATGGGTATCAGTCCATGGACGGCTTTACCCGAGCCTTTAAAAGGTGGAGTGGTTTTCTGCCCTCGGAGGTTATGAAAAGAGGCATCAGCAAATCCTTCCCCAAACTTTCATTTACCATTACTGTTAAGGGAGGTTGTAGTATGGAATTTCGTATAGAAGAGAAGCCAGCCTTTTATCTGGTTGGTGTAAGTAAGCGAGTCCCTATGCAATTTGAAGGTATCAATATGGAGATCGTCAAGCTTGCAGAAAGCATTACCGAGGAACAGAAGGAAGAGATGCATTCTCTGCAAAATATGGAGCCCTACGAGATTGTTAATGCGTCCTATGAGGCGGACTACCACTTTTTAAAGGAGGAAGGATACCTAACCCATATGATCGGGGTATTAACCACCGAGGATCAAGTGAGTGATCGGTTGGATAAGGTATTCGTGGAGGCATGCACTTGGGCCGTATTCCCCAATGAAGGACCTTTCCCCTCCACCCTACAGGAGACCATGGCAAAAACATACTCGGAGTGGCTGCCCTCTTCCAACTACGAAGTTATCAATGCCCCTTCCTTCTCCTTTACAAAGATGGATAAGGGAAAAAAGGATTACGCCTATAGTGAGATTTGGATTCCTGTTCGGAAGAAATAGTGGAGTACTCTAAAGAATGGTTAAACCATTCTTTTTTTATTTCTAAAATTATAACTTCTTATAAAAGGGCCATATTTTTTTGAAAAATATTACAAATCTATAAAAACGGTTAAAAACTTATCAATTCTATACAAATGATTTTGGATCTTCCCATAGAAATATATCAGATGGTGAAAAAGTATTAGGGAATGAGGGAGTAGGATGAGAGGGTACGAGGAAGCCATTCGCAGGGAAGTGGCGAAAATTACGCAGGAAATGGTTCGGATGAGCACCGTAAATGACAATGAAAAAACCCTTGCCCAATGGATTAAGGGGAAGCTTGATGAGTATCATATTCCGGGGAGTATAGACCCCATTATAGGCAACCGCGCCAATGTCATTGGTAAGATGGAAGGAATGGGTGAGAGGAAGGCCCTTCTATTAAACGGTCATTTAGATACGGTTCCTCCCGGAGACCTGGGCTGGACGGTTGACCCCTTTAGCGGAGTTCTAAAGGACGGGAAGGTCTTTGGACGAGGGACCACCGATATGAAGGGTGGATTGGCTGCTATGCTCGTGGCCATGAAGATGGTGAAGGAGAATGGCTTAAAACTAAAGGGGGATTTGATCTTCGCAGGGACTGCAGGGGAGGAAACAGACAGTATAGGTGCCCACCAATTTGTGGATGAGGGGGGCTTGGATGGTGTAGGCGAGATTATCATAGGGGAGCCCAGCGCGTGTTGTGTGAATATCGCTGAAAAGGGTGCTCTTTGGATCGAGGTGACAACCATCGGAAAGTTGGCCCATGGGGCATTTCCCGACCAAGGGATTAATGCCATTGACCATATGCATCGGCTGCTGGCCCATATCTATCAATTAGACCTGGATCATGGGGAGCATGGTATTCTCGGAAAGCCCACCATGAATGTCGCTACCATCCATGGGGGCGATAAAACCAATACCGTACCCGAGAAATGCGTCGTAACCATGGATATACGAACCATCCCGGGGATGGAACATGAGAACATTACCGGAAGGATCCAATCCATCCTTGAAGAACTGAGTCGGGAGATCGAGGATTTCCAGGGGGAGCTAAAAATAACCAATGACAGGCCGCCTGTTAGCACAAGGGAGGAGGATGAGTTTGTCCAACTTGCTTTGCAGGTGAATAGGGATCTATTTGGCCGAGCATCTGTTCCTGGGGGAGTAAATTTTTACACCGATGCCTCTGTATTCCTACCCCATAGGGAAATCCCATGTATCCTATATGGACCGGGGGATTCTGCCATGGCCCATCAAATCAATGAATATGTTGAGGTGGAAAGTTTGTATGAAGCGGTACGCTTCTACTATGAAATGATCCGCAGGGTACTTGTGGATTAAAAAAATTTAAAGGAGGCATGTTTATGACGGATGTTGATGTGAATTTAGACGGGGGTACAAAAAAACCGGCTCTGGAGATAAAAAATGGGTCGACGACGGGACTTATTATTACTGTACTTATAGGTTTTGTACTATATTTTATCCTGGGGAGCGTACAACATGTTGGGCAGTGGTTCCCCTATGATCAGGTGGCTGCGAATGCTGAGACCAATCTATTCTATAAGGGGATCTGGTTCCTAATGAATTTCTCCGAACCCCAATTTTATGCAGGGGTACTGGCTTCCATTGGGATGATTTTTGGAGGCTTTGTAGCTTGGAGGCTGAGTGTGAGAAGATCCAAATATGCCGGATTTGATGTATGCTATGGAAGTAATCTTTGGCCCTGGGTTTTTGCCTCCCAGATCCTTTCCCTGGGCTTAGCGATCTTTGTATTAGACTATAACTCCATGTTTAACGGCGGTGAATATACTTGGATTCCAACCTTTATATCCGTAGTGGGAGCTCCGCCATCCATTATGCTCTTATACGGTCCCAATTATAGGGCATTATTAACGGGATCCATTCTAGGAGGCTTGATCTGTGCACCTACCGCTTTTTGGATTATGACCCGGATCATACCATTGCTAGGGATACCGGGTGTTGTAGGCAATGTCTTGACTATGGCCATTACCGGGATAATTATTTGCCAGGTATGCCACATACTTCCTTGCCTGGAAAGGGTTCCATCGAAAACCATAGAGAAGGATACGCCGGAGCTATCCAGGGAGGAAGAGTTGGAGCGGATGCTAAAGCCAACATGGTTTGTGCGTAGAGTTCTTGCGGATTTTTCCGAACCTCAGTTTTATGGGAATGAGATTGCAGGATTGTTTATAATCCTTGGAGCATGTCTGGAATGGTTTTTAAACAGTGGTCATGGTGCCTACGCATCAGGAACGATCCCTGCCATTATCCTATCCCAGTTTATTGCAGGTGGAGTAGGAGTATACCTATATACCCATAAATTCTTTGAAAAAGGATGGTATGCCACCTATGTTCCAGTGGTCAGCGTGGGCCCCGCATGTGTGCTAATGTTTGGTGCGACCATTCCCGTTGCCCTATTTGCGGGCATACTAGGTGGAATTATTGGTGCACCCGTTGCGGAATTTTTCGGAAATAGGCTACCCGATCACATCCATGGAACCAATGCCAATGTGCTATCAATGGCCTTGAGCACCACCATCGTTGCCATTGTAATGCAGGCATTGCCATGGTTTTAAAAAATAAAGATGAAGGAGGTTTATTATGAGCTATAAGAAAATGAGTTCCGGTGTATTGGGAAGGGTTATCGCAAGGGTTGAGGATGGGCAATTACAAGAGCCCGGAAAAGCTTTTGAGATCGGTCCAAGAATGATTTTAAAAAATGGGCGTGTTGTCGACCCTGCAAACAATATTGATAAAGTCATGGATGTTGCTATTCATCAGGATCGGATCGTTGAAGTGGCAGAGGACATTAAGCCGGAGAAGGGTGAACGAGTCATTGATGTAGAGAACCTTATTGTCGCCCCAGGTCTAATAGATATGCATATACACCTTGGAGACCTATTCGAGGTGTCCACTCAGCCCATCTTTGAATCGGTGGCCAATGGGACGACATTAGGCCTATCCCCGGGGGCGGGAAACACCTATATGGCGCCTTCCCTATTGGGGGCTGAAGTAGACCGTGGTGTTCCGATGAATGTTGGACTCTATCTGGGGGCTGCCAGCGTCCTAGGGACTATGGCAAGTACTGAGGAGCTCATTGCTTTCTTTAAAGGAGAGCTGGATGAGGAGGTCGGCTTCTCCAAGATTAGCAGAAACGCAATCACGCTAAAAACAGGGAATCTTGTAGTTGGCATTAAGGACCATATGGGCCACTACCTACAAAGTGATGAAAACATTGACCGGTGTTTTGAGATTACAGATAAGGCAAAGTTGGTTTTTATGAGCCATACCCAGGATCCTGATCACGCTGAGCGGATGGTAGGCCTATCCAAGGGACGGTCTATACACCTGGGACACTCCAACGCGGCAGGCTGTGGAACCCATGGGGATGCCAAGGAGAGTATGGAGAGGATTGTAGAACTGATCAAAAAAGATAATGTCACCGGCGAATTTGTTACTGCCATGCTTAGGCCGGGACAGGGAACAAGGGAAGGGCTGCTGATGCCTAAGGATGCCCAGGAGGTAGCCTATCAGGCATTGAGGGATGGCGTGGTGGATGTGCTGATCTCTGACGGTCAAGGGGATGCCACCATGAAGGGGTTCGCAGATTCCCGAGAGAATATCCCCTGCCTAATGGAATTGGCGGATATGGGCATTCTAACCCTTTCCCAATCCATTGCAACCATGACATGTAATCCGGCAAGGCTTTTAGCCAAGCAAACCCAGCAGGAGTGGTGGACCAAAGAGGTAGGGCACTTGGGGGTAGGCGCTAGGGCGAATATCACCGTCATTGATCCCCTGGATAAGTTAGCCACCATTACAATCGTAAATGGTGTGATTGCCGGCTTTGAGGATCGATGTGTCCGAGGTGCCAATGGTGTTGGAATGTGGGTATGCAAATATGGAATGCTAGAGAGAACCGGTGTAGGAGATCTGGCAATGTATGGCTACTATGATATATAGGATAGATGTATAGAGGGAGGCTTAGGCCTCCCTCATACTGTTGTAAAACCCTTGAGAGATACCTTTCTGCTCAGATAGCTTACCGCTTTTTGAAAGAAATTATAGGTAAAAGCGGTTCGCTAATTCGCGAAAAGTCAATTTCTCAAGGGTTTCATTTAGAAGCAGTATTTTTTCAACAAGATTGGGGAGGTTAAAGATCCTCCCCTTTATATTTGTGGACCCAACAATAGTCCTAAGGATTGTACAAGGCCAATTAAGGATTGTACAAGGCCAATATTATTCATTATAATTAAGAGCAAAGGTAGAATAAAATAGGGGGGACTAGAAATGGGTATTAAGGTCGGTAAAATCTTGGACTCAAAATTCTTTAAGGACTTTACTCTTTTAGCCGGTAAAAGCGGGTTGGATCGTGAAATACAGGCAGTTGTACTTTTTGATGCCCCCGATGGCTATCGATGGTTTAGCGGTAAGGAGTTCATCCTATCCTCGGGATATCTTTTTATGAGCAATATGGATCTTCTAAGGGAAGTCATCGTATATACCCATGGAAGAAAGAGTGCAGCGATCGGAATTAAAACACAACGCTTTCTTAAGGAGATCCCTCAGGAGATCATTCAACTATGTGATGAGCTTGGAATGCCGTTCATTGAGGTCCCGGAGCACTTGCCATGGACAACCATTATCAATGAGGTCAATTCTATTGCCATTAATTCCTTTATTTCAAAGGTAGTGAATACCCCTTTTATGGAATCCTATCCCCTCCAATCCGGAAATTTCAACGATCGGATAAAACAGATTCTTAGAAATCTTTCTAAAGAGATTAATCTTCCTATTACCTTTGTCAGCATTCTTGATAAGAATTATTTTAGCTACCCCCCTTCAACCCAAGTACAAAGAGAGAGGATTCTATACAAATCCCACTATGATCCTAATTTTAATTACCATAAGGAGATTCTAGATGATAGGTTGGATATTTTTCGTATTACATCTACCGATGGAGGTTCTCACCATTGGATTGTGGTTCCCATACGGATCAATAGGGTGGTCATCGCATACCTTTTGATCTGGGAGGGGAACCATTCCATTGACTACTATGACCTATTTGCCATAAGACTGTCCTATGCCATGATCAGTGGCTTTTTAGAACAGTTACATTCCATACACTCCTTGGAACGAAAACTCTATGATAATTTTATAAAAAAGCTGGTGGAGGGGGAATTGGATTCCAAAGAAAAGGTAATAAGTACCCTGGATATGTTGCCCAACATCCATTTAGACACCAGTAGCAGGTATATCATCATTTCTATCCTTATGACCGAATCATCCTTCTATGAGCACATAGGAGAAATGCATCGAATGTCCCTATTGGATGCAGAGGATATGAATGGTATCTATGGACTTTATGATGACCATACCCTATTAATCCTTTTGGATATTTGTAATTGGACATCGCCGATTATTGAGAAGGCAAAGAATAAATGTGGAACCATCCTTCAGCAGCTTTTAAAATATTTTCCACATACCGAATTCAAATTGGGTATCGGAGACCCGGTGGATGATATTTTAGAGGTTAAAAAGAGCTATGTGGAAGCCATGAAGTCCATAGAGATTGGGAAGTACCTGTATCCGGAGAAGGACATCATTGCCTTTGAGGACTTGGGTCCCTTTGGACTGTTTCGGTTGGAAAACATTCAGAGGAAGAGTTTTGGGAGCAATTTTAAATACATTGAGCCCCTATTTAAGGAGGAGGATGCAGAGGACCTGTTAAACACCCTAAGGGCATACCTGGCATGCAATTCTAATTATAATAATGCCGCAAAGAAGCTGTTTATCCATAGTAATACGGTGAGATATCGTATTGCAAAGGTTCAAAGGATATGTAATATTGACTTGCAGGATTCTATGGAGCGACTCAAAACGGAGGTGGCATTAAAATTTATTGACAAATTAAAGTGCGACCTGAACAAGGGATAAAGACATGTTTTATCCAAATACCTGTCCTTCATTTCACCCGATCAAGGATGCCAACCCACCAATATCCAAATTACACCATGGCTATTTTTATAAAGAGGGTATATAATAATGATTTAGTGATAAAAAATAGAAGTTTTTAGGGTGAAAAGAAATGGTACAAGCAAAAGAAAATAAACTGGGCGTTATGCCCATTCCAAAACTACTCGTTCATATGTCTCTGCCCATGGTGTTTTCCATGCTGATTCAAGCCCTTTATAATGTGGTGGATAGCATCTTTGTGGCACGAATCAATGAGAAAGCATTGACCGCGGTCTCCCTTGCTTTTCCGGTGCAGAATCTCATGATCGCCATCGCTGTTGGCACCGGGGTGGGGATGAATGCCCTGCTATCGAGGAGCCTTGGGGCTAGAAATTTTAAGGAGTCCAATCGTGCTGCCAATAATGGGATCTTTTTAGGTCTGATGAGCTATGGCCTCTTCCTCCTATTTGGCACCCTGTTTGCTGAAAGCTACTTCACATTACAGACCGATGATCCCTTGATCATCCAGTATGGGACTTCCTATCTAAGCATCGTAAGTGCGGCCTCCATCGGATTATTCAATCAGATCATCTTTGAGCGCCTACTGCAGTCCACGGGCAAGAGCTTTTATAGCATGATCACTCAAGGAACCGGTGCTATCATCAATATCGTACTGGATCCCATTTTGATCTTTGGGTATTTTGGCTTTCCCGCCATGGGGATTGCCGGTGCTGCCATTGCCACTGTCATCGGCCAAATCATTGCCGCCATACTGGGATTGTTTATCAACCTGAGGGTCAATCGGGAGATTGCCATTCAAATGAAGGGATTCCGTCCTAACTTTAGGACCATTCGGGAGATCTATAAGGTAGGGGTTCCCTCCATGCTGATGATATCCCTATCATCGGTTACCACCTATGGGATAAATCGTATCCTATTATCCATCTCTACCACCGCCACCGCCGTCCTAGGGGTCTACTATAAATTGCAGAGCTTTGTATTTATGCCCATATTCGGGCTTAATAATGGGATGGTTCCCATTATTGCCTACAATTATGGGGCAAGGAACAGGGACCGGGTCATCCAGGCCATGAGGCTGAGCATTACCTATGCCGTTGTCTTTATGATCTTTGGGTTCACCGCGATGCAGCTATTCCCGGATAGGATGTTGTCCCTGTTTAATGCCTCACCGGAGATGTTAAGTATCGGCATACCGGCACTGCGGATTATTAGTTTATGCTACCCATTGGCAGGCTATGGGATTGTGTGCGATTCCATCTACCAAGCCTTTGGCAATGGGATGCTAACCCTGATTGTGGGGATTGCAAGGCAGATATTGGTGCTGCTCCCAGCTGCCTATATCCTATCCCTATTTGGAAAAGTCCAACTGATATGGTGGGCATATTTTATCGCAGAGATCGTATCCGGTATATTTAGCACCATTTTTTTAAAGTTTATCTACGAACAAAAAGTGGTTCCGCTGGAAAGGGAAAAGAGGAGCAGGGATTCCCTGCAGCATACAGTAGAATAATAATAGTAAAAGGAAAAGAATGCGGCTTTAGCCGCATTCTTTTGTAGATA
>FZPS01000179.1_pt150 | contig 26086 bp, 22 predicted proteins | sample 1817821 | NCBI WGS metagenome assembly FZPS01 (sample SAMEA104158645, study PRJEB21678) | metagenome | place: Germany | collected 2015-04-21 | reverse complement strand
CGGTGCACACTTTAACGGTTTGGCAGCTTTGCTCGCTATGCTAAACAGCTGTGCCAGCGGCATATCTGTTGTAAACATCGACAACGGCTTTGGCGCAGCCTATGCGGCACATCAGATAAACCGGCTGTGCGAAAACAATAATTAATGTTAAAAATGAGGGAGTGAGTACCATAAAAAGTTCGACTGAAAAAAACATCTTATACCTTGATTGTTTTTCGGGCATAAGTGGTGACATGTTTCTAGGTGCCATGCTCGACTTGGGCCTGGATGAAAAAGAGTTTTTAGCTGAACTTAAAAAACTACCCCTAAAGGATTATGAAGTGGAAATCAAAAAATCAATAAAGAAGGGCATTACCGGAACGGATGTCACGGTAATAACCAATGAACATCATCCCCATCGAGGACTTAAGGAAATATATGAAATCATCGACAATAGCAGCTTAAACTCCAACGTAAAAGAAAAGAGTAAAGAGGCCTTTTACAAATTAGCTACAGCGGAAGGTAAAATTCACGGCAAATCTCCCTATGAAATCCATTTTCATGAAGTGGGTGCGGTGGATTCAATAGTAGATATAGTTGGCGCATGCATCCTAATGGATATGCTAGGCCCAAGCAGAGTTTGTGCATCTGCCATCAACGTAGGCTTTGGGACTGTTAAGTGCGCTCACGGTATTTTGCCGGTACCGGCGCCTGCCACTATGGAGCTTTTAAAAGGAATACCGGTCTACTCAGGAGAGGAGCCCGGGGAGTTTACGACACCAACAGGAGCCCTTATATTAAGTACATTCGTAGAAAAATTTGGTACAATACCTCCCGGAATTCCAGAAAAATCCGGTTACGGTTTAGGCAAAGCAGAACACAAGTCCCCCAATGTTTTAAGGGCAGTATTGATTAAATCATTGGATAATAGTGCTGATATACACAGCCGGGGCCTTGAAGAGGACCAGGTCGCATTTTTGGAAGCAAATGTGGACGACATGAATCCGGAGCTTTACGAGCATGTAATAGAGAGCCTTTTTCAAAAAGGGGCCTTGGATGTATTTCTCACACCGGTCATAATGAAAAAGAGCAGGCCCGGAATAAAAATAAGTTGCATCTGCACGCAGGATAAAAAACTGCTTTTATCTGAAACTATTCTGAGAGAAACCACTACGCTGGGTGTCAGGGAGTTGGAAGTTGCCCGCCTAAAGCTATCCAGGACAATTGAAAAAGCGAGCACCCCTTTTGGTGATATAAGGATCAAAGTATCCAAGATCGGTGATGAGATTGTCAGAGTTACGCCTGAGTACGAGGACATGAAAAAATTGGCCAAAAAGAACAATATGCCCTTGTTGAAGGCCTATGAAGAAATAAAGCCTTTCTGCAAGAAGTAGTAGTTTTTCTTGTAAAGCTGATTCCTTAGTGTTATACTAATTTCAGGTTTTATTGACAATAGCTTTCACAAGGCTAAATTTCTATGTGAGTCTTAACTAATTTAATAACATGGGAGTGTTTTATCGATGCCAGACAAAGTTAGAGTAAGATTTGCACCTAGTCCCACGGGCAGCCTTCACATAGGTGGTGCGCGAACGGCTCTTTTCAACCTGCTCTTTGCCCGTCACAACAACGGAACTTTTGTTTTGAGAATAGAGGATACCGACACCGAGCGGTCAACTGAAGAATCCGCAGCCCAGATAATACGCTCAATGAGATGGTTAGATCTTGATTGGGATGAAGGACCAGAAAAAGGCGGAGATTTTGGTCCTTACTTTCAATCTCAAAGACTTGAACTCTACAAAAAAGAAGTAGATAGGCTTTTAGCTGAAGGAAAGGCATATCGCTGCTACTGCACTCCAGAAGAGCTTGCCGAGCGACGGGAAGCGGCTTTAAAAGCAGGCAAGCCTCCGAAATATGATGGCACCTGCCGAAATCTTACTGCCGAACAAATTGAGAAATATGAAGCGGAAGGCAGGAAATATGCCATAAGGCTTAAAATGCCTGAAGAAGGTCAAACAGAGGTCAACGACTTAATCCGAGGCAGGGTAGTCTTTGAAAACTCGGTTTTAGATGATTTTATAATTGTAAAATCAAACGGAATTCCCACTTACAATTTTGCGTGCGTCATTGATGACAATGCCATGCAAATCACCCATATTATCCGTGCCGAAGAACATCTTTCAAATACACCCAAGCAGATACAGGCATATTTAGCCTTAGGATACGAAATACCACAGTTTGCCCACGTGCCGATGATTCTTGCACCGGATCGCAGCAAGCTCAGCAAGCGCCACGGTGCAACATCTGTGGAAGAATTTAGAGAGCAGGGATATCTGGCAAAGGCCATAATCAATTACCTCACCTTACTGGGTTGGTCACCTGAGGGGACGGAAGAAATCTTTGAAATTGACAAGGCCATAAAGGAATTTACTCTGGAGCGGGTAAACAAGACCGCGGCAATATATGATGTCAAGAAGCTGACTTGGATCAATGGCCACTACATGCGTGAACTGGACTCTGCTTTTGTCACGGAAGAGACAATACCGTTTATGATAAAAAAAGGAATAATTACCGAGCAGGAAGCCAAGGAAAAATTTGACTATATCAGGCGAATTGTTGAAATTTCAAGGGACAGGGCCAAAACTTTAGACGAGTTGGCAGATGCCATAGCTTTTTTCTTTAAAGACGTGTCGGAATATGAGGAGAAAGGCGTAAGAAAACATTTCACAAAAGAAAATGCCGCGAAGCTTTTAACCTTGGGGGCAGATGCACTGGAAAGATTAGATGACTTTACACTTGAAAAGACCGAGGCAACCTTTAGAAGCATCACAGAAGAGTTGGGACTCAAAGCTGCGGAAATAATTCATCCTACGCGCCTTGCTATCACCGGCAGGACGATAGGCCCCGGCCTTTTTGACATTATTGTACTGCTGGGCAGGGAAAAAACCGTAGAACGCATGAGAAGAGCTGTTAAATGGATCAGTGAAAATGTGGAGTCCTAGGAATAGAATGATAAAGGGATGTTGAAATGTTTTCGACTTTCAGCATTCCTTTTTTTTATTTGTAGCAGGATTTTTGATAAGTTTTGCATAATCATATAGAATAAAAAATAGAGTTTTCATATGATCTGGGAGGGTGTTTAGTGTTTGGAGAACTTGTAGGAGTAGTAATATCCATTTTTTTTGTGGCAATTGTCCTCGTATTGTCGGAATTAATAAGGAGACTGGGAAAGTTTAGCACGGAATTCACTCGCAAGTTTGTACATATTGGCGTTTCTCATTGGTGGCTAGTAGCCATGTTTTTAATAGGGGATATCCGCTATGCCCTAATTCCGCCAGTTATTTTCGTTTTTCTGAACTACTATTCTTATAAAAAAGAACTGATTAAGAGCATGGAAAGGGGTAAAGACAGTTCCGACCTAGGTACCGTTTATTTCCCAATATCACTCATCGTAATAATTATGCTCACATGGAACGGGGGTTTTCTGGGCGAAGATTTAAAACACCTGGGAGCTCTTGGCGTTTTAACCATGGGCTACGGTGACGGTTTTGCGGCGATAATCGGAGAAAATTTTGGGCGAAGGAAATACGAAATTTTTGGCAACCGAAAAAGCCTGGAAGGCTCCATAGCGATGTTTGGCTTTGCCTTTCTAGTCTCTGCCATTATACTTGGAAATAATATTAGTTTTGAATTCGATGTTTTCAGGATAAGTTTTGTGATCGCAGTTTTAGCAGCTATAATTGAGGCTATCACACCCTATGGCTTTGACAATCTTACGGTTCCCATATTTACTACTTTAAATGCCTACTATTTTGTAAAAGGAAGTCCAGCTTTTTTGTTCATATATATGGCCTGTATAGGCTTTGTGATCAGTTTTTTTATTGCCTATGCCGCTTACAAGAAAGAATCCCTGACTCTTGACGGTTCTATAGGTGCCACCTTTTTGGGCACACTCATGTATGCCACATCAGGCCTTTTCGGCTCAATCATGATGGTAGTGTTTTTCCTATCTTCCAGCATCCTAAGCCATTTTAAGAAGAATAAAAAAGGTAAGGCTGCCCGGCAGTTTGATAAAACAGGCCGACGGGATATTATGCAGGTATTCGCAAATGGCGGTGTGGGGCTTATCCACTCCATCTTGTATTACATTACAAAAAATCCTGCTTATTTAGTATTTCTAGGCGTTTCTTTTGCTGCCGCCAATGCAGATACCTGGGCCACGGAATTGGGTTTGCTAAACAAGAAAAACCCTATTTCCCTTAGAACCTTCAAGCCTGTGGAAAAAGGCACTTCGGGAGCCATAAGTCTGTTTGGCACCTTTTCGGCTTTGATTGGCTCTATGCTGATTGGGATATTTGCAACTTTCGGTTTTTCCTTATTAAACATAAACATAGCTGAACTAGGCCTTGAAGTTACCCATGCTTTTCAAATGGTAACTTTAGGCGGCTTTATAGGCTCCTTAATTGATTCAATATTAGGGGCTACGGTCCAGGGCGTTTATTATTCCCATGAACTTAAAGGAGAAACGGAGAAAAAAGAGTATAACGGCAGGCCCAATTTGCTCATAAGGGGCTTCGGCTTTGTAAACAACGATCTGGTCAACTTTTTGAGTATAGGAATCTCAAGCATATTGTTCTTGGGAATCGCTTAGCTATCTAGTATGCAGCTCAAAAAAGATTTAGATTGTGTTTCCAGTAAAAAGTTGCTGAAAAAAGTGGACAAGTATGGTATTGTAAAATAAAGCGACATATTGTCATAATTTTACCGGCAAGGAGAGGTTTTGGTGAATTTTTTCAGATTAGCTTTGTTTGGTGTGTTTTTGCTTTTGGTGGTCTTGCTGGTGCCCTTAGTTGCCGGAGAGCAAGGGCAACTGATACATGCAGTAGAGGGAGCTAAGGAAGTGGTTAATGGTGAAGTTGTCGAGGAGCCGAGTCCTGTAGATGAACCGGCAAATAATGAAGCTGTCGAGGAAAAGCCTTATCCCATACCGCCTGAAAAGCAGGAGGAAGAAGCCTTGTTTCCACGGAACATGACCGTTTTGAATGCAAGTGAAATAACAGCAGTGAACATCAGGGAACGACCGACAGCCGATTCAAAGAGCATCGGCATAGTATACGGGAACCTCATGCATGTAGATGTCATACAAAATCTAGACAACGGCTATTCGGAAATCTCCACGTGGGACTACGCAAGCATGAAAGATATAGTGGGCTTTGTCCCCACAGAGCTCCTGAAGACGGTTGAGCTGAATGAAAAATACGGGGTTGTAGTAAATCTCAGCCAGCAGAAGGTATACATATATGAGGATAATGTTTTGGTCAAGACATTTGCATGTTCCTCGGGCCTTGATGAAAACTACTATTACACACCAAAGGGGCTGTACAGGATAGGCGAACGCGGCGACTCCTTTTTCAGCCCGAAATACGGACAAGGGGCCTATCATTGGGTGAGGTTTAACAACAACTATCTCTTCCACAGCGTCCCCTTTGACGCAAATAGGAACATTATTGAAGAGGAAGCGGCCAAACTGGGACAAAAAGCCTCACATGGATGTATACGCCTGTCCTTGGATGATGCTCTGTGGTTTTACAACAACATACCCAAGGGCACCCCGGTATTGATTAAGGATTAAATCCTAATAACCAATTGTATTCCGTCACAAATATAAGTATCTTTGAAAAGTTAATGATTAAACCATTTATCGTAGAAGCTCTCATCGAGAGCTTCATAATTTTTGCCCTTTAAAAATTCTATAAACTCCTGCAAACTGACATTCTTGTACTTAAATGTCTCCAAATATGACCTTAAAAACTCAAGAAGCTCATCTTCACCTATTCTAATGCGCAGGTCTTCATAAAACAACACACCGGATACGTAGACTTCCGCAAAGTACTCGCCGTGACTTGTAAAATCAGGGAGAGGGTCCAGCATGTGTCGGGGATTGTTTTTTATAAAATCTATGGTGGTATCTACCTGCCTGCTGTAGTAAGACTCTCTTCCCGGCGTTCCGTAACGCTTTTCAAAATAGTACGCGGTGGCAAACTCGGTTATCCCTTCATCGAGCCAGGGTTCGTTTATCTGGTCATTTCCCACCAAATTGTACCACCATTGATGTGCTACTTCATGGGCAGTAGACCTTTCAAGGGAACTATTTCGGAGGCTGGCTTCCTTGTATCTGCCAGAGTCCATCATGATAAAAGTAGGAAACTCCATGCCGCCGGGATAGTAGTTGGCCTCGGCAATTCTAAGCTCTGGGTAGGGATATTTGCCGAAGGCTTCATTGAAAATTTTCAGGGCATATTTGGCCACGTTCAAGGCCATAAAGCCGCCGCGCTTGTCTTCAGGGTGAAAGTAGGATATGATCTTAATTCCGTCAACTTTTTCACTGGCAGTTTGATAATTGTTGCTGATGGCTGCTCCAAATTCGCGTATTTTGTCGATGGAGTACTCAAATACGGTCATGCTGCCCTTCGTATAATTATCCTCTAAGACCCCTGAAGCTGCAACGGTAAAGCCCTTCGGGACCGTAAAGCTTACGGTGTAGTCAGCAATATCGCTATAGGTGCAGTCACCCACAGCCTGGTGCCTGTCAAGGTTCCACCGTCCATCTTTGAAAACAGCCGGGATGGGATACCAATTGCCTAGAGATACGGTAATTTTGTCCTTGCCGAATTCCTGGTATCCAAAACGGAATCTAGCTTGGGGGACTGTGAGCTGAAACTCCATGAAGATAGTCGATATTTCTTCCGGATGTAAAGGATTATCTAAAGCTAGCTGAAGGATTTGGTCTTCCTGTATTAAAGACCAAGCAACTTCTCTGCCGTCCTGTTTTACTTCGATTATATCTAGGGCTCCAAAGCTGTAGCCCTGGGGAAAGGCACGATAAAAGTCCTGCCTAAAAAAGGGGACCCGCTCTGGACTGGAAAACATGTTGGGATAGAGATGAAAATAAAGTTCTTCCAGAGTGCTTCCGGTGTTATTCACATAGGTCAAGTCCATTTGGACCCGGAGTTGGTTTTTACCTTCATAGTTTACCTTAATATGGTAAACATGCCGCTCCGGGACCGAGTAATCCTTTTGGTACTCCTTTTGCTCCTCTACAAATTCCGCATCCGTTGTTGCCAGGGTGGCGGCAAAAAAGTTTTTTATAAGGACAAAAATGGAAAAAAATAATGCGGTTATCAGGATGATTACAAGAATCCTTTTCAAATCATATCCTCCTAATGCTATTCCATTTATTTCATTTAATTCATGTATATAACATTTCTATAAAAAAAAGATAAATCCTTTATAGGGCGCATAGCTTTACGTAACAATAAAATGCAATTAAATTGTCTTAGACAATATGAAACACGCTTAAAATACGAAATAGTAAAGCAGTTACATGTTATCGGCCAAAAAATCATATATAAAAAAGCTCGCAAAAAATGCGAGCTTTAAAGGTATCAAGGCATTTCCTTTCTATCATTTATGCCTTTCCACTTGACCCCAATACGTTTCTTATCTTGTGTTTTACCAACTGTTTTATGGCTTCCCGGCCTGCTCCCAGGTACTTCCGCGGGTCAAATTCCGACGGGTTTTCCACCAGGTATTTTCTCACCGATGCGGTCATCGCAAGGCGGAGGTCCGTGTCTATGTTAATCTTGCATACGCCCATGGTAGCAGCTTTTCTTAGCATATCCTCGGGAACACCTTGAGCACCGGGAATCTGGCCTCCGTACTTATTGCACAGCTCTACAAGTTCGCTTGGAACTGAAGAGGCACCGTGGAGCACGATTGGAAATCCGGGCAGCAACTCGGTTATCTTATCCAAACGCTCGAAATCAAGTTTCGGCTCGCCTTTAAACTTATAAGCTCCGTGACTCGTTCCTATAGCAATGGCCAATGAGTCAACGCCGGTTCTCTCTACAAATTCCACGGCTTCGTCAGGGTCGGTTAAGATAGCATCCTTTTCGGATACTTTTACAGCATCTTCGATACCTGCCAGTCGACCCAGTTCGGCTTCTACTACGACACCCCGCTCATGGGCATAATCTACCACCTGTTTGGTGAGCCTAATGTTTTCCTCAAAGGGATATTTTGAACCATCGATCATGACCGAAGTGAAGCCGTCGTCAATACAAGCTTTGCATATTTCAAAGTCTTCACCATGGTCAAGGTGAAGGACTATTGGCAGATCCGTGTCTTCAATAGCCGCTTCAACCAATTTCCTTAAATAAACTGGTTTTGCGTAATTCCTTGCACCTGCCGACACCTGCAATATGAGAGGAGACTTCTCTTCCTTGGCTGCCTCAACGATAGCCTGAATGATTTCCATATTGTTGACGTTGAAGGCACCTATAGCGTACTTGCCCTCGTAGGCCTTTTTAAACATTTCCTTTGATGTTACCAGTGGCATTTATTAACCTCCCAACGTATTTTTTATCATATACAAGTATATTATAAATTCCAGGAAAATAAAAGCTCGCTTGAATTCAAAATGAAGAAGGATACTCGGAAATAGAAATCGAAGTAATATCTAAATTGAAGGAATTTTAGGAGGATTCCTGATGGCAAAACTTGCTATTGGTGTGGACCTAGGAGGGACAAAAATTGCCACATGCTTGATGGACAAAGGTGGAAGGATTGTAAAGAAGCTCAGCGTCCCCACCCAGTCAAAGGAAGGTCCCGATGCGGTGATTTCCCGTATGAGATCCAGTGTGTATGAATTGATGGCAAAGGCAGGTGTTACAAAAAATAATGTTGTTGCAATTGGAATATGTTCACCTGGCCCTTTGGATACCGAGAAAGGTGTGGTGATTAGTGCACCCAACCTACCCGGATGGTCTGAAGTTCCCCTAAAAGATTTGTTCTACAGAGAATTTCAGCTCCCAATAGCCATGGAAAATGATGCAAATGCGGCAACGTTAGGGGAATATTTTTACGGTTCGGGAAGGGGCATGAAGAATTTCATGTACATTACCGTCAGCACCGGCATCGGAGGAGGAATGGTTACGGATGGGAAACTCTTTAAAGGCGCCAACGGAAATGCAGTAGAAATTGGCCATACTACAATAAATTTTAAAGGGCCATTATGCGGTTGCGGCAACAAAGGCTGTTGGGAAGCATACGCTTCGGGAACGGCCCTGGCCAGATTCGCCAAAGAAGCAATTGATAAAGGCAGGAAAACTATGATAAAGGACATTGAACAGGATTATAACAAAATAAAAGCAGAGCATGTGTTTGCTGCTGCAAAACAGGGGGATCACTTAGCCCGGGAGCTGCTGGTACAAGAGGCATATTTTTTAGGCGTAGGCCTTGCCAACATGGTGAATTCTTTTAACCCCGACTGCATTGCCATCGGTGGCGGCCTTAGCCATGAATGGGACCTATTTTATGAGCCCATGATGGATGTGATGAGGGAGAAGGCATTAAAGGCAAATTGGGAGAACTTAAAAGTAGTAAAAGCCAAACTTGGCTCTGATGCCGGCGTAATCGGTGCTGCAGTAACAGCTTGGGGATTGGTACTGACCGAGGTATAAAAGGCTGGTAATTTTCCAATCGGAAGCCTTTTAGCACCATAAAGTATTTGCCCATGGAGTGATATGCAACATGAAGATTGTTGTCTGCAAAAATCCGGAACAGCTTGGCTTGCAGGCGCAAGCTTGGCCTTGGATGGGCCCTTTTCCGGACGAAGGTTCTGCCTCCCTTCTGGATAAAGAAGTACTGGAAAAGCACTGCCAACAGATAGCTTGAAATACAAAAGCACTATTGAAAAAAGGCTTGCAAAGGTGATATATTATTAATAACAACAACTTACATACTAGTACTCAGCAGGTCTCTCTCAATTCCCAATCATCAGATGCAGTGCAAGGTGGAACTTGATGAATGATGTTTTGCATCGCGTTTTTAATTTGATTTATTTAAATAAAAAAATAAAGAATAAAGGTGATAAGGATGAAATTAAACATTTCCAGTTTAAAAGACAAGTCCTTTTGGCAAGACAAAGGATATCAGCTGCCAAATTTTGACATCGAGAGGGTAAAAGAAAACACCCTGAAAGCACCTATATGGCTGCACTTTGGAGCCGGCAACATTTTCAGGGCATTTCCCGCAGCAATGCAACAGGCACTACTTGATACGGGCCTTTCGGACAAGGGCATCATAGTATGTGAATCCTTTGATGAAGAAATCATACACAAGGCCTACACGCCCTACGACAACTTGAGCATAGTCGTCACCCTGAAAGCAGACGGTAGCATGGACAAAAAGATAGTAGCCAGCATAGTCCATGCAATAACCGCAAAGGCCAACATGGAAGAGCTGGAAAAAATCTTCACATCCCCGACGCTGCAGATGGTTAGCTTCACAATAACGGAAAAGGGATACTCCCTTATCGATGCAAGCGGAAACTACCATCCGGACGTACAACAGGACCTGCATGCAAATCACCAAAACCCCAAGACTCTTATGGGAATCATAACATACCTATGCTACAAGAGATACCAGGCTGGCAAGTATCCCGTTGCCCTGGTAAGCCTTGACAACTGCTCCCAGAACGGTTCAAAGCTGTACAGCGCCATAAAGACTTTTGCCGATACTTGGGTAAAAAATGGCCTGGTAGATGAAGGATTCTCGGACTATATAGCAGACCCCAAGCTGGTATCATTCCCCTGGACCATGATAGATAAAATAACGCCAAGGCCTTCTGAACAGGTAAAAAAGGTGTTGGAAGAAGACGGGATAGAAGATGCGGAAATCGTAAAAACCTCCAAAAACACGTACGTATCCTCTTTTGTGAATGCAGAAGAGACCCAGTATCTGGTGATAGAAGATGCTTTCCCCAACTCAAGGCCGCCTCTTGAAAAGGCCGGAATAATTTTTACCGATAGACAGACCGTGGACAAGGTAGAAAAAATGAAGGTAGGGACATGCTTGAATCCCTTGCACACCATACTTGCAATATATGGCTGCCTGCTGGGGCACACTTCCATTGCCGAAGAAATGAAAGACATACAGCTCAAAGCATTCATAGAAAAAACAGCATATGAAGAAGGCCTGCCTGTAGTAGTGGACCCGGGAATAATAAAACCCGAAGACTTCATCTATGAAGTAATAAACCAACGCTTCCCCAATCCCTTTGTACCGGACACGCCCCAGAGGATAGCTTCCGATACATCCCAGAAGATTCCGGTACGCTTTGGAGAAACCTTAAAAGCTTACATTGCAACCGGCAAAAGAGACATATCTACCTTGAAGTACATTCCTCTCTTCTTTGCAGGTTGGCTGAGATACCTCATGGGAATAGACGATGAAGGCAAGCCCTTTGTTCCCAGCCCCGACCCGATGCTGGAAAAACTGCGGGGCTACGTAAAAGACATTAAGCTCGGAGACAAGGGGCCGTTTACGGAGGCGCTAAGGCCCATACTATCGGACAGCAGCATATTCGGCGTAAACCTTTACGAGTATAATTTGGCATCAAAGGTAGAGGCATTCTTTGAAGAACTCGTGGCAGGTAAAGGGGCAGTGAGGAGGACTCTGGAGAAGTATATCACACCGTAAGAGTCTATATCCAAAGCTTTATCTATTGGCATTAATAAATTGTTAAGGAGCGATGTTTTTTGAATATATTAGCACTGGAAACCAGCACCTCTGCTTCAAAAGCTGCTATATATTCCAGCGAAGAAGGGCTGATAAAAGTTTTGAGCATCCCGTATGTCGAGGGTATCAGCGATACGATAACCCAGGACGCCAAGGGAGTATTAAACCTGCTGATAAATGAGATAAAAGAAATACTAAAATCTGACACATATGAAATTGATGCCATCAGCCTAAGCGGAATATGGCACAGTCTGCTGCTGCTGGACAAGGACAGGGAACCCTTGACTCCTATATACACCTGGGCGGATACCCGCCCTGCCAAAACGGTGGCCGAGTACCGTCGCGATGAAGAGCTTTGGAACTGGTTTTACAACAAAACAGGCTGTGCCATTCACAGCCTGTACCCCCTGTGGAAGGTCATACATCTAAAAAAAGAAGAACCGGCTTTATTTAAAAAGGCATGCTATATCACATCACAATTACAGTACATCTTCGAGCAGCTGACGGGTGAAAGGGTTGAATCCAAGACAATTGCCTCGGGGACGGGAATGTTCAATATACACAGCTTGGATTGGGACGAAGACCTGTTAAAATTTGCAGGCATCAGCCCTTCCATGCTGTGCGAGCTAAGAGAGGCAACATTTTATGCGCCGCTGAAAGAGGATATGGCACAGCTTCTTGGCTTAAAAAGCGGAATACCGGTAATAATTGGAGGAGCAGACGGAGCCTTGAATCAGGTTGGTGCCGGCGCGTTAAAAAATGGCATCATGACCTTATCGGTAGGGACTAGCGGAGCGATTCGCTTAGCTTACGACGAACCGGTACTGCCTGTAAATCGGTCGACTTGGTGCTACTATAGCCTTAACGAGAAACGCCTTGCTGGTGCCGCCACATCAGGAGCAGGCAATTGTTTGGAATGGTTTAAGAAACGGGTATACAAGGGCTTGGGCCTTGGCTACAAAGAGCTAGATGAAATGGCAGCTAAGGCAAATATCCAAACTGCACCCATTTTTCTGCCCTTCCTGTACGGGGAAAGAAACCCCGGCTGGCAGGACAGCAGGCAAGCTTCCTTTATGGGAATAAAAGGTCATCATGAAATCGGCGATCTATTTCACGGGGTACTGGAAGGGGTCCTATTCAACCTCTATCAATGCTACAAAGCTTTAACCGAGATAACCGGTGAGCCGAAGGAAATACGAATTTCAGGCGGCATAGAAAATTCTCCCCATTGGCTGCAAATGGCGGCGGATATCTTCAACAGGGATATAATCACCTCGGGCATTCAGCACATGTCCACCGTAGGAGCTGCTGTTTTGGCATTAAATGCCCTGGGAGAGATTACTGACATTGAAAAATATGAGCCGGGGTCCGGCCAAAAGTATACTCCAAACAAGGACAAGAGTGAAATATACCAGGATAGGTACCGGGAGTATTTGTACTATTACCAAATGACCCGGCAAGAAGAGGTGACAAAATGAAAAACATAATCTTAAAATCTGAAAGCATCAGTGATGAGCAAGTAAAAAGTGCGTTAGAAGAGAGCCTGTCTGGACTGAAAAAAGAACTGAAAAAAGTACTGCTTCTACCCCCTGATTTTACAAGGTTTCACTCGCAGGCGGGAAAAATAACGGCCATGTACTATGACATCTTGAAAGACAGTTGCCAGGTAGATATCATGCCTGCAGTGGGCACGCACATGGCAATGAGTGATGAGGAAATAGACAAGATGTTCGGCGAAGAGATACCGAAAGAAAGATTCATAGTACATGATTGGAGAAATGACATAGTTAAAATAGGCGAAGTACCAGGAAGCTATATCAATGAAATTTCCGAGGGTCTTCTTGATTTTACGATAGATGTTGAAGTAAACCATAGAATTGTAAACTCCGAATACGATCTAATCATTTCCATCGGCCAGGTGGTCCCCCACGAGGTAGTGGGTATGGCGAACTACAGTAAAAACATCTTTGTGGGATGCGGCGGCAAGAGTATGATAGACAGCTCGCACTTTTTAGGAGCCGTCTATGGTTTGGAAAGATTGATGGGCAAGGACCATTCTCCCGTTCGGAAAGTGTACGACTATGCAGAGGAAAACTTTTTAAAGGACGTTCCCTTAATGTATGTTTTCACCGTTATATCCCATGTGCAGGGTGAAAACCTCATATCAGGCCTTTTGATAGGAAGGGAAAGAAAGGTCTTTGAAGAGGCAGTAAAACTCAGCCAGGAAAAAAACATAACATTATTAGAAAAACCCTTAGAAAAGGCTGTAGTGTTCCTCGATCCCGAAGAATTTAAGAGCACCTGGGTGGGCAATAAGGCCATATACAGGACCAGGATGGCCATGGCTGACAACGGCCACCTCATCATCATTGCTCCCGGTGTCAGGCAATTTGGAGAAGACGAAGATAGGGACATCTTAATTAGAAAATACGGTTACGTAGGTAGGGATGAAATCCTTTCCCTTACTAAAAATAACGAAGACCTCCAAAACAACCTATCAACAGCCGCCCATTTAATCCACGGTTCCCCTGATGGCAGATTTAAGATAACTTATGCTACAGACAAACTGACAAAAGAGGATATCGAGGGTGTGGCTTTTGAATACATGCCCCTTGAAGATGCCCTGAAGGCATATGATATAAATGTGCTAAAGGACGGATTTAACACTTTAGAAAACGGTGAAGAAGTTTTTTACGTCAGCAATCCGGCACTTGGCTTATGGGCTGATAAAAGCAAATTTTAATAGCTATTATGCAGAAAGGATGATAGCATGGCAAACTCCGATATAGCCCTAATTGGCCTCGCAGTTATGGGTCAAAACCTTGCGATTAATATAGCAAGAAACGGCTATAAAATTTCGGTCTACAACAGGACGGCCGAAAAGACCAAAGAATTCCTAGAGAGCTCAGCAAAAGGGTACGGCAACATTACAGGGGCATATTCCCTGGAAGAACTTGTTTTCACCCTAAAAAGACCCCGTAAAATAATGCTCATGGTAAAAGCAGGTGCCCCGGTGGATGCTATGATTGCCCAACTTGAGCCTTTGTTGGAAAAAGGGGATATCATCATTGATGGCGGCAACTCCTATTTTAAGGATACGATAAGAAGGGCGAAGGAACTTGATAAAAGGGGAATACACTTTATGGGAGTGGGGGTTTCAGGCGGAGAAGAAGGAGCTCTTTGGGGGCCCAGCATCATGCCGGGTGGCCCGAAAGAGGCATGGAAGGAAATCAGTCAGATTTTTATTGACATTTCTGCAAAGACTCCCGATAAAGTGCCCTGCTGCGATTATATAGGTCCCGATGGGGCCGGCCATTTTGTAAAAATGACACATAACGGCATAGAATACGGCGACATGCAGCTAATCAGCGAAGCATATTTCCTCATGAAAAACCTCCTTGGAATGTCCGCCCTTGAAATGCAGGAAGTCTTTGCGGAATGGAATAAGGGAGAACTCAACTCGTATCTAATAGAAATAACCGCAGATATATTGGGAAAGGTAGATGAAGAAACGGGAGAACCTTTGGTCGACTTGATACTGGATAAGGCGGGACAAAAGGGCACCGGCAAATGGACATCCCAGGAAGCCCTGGACCTGGGGACCCCGGCCCCTACCATAGCGGAAGCCGTATTTGCCAGGTACATGTCTGCAATAAAGGATGAGCGCATTAAGGCTTCCCAAGAATTAAAGGGCCCTAGGCCAGCGTTTGAAGGCGATAAGGGACAATTCATAGAGGATATTAAAAGGGCCCTATATGCATCTAAAATCTGTTCGTACGCGCAGGGCTTTGCCCTGATGGCCGAGGCATCGAAAGCATACAACTGGAACTTGAAGCTGGGCAATATAGCCCTCCTTTGGAGAGCCGGCTGCATAATCAGGGCACAGTTTTTGGACAAGATTAAAGAGGCATATGAAACAAATCCCAAGCTTCAAAACCTGCTCCTGGCACCTTATTTCCAGCAGAGCATCGAAGACTGCCAGGAAGCCTGGCGGAAAGTAGTGAGCACGGCAGCATTAAAGGGAGTCCCCATACCTTCCTTTAGCTCGGCCCTGGCCTACTATGATTCTTACCGTACGCATACACTGCCCGCCAACTTAATACAGGCGCAGCGGGATTATTTTGGCGCTCATACTTATGAGAGAGTAGACAGGGAAGGGATTTTCCATACAATTTGGGTGTAGTAGAACGATGAACCTTTACAACCCTCTCGGTATTAGATATTTTAACCTCCGTGTGGTAAAATATAATCATCATGACCGGGAGGGTTTTATTTGTTTAAAAGGAAAACCCAAGGGTCATGTCGAATACATTATAGGTCACAAAATCGTACTGGGAGTGTGAAAAATGGCTAAGCTGGGAAGACTCTTTTTGATAATAGTGGCCGTGGCAGTGGTATCTTTCTTTGCCATGAGTGCTTATGCAAATATAGCGGAACCGGGCTCTGAAGCTGACCCCCTTGTCAGCAGGAGCTATGTTGATAAAGTGTTCCACAGTCTCAGGGAGTACGTGGATTCCAAATCCGGTGGTTCCTCGAGCTTTGAAATAATATATTTGGAACAGGGTCAAGTTTTAATTGGCAATCACAGTACGGAAATGATTTTAAGAAGCGGAATTGCCTCAGCTGTAGACAGCGGAATGGGCGGTTTGGCAGATGTGACGGCAGGTAAGGACATAAGACATGGAGAGAATATAAGTCAAAACCACCTTCTCATCGTACCGAGGGATGATGGTAGGGGCGTAAGGGCTGAGAACAATAATGTGGTGTTGATGGTTAGAGGTGGATATACTATACAATGACAAGCTAGCTCAAGTTTTGCTGAAAAGCTGTGAAGCTTTACATAAGCACTGTATGATGTTATACTTTTTTTAGCAAATTCTCGGAGAGAGAGGCTTTTTTAATGGAAAGACTTACGGTTTTATTGGCTTTAATGGCACTTGATGCCGGCGGAGCAGAAACTCATGCTGTCTCCCTTGCCAAACAATTGAAAAGACGAGGGGTAAACGTGATAGTTGCTTCACATGGCGGAAAATTGACGAAAGTCCTTGAAACAAGCGACATACCCCATTACACTTTGCCCCTTGACAGAAAATCCCCCTTGCACTTGGTGAAATCTGTAAGAGGCCTTACTGATATTATAAAAAGGTACAACGTTAATATTATCCACGCTCATGCTCGAATACCAGCCTGGATTTCTCAATGGGTGAGCTATGTCACCGGCTGTCCTTACATAACAACGTCTCACGGAATTTATTCTACCGGCTGGGGAATGGGCCTTATTACGACATGGGGCCGCAAGGTCATCGCCGTAAGCGAGGATGTGAAAAAGCACCTGGTAAACGGCTTTAGGGTGAGTCCCGATAAAATTGTGGTGATTCCAAACGGTATCGACCTGGAGCAGTTTGATCCCCAAAACATCGATTCATCTTTGGTGGAAGCACAGTTAGGCTTAAAAGAGGACGACTTAAAAATCATATACATCAGCCGGCTAATGGGCGCCAGGGGGGAAATTGCCTTAAGATTAATTGAAGCCATGCCGGAAATTGCAAAAGTCTTTCCCCGGGTAAGTCTCGTAATTGTGGGCGAAGGCGACAAGTTCGAAGCTATTAAACAGATGGCGGATAGGTTCAATTTAAGATCAAATCAAAACAAGGTAATCGTCACCGGTGCCCGTCTTGATACCCCCGTTTTCATGAACATGGCGGATGTGGCTGTCGGAGTAGGCCGTGTGGCACTTGAAGCCATGGCCATGGAAAAGCCTGTAATCATTGCCGGTGAGGCAGGATTTATGGGCATATTGGGACCGGAAAACTTTGAAATAGCGAGGAAGCATAACTTCAGCGGCCGGGGGGCAGATATGAAGACCGATGCCTCGAATATAGCCGATGCCATAAAGACACTGCTGGCTGATGGTAAGATCAGAAGGGAATTGGGGAGCTTCGGCCGACAGGCAGTAGTCAGGCATTTTTCCATAGAAACTATGACCGATGAAGTTTTAAAAGTATACCATCAGGTAATTGAGGAGGTCAATGATGAGCCTAATAGATAACAAAGGCAGGGTATTTGGTTTAATTAACATCATAGACTTACTGGTAATCTTATTGGTTGTAGCTGTTGTAGGGCGCTTTACCCTAATGCAGAAGCAACAGTCGGCCGGTGCCGTCACAAGAACCATTGAAGTTGTAGTTCATGTGAAGGAAGTAAGGGATGCCACCTGCAATGTTATAAACGAAGGAGATGTTGTGAAAGAGACCAAAACCAATGCGGTTTTGGGCAAAATAACGAATGTGAAAGTTGTACCCTCTGAAAGCATTGTTGAAACTGCTGACGGACGCTTAGTGGTCGCACCCAACCCGGTATACAAGGATATCTATCTGACAATTCAGGGATCGGGAACTGCCGGCGATAATGCTATAGTGCTGGGCAGCAACGAGATTCGAGTGGGTACCACACTGCAGCTCAAGACAAATATGTATTCGGTGACATCCACCGTTATGAGTATAGATGTTCAATTATGACAGATTCAAGCTAATATGGCTTGTGTACAGTATGAATCCTTACTGTAAGGAGATTCGCAATGCTCAGTTTGTGGATTAAAAACAGCCTTATAATGAACATGATAAGCCTCATATTTAGACCGGAAGTCTATAAGAGCAGCCTGTTTTATAAAATGATATCTTCCCTCGGCACATCAATTACCAAAGCACTTGAGGGCAGCTTTCTCAGGGTATTTTTTACCCATAAGGGCTGGGAACCTGAAGCCATAAGAGAAAGTCGATTGATGGCAGCCTTCCAAAAAATCAGTAATCCCTTAAACAAAGTTCGACACTTTTTAAACACTATTGTTCAAAACAGCTTTCCCTATAGATTTGCAAAAAAGGCGACTGATTCATTTGTACAGGCTCCCATGTCAACAGTGGCCTTCATGATACTGCCTTTTATGCTGTCAATTACGATCTTAAAGGGCTTTTATGAAAATTTCACTCCAAAATCTCTGTTGTACCGCGCAATCTTACTAGTTTTATTATTTTTTTTGCTAAATGTTAAGGTTTCTCTTAAGTCACTGCTAGATTTTAGCAAAACTTGGAAAATCTTTAGTTGGTTTTGTGATGTCGATCTGCAGCACCGGGAAAGCTCCGGAAGAGCTCTGCATTACAGGGATGGGCTAGAATTTGCTGCAGTTAGCTTCACAGCAGGATTGCTGTACTACTTTTTGCCTCAAACAACTTTTATCAAATTGTTCGGCATTGTTTTCGCATCTACGGCAATTTATATATGGCCGGGCTTGGGCCTTGCCATGACGGCATTTATGCTGCCCTTGCTGCCGACCACATATACCGTGGGCATAATAGGGATAACCTTTTTATCCCTGCTCATAAAAGGAGATGAAATAAATAACACCATACCGGCTGCCATAATACCAGCTTTGCTGTTTATGGCAACTGCAGTAATAGCGGCGGTGTTTTCGGTGATGAGAGCAGAGAGCCTTAAAGTCCTTCCCCTCTACGCGGCATATTTTATGATCTTTTACACTGCTGCAGTATTGTTTAGAGATTCAAAAACCATAAAGCTGGTGCTAGCTTCCATAATCGTTTCTACAGTCTTTCTTTCGCTGCTGGGCATTTATCAGTATTTTTTTATCAAAATTCCAACAGCCGAGGCTTGGGTTGATGTTGAGCAGTTTCCCGAACTTGCAACCCGGGTCTATGCAACTCTTGAAAACCCGAACGTTCTGGGAGAGTATCTGGGTCTCTCAATTCCGCTGCTAGCAGGTGCTTTCCTGGCATCGGATAGATTTCGGCACAAATTCATTTTGGCCTCGGTTGTGTGCATGCTGACACTATGCCTTGTCTTGACCTTTTCAAGGGGAGCCTGGCTGGGATTGGCTATATCGGTCTTAATCTTTGCTTTGCTGAAGGAACCACGACTCTTGGCGCTGATTGTCATATTGGCCCTTTTGTCACCCATGTTTTTACCACCGGTTGTAATGAATCGGATAGCCAGTATAGGCAGCCTGGAGGATAGTTCTAATGCCTATCGAATAACAATTTGGATTGCAGCTTTGAGAATGATAAAAGATTACTGGCTTACCGGTGTGGGATTGGGCCTTACGGCATTTTCAAGGGTATACAGGGATTATATGATAGCGGGGGCATCGGCCGTTCATGCGCACAATTTATACTTGGAAGTTTGCCTTGAGCTCGGGGTAATAGGAGTATTTTCCCTCCTATGGATGGTTTTCAGAGGCTTTTCCGAGGCCCTAAGCAATGTGACGATGAATGATAAAATATCATATATTGCGGCTGGGATCCTGGCAGCCTTAGCCGGACATCTGTTTCATGGATTGTTTGATTACGTGTGGTACAGTCCCAGAATCGTCATGGCTTTTTGGATGTACCTAGGGATGATGTCAGCCTTGACATCGGCTTCCTTTACCGGTGACGATATAGGGGAGAGGCTATCATGATTAGGGTCCTTCACGTCCTAACGGATACAAATATTGGGGGTGCGGGCAGATATCTCTTCAATTTGCTGTCACACCGGGGAGACAGTCCTTTTGAGATTATAGTTGCCTGCCCTGGCGGTGGTGAGCTGGAACGGCAGTTGAGAGATAAAGGCATAAAGGTATATACCTTGCAAGGGGGAGAAAGTTCCGCAAAGCTAGGGCACATAAAAAGGATTAGGCAGATTATTTCCCGGGAAAAAGTGGACATTGTACATACACATGCAAGCCTCGCTGGTCGGATTGCTGGTAAATTATCAGGGTGTAAAGTAGTTATGACCAGGCACGGAATGGGCAGGGGTGAAAATGGACCTGCTAAAAGGCTTATAACAAGGATTATTTCAAAGCTTTTTACAGACCGAATAATATCCATATCTCGGGCCGTGAAGATTGACCTTATAGACAGCGGAGTCCCTGCGGATATGATTAGCACAATATATAACGGCATAGATCTATCAAAATTCGCAGATATCAAGGGGACCTTGCGGGAGAAACTCGGCCTTTCGCCTGAGATACCGGTAGTGGGAATAGTGGCGAGGCTTGTGCCGGAAAAGGGTTACGAGTACGCTATAAATGCCTTTTATCATGTGCTCAAGGTTTTTCCATCAGCCCGTCTCGTGATTGTAGGGGATGGCCCCCTTGAAGAATCATTAAAGGAGATGTGTACGAGACTGGGCATAACAGACAATGTAGCCTTTATGGGCTACAGACCAGATGTGGAAAGCCTTGAAGCGGATTTTGACGTGTTTGTCCTCCCTTCCATCAGCGAAGGTTTGGGCCTGGCTTTGCTGGAGGCAATGGCCCTCGGAAAGCCTGCTGTCGCTACGGAAACGGGGGGTATACCTGAAGTTATAAAACACGAGGCTAACGGCATGTTGGTGCCTCCGGGCAATGATAAGTATTTAGCCGAAGCCATCATAAAAGTACTATCGGACAAAGAGCTAGCAAAGAGCCTTGGCCTTGCTGCTCAAAAGACGGTTTTTGAAAGATTTTCTTCAAGAACCATGATTGAAAAAGTTGAAAAGCTATACATGGAGATTCTCCGGAGGAATTGAGTCAATTTGCGGCAGGCAGTGCTGCGTGAAAGCTATAAGGCTGTTAATAGATGCTGGGTTTGTATCAATTAGGGGGATTTATCTCTATGAAAAAAGGAGAAAAACTGATGCACAGAGTATTGGTTTCCGGCTATTACGGTTTCGGTAATGCTGGGGATGAAGCCATACTTATTGCTATTGTGGAATCTCTAAAAAAATTAAAAGAGAATATTGAAATTACTGCCCTTTCAGCAGATCCTCTAAAGACCATGGAGGATTACGGCATAAATGCTGTTCAAAGGACTAATCCATTTGCAATAATAAGGGAGATATCTAGGGCTGACCTGGTAATCAGCGGAGGAGGAGGACTCCTGCAGGATGTTACCAGTAACCGTTCAATTCCCTATTATCTGTTCATACTATACCTGGCTAAAAAGCTAAATAAAAAAGTGATGTTTTATGCCAATGGTGTAGGACCGGTCTTTAGAGAAATGAACAAAGGCATGATTAAACTCGTTGGAAATATGGTGGACCTTATAACCGTAAGAGACAAACAGTCCAAAAGAGAGCTGGAAAATCTCGGTGTTACCAAGCCCCCGATGATTGTCACTGCAGATCCGGCATTTGTACTCAAACCCATTGATGATGCTGTGGGGTACTGTCTGCTTGAAAAACTCAAGATTAGCCTTAGGGAGGATCATCCGAGAATTGGAGTTTCCGTGAGACCCTGGAATTTAAATAAGAGCAGGGAGGTAATTGCTAAAGCATGTGACTACCTGGTTAAAAGTCACAATGCGGATGTTATATTTTTGCCGATGCAATATCCCAATGACTACTTCGAGTCCCTTGAAGTTATGAAATTAATGAAAGAACCTGCCACAATTGTCTCAGAAGCCATGGACCCGCGGGAACTTTTGTGGCTCTGTGGCAAAATGGATATCATGTTCGGAATGCGGCTCCATGCTCTGATATTTGGTGCCATGAATGAGGTGCCCTTGCTGGGTCTCGTTTACGATCCTAAGGTTGAATATTTTCTGGAGCGGGTGGAGCAACTTTCCGCCGGCAAACCAGGTGATTTGGACCTAATTTCTCTCTGCAATTTGTTGGAAAAGACATTAAGTGAAATACCAAAGAGCAAGAAGATTCTTCAGGAGAAAAGGGAAGAGCTGAAGCTGCTGGCAGAGGAAAATGCGAAACTGGCCGTAAATCTACTGGAGGATATAAAATGAAGGTTGGCGGTAGGGAACGGATAGATATACTCGGCGTATTACTTGACCGTATTGATTATCATGAAGCTTGCACGAGGGTGGAGAATTATTTAAAGTCTCATGATAGGAAGGTGATTGTAACGCCCAATGCGGAAATAATCATGGCTGCACGTAATAACCGGGATATGATGGAAGTTCTAAATGATGCAGATATTTGTCTGCCGGACGGCATTGGTGTAGTCATAGCATCCCGCATTTTTGGCAAGCCGCTGCAAGAGCGGACTACGGGTTTTGACTTCATGATAAAAATACTGAAACTTGCAGAAATTCAGGGCTTGAGTGTGTTTTTGCTGGGAGGTAAAGTTGGTGTAGCGGAGCAGGCGGCAGCTAAAATACGGGAATTGTTCCCGGGCCTCGAGATTGCCGGAACTCATCACGGCTATTTTGAAGATGAAGAGAAAGATGAAATAATTGACATAATAAATGATAAGGAGCCCGACATTCTGCTAGTTGCGATGGGCTTTCCTAAACAGGAAAAATTCATGATTGAAAACAAAGACAAGCTGAAATTTCGCGTGGCCATGGGTGTAGGAGGCAGCTTTGATGTACTTTCGGGCAATGTGAGCAGAGCGCCGGTTTTCATGCAAAAGGCGGGTCTGGAATGGCTTTTCAGGCTAATAACTCAACCATGGCGATTTAAAAGGATGATGGTGCTGCCCCTTTTCTTAATTGAAGTTGTAATACACAGATTGTTTTCTAATAAAGTCAGATTAAGATAAAGAAGTGAGTCTATGAAACTCAGAGCCCTGTTCCTGGATTATGCACAGATATTCATCGGTTCCTTAATCGCAGCCTTAGGCCTTACGATGTTTCTTGTGCCAAATAAGTTGGCGGCAGGTGGTGTCAGCGGTATAGCGACTGTATTGCACTATGTCTTTGATGTGCCGGTAGGCTGGACCATGCTGGGCCTTAATATCCCTCTTTTTGTTGCGGGAGTCGCTTTATTAGGCAAAAGTGTCGGAATAAAGACAATAATTGGCGGCCTGCTGTTCTCGGTGTTTACGGAGATTACTGCAGGTTTTCCGGTGCCAACCCAAGACTTAATCCTTTCTGCAGTATACGGTGGCATAGTGCTTGGAATAGGTCTGGGCCTTGTGTTTAGGGGAAGGGGCTCTACGGGTGGGACTGATTTAGCAGCAATGATTTTACACCACTTTGTGCCATCCATAAGTGAGGGGCAGGGTATATTGGTCATAGACTTTTTTGTAATAATCTTAAGCGGCCTTGCCTTTAACTGGGAACTGGCAATGTATGCCTGGATTTCCCTGTTTGTGAGCAGTAAGGTTATAGATTTGATACTCGAAGGGTTTAATTATGCCAAAGCAGTTTATATCATTTCAAATAAGCCAGAAGAGCTGTCACGCAAAATACTGACGGAATTGGGCAGGGGAGTGACCCTTTTTAGGGCTAAAGGCGGTTATTCCCTAAACGATAAAAATGTCCTGCTATGTGTAATAACACGCTTTGAGATAGCTAAACTAAAAAGCTTGGTCCATGAAGCAGACCCTAAAGCTTTTGTGATCATCCATGACGTCCACGAGGTTTTAGGTGAAGGCTTTAGTTTCCAAGCTGATGATAATTAACTTTGTAAGGAGTGATCGTTCACTATGAGCATCTCGAATCAACTTATCGAAGAACTTCAGGCAAAGGCCCGCATCATTAGACGACATATAATTGAAATGGTTGCCGAAGCCGGCTCCGGACATCCTGGCGGATCCCTTTCTAGTGCCGATATTGTTACGGCCCTGTATTTCCATTTTATGAATATAGATCCAAAAAGACCTGATTGGCCTGACAGAGATAGATTTGTGCTATCTAAGGGTCACGCCGCTCCGGTTTTATATGCTGCATTAGCAGAGAAAGGCTATTTTCCAAAGGAGGAGCTGTTAAAACTAAGAAAAACCGGGGCGATGCTTCAGGGACACCCGGATATGAAAACAACTCCCGGCCTTGATATGACTACGGGTTCTCTAGGGCAGGGATTGTCTGCCGCAAACGGCATGGCCCTCGCGGGAAAACTTGACAATAAAGACTACCGGGTATATGTTTTGATGGGGGACGGTGAGATAGAAGAAGGTCAGATTTGGGAAGCAGCTATGGCAGCAGCTCATTACAAGTTGGACAACCTTACTGGATTCGTAGATTACAACGGCCTGCAAATCGACGGCCCCATCAACCAGGTCATGTCACCTGAAAGCATACAGGAAAAGTTCAAAGCCTTTCGCTGGCATGTAATCGACATTGACGGCCATGATATGAAGCAGATCATTGAGGCTGTCGAAGAAGCAAAGACTATTAAGGGCAAGCCTACCGTAATAGTTGCAAAAACCGTTAAAGGTAAAGGCGTGCCTTTCATGGAAAACCAGGTAGGATGGCATGGAAAGGCACCAAGCTTAGAACAGGCAAAAGAAGCCATTGAAGCTTTATAAGTATATGGGAGGAGATTTAGATGACGAAGATAGCAACCCGTGATGCCTATGGCGAGGCACTGGCACAGCTGGGTGAAGAGATAAAGGATATTGTAGTCTTAGATGCAGACCTTTCGGGGTCCACCAAGACATCAGTTTTTGCAAAAAAATTCCCCGAGCGCTTTTTTAATGTGGGCATAGCGGAACAAAACCTGATGGGCACTGCGGCGGGTTTTGCAACCTGCGGGAAGATACCCTTTGCAAGCACCTTTGCCGTTTTTGCTACAGGAAGGGCTTTTGAACAGGTCAGGAACTCAATTTGTTATCCCAAATTAAATGTAAAAATAGCCGCCACCCATGCGGGACTTACCGTGGGTGAAGACGGTGCCACACATCAGTCAGTGGAAGACTTATCGCTAATGCGGGCACTTCCCAATATGACGGTCATAAGCCCGGCTGACGCAGTTGAAACCAAGAAGGCCGTTATGGCTGCGGCTTTTCATCAAGGTCCAGTTTACATTAGGTTGGGCCGTATGGCGGTGGAAACTATCTTCGATGAAGATTACGAGTTTGAGATAGGGAAAGGTAAGGTGCTGAGAGAAGGCAGCGATGTTGCAATTATCGCCACCGGAATCATGGTTGCAGAAGCCTTGAGAGCCGCTGAAATATTGGAAAAAGAGGGCATAAATGCCATGGTTGTAAATATACACACCCTAAAGCCCATCGATGAAGATATAATACTAAAGGCTGCCGATTGCGGCGCTATCGTAACCGCCGAAGAGCATACGGTAATAGGCGGTCTTGGCAGTGCAGTGGCTGAAGTCTTGGCCGAGAAAAAGCCTACTCCCATGCGGAGAATAGGCATAAAAGACAGATTTGGCTTGTCAGGCAAGCCCAATGAATTATTAAAACTCTACAATTTGACAGCAGAAGACATAGCAGATGCTGCAAGAGAAGTGAAGAGATAACTAATAGGCCCCAGAACATTGGGGCTTTTTAGTTGAAAAAGTCTTAACAATCAGGCTTTTGAATAAGGGGGTGGAATTTGAAAATGTCATATAATATAGCCATCGTGGCCCCTTACATTGAATTGTCAAAGATTGCAGAGCAGGTGTGTGATGAACTAGAGGTAAAAGCTATGATTGCAGTGGGCGATTTAGGAGAAGGCGTTGAAGCTGCAAAAGAACTCATAGAAAAAGGCGCCGAAGTCATTATTAGCCGAGGAGGGACTGCAACGGCCATATCAAGACAGTTGGATGAGCCGGTGGTTGAGATTATCGTAAGTCCATATGATATTATTCGGGCGGTGGCAAATGC
>FZPS01000187.1_pt66 | contig 26159 bp, 23 predicted proteins | sample 1817821 | NCBI WGS metagenome assembly FZPS01 (sample SAMEA104158645, study PRJEB21678) | metagenome | place: Germany | collected 2015-04-21 | reverse complement strand
AATCACGTAACATATATTTTAGCTAAATGGTTTGCTAAGTTCGTCCTATTTTTTATCGCCTTTACGATTGGGATGCTATTAAATTGGTATTACGTTAATCTACTTTTTGGTGATGTAGGTTTTACCGAACTAATTTATCTGCTGCTGTTTTATGCTTTATGGATCATGTTTGTCATCTCATTAACAATTTTCTTTAGTACCATTTTTAAAGGACCAGGACCTGTTGCAGGTGTGACAATCGGAACATTACTTAGTATGTCAGTCGTTAACGGTTTAGTAAACCACTGGTTACCTTGGTTCCCAAATCAACTAAGCACATACATTAACGAGATGCTCTATAATCAATCCGTCTCAACTGAACTCTGGGGAACGGCAGGTATAACTGTTGGTCTATCAGCCATTCTACTAATCTGTTCATTTATTATATTTAAAAACAAAAAAGTTCTCTAAACTTTTGAAAAAGCTATCTACTACCTAGTATGATAGCTTTTTTATTAACTAAAACCTAGATGCATTGCTTTGCAGTGGGGAATTTTGTAAGGTGTTTAGAATTAGACATAATCTTTGACATTTGCTATTGTTTTTTGTCAAAACATTAATGATTCGGGTGTTATCTTTAACTTTTACTACTATTTTTTATCTAAACATTAACGATTAGAGCATTATCTTTAACTTTTACCACTGTTTTTTGTCTAAATATTAACGATTAGAGCATAATCTTTAACTTTTACTACTATTTTTTATCTAAACATTAACGATTAGAGCTTTATCATTAACCTTTACTACAATTTTTTATCAAAACATTAACGATTAGTGCATTATCTTTAACTTTTGCTATTGTTTTTTGTCAAAACATTAACGATTCGAGCTTTATCTTTAACTTTTACTACTACTTTTTATCAAAACGTTAAAGATCTAACATTTCGCAGATAAAAAGACTGCACTAAAGGTCATAGCCTTCGATGCAGTCTTTCTTTTAGAAAATATAAACTTGAAATCACATTAGCAATGATCTACTATTATCCTTTTTTCACAACAATCTCTTCATCAACTAACTCAACTGTTATCTTACTAACATCTGTTTCATCTAATAGTAAATCAGTTATGCCATCTTCAACCGTCTCTTGAATCACACGACGTAATGGACGTGCGCCATAATCAGGATTATAGCCTTTTTTCGCTAAAAATTCTTTAGCCTCGTCTGTAATAGTTAATTGATAATTTTGCTCGCTGAGATGTGCGCTTAACTCATTCAACATTAAATCAACAATCTTAACGAGATCGTCAGTTGATAATGTTTTGAAATTAATAATAGAATCAAATCGATTTAAAAACTCTGGTTTAAAGTAATCTTTTAATTGATCAAGTGTTGATACAGCTTCATTTTGATCTTTATTAAAGCCTACCTGAATCTCTTTAAAACTTGATCCTGCGTTACTTGTCATAATAATGACACAGTCTTTAAAACTAACAGTTCTGCCATGGGAATCAGTTAAATGACCATCCTCCATGATTTGTAAGAACATATGCTGAACATCAGGGTGTGCCTTTTCAATTTCGTCTAGCAAAATTAAACTATATGGATTACGGCGAACTTTTTCAGTTAATTGACCGGCTTCCTCGTGACCTACATAGCCTGGAGGTGATCCGATAATTTTCGATACAGAGTGTCTCTCCATATACTCACTCATATCAAGTCGGATGAGCGAGTCTCTTGTACCGAATAACTCCTCTGCTAGTACTTTAGCAAGCTCTGTTTTTCCAACGCCTGTTGGTCCGACAAATAGGAAAGAACCGATCGGACGCGTCGCTACTTTCAAACCAGCTCGACTTCTTCGAATGGCTTTAGCAACTTTATTAACTGCATGATTTTGACCAATTACCTTTTCTGATAATTTTACTGCTAGATCGCGCATTTTAGCTTGCTCATCTGCTTGCATTTTCTGAACCGGAATACCTGTCTTTTCTTCAATAATTTGTTGAATGTCATCAACTGTCACTTCTGTAGACGGACTGTCTTCTAACTCTTTTAATTGTTTTTCAAGTTGTAGCTCTTGATGACGTAAATGTGCTGCCGTTTCATAGTCCTCTTTCTCAGCTGCAGCTGCCTTTTCAACGGCAATCTCTTCTAACCTAGCTTCAATAGCTGATTTATCTGATTCTGCATGCAGTAAATTAAGTCGAGCACCTGCTTGATCAATTAAATCAATTGCTTTATCCGGTAAAAATCGATCCTGAATATAGCGTTTTGATAATCGGACAGCATGCTCAATGACTTCATCACTATACTTGACGTAATGATATTTTTCATAGCGATCTTTAATCCCGTTTAGTATTTGAATTGCTTCATCAGTTGTTGGTTCCTTAACAATAATCGGCTGTAATCGGCGTTCTAAAGCTGCATCTTTTTCAATTTGGCGGTACTCTTTTAATGTTGTTGCACCGATTAACTGCAATTCACCTCTAGCAAGTGCAGGTTTTAGAATATTTCCAGCATCCATTTGTGAACCTTCTGCTGTTCCAGCACCTACTAATAGATGGATTTCATCAATAAATAATATTACGTCTTTTCGTTCTTGTAGCTCACGGATCAATTGATTCATCCGTTCTTCAAATTGGCCTCTAATTCCTGTGTTTGCTACAAGTGAAGCCACATCTAATAAGTATAACTGCTTATTCTTCAGTTTATTTGGCACTTGACCTTCAACTATCTTTAATGCCAGGCCCTCTGCAATAGCTGTTTTACCTACGCCTGGCTCACCAATTAAAACTGGATTATTTTTATTCCGGCGATTTAGCGTTTCGATGACTTGTTTCACTTCTAGATCGCGTCCAATGACAGGATCAATCATACCTGCACTTGCAGCTTCAGTAACGTTACGACCAAGCTGATCTAATAAGCCTCCTCCGCTTCGACCAGACTCAGTTCGAACCTGTTGACCTTGCTTAGGCTGTGCACCAAATGCAAAACCACTAAACGGATGGGCGTCTTTGTTGCCAAAAAAGCTTGAAGGGTTCAATGAATTATTTCTAATTTCTTTGTAGCAAGCTGGACAAACATGAAGTTGCTCTGTTTCCTGATTAATCTGAAGAGTTAAGTTTATAGTTGCGGGACGTATTTGACACTTTTGACATTTCATCCTTTTCTTCCTCCTTTATTCTTTTTGACTATCTTTGACCTTTCTTACTTATAGTATACTTTGACCTTATTTGACTTTCAAGTTTTTTGCATATTTTAATCAATAATCAACTTATATCAGTTGATTTTTCTCATTTTATGGTATGATATAATTAACAATAGGATGATTAGGAGGCGGTTTAAATGAAATGTAGAATTCAAATTCAGCAGAAACAAGCCACTTTAGATGTCAAACGATTAATCCTGTTTAAAAATTGTCAATTAGTTGAAGCACACGGTCGTTCTGGACAAACCTATTATTTAGTTTTTCATAAGAAACGCTATATAAATACAGTTAAAGTTAATCAATTAAACCCTGATTCCTTTATTGCAAAAGCAATCAAGCTTGGTCTTATTGTCAATTCACCACATCATGCCATTGATACACTCGTCAATCAACAAACATTTTCATGTATACCACTTAAGAAGATGCTCCAGTCTATGTCCAAAAAGTTGGATCAATTAGATCAAATTATTATCATTACTTATTTCGATCAATTTATTTCACAAGAAAAAATTATCAACCTATTTATCGAGTGTTTCCGTCAGCATCGTCGCGACGGTCAATTACAGCATGCTTTCCAAGTTTTATCCACATTAAAAAATTATCAGCCAGATAATCAGTTTGCACACGATATGTTAGTATCTTTAACGTTTCAAGGCTACCAGGTCCATGAACGTGAAATGTTCGCCTTCAATCCACTAGATCTCGACACACTTGAGTCAATTTATCAATCTGATAGTCGCATACTAGAACGAAGCATTTTAGCAACTGTTCAATTACTAAAAAAATTCTCAAACCACTATTGGCAGCTATTTTTATCAACGTTAGACCCTTTTCCACCGAGCATTCGTGCCGCTACCTTGTATGAAATGTACCTGCAACAGCCGAAGCTAATCAACCATCAACCTTTTTCTGATCAATTGCTCATGTATGTCGATTCAAAGCGATATTTAAAAATACTATTAGAAAAAGATTTCTCTCACCAAGTCAATATCAAAACATTTATGAGTCACTTAACTCAAGTCGAGCAAAACACCCACTTAACGATTTTCACAAAACATCAAGATCAATTTATTAAACGAATCGACTCATTTCCATGTGAAGAAAAAGAAGTCGTCACAAGAATGATCGTAGAATCTGCACTAAAGTATAAACCGATTGAAGATATCTTGTCTTGGCTAGACAAATTTGACACACCGTTTTATTTCACAAAACACTTAGAATTAATCAAAGAGCTAAAAGAAAATCCAGACAGTCAAGCACAATTAGCAGATATTTATCAGTACTTTAACCACTTTGCTGGTGCGATAGATTGTCTAAAGTGGGAAATCGAATTACACCCAAATAATGAAACGCTTTATAAAAAGCTCATTAGCCTGCTCAAACAAAATGGACAAGTTGAAGAAGCAGAAGCTTATCAAGAACAAATCATTCACCAAATAAAATATTCATAATCGTATTAAAATAAATCATGATTAATATGAGGCGATATGTGGTAAAGCTACTTTAATAGATAAGAGCAGGTGATAATGGTGAAAAATACAAATGAAGACTACTCAGCGATAATTGATATTGGCTCAAACTCAATGCGTTTAGTCATTTACCAGAAAGAAAAAACTGGCCGTTTATATGAAGTAGAAAATGTAAAAGCTGTTTCACGACTTTCAAACTATTTAGATCATGAGCATAATCTATCTCCTGAAGGTATTGATGTTCTATTAAACACATTAGCGCATTTTGCTGACGTACTGGCAATCTATCCTTACCGACAATTCATGTGCATGGCGACTGCGACAATTAGACAAGCTCACAATCGTCATGAGCTGATCAAACTTGTTAAACAGAAATTTGATTGGGATATGATTATCCTATCGGAAAAAGAAGAAGCGTATTATGGCTACCTAGCTGTTGTTAATTCGACGTCGCTTACTGAAGGAATCACTGTCGATATGGGTGGTGGTAGTACAGAGGTGACATACTTTAAAAACCGTGAACTTGTACACTCACATAGCTTTCCATTTGGAGCTTTAACGTTAAAAGCACTATACCAATACGATCTAACTGAACAGGAAAATGCTCAGAAAGTTCGCCAATTTGTTAAAGATCAGTTTGAATCACTACCTTGGCTAAGAGATCGCCACATACCTCTCATTGGAATTGGCGGAAGTGCAAGAAACATGGCACAAATCGACCAAAATGAGAAGTCATATCCAATGGCTGGATTGCATCAATATCAAATGGATGTTTACAATATTAACCGGATTTTAAATTATTTAATTTCAATGCCTTTATCGAAGAGGGAAAAAGTCGAAGGTTTATCTAAGGATCGGGCTGATATTATCATACCAGCAATTGAAACATTTAAAGTGCTGTACGAAACAGTTAAAGCCGATCAATTTATCTTAAGTCAAAAAGGATTACGTGATGGCATTAATTACAATTGGCTTTTAGCAAATCACGACACTGCCTATTTCCCTAATGTGCTTGAAGAAAGCTTAAATGAAATCGTCATGCGCTATAACCAAAATATGAACCAAATTTCACATGTCCACTTTTTAACACGGAAAATCTTTAATCAATTAGTTGCACAGCAATTAAAGACATTAACACAGGCTGATTGGTCTTACTTATCACATGCCATTTATGTTTTCAATCTCGGTCAATATATTGATTCAGAGTCCAGTGCACAGCATACATTTTATTTACTAGCTAATCAAACGATAGATGGACTATTAAATCATGAAAAACTAATCATTGCATTAATTGCTTCTTATAAAGATAGTGTAACATTTGATCAATTTGTTAAGCCTTATAAAAGCTGGTTTACAAAACATGAACGTAAAAAGTATCGATTACTTGGCTCATTATTGAAATTAACTTATGCATTAGATGCGACAAAACGACAAGTGATTCAAAATGTAGACATTCAGATGAAGCAAAAACAAATTAAGCTAATAGTATATTATAAAAAAAATCCAAGCGCTGAATCATATCAAGCAGAAAAGCAAAAGAAACATTTTGAAAAAGCAATCAATAAAAAAGTAGTTCTCCAATTTAATCAGCTCAATTAGGCATACGCTGGATTCTAGAAGGAGGGGCATAATGAAGCAAAGAACTGATGCGGTTTTCACATACGACAATCCAGCTTACTTCAATAATCGTGAAATAAGCTGGTTACGCTTTAATCAACGTGTACTTGAAGAGGCATTGAATCGAAATAATCCGATCTTAGAACGATTAAAGTTTATTTCAATCTTTTCTTCAAATTTAGATGAATTTTTTATGATTCGAGTTGCTGGTTTAATGGATCAAGTAAAGGCTAATTTTAACAAGCCTGATAATAAGTCTGGGCTAACTGCCAGTGAACAATTAACTGCGGTTAGTAAGGAAACTCATCGATTAGTTCAATTACAAAATCAGATTTACCAGGAGCAGGTCCATGCGTTAGCTCAAGCAAAAATTCAAATTAAAGCAATTGAAGGTTTAACAATTGAGGAACTGAATTGGTTAGCGGATTATTTTACAGAGCGGATCTTCCCAATCCTAACACCAATTGCAATACACATGTATCAGCCGTTTCCATTACTAGCTAATAAATCATTAAATATGATTGTGCGCTTATGTTCATTGACTGATAAAAGTGAGAAAACAGCGATTATTCAAGTACCAGAATTAATTAAACGAACAATTCAAATTAAGCATACTGATCAATATGTACTGCTTGAAGAAGTCATTATTTATTATCTGAATTTACTTTTTCCAAATGATGAAGTCATATCAACAACTGTATTTCGAATAACTCGAAATGCGGATATGACGATTCATGAAGAAGATGCGCGTGATCTTTTAAAAGCGATTGAGTCTGAGCTACACAAAAGAGAATGGGGCGCTGTCGTCCGCTTAGAAATTGACCAACATTATTCTGACTTTAATGTCGTTCAGTTTTTAGCAAAAATGTATGATATTCATGATGCAGATCTATATTTTCTACCAGGTCCACTCGACTTTACTTTTTTAAATGCATTTTACAGTCAAATTAAAGCTTGTTATCCTGAGTTAGCTTATCACCCTGTTCAACCACAATATACGCATGAATTAAATAAAGATCAGTCAATTTTTATGCAAGTCAAATCACACGATGTTTTACTGCATCACCCATATGATTCATTTGAGACAACGATCAAACTATTAACTGAAGCAGCTCATGATCCAGATGTTTTAGCGATCAAACAAACACTTTATCGTGCGAGTAAGTATTCACCGATTATTAAGTGCTTAGAGACTGCTGCTTTAGCTGGAAAGCAGGTAACTGTACTCGTTGAACTAAAGGCGAGATTTGACGAAGAAAATAATATCCATTGGGCCAAAAAACTTGAACGTGCTGGTTGTCACGTTATTTATGGTATAAGTGGTTTAAAAACACATAGTAAAATTTGCTTAATTGTTCGTAGAGGTGAGCAATCAGTTGAGCGGTACTTGCATTTGTCTACAGGTAATTACAATGAACAAACAGCAACGTTATACACTGATCTAGCATTGATTACTACCCGAGACGCTTTAGTCGATGATGCAACACATTTCTTCAACTTTTTATGTGGTGCAACTGAAATACCAAAATTAAATGGATTATCAATTGCCCCTCACAATTTGCAGAATACTTTTTTATCTCTTATAGACCGTGAAATCTTGAATCAAAAACAATTTGGAACTGGTCGAATTATCGCAAAAATGAATGCATTAACTGATAAAACAATTATTATGAAACTATATCAAGCTTCACAAGCTGGCGTATCAATTGATTTGATTGTACGAGGAATTTGTTGCTTGAAACCAGGGATTCCAGGAGTTAGTGATCAAATTAGAGTCCATAGTATTGTTGGACGTTTTTTAGAACATAGTCGAATTTATTATTTTCATAATAATGGTGACGATCAATATTACCTATCATCGGCTGATTGGATGACACGCAACTTAGAAAGACGGATTGAGCTTATGTTTCCGATCCTACAAGCTAATCATCAACAGCGAATTTACGAGATTCTTCAGCTTTCAATAACTGATAATACAAATCGACGAATTCAACTTAGTGATGGAACATATCAATTATTTGTACCAAATCAAAACGATCCGATTATTAACAGTCAAAGTATTTTTCAACAACTGGCTGAAAGCAGTAGCTATAATTAATTTCACAGAAGCAAAACTTAGTCATATTAAAGTAAGACGATAAATATGGAAAAAATAAAACATTTGCATTTACCAGAATAAGAGTAAATACAAATGTTTTATTAATTTTTGTTAACTTATTTTTACTTAGCAATCGCAAGTGGATCTTTAATCATATCACGCAGTACTAAATCATCTAAAGATCTAAATTCATAGCCTTCTTGCTTTAGATCTTTGATTAAATGACTAAGTGCTAGTGCATTATCTTCCGTCACAGTATGCAACAGGATAATAGCACCTGGATGCATTTGATCAATCACTTGTCGGTAAGCAGACTCCCATCCCTTATTTTGATCACTGTGCCAATCAACAAATGCAACAGACCAAAACATATGAATATACCCAAATTCATTACCCCACTCGATTGTTTGCTCATTAAAGACTCCTCGAGGAGGTCTTAAATAATGAAGTCTTTCGATACCTGTTACTGCCTCTATGGCTCGGTCTAAATCTGTCACTTCTTTTAAATATTTTTCTTTCGTCAGCTCGGTAAAATCATAATGATGATACGAGTGATTCCCAATAATATGACCATCAGAAGCAATCCGCTTCACAATCTCTGGTGCGCTTCTTACGTAGTGACCTGTAAGGAAAAATGTTGCAGGAACATTTTCTTCTTGCAAAATATCTAAAATTGTTTCTGTATAACCAGCTTCATATCCATTATCAAACGTTAAATATACGGTTTTCTCACCTGAATCATCTAAATAATATCCACCATGTTTTTTTAATATTTCTCCATACTTTCCTACCTCAGGCGGCTGATTTTTTGGACCTTTCTTATAACCCCAACCATATGCATAACTCGTACTTGGTATCAGTAGACAGCAGACCATGAAAACAGTTAAGATTTTCACTTGCATTTTCAAGCTTATCACCCACTTTTTTTGTTAGTTTGGCGTACTTGTTCGACTAATATACAAGCATTTATAAAACCTATCTAATAAGTATTTTAATTTAGTCGGGCTTAACTATTATGTTATAATGTTAGTTGAAATTCCAAATGGAGGATGTAAGATGGATTTAAGTTGGGAACAGTTTTATCAAACGATTTTATTAATTTTTGAATCAAGAATCGCCAAAGTTATTATTGGTGGTTTAATTATTTTGATTTTCATGCTTTTTTTGCAACGTATTGTGCGTTCTATTTTTAGCAAAGGGCGCTTGCTCGATGCCAATGAATCAAACACGATGATTTCACTACTGAATTCAATCATTAAATATGTCGCATTAATCGGCTTTATCTTTTACTTTTTACATGTTTTCGGTATTAAAATTGGAAGTATGCTTGCAGGTGCAGGTGTATTAGGAATAATTATTGGTTTTGGTGCACAGAGTTTAGTCCAAGATTTACTAGGTGGATTATTTATCGTATATGAAAAGCAGCTTAAAACTGGTGATTATGTCATTGTCAATGATGTGCATTCTGGTACAGTTGAAGCGATTGGATTTCGTATTTTAAAAATTAGAAAATGGTCAGGTGCACTATTATCGATTAATAATGGTCAAGTTCAAACGATCGAAAACTTCAATGAAGGTCGAATGAGAATTATTGAAAAAATTACAACAAGCTTTGAGCAAGATCCTCAAGAAACAGAGCTTGTCATTGAACAAATTTGTTCAGCACTTAACCGTGAGCTTGGTGAACACCTGCTTAAAGATTTATCAGGTGAACCAATTGAACCGTTTAAATACATTGGAATGGCATCAACTAATGAAGATTATCGCGGCTTCAGCTTCTATATTGTTGGTCTATGCCAGGATGCAACATACTGGCAAACCGCCCGTGATACAAGAGGTATTATCGCGAAGTATCTTTACAAACATAATATTAAAATGCCAGAACAGCATGTACTAACGAGAGAAAGAAAAGATCATTAACCATATAAAAGCCCCATTCTTAATCGGAAATTGATTAAAAATAGGGCTTTTTTAGCGTGTGAAAACTGTTTGATGACTAGTTGATTTAAATTAGGACAATCTATCTTTGTCTCTAAGTGTCAAAAAGAGCATCAACCAAAATTGCAATGCTCTTTATAATAGGGGATAAATTTTGATTTTCAAGCAATGTGAGTTGGTGTTACTTATTTTAAATGAAAGGCTAGATGATCTTGAATCGGTAACCAGGCAATGACTTCTTCTTCTACAATATTTTTTATTTTCAATTCTTGTTTTCGACCTTTCACCTTTAAGTAAACTTCACCGTAAGTCACCTTGCCAATTTCTTTAACAGCAGCGGCATATGCTTCAAGTTGTTCTGCACGAGCATCATTAGTCATTGGGAGTTGCTTCGTTGTGTTTATCCCAAATGTCGACTCATAATCAATTGGCCACTTAATCCGTTTTTGTGCGTCTTGTAATATCATATTTTGTACTTGGTCACTATTGGCTAACTTATTTTGCAATCCACCACTCACGTGTCGTTCTTCACTTTGAACATACGTTAGCGGATGATCTCCAATAAAATTATCATTGATTTTCTGATACGCCCAATTAACAGATGATTCTTTTGACTGATAAGATAACGGCCAGCGTCCAAGATATACTTCACTCGAATAACCAAAAGCAAATACTGATTGATTTACTTTTGTAGCGTTTAGCTGTTCAATTAAATGGGGGTTAGTAATTTCAACTTCTGTTTTCTCTAACAACTTAGCTGTTTGTTCATTCGGTTCTACTTCTAGTAGTTCTCTCTGGTTTTGATTTGCAGTATTTTCTTTTTCGATCGATTGAACATGAGACGGTATATGCTCCGGAAGCATTGTAGTGAAGTCGACCTCTGCCAGTACCTCTGTAGTTAAACAAAAGAACATGATCACTGGTAGGATATATTTCATAATTTTAGACTCCTTTGCTCTTTTTTTGTTAGTTTGCTACTAAGTTATATTTTTTATGTAAAATAATATACGCTTATTGTCTGACTATTTCAGTATAGATTGTTTTTTTTCAGAAAAAGATATAAAGTAAGGTAGGTTAATGATTTTGAAGTTTGGGGGTTAAATAATTTGATTTCAACACGTTCGAGGTTTTGGGTTCTTGTAAGTTTTGTAATGATATCAGGATTTTCCCAAGGTATGCTACTTCCATTACTTGCAATTATATTAGAACAGAATGGTGTATCGTCATCCGTTAATGGTCTACATGCAACCGGTTTATATATTGGTGTATTAATTGCTTCTCCATTTATGGAAAAACCTTTGCGAAAGTTTGGCTACAAACCAATTATCTTGCTTGGCGGTCTGTTAATGTTTATCGCACTGATCCTGTTTCCAGTTTATCAATCGATTGTCTTTTGGTTTGTCCTTCGCTTGTTAATTGGAATTGGTGATCAAATGGTGAACTTTTCTTCACAAACATGGATTACGTCAACAACACCTGCTAGTAGGCGAGGAAGAACTGTTGCTTTATACGGTTTGTTTTTCAGTTTAGGATTTGCATTCGGTCCATTGATGTCTCGATTTATTCAAATTCATGAAAGCCTGCCGTTTTTAATTGCAGCTGGATTATGCTTAACCGTTTGGTTATTAGTTTGGTTTATAAAAAATGAACATATTGCAGATAGTGGAGAAATTGATTATGTTCAGACAACCTCAACAATACAACGCTTTATAACATCGATAAAATTAGCTTGGATTGCCTTTTTAGGTCCTTTAGCTTATGGAATTCTCGAAGCTCTTTTACATGGTATTTTCCCAATCTATGGTTTAAGAATCGGTCATGACGTTGAGGTAATTTCATTAATCATTCCATTTTTCTCTATATCGACACTTATTACCCAAGTACCTCTTGGTGCATTAGGTGATCGAATTGGTCGACAGAAATTGTTAGGGATTGTTACCGCAATAGGTTCAGTTATCTTTTTCTTAAGCGCACAATTTGAACACTCAACAGTCGCATTAATCTGTACATTCGCACTTTCTGGGATGTTACTAGGTTCTCTGTTTTCAATGGGGGTCTCATACATGGCAGATATTGTCCCTAGAGAGCTACTTCCAGCAGGGAACATTATGTGTGGTGTATCATTTAGCTTAGGTAGTATTGCCGGACCAAATTTAGGTGGATTATTTATTGATATTTTCCCTAACGTATCCTTTTTCTATATGATTGTCGTTATTTTAATTATTCTCTCCACCTTATTCTTCGTAAAGAAAAAGCCTGTATTAAATCATTAATAAAAAAGGTTCAATGTCAAATAGAGTTGGTAGGCTTTATAATTAGTCGAGAATAAATTTATTTTAGTTTTATTAAAGATACAACTTGTTCACCGCAGGTGAAATACACTCGCTTTCCGCGGGAACGCGGCGGTTCGGCTAACTGCGGTTTATAACGCGAATTACAAAATTAAATATACTTAAAATAAAAAAATAACGTTAGTAAGTTCTCAAACTCACCAACGTTATATATTGTAAAACTATAAAAAACTGGAATATCACTTTGGCGTTTTTTAAGTTAAAAGCTTAACGCAGCTAGTGAAATTTCCAGTTTTTTAATTTACAAATCGATTGAAATATCCTTCTAGTCGTTCTTGAATAAAAGCAATTAAAGAACATAATGGCCAATAAATTAATGCTACTAGAATATACATCGTCATTGTGTCATACGAACGACCTGCTGCAATCTGTGTTTTCTGAAATAATTCTGGCACAGTAATCACCGCAGCTAATGATGTCGCTTTAACTAAATCAAGAAAAATATTGGTCAATGGTGGAATTGCAATCCGTGTTGCTTGAGGTAATATAACCCCAAGGAGTGTGTCACGATATCCAAGTCCTAATGAATAGGAGGCTTCCCATTGCCCATATTCAACGCTACTTAATGCAGCACGATTTACCTCTGCGATATAAGCTGCACTGTTTAAACCAAAACCGATTAGCGCTGATTGGAAAGCAGTAAATTCAATCCCTGCAGCTGGTAGGCCAAAGTAAATTAAGAATAAAAAGACGAGCATTGGTGTCCCACGCATAAATGAGATGTAGATCCGGGCTGGAATCTGCAATAGTTTATTTGCTGATTGACGGGCTAACGAGATAAATAATCCTAGCACCATACCAATTCCCATACTTATCAATGAAACATAAATCGTCATAGGTAAGCCCGATAAGATTAAAGGTAAATTTTCAATAGCAAGTTTTACATCAAAGAATGCAAGTAACATCTCAACGTTCGCCCCTTATTCATCAATTCAATTATAGCTCTAGTCCTTCAACTGTCTCTATTTCTTGATCTTTTTGTACTGAAGCATCTTCTTGATAGAACTTAGTTGCTATTTCAGTTAAAGTACCATCTTCACGCATTTCTTTAAGCACTTGATTAATCACTTCTGTCAATTGATCTTCACCCTTTTTCATCACAACAGCTTGTTCACTCGGGTGAAAAGCAATGTCAGGATGAACAGTCAAATCAAAGTCTGGGAATGCTGCTACGCCAAATGTTGTTAAATAATAATCATTGATTACAACATCTGTACGCCCTGTTGATACATCACGTAAGTAAGCCTCGTTATTAGCATTACCATATGTAACAACCTTAGCGCCAAAATGCTCTGCAATTTGACTATAGATCGTTGTCGCTCCACCGCCTGCTTTCTTTCCTTCTAAGTCTTCAAGGCTATGAATACCAGATAAATCACTCTCTCTAACCGCCATTACAGCATGTGAGTATTTATATGGATCAGAAAAGTTAAATTGTTGTTTTCGCACTTCAGTTGCTTCAATATCGTTCATGGCTAAGTCAACTCTCCCACTATTAATTGCAGAGAACATACTGTCGATACCCATAATTTCAAAATGAATATCTAAATCAAGGCGTCTTGCAATTTCCTTTGCAACCTCTACATCATAGCCTGTCAATTCATCGTTCTCATCATAAAATGATGCAGCAATTAAAGTTCCAGATGTAGCTACAGTAATTTCCCCAGCAGCTTTTATTTCACCCCAAAGTCCTTCGTCTGCAACCTCTTCTGTTTCCGAGTCAGACGCTGTATGATCAGATGCTTGGTTAGTATCTTTATCATCTCCACCACAAGCCGCTAAAAACAAGGCAAATATTAATAACAAAATCAAACTGATTTTCTTTTTCAACATTTTAATTCCCCCTTAAATTATAGTTATTCTATCTGATTTTAAGATTATCAATCCTACAACTTTAAAGCAAGGAAAATGCTCAACTGTATTATAAAATTCTTATCTACTGTTATATAACAAAAGCGTTTTTATTAAATTTTGATACAAAAAAACAGTGTATCAAATGTTACACTGCTTATCATACGATTACCTTTTCAGTCGACCGCGTTTGTCAGCAATTATGGCATTGATCTCGCCACCTAGAATAATAATAATGCTCGAGATATAAAACCAAAGCATGAGGATTATGACCCCCCCCAGACTGCCATATGTTGCTGAATAGTTCCCCATCGTATTAACATAAAGTGAAAATCCATATGAGGATATTTGCCATCCTATCGTAGTAAACAAAGCTCCCCATACCGCATCTTTTAGATAAACCTTTGTATTTGGTGCCATTCGATAGAGATATAAAAAACCGATAAAAAAGATCGATGAAGAAATGATCCATCTTAAATTATTCCAAACAGTAATAAACTGTTCACTTGCACCAAAAAACGAGAAGATATAGACACCTATCATTCGACCAAATATCGGTAACAATAGGGCAACGACAATAATAAGTAGAACTGAGATTAACAATGATATCGCAATTAACCTACCTAGTATAAAGGGGCGGTTTTCTTCGACATCATACGCCTTATTTAATGCACGCATAATTGCATTAATCCCATTAGAGGCTGACCAAATCGTACCGATAATAGCAATCGACAGTAATCCACCACCAGTAGATTCAACTGTTTCAAGTAGAAAATTTTCGATTAATTGCATTGCTTCAACGGGAATATAATTACTCATCATTTCAAGTATTCTCATATAATCGATAGGCAAATAGCTCGCAATCGCCACAGAAAAAATTAATAAAGGAAATAATGAAAGCAAAAAGAAGTAAGATAACTGTGCTGATAAACTCGTTATCTCATCTTCTGAAAATCGCCTCACAAGTTCAAGAAAGTTCTTTTTAATTGAATCAAAACTTAATTTAGCCATAAGTATATCTCCAATCTATTTTGAGTCTACTCATTCGCTTATTTTCGTTTGATCTGATCAATTAACTCTTCTAATTGGCACGCACCATTGTATAGACTGTCTAGCTTCTGATTAGCTGCTTTAAATGATTGCTCAAGACAACGTTCAATTTGAACCGCTGATTGATAAGGATGTTTAACCACTTGATTTGATAGCTGTTTAATTTGCTCTTTTATCCCTGTTCGATTTTTGCTAACTATCAACATACCACTACATACACCAACAACGATTGGAACCCATTTGATTAATCGATGTTTTTTCACCTATGCCACGTCTCCTCATATTTAATTTGATATTAAATGTGATGTTGTTTTCGGATCGATGCTAATAATGCTTGGCAACCAAGTTCAACTAGTTGATATGTCTCTTCAAAATCCCCTGTATAGTATGGATCTGGAACATAATCAATCGTTGCATTATCAACAAAGTCCATAAGCTTAACTATCTTAGCATGTGTGGCTTGCTTGTGAATATTCTCTAAATCAACCAAGTTTTGATCATCCATAGCAATGATATAGTCAAATTGATTAAAATCAGCTGCAGTAATTTGTCTAGAATAGATCCCTTCAAATGAAAGGTCATGCTCTATTAATTTCTTTTGTGTCCCCTCGTGTGGCGGTTTTCCTTCATTCCAATTACTTGTTGCTGCCGAGTCAATGACAAATCTATCTACTAGCCCTTCTTGTTTAACTAAATTTCTAAAATACGCCTCTGCCATTGGTGAACGGCAAATATTACCTAAGCAAATGAATAATACTCTTATCATGTCTATTCCACCTTTTTATTCTTAGTACACTTATTATAACAAATTTAAAAATTTAAAAAGATCGGTTCAATGTCAAATAGAGCTGGTTGGTTTTATAATTAGTCGAAGATAATTTTATACTAGTTTTAATAAAGATACAACTTGTTCACCGCAGGTGAAATACACTCGCTTTCCGCCGAAACGCAGAGATTCGGCTAACTGCGGTTTATAACGTGAGTTATAAAATTAAATATACTTAACATAAAAAATAACGTTAGTAAGTTTTCAAACTCACCAACGTTATATATTGTACATCCAAAAGATCTAACCCGATTTCTTGGCCGGATTAGACCTTTTGAATAGGTTTATGCCATTTTACCCATGATCACTGATTCTAAATCACTTGCTGGTACAGGTTTGCTAAAGTAATAACCTTGATAGTAATCGCATCGATTAGCTTGTAGCAAGTGAAGTACTTCTCTATCCTCAACACCTTCAGCAACTACCTTTAAGCCAAAGGTATGAGCTAGTTGGATCATTGCTTTGACGATTTCTGCACTACTTTGTTCAGTTAATGCACTTCTTATAAATGATTGATCAATCTTTAAATAATTAATTGGGAATTTCTTTAAATAACCAAAAGATGAGTAGCCCGTGCCAAAATCATCGATCGAAAAGGAGATCCCCATTTGACGTAGTGTATTCATTGTCTCAATACAATCCTCTGTATTTTCCATAACACTATTTTCAGTAATTTCTATTTCTAAATAGTTTGGATCCATTTTTGTTTCTTCAATGATTTGTGCAACTTTTTTTGCAAAATCAGGTCGCTGTAATTCGATTGCAGAGACATTGACCGCAATTCGGATTGGATCAAATCCTTGATTTACCCAAGTATAATGTTGTTGACAGGCTTCTCGAATGACCCACTCGCCAATTTGCGTGATAACTCCCATTTCTTCTGCGATTGGGATAAATGTTGCCGGTGATATCGGGCCTTTCTTCGGATGACTCCAACGAATTAGCGCTTCTAGTCCTGTTACCTCACCAGTAATAACGTTAATTTTCGGTTGATAATGAAGATTAAATTCGTCATACTTCAATGCCTTTCGAATATCAGATTCTAATAGAATTGTCTCTTGATAAGTCTCATCCATTTTTTTCGTGTAGAATAATTTACTATTTCGACCATTCATTTTGCAATAATGGACAGCAATGCTGGCGTGATTGATTAACTCATCCTCATCCCATGCATCCATACCATAGTAACTAACACCAATTGAAGATGTCACAAAAAATTCATGGCCTTGAATTGAAATCGGTTGTTTAATCTCCGAAATCATTTGTTCAGATTTCTCTTTTACCATTTGAATCGGTAGTCGAATAATTAAACAGAACTCATCTCCACCATAACGATAGACAGAACCCGTTTGGTCGACGACAGATTTAATCCGCTTAGAGATAATATCAATCACTTGATCTCCAATTGCTTCACCTAGTGTATCGTTAATGTGTTTGAGGCGATCAATGTCACAATATAAGACAGCAAAAGGATGCTCTTCTCCATGCTTAACAGCACTCTTTAAATCTTCTCTAAATTTTCTTCGATTCGGTAATTTTGTTAATGAATCATAGTTAGCTAACTGCTCGACATGTGCCTCTGCACGTTCTAAAGAAGTAATATCAACAGATGAACCAACCACTTCAATGACTTCACCATTTTCATATATAGGAGCTAACATCGTATATAGTGTTAATTGTTCAATGTGATGCTTAAAGACAACCTCATTACCAAGAAATGCTTGTTCAAAATAGGACATGATTTCAATCGAATCATCATTGAAAAAAACATCCTCAATAAAGTCGGGATTTAAATGTTCAGTCATAGCTATAATTTTTTGAGCAAGTTTGCCCTCAAATAGACGAAAGCGATATTGATTTAACTCTTTATGCTGTTGTACTCTAAATGTCAAATTCATTAACTGACTAAACAGTCTCCGATAATCCCCTTCGATTGATTCCACAAGCTGTTTATCAATATACTTAACATCACTAATATCAGTACGAAGAACTATGTAAGTTGGTTTTTTTCTCCATCACTTAGGCCTGGTAAAATGTGAGTACGATACCAGAAAACTTCACCTGTTTTTGATTGGGTGCAAATATCTCCTGTCCAAGTTTCACCCGTTCTAATAGTGTCCCACATTGTTTGATAAAAATCTGGTTTATGTACAGCCGCGTGTAAAATACGATAATGATGTTCTAATAATTCTTCTTTTTGATAACCGAGGATTTGACAAAATTGGTCATCAATATATGTAATAAAACCTTCATCGTCCATGACTAGCATCTTAAAAACAAGACTTACTTGTTCAACTAACTGATCAGGTATATTGGAATGTGTTTCAATGTATTGATCAAATTCTTCCTTTATCTCCTTGGCTAATTCAGTCGTTGGTTGATGCTCAATGATTTCTATCATTTTCTTTATTTTGTTATCTATATCAATGTTTCCGATCCGTTTTAGCACCTTGACGTCACCTTTCTACAATATCTATGTTGAAGTACATTAATTGCTATTCGTAGTTACAATTTCAGTTATAACTTGTTCAAGTTTAGCCGCTAATTGATTATGTTTCATTTCTTTATATTCCGCTGGATAAATTGGATCAGCAACGGTTAAAGTAATATTAGATGGTTTGAATCGTTTATTATTTTTTTCAAAAACATCATATGTACCATCAATAGCTAATGGAACAATTGGCACTTCTGCTCGTGTGCCTAATCGTAAACTACCTGGCTTAAATGTTTCAATTTCACGACCATTTCCCCTAGTACCTTCTGGGAAAATCACCATTGATTGTCCAGATTTCAAACTATTAATTCCATCATCAATCACTTGTAGCGCTGCCCTACGATTTGAGCGGTCGATAAAGACACATTTCAATTCTTTCATCCAGCTATTGATGATTGGGAGTTTTTCAATTTCCTTTTTCGCAATAAAACCAACTGGTTTATCTAGGTAACCAAGTAAGAGTAAGATGTCGAACAAGCCTTGGTGATTAGCTACAAAAAGAACAGGCCCGTCAGGTATACGCTCTAAACCTGTAACTGTAACTGTTGATTTAGTTTTACTAATGACTTTTTTGGAAATTTGAGCAGGAGTTTTAAACACTTGCTGCGCTTTTTCAGGATAGGGGGTATTAGGTAGCTTCTTTACCTGTCTCAATTTAGGTAGGCTGCCAATAATCATAATTAGGGATTGTAAGTAAATCATGAAAGTTTTCATAAAATCACCTCTTACTTCTAACTGCATTTCTTACATTATATACGATTATTCGTCAATAAGCGAGATGACTAATAAATATTGTGTAGTACTTTTTACTTTTGCTCTTTTCTAATTAATCATGATATAATATCACACATTACAAAATTGTGATATTTAAAAAGTTTACAACCATTCAAATGATATTATTTAAAAATAAATGATATTGATTGTGAATCTAGGGAATATACTTTTTAACGGTTGTTTATTCAGATCTTCACAATCAGCTATATATAAGATTTTCACATGACTGATTGTAGGATTTTTCAAGTGAAGGTTTAATATAGGATTTACAACTTAAAGTTTATACTGGAGGAATAATGTATGTTTAAGCACACAGCAATTGGCATTGATTTAGGTACAGCTAATATTTTAGTTTATTCAAAACAAAAAGGGATTGTATTTAATGAACCATCGGTTGTTGCCGTTGATACAAAGACTAATGACATAATCGCTATTGGTCATGAGGCAAAAGACATGGTAGGAAAAACACCGAAAAATATCGTATCAATTCGTCCATTAAGAGAAGGTGTAATTGCTGATTACGATATTGCAGCACAGATGCTGAAGGCAATTTTGAAAAAAGCAAGCCGTAAAATTGGACGTACTTTGAAAAAGCCGGTCGTTATTGTTTGTTCTCCTTCAGGTAGTACAGCTGTTGAGAAAAGAGCAATTGAAAATGCCGTCAAAAGCTTTGGAGTTAAAGAAGTTCACTTAATTGATGAACCGATTGCCGCAGCGATCGGTGCAGGTTTACCAATTAGCGAACCGATTAGTAGTGTAATTGTTGATATTGGTGGAGGAACTAGTGAAGTAGCGATTATTTCCTATGGTGGTATCGTTACATCACGTTCAATTCGTACCGCTGGTGATAAGATGGATGAAGAAATCGTTCATTATGTCCGTCAAAAAAATAACGTGTTAATTGGTTACCAAACAGCTGAACGAATAAAAAAAGAGATCGGCTATGCATTAGTTGATCATGAGCCGCTTTCGATTAATGTAAGTGGACGTGATCTAGTGTCAGGTCTACCAAAAGAAATTACGGTCACTTCAACTGAGGTCCAAAATGCTATTAGAGAGTCACTTGAGAGCATTGCAAGCACAATCCATGAAACGCTAGAAAATTCTCCACCTGAGTTAAGTGGTGATATTGTTGAGTACGGTATTACATTAGCTGGTGGTGGCGCGCTACTTCGTGGAATGGAAGAATGGTTAAGAGAAGAATTATCTGTACCAGTAAGAGTAGCAGAAGACCCATTAAACGCTATTGCAATCGGAACAGCTGAATCGATTAAACAATTAAGCAAATTTAAGAGATTAAACTAAAAAGAAAATCGTTCCACTACTTTAACGTAGGGAACGATTTTTTTATAGGTGAACTGTAAGTATTTTTGTTTCACCCTTTGATACTTGTTGATTTAACTCTTTATCAATTGAACGCACTTCGTTTGTGATAACCATCGGAGTAATAGTTTTAGCTTTACTTGCAACAAAACCTAAATCGACTGATACTAACGGATCTCCTACTTTAACCTTGTCACCTTGCTTGATGTGTGCAGTAAAGCCTTCGCCATCTAGCGATACTGTATCAATACCAATATGGATTAAATATTCGACGCCTGCCTCTGATAAAATCCCAATTGCGTGCTTTGTCGGAAAAATATTAATAATCTCGCCATTAACCGGTGATACAAATTCTCCATCTGATGGCTCAATTGCAATCCCGTCACCAAGTAATTTTTCCGCAAATGTTGGGTCTGGTGCATCTGTAATATCAACAATTTCCCCATTAACAGGTGCATATACAACTTCTTCGGTTACTTTTTTAGTCTTTTTAAATAAATTTTTAAACATAAATCATCTGCCTCCCCAATTTTAGATATACTAATTTATACCCTCTATCTAATACCGATAAGCACTATTCAGGCTTATTCTCATTCAATATATCAATTAAAGTTTGTACTTCCTCTTTTGATAAAGTTATGCCTTTACCCATTTTTTCATGCTCAGGCGCCCAGTCTCTTATATCATATTTTGGATCACGATTATTCCAAGAAACTAAATTTATTTCTTTTGTCCAACCAGTTTTTGATTCTGATAACACACCAATATGTTTTACAATTTCATAATTCACTTTTGTCATCAATTACCCTGCTTTCTTTAATCATTTATTTATCTTTACTGTGCCCAATTTTTTAATGAATCAATTGTATATGTCGGTTGTACTTTTACTGTTGTTAAGTCTTTTTGCTTTGTTACACCAGTGAACACTAGGAGCGAATCGATTCCTGCGTTGATACCTGCCAGAATGTCTGTGGCGTAATTATCTCCGATCATTAACGTTTCCTCTTTACTAGTACCTAGAACAGCTAATGCTTGGTCAACAATAATCGATTCTGGTTTACCAATAAATTTCGGTTTTACACCGGTTGTAACTGATAAAACAGAAATCAATGATCCCGCACCAGGTAAGAAGCCTCGCTCAGACGGCAATGCAACATCGCCATTTGTCGCAACAAATTTTGCACCTTTACGAATTGCTAGTGCCCCTACTGTTAACTTTTCATAAGTAATATTTCTGTCAAGTCCCATTACAACATAGTCTATCTCTGTATCACTAATTGTTAAGTTTGCTGCTTTTAATGCTTCAATTAACCCAACCTCACCAATTGGAAAAACCTTCGCATTAGGATTTTCAGCTGCGATATAGCTTGCTGTAGCCATACTTGTCGTAAATACATGTTCTTCTTCAGCTGGAACACCCATCTCGTTTAAAACTTTTGCAACGTCACGTGGATGTTTTGTGGAGTTATTTGTAAGGAATATATACCGTTCTCCTCGTTGATGCAGTTGATTAACAAAATCGACTGCTTCTTGAATTTTCTCAGTTCCATTATACATCGTTCCATCTAGATCGATTAAATAGCCTTTATATTGCTTCATTTTATTGCCCCCAATTAAATATTAAAACTATTTGTTATTTTCTGAAAACATGATAATATAGTACATAATTAAGATTGGACTGATTTTTTTCTCGCTAGAAGTGTATAATTATTTATTAACAGAAGTGAAAGTGATATGTTATCTATAGGAAATGATAACATATTCTTTTTAAATTATATATTAAAGAGAGGTAAGACGAATCAATGACACAAAAAATGCCTAAAGCAATCTTCGTTATTTTCGGAGCAACCGGGGATCTTGCTAATCGAAAATTGTATCCATCGTTATATCGCTTATACCGAAATAAGAAACTTTCCGAACAGTTTGCTGTTGTCGGTGTGGCTAGGCGCCCACTTACAAATGACGACTTTCGCAATAATATAAAAAAATCGATTGAGGAATTTAAAAATGATGCAATTGATCATGATGAATTTGCATCTCATTTTTATTACAATCCTTTTGATGCACAGAACTTACCCGAATATAAAAAATTGGATGACTTTATTAATCAGCTCGATCAAAAACATCAAACAGAGGGTAATCGCATCTTTTACATGGCAATGGCACCAAATTTCTTTGGACCCATTGCAGCTAACTTAAAGTCAGAAGGCTTAACAAACAATCCTGGTTTTACTCGATTAATTATTGAAAAACCTTTTGGACATAATCAAGCTACAGCCGAACAATTAAACGAACAAATTGGGCAAGCTTTTGCTGAGGATCAAATTTACCGCATTGACCACTATTTAGGAAAACAAATGGTACAGAACATTGAAATTGTTCGTTTTGCTAATGCGTTGTTCGAGCCTCTTTGGAACAATCAATATATTTCTAACGTCCAAATTACGTCAAGTGAAGTGCTTGGTGTAGAGGAACGTGGAAAGTATTATGATGCTAACGGAGCGCTTCGTGACATGGTTCAAAATCATATGCTACAAATGGTATCACTTGTCGCGATGGAGCCACCTGCAAAACTAAATCCAGATGAAGTACGTTATGAGAAAACAAAAGTTTTACGTAGCTTAAGACAAATGGAGCCAGCAGATGTGAATAAATACTTCGTCCGCGGACAGTATGATGCTGGTGAAATTGATGGTAAACCTGTTGATGCTTATCGAGATAGTAGCGGTGTAGAACCAAATTCAAATACTGAAACATTTGTTGCCGCAAAACTAATGATTGATAACTTTAGATGGGCTGGCGTACCTTTTTACATTCGAACTGGTAAACGCATGAAGAAAAAGTCAACTGAAATTGTTATTCAATTTAAAGATTTGCCAATTAATCTTTACAAGGAAAAAGGCGATACGATTGATCCGAATCTACTGGTTATTCGCATTCAACCAGATGATGGGATCACTCTTCACCTTAATGCAAAGAAAACAGACTATGATACAGTTAGCACACCGATCACAATGCATTACAATAAAAAAGATGAAGGAACAGAAGATCTAGAAGCATACGAAGTCTTGTTAAACGATTGTTTAAACGGAGATTCTACTAGCTTCGTTCACTCAGATGAAGTATCATTATCATGGAAATTCATCGATCGAATCACAGATGTTTGGGAAAAAGAACCAGCAGACTTTCCAAATTACGCATCTGGCACAAACGGTCCCCGAACCGCTGATGAATTATTAGAAAAAGATGGATTCCACTGGTGGAACGTCCAATAAGTAAACCGACAAAGGAGCTTGATTCAATATCCAAGCTCCTTTTTTGTTTGGTAGATTTTTTTGTGGAAATTTATTCGGGTATTTGAGTGATACATTCAGGTTTGTGAAAATGCACTCAAGTTTTGCGAAATGCACTCAAGTTACGAGAAATACACACAAGTTCCCGGAAATACACACAAGTTTGCGAAAATATACACAAGTTTTCGAAAATACACACAAGTTTTCGAAAATACACACAAGTTCGCGAAAATACACACAAGTTTCCGAAAATACACACAAGTTCGCGAAAATGCACACAAGTTCACGGAAATACACACAAGTTCGCGAAAATGCACACAAGTTTGCGAAAATGCACACAAGTTTGCGAAAATACACACAAGTTTGCGAAAATACAGACAAGTTCACGGAAATACACACAAGTTACGAGAAATACACACAAGTTTTCGAAAATACACACAAGTTACGAGAAATACACACAAGTTCGCGAAAATACACACAAGTTTTCGAAAATACACACAAGTTCACGGAAATACACACAAGTTCGCGAAAATACACACAAGTTTTCGAAAATACACTCAACTTTTTAAAAATGCACTCAAGTTCAGGGAAATGCACTCAAGTTCATCTGTTACAAAAAAATAATGCATTGGATTATTTCAAACCATAAAAAAACACGATATAAATTGCTTTATATCGTGTTTTCTAATGTAAAGACTAGTTGTATAGTTAAGTCAAAATCAATCAGGGTTAATTTCGGCAACTAGGCGACCAGAAACTTCACCGTTTTTAAGTTTTTCTAATCCTTTTCCGATATCTTCAAATGGAATTGTTGTGATTTGCGGTTTTAGGCTTCCTTTTTTGAAGAACTCATAAACGCTAGCAATATCATCAGCATTACCACCGTTACTTCCTTTAATTGTTAACTCTTTTAGGATGACATCGTTTACATTTAAATCAAGAGTAGTGTTACCCATTCCAGCTAAAACAACAGTTCCATGGAATGCACTTGCTTTAAGACATGACTTAAATGACTCTTTAAATCCGGCGAAGTCAACAATTACGTCTAATTCTTTATCAGCGAATTCTGCGATATCTTTCGCTACGCCGTGTGCACCAGATTTTTCTGCAAAATCACGTGCATGCTCAGCAATATCAGCTGCGTAAACTTCACAACCTGTTGCTAATGCCATTTGCAATGCGAATTGTCCTAATCCACCAATACCTACAATTCCAACTTTATCACCTTTTTTAGCTTGTCCAACTCCAAATAAAGCACGGTGAGAAGTCATACCAGCATCTGTTGCAGCTGCTCCTTCTACGAAAGAAACGCCATCAGGAATTCTAATCAATTGGTTAGCAGGTACAACTAATTTAGTTGCGTAACCACCATCTCTTTGATAACCAATTGTTTCTTTAGTTACAGGGTTAATTGGAGCAACACCAACACGATCGCCAATTTCAAAATCAGTTACTCCTTCACCTAATTCACTGACAACTCCTGCTGCTTCGTGACCAAAAATCAATGGAGCTGCAGTAATAATTTCCATCCATGATTCTTCTTCAAGTGCTCCAACATCTGAGTGACATAATCCAGCTGCTTTTACATCTAATACCACTTCACCTTTTGCTGGTTTTGGATCTTCTTTTTCAATTAATTTAGGAGCTACTCCCGTTTTTGTAAATAACCAACCTTTCATGTCCTTCTCTCCCTTTATTTATATTTCTATTACACTCGTATGTTAACACATCCACGAAGAATTTTCGAGTATATTTTACAAATTGACTGAGTCAAGTTTTTGTGGGAGATATTTTTGTTTTTTTATTTCTCTCTTTATTTGGTATAATTTCAACGCACCCTCAGTATCGCTTCATAAAATAAATTAGATAAAATCAAGTTATGTGATCAGC
>FZPS01000155.1_pt116 | contig 26159 bp, 27 predicted proteins | sample 1817821 | NCBI WGS metagenome assembly FZPS01 (sample SAMEA104158645, study PRJEB21678) | metagenome | place: Germany | collected 2015-04-21 | reverse complement strand
TAGCACACTTTTTCTTTTTTTGTTATTCTTGATCTGATTCTAAAAGCTTGAGGTAAGATTTTCTTGTTAATCTTTCGCCAGTTGGCTTTTCAGATCTCTTTTTCTTCATCTTTACTTAACAGAGCCATCTCCAAAAAACAAGCTGATCAAATTGGCTAAGCTACTAACCTCAATCGTTTAACATCATTCTTATTAGATAGTTATTTTTAATCATTTAGATAGCTCATCTGGTACTGCATACATCAATCCTTAACAAAAATTAAGAAAAATATTAGATCTCTTAAGAAAAAATATTGTTGCAACGGTTATACTTTATAAAATAATTGTTAAATATTGTTTATTTTATGAGAACACTAGAATAAATGTTAAGAAAGGATACCCTATGTTAAACAGAAAGAAAATAACAACCCTAGGATTAATAATAGTCTTAGTTGTAAGTTTTTTAATATCCGGTTGCAGTCAAAAATCCAATAATCATCAGGATGATTTAAATAAAGACAGCACAGAAGAACAAGCTGAGATAAGCTCCAATGATAATGGCGCAGAGCTCTCTGAAGCAAATGATGACATGTCTGGAGTTACCAATACAGACATTAGCTCTTTTTCCGATATTGCTGAAAATATTGCGGAAAAAGTTAAATTGCATTGGCCACATATGGATAAAGTTTGGCCGGGCTATGATTATACAAAACACAATCTAATTCTCTTTTATTCCGATGAATTAGGTTCTATCAAAGAGGCCTGGCTGATTAACAGCGAAGGTAGCCGACAGCTTGATGCAAAGGAATTTGAGGACATTACACCTCCGCAGCCCGACGGTTTTGCCCCTCTGCAATTCGAAGATAAACCATCAATTGCTATGAATTTAGATGACATAAGTTTGACCCAAGGTGATGCGGCTGAGCAAACTTACAGAACAGCAACGCATGAACTTGTGCACTTCTATTATCATGTAGATGGCTTAACCGATGCTGAAGGCAGCAGATTTCAAAAATTTCCCATTGATAAAACACCTCGCTTATATAGAGCCATGGTTTATAAAAATCTGCGTGAAGCATTTTTTGCTCCAGATCTAGCTGAAGATCATTTAGCAAAAGCCAAATACTGGTACGAAAAGTGGAAGTCTGAGTTTAACGATGAGTACGAAGATATCAAGGGTACTGATATTATTGAAGGAACCGCCAGATATATAGAAAACATCGGATCATTTATCACTGACCAAACCAGCGATGAAGATTTTGTTAAAGGAGCAGCTGCCTCTATAGATTATTCAGCCTTTTTCTCAACAGCTGATGCAGAAAGCTATGAAATAGGCTATCTGTCAGCACTGCTTCTCGATCGCAATAATCCACAATGGAAAGAGAGTTTTTATGAATCGGGGAAAACTCTAGAAGAAACTCTTTTTGAAAACATCTCTGAAAAAGAAGAAGAAATAGATGCAACGCTAGAGAAAAATGCTACGCAAGAAATCGAAACCATTAATAGCCAAACAGAAAGTGACATCTCTGAACTAATTAAAGCTCAAGAAGATTCAACTATTCCCTATTTAAAAATAAATGTTACAAAATCTGATGGAAGCTTCAGCGCTCATTCAATGTTGGAATATAATAATGATTTGGTCATTACTTTCTTCAACAATAGCTATAGAGTTGAGCAAAAAGATCTTAATGTAAATGATATTGCGGTTATTGATCAGGCAGAGCAGGATAATTTATTCATTATTGTTCCTCTGACCATGGAACACAAACTGGAAGATGGAATATTAACTGTTGATACCAAGGAACTTGAAGTTCCAGGGTTAAAAGTTGAAGAATCAAAAGATGGAGAACGTACGATCTATAATCTGGAAGTTGAACAATAAATGAAGATTACTAACAGAACCAAGAACATTAAAAAAGCTTGCGGAAAAACTGCAAGCTTTTTTAAATTTATAACAAGTCTTTTGCTTAAACTCACCAAAGACGCTTTAGCAAAATCAGGCTATTCATTTCTCTTTAAGAGATAAAGTTTTCTTTCCGGATAATCTATGATCTCTAGGCAAGAAAAGCTATTTTGCCAAATTTGTTCGATTGTCTTCAAATCATGATAATATTCAACAATTTGATCTGTTGTCCGCTTATATTTATTATTCTCATCTTTCTCAAAAAACGTAAAATTTGAAATGGCAAGCTTGTCTTCTGCCAGCCATTCATTTTCCCAGATCATCGACATTTCCGGATCAACATTATCTGAACCCAGTTCGACAAAAATTGTTTGGTCGCCTCGTTCAGTTGCAAAAAATTCATATTTTAGAAGATCAAAGAAAAACAAACCTCCGGGACGTATATTTTTGCCGGCTGTTAAAAAAGCTTTATTCAATTGCACAGAGTCTAAATGATTTAAAGTGTCAGTCATTGCTAGCAAGACATCTTGTTTTTCAGGAAAAATATATTCAGATAAATCAGCTTGAATAATTTGCAGGTTTTTCTTAAGGACAGTGGGTAAAGAATCAGTTTTAGTTCGGACCAGATCGAGCATTTGTTCTGAGATATCAACTGCTGAAATCCGGAGCCCCCGTTTTAGCAAGCTTAGAGAAAAAAGCCCCGTGCCACAACCTAAATCAGCAATCTGAACAGATGTAACATGGGGACTATTTTTCAAGTATTGTCGAATCTTTTCCAAGATGAGATCGATCCTTATCTGTAGATCTTCCGCACTTTGAAATTCATCGTAATAGTATGCTAATTTGTGATATTCAGCCAACATAATTAATATTTAAGCTTTAGTTAATGTTAAAACAATATCCTCTGTATTCACATCTTGATCAAGCTTATCCTGATTGATTTCTATTGCAGAAAACAGATCTTTATTGGTCACGATGATCGGAGTAATCATATTATATCCCTTTTCTTCTAAAGCTGTTAAGTCAAATGAAATCAAAAGATCGCCCGCTTCAACTTTGTCTCCTACTGTAACATGACTGGTAAATCCTACGCCTTCTTCTTGCACAGTATCTAAGCCTATATGAAAAATCAATTCTGCTCCGGCCTCAGTAGTTATTGCAACTGCATGCAAAGTGTCAAAAACAAGAGTCACTTCTCCTTTAACCGGTGCATAAAGTTTTCCTTCGCTGGGAATTATTGCTACTCCCGGTCCTAACATTTCTTCAGCAAAAGTAGGATCCGGCACTTCTTGCATTGTAACCATTTTGCCAACTAAAGCTGCTTTTAATTCTTCAGGATCATTTTGTTTACTGAACATTTTTTTCATTTTACCAAACATAATTATTTCCCTTTCTTTTCATATAAAATTATAGTGTATTAATATTATCGGTAATACTTTTTTCTGTTTAAGCTAAGCCCCAGAGATTAGCAAGATCAGTTCCTTCAATCTTTAATGTATGTACTATTTGTTGAGGATAATAGCGAGTTGTCATAACCTTTTCACCATCATTTAGATATAACTCAAGTAATGAATGATCTGCCATCAATCTAAGTGATGATAATTTATCAACCCTACAAAGACGTTTAGAGCGACCGGCTCCGGTTTGATTCAAAAATTGTAAGGTACATAATCCTGCTTGCCATGTGAACTCAAGATCATCGCCAATCTTCAGTCTTCCTCTATCTGATCTAATTTCGGGTAAACTTAACTCATAAGCTCGTGTATCAAGCACTGTAAAAAGCTCGGACCCTTTTTGTTCAAATCTTCGTTGAATTTGACGTAAGTTCTTCAGCTCCGGAATCGGCTCTTGGTAAATTTTTCCTGATTTGAGAGTCAAAACTCGGGGAATACTCAAGGCATGTTGCCAGCCATGCTCCGTGGTAGGATTTTGATATTCATCTTCTATGTCAGGTAGTCCAATCCAGGCAATCAAGAGCTGACGACCATTCTGATCGGTAAAAGTTTGAGGAGCATAGAAATCAAAACCATAATCCCATTCTGAAAAAGTATCCGTATCTAATAAGTAAGGTTTCTCTTCAGTCAGGTACACTTTTTCTGAATCCAGAAGAATATATCCGCTCTGATAAACATTTTGAAAATGCTCTTTATCTCTGGTTAAACCTTGAGGTGAAAATGATAAAACATGCGTTTGGGGAGTAACAATAGCGCTTGCATCATCTTCTGCTAGTTGAAAAATATCCGGGCACTCCCACATATATCCAAAATCCGACAGACTTCCTATTTCTTGTAACAAAGTCCAGTTTTCCAAATCTTTACTTTGATATTGCAAAACTCGACCATGGCCGTCTTTGGTTCGTGCTCCCAAGACCATAAAATATGAATCGTCTTGACGCCAAATTTTCGGATCTCTAATATGGCAGCTATAATCTTCCGGATAATCATCAGTATCCAAAACCTTTTGCTTCTGACCGATTGTTCCATCCGGATTGAGCTCAACTCTAATTGTTGCAGCTCCGCGCCCTTTATTAATGTAATCATAGTCGCCGGGGAATTTCACATTACCCGTATAATAAAGATAAGCATGATCATTTTCTATATATGCAGATCCGGAATATACACCATGGCAGTCCCACGGACTATCCGCCAGAAGCGGAGTTCCGCGGTAGACCCAATTAAGTAAATCCTTTGAGCTATAATGACCCCAAAGTTTTACTCCGGAACCGTCAACAGTATAAGGACAATATTGAAAAAATACATGATACTCCCCTTGATATTGGCAGAGGCCGTTGGGATCATTTAGCCAACCAACAGGTGGCATCAGATGATATTTAAGCCGCCAGGGATCTTGGGTCACTATTAATTTGTTTTCAGATTCTACTCGATGTCTTTCTTGATCTAACAATTTTGCTAATGCATTCATTTTTTGTCATCCTTAAAAATTAAATCATTTCTCTTTTTCAAAAATTCTTAGATACGATTTTTTTGATATGTTTTAAAAAAGCTTGCTAATTATTAATATATAATCAGCAAGCTAATTCTAGATTATTGTTTTATCTTTTGCTCATCTTTGTAAAGGATCCAAGAGATCACAAATGCTGTGATGATCGAAACAGCCATAATCAATGCATATTGAATCGTGAAGTCTGTTGTAATCAAAAATCCGAAAATCCCGGTAACACCATAAGCAGTTGCACCAACTCCGGTAATTCCTGCGACTAATCCACCTAATAATCCTCCGGCACATCCGGCAATAAACGGTCTAACATAGCGTAAATTAACACCGAAGATCGCCGGTTCTGTGATACCTAAGAATGCGGAAAGTGATGCGGGCAGAGCCATCGATTTAACTCTATTATTCTTACTTTTTACTGCAACAGCTAATGCTGCAGCACCTTGCCCAACATTCGCAGCTGTAGCGATCGGCATCCAAATATTTATTCCGCTTGCACTGAGTAAGCCGGCTTCAAGCGCATTGTACATATGATGTACACCTGCAACAACCGTCGGCGCATATAGTGTACCTGCTAAAGCAGCACCTAATCCTAATGGCAAAGCTACCAGCATTTTTGCTCCATCAAGCACTAAGTTTTCTAGGAATGAAAAAACAGGACCGATCACAGTTAATGTAATATAACCGGTAGCTAAGACTGTAACTAAAGGTGTAACGAACAGATCGATCATCTCCGGTACAATTTTATGGAGTTTTTTCTCAATTATGGACATTAATAATACTGCAACAACTACCGGAATTACATGTCCCTGATATCCGACAAGCGGTACTTGATACAATCCAAACCATGCTGAAACAGTCGGTACTGACTCAGCACTCGCAACAGCCCAGGCATTCATTAAATCGGGATGGATCATGATCATGCCGATTACAGCTCCTAGGAAAAGATTTCCCCCAAAAACTCTGGCCGAGCTAATTGCAATTAAGATTGGTAAGAAAACAAAAGCAGCATTACTGAACAAAGACAGAATCTGGAAAATTCCGGAGTCATGTAGGGTCGGAATTGCTTTGCCTAAGCCTTCCAGTAAACCCATCATCAGACCGGAAGCAACGATAGCCGGAATAATTGGCACAAAGACATCGCCCAGAGTTTTGATAGCTCTTTTGAAAGGATTTTGTTTGGCTGCTGCAACCTGTTTAACTTCTTCTTTTGATGCTTCAGAAATACCTGCCTCAACAGCAAATTTTTCAAAAACTTTGTTGACGATACCTGTACCAAAGATTACCTGTAATTGACCGGCCGATGTAAAAACACCCTTCACACCTTCCACTTCTTCTACAGCTTCTTGATCAATTTTGTCATTGTCAGCAATAACTAAACGCAAACGAGTCGCGCAATGAGCTGCTGAAACAACATTATCCTTGCCTCCAATTTTCTCGAGTAGCTCTTCAGCTATCTTTTGATAATCCATAACGTCCTCCTTGTTATATTTCTTCTAACGCAATAAACATGTTATCGATTCCATCGTTATTTTTAGTGTTTACACGGCTTTCAATTTTTATTTTTTAATACTTCCTGGAATCGATTTCATATAATTTGTTTATAAACAATATTTTTATAGATGTAAATAAAAATATTTGATCAAGAAAGATTTTTGTGAAAACTTTGTAAAAAATTAAAAATTATATGTGCAACAAGTCGAATGATCCAAGAGGATAATTGAAGAAGAAAATTAGCGTGTAGAATCTTTCAAGGCCATCTCATAGCCTATTTTTATTTCTTTATTTACCTTATCTCCTTCTGACAGAGCATCTAAGAGAAGTTCTGCTGCCAACTGACCGCTTTCTTCATAGGGAAAACCTACACTGCTGATTGCGGGATAAGGGACATTGGCAATTGTGCTATTACCTACACCGCACAACTGAACTTGCTCAGGAATGCTTTTGCCAATTGAGGCCAGATATTGATAAGCTCCGATTGCCATATTATCTGTGGCACAAAACAGGGTATCGATTTCAGGATTTTTGGTAAATAGAGCTTGGCAAACTTCACGCGCTGAATCAATACTGAACCTGGCTTCACCAAAATGAATCTTATCCGGATCAATCTCCGCTTCTCTCAGGGCATCCAGGAAACCATTTTTTCGGTCTAAGCCTGCAGCTTTATCTTCTTCGGTTGCAGTGATCATTGCGAAAACTTTACCGGTCTTAATCAAGTGACGGGTCATCTGTTTGGCAGCATTATAATTATCATGATAGACAGAACTAACTCCGGGCAAAGTCTGACCTAATAGAACAAGAGGAACCTTGCTATCCTTGATCAGTTTCTTATGCTTTGCAGTAAATATCGTACCGATTAATATAATCCCATCAACTTGATTTTGATTGAAAACCTGCAAAAATTTAAGCTCTTCTCGCTCATCATTCTCGGTGTCTCCTAATAACAAAAGATAATCTTCTTCTGAGAGTATTTGATTAATGCCGCCGACCATTTTACTGACAGTTTCAGAATTAAGCTTAGGAATAATCACTCCGATCAAACGTGTTTGCTTGGTGCGTAAAGTTTGAGCATAAGTTGATGGCTGATAACCTGTCTCTTCAACAATCTTTTTGATGATAGCTTTTTTCTCCGCACTTATATAACCATTATTAAAATAACGGGAAACGGTCGAGGTTGAAACACCTGCTAATTTAGCTATATCACTTATATTCATTCTTAAAGCCGCTCCTTTACTCTCGAGCTTAAATTATAACAAATAACAGCCTCTTGTTTGTTAAATGTTTTCAAACTATTAATTATTAAGTATCAGTATAAAGTTGAGATAAAAGTTCACCCGCTTTTCCTTTGAGAAAATAATTTATTCTCCTATTTGAGACTTGGGTCAAGTTGAGCAAAATCAATTTGTCTCCTTGATAATAATTAACCAATGCTGCAGCAGGTTGTACAATCATTGAAGTTCCGGCAACAATTAGCACTTCTGCTTGAGAAATATATTCTTTCGTTTTGCGCATAATCATGCTATCCAGAGGCTCTCCAAATAAAACTGCACCCGGATGAATGAGACCGTCACAACGATCACAATAGACTGTTCCCTCTTTTTTCGCAAAATAATCTAAACTAAAATTCTTGCCACATTTCAGACAATAATTATTCTTGATCGAACCATGCAGCTGCAATACATTTTCAGAACCTGCTCGCTGGTGAAGTCCATCAATATTTTGAGTAATCACAGCTTTCAGTTTACCTGCTTTTTCCATTTGGGCCAGTTTAATATGTCCTTGATTAGGTTGAGCTGCTAAAATTGGAGTTAGAACTTTTTCTTTTAAAAAATCATAAAATACATCCGGATGACGTTTGAAAAAATTAATGCTTAAGATTTGTTCCGGCGGATAATTATATTTTTGTTTATAGATTCCATCTGCCGAACGAAAATCAGGAATACCACTTTCAGTTGACATTCCTGCCCCGCCAAAGAATACGATATTGTTTGATTGATCAATGATTTGTTTTACTTTAGCTATTTTTACTTGCATAAAATTATCCTTCTCATTTTTTACTTGGACAAGATATTTATAATAAAAACTTTTTTGCTATGATTATATTATACATGCAATTATTACGTGTTGATTTGATCAAAGATCAGACTTCGTAATATTAGAATTAATAGATTTATTTTTAGGAGCTATCATGAAGCAAAAAAAATATTCTTATCGCACAGAAATTATTGCTGCGGATCGGGGAGGAGCATATGTAGTTTTCCCCTATGATCTACGTCAGGAATTTGGCCGAGGCAGAGTCAAAGTTAATGCAACTTTTGATGAGGAACCTTATGCCGGCAGTATCGTCAATATGGGTCTTAAAAATTCTGACGGCTCCATTTGCTACATTATCGGAATTCGTAAAGATATCAGAGAAAAAATTGGTAAACAACCAGGCGATTTGGTCGAAGTTACAATTGAGGAACGTAGATGATTTTTTATTTTAGTGGTACAGGAAACAGTAAATTTATTGCTGAACAATTAGCAAAAATCTTGGAAGATGAGATCTTTTCAATCAATGATTTTTATAAAAATCACTTTTATACTGGTACTTCTGGATCTTCAGGGATCATATCATCCGGTCCTTACATCTTTGTCTCTCCAACTTATGCTTGGCGCTTACCAAAAATCGTGCAAAAGTTTATTGAAAATGTAAATTTTACCAAAAATCAAGCTGCTTATTTTATTCAAACCTGTGGCAGTGAAGTTGGAAATTCTGCTCACTATGCTAAACGACTTTGTGATCAAGTCGGCTTAAAATATATGGGTCTTACTGCAATTGTAATGCCGGAAAATTATCTTGCATTATTTCCTACGCCTGATCAAGAAGAAAGTCTTGAGTTGATCAGAAAAGCATTGCAGAAAGTTCCCGCAATTGCTGAAACAATTCGCAAGCAACAAATGCTGGAAGTGGAGCCAGAATTAACAAGGCTGGGCTTATTAAGTCATTTAGTTAATCCTTTATTTTATCCATTCGTAGTTAAAGCAAAAAAATTTCATTACACCGCTAAATGTATCGGTTGTGGAAAATGTGCAGAGGTCTGTCCTTTAAATAATGTTAAACTTAAAAACAATAAACCGACCTGGGGTAAAAACTGCACCCACTGCATGGCTTGCATTGCTTACTGTCCCGTACAAGCAATCGAATATGGTAAAGTTAGCCGGAAGCGCCAGCGTTACACTTTAGAAAAGACCCTTCAAGCAACTGACCTGGAAAATACCGAACAATCAGATTAAAACTTCGATTTCTCATAAACTTGATTTTCTAAAAATAATATGCAAATAATTCTAGAATAAGTGGATTACAATATGCCTTATCCACTTGAACAAATATAAATCTATGGTTTGGTTTAATCTCTGGAATAATCTGTTTTTAATCAATCATTTCATCGGCTATTCGGAAGGCTAAGCATGGTTGCCCGTATTCTGTTTTCAGTGGTTACCTTAGTGATCGGAATTTCCTTCTGTCTAGTCACGATTAGCATCTATCATAACTCAGGAGATCAATTGGTTGACCTACAATCGCATAAGGCAGATTATAATCTAAATCAGTTTTCTCAAATTGAGCTTGAAAATGCGGCACTAGTGAATTATGCCGCTTAATTGTAGTGATTAATACATTAAACAAAAAACAGATCAAGGTAGTTTATTTAATAACCGGACTAGTCTTCTAAACTCCAGCCTTCATCCCCATGATAAATCATTAAATGGGACATGCCACCGTCAATAACAATATTTTCTCCTGTAATAAAAGAAGCTCTTTCTGAGCAAAGAAATAAAATTGCATTAGCAATGTCTTCCGGTTTACCGATACGTTTCACCGGATGTTGCTCAGCATCCGGACCGGAGAATTCAGAATCGGTTGTATCAATCCAGCCGGGCGAAATAGAGTTAACTCGCACTTTGCCGGCAAGGCTAGCCGCTAAAGCATGAGTCAACGCTGCAATTCCACCTTTAGCCGCCGTATAACTTTCAGTCTGAGCTTGACTCATTCGGTCTCTGGAAGAAGAGATATTAATAATTGAAGCTCCCACTGCAAAATAAGGCAAGAATAATTTTGTCAGATAAAAAGCCGAAGTTAGACCACTACGTAGAGCGTAGTTAAACTCTTGATAACTGCAATCTGCAATCCCTTTCATTAAAGGTGGAGCATTGTTGATCAAAATATCGACCTTGCCATAGTCAGCAATCACTTGTTCGGCAAATTTTTCCAGAGTTGACTGCTCAGCAAGATCTCCCACAAAATAGGAATTTTCTACAAGATCAATTAGACAAACATGCGCTCCTGCTTGGCGAAACATGTCCGCTGTCTCTTTGCCGATTCCGCTTGCACCGCCGGTAATAACTACAACTTTGTTTGAATAATTCATCTAACAACCAACTCTCAAGCTTAAACTAAGAATTCTGCTAACTATTAGGCATATTCAATACTTGCACCAAAAGGCGTCAAAGCAAGACTTGCCAGTTTAAAACATTGTTTGCCAAAGGGAATTCCGATAATCGTAATGCACAATAATATTCCATTTAAGAAAGATCCTACAGCCAAAGGAATTCCACCAAAAAATAACCAGAACATGTTTAATAAACAGGAACCAGCGCCTCCGCCATGAACAACTTTCTTGCCAAAGGGTAAGAAGTAAAGTCTGGAAAGTTTGAAACATTGGATCCCGACCGGTATACCGATAATCGAAACACACCATAACAAACCAACAAAGAGCCAACTAAGCCCTTGCCAAAATCCGCAAAAAATTAACCATAAGATGTTTCCTAATGTACTCATTATTTCCTCCAGTTTATATCATAGATTTTTTGCTAATTAAATACCAATTATTCTGAATCAAACTCCATGATCAATTCTCTGATCGTTTGCATACTGACATCGGTCGAGGCAAATTCATCGGCACATCTTTTGAGTTCTTGTTGAATTAATTCTCGATTCGTAATTTCTTTTTTATATTTCATTTGATGTTCCAAATTTGCCCAAGAGTCTTGGGAAATGGTTCGAATTTGAATTTCCACAGGTATTGTAATCGTGTCCGTATCAACTAAAATAACCAGATGATAACTCCGATAGCCATTCGGTTTAGGTTTCGCAATATAATCCTTGTTTTTCAGAAGTTGCCATTCCGGATTGCTCTTGATTTGATCTACCACTGCGTAGACATCATCCAAAAATGCACATATTATCCTAATCCCAACGCCATCCGTGATTTCAAGCAGAGCGTTGCTGGAAGTAACTTCTAATTCTTTATTGAGTAGTTTTTGTTTCATGCTTTCCGGAGATTTTATTCTATGAATACAATACTCATAGATCTTGGTGTCTTGTTCTTTTATTCCAGCTAAAAACCTTAATACCTGATCCATTACTTTTTGCATAGTTGCAAAATGCGGATCATAAAAATCTTGATATTGTTTTAATTCAGTCATATTTACCTCATATTTAGATTTAATTGCGATTAACTAATAATCAATTGACACCTAAATTTTTCATAAAGCTTCTATAGCACAACCTTAATTTCTAAGGTTTTACCGTCAGTACTGTAAGCGGTTATAGTTCCTGAATGTTGTTCAACTATAGTTTTTGCTATCGTAAGACCGATACCATGTCCGCCTTTTTGGCTATTGCGTGAAACATCATCACGGTAGAAGCGGTCAAATAGCTGAGCGTAATTTCCCTTCTTTAGATCAGAAGCTTGATTTTTGGTCAGCAGAATGATCTTGCGCTCTTCTTTTTTCAAAGAAACCAAAATATCTGTTTGAGGATCTGAATATTTAACTGCATTTTCGACCAGAATAGAAATTAGTTTTTGGATTGATTCAGCATTTCCTTTAAATAAGATATTTGGATCAAGATCAGAAACTATCCTCTTTTGATCACTTGTAGCTAAGAGTTGTAAATTATCTATTACCTCTTGCACCGTATCAGTCAGAACGAACTCTTCTTTGCTCTCCCGGGCAGTATTTTCATCAAGTTTTGCCAAATCCAAAAGAGAACCTACCAAATAATCTAATCTATTAACTTGATTTTTAATACTACTCAGCCATTTGCTTTTTTCCGTAGTCAATTCTAAGACTTCAGCATTGGTCTTAATCACAGCCAAGGGAGTTTTTAATTCATGACCAGCATCAGTAATAAACTGCTTTTGGCGTTCATAAGCTTGAACTATTGGTTCAACTGCTTTTTGGGAAAGTATTCTAGCAATTAAAGCAACTGCAACTAAGGCAATGATACTTATCACTAACCCGTTTAGAACTAGAGAATAATGTAAATTTAGGTCTCTGCTACAGTCAACGAAGATGAGTAATTTGCCAAACTCTTTATCTTTTTGAAAAAATCTAAAGTGGTCAATAAATCCCCGCTCAGATTCTTTGTCTAAAGCTCTGGCAGAATAGGTTAAAGCTTGTTCTTCAGAAATCGAAGAAACCTTGCCTATGTCTACCCCATAATTTTTGGACTCATTGAAATATTTAACATAAAAAAATCTGGTCGAATAAGGCGTTTCAGCTGAAATTGCATTTATTTCATTGATGAACTCTGTGAATTGATCATCTTCCGGAAAACCGCCATCGTTTTGCATTAATATTTCCAAAATTTGATCAGCCCTTTTAACGACTTGGAAATAGCTGCCCAAGATGATTGAACTAAAGATTATTAAGATGACGATAAATGCTGCTACTACCGAATATAATGTAAATTTGTTTTGTAATCTTTTCTCCATTCCAACCTCTAATTCAAGTTTTATTGCGCAGCGAATAACCGACATTTCTCGTCGCTACTATCTCACAATTTGCAGCCAAGGAATTCAATTTTTTACGTAAATAAGATGCATAAACCCAGACAATATTGTTTTCAACATCAGCATCAAAACCCCAAATTTTTTCTAAAAAGCGTTCGGAAGAAATAACGGAGCCCGGTTTAATCATTAACATTTCTAACATTTGAAATTCTTTGTTAGCTAAGCGAAAAGAACCGTTCTCAGTTTGCATTTCATAAGTTGCCCGATCCAAGCTTAAATTATTAAAAGTTAAGATTGAATTAGTCATTTCTGTTTGTCGTCTGGTCATCGAACGAACTCTGGCCAAGAGTTCATTAACCTCAAAGGGTTTAGTTAAATAGTCATCTGCTCCACAATCCAAACCTAAGACTTTATCTTCGGTTAAAGATTTGGCAGTCAACAATAATATTGGTACCTGATCACCTTGTTGTCTGGTTTTTTTGAGAACCGTAATACCATCGACTTTAGGCATCATAATATCTAATATCACGCCATCGTATATTTCTGTAGCCAAATAGGCTAAAGCCTGTTCCCCATCATGAACCATATCTACAGAATAATTATTTAGCTTGAGAACTTCAGCTAAGGCTTCGGCTAATTCTACTTCATCTTCACAGAGTAATAATCTCATTTCAACCTCCAATAACGACCTTGCTACTTCATTATATACAGTGAAGCTTAAATTAACCTTAAAAGCTAATGATGGATTTCTATAAATACCATAAAAATTATTCTAAGTGAAAATATCCATTAATCTCATTTTGTTATGCTTAGTCAGCAAACTCGCGCTGTTCGATTTCTATAAAAGCCAAACCAAGAATAACCAGGGTAAAAATTGCCGTAATAGCTATTCCTCTGTAGAAGCAGGTGCAAAATAATGATTTTGGAAAGAAACCGATCGGTGTTGCTTTTTCTACTGAGGGAAATTCGTACAATTGACCGATCACAACTAAAATGTAAGTAAGAAGTGTGATCACAAGTGCTACTTTCTGTGTATTTTCTCGTTGGGTAATCGCAATGCTCAAAGCTACACCTAAAAACAGAAACATCAAATGAGTCACCAATGAGGCTAATATCATTTGTTTATAAAGTGAGGTTGGCTCAATCTCTTTCATTTGAGAATAAAAAGAAATACCTATGATTAGCTGGAGAAATAAAACAATACCTGTTCCTGCCAGTACTTTATAGAACAGAATCCTTGCTCTACTCCGGGGTTTAACAAAAATGAAATCAACGGTCTTTTCCTGACTCTCTCTACCGAGCAGACTTGTGCCAAGAAAAACTCCATGGAAAGCAAGCATAATCAGAATAAAGAAAAGCATCAGTCCGGAATAACCGATGGAATTTGTCAGATCATGGCCCTCCATACCATAGATCACTCGCATAGCTCGTGGTAAAGACTCAAGCAGCTTGTCCATATTATGATCTCCCTGAGAAGACAGCACCATCATCTTATTCATACCGGCAACGATCATCAAAATAAAACTTAGAGCCCAGATAAGCGTGCCTTTGATTCTGGAAAACATTTCAAAACGGATCATATCTCTTCCTTATCTCTCTTAACATAACCAACAAAAGCGATCCCCAGCAATAATAAAGCTCCCCCAAAAAGTATTGCATTATCTCTGATACTCCAACCTTCTGAAAGCTGTCTCACAGGATCAACATAATAAAATGGACTGAACTGATGCAAAAATTTAAGTTCGGTCACTCTTCCTATGATGTGAATTATATATAAACTCATGGTAACACCACTTGCTAACCCAATAGGATTTTCTAAGCGCTTAACCACGACAGCGAAAAAACTGCCAAGAATTAACATAAACAATTGTAGAATCAAGCCTGTTGCGAGCATCTGCTCAATCCCGGCTCCATCAAGCTTCATCATTTGTCTGAACAAGAGCCACAACAAATAAATACTGGAATTAGTAGCCAAAACAGCAATCAAACCGACTGCCATTTTCTCGAGAAATATTTTAGTCCAAGCGACAGGTTTGGCAAAGAGAAAAGACATAGAGCGATAAATCTTTTCCCGTCCAATAAGGCGCAGGCCAAATAGAAAACCACTTAGGCCAAGCAGAAGCTGAATTATTCCATATAAATAAGAGAGAAAACCCAGAGGAGAAAAGATCGTATTCAGATCAACTCCAAAACCCTGTAAAAGTGCAGCAGGAATATTCTCGACGACGGCCCTAAAAGTTTCTGACTCTTTTTCAAAAGCCGGATATACTGCCATAAACAGACCTAAAAAAATTAAGATACTAAAAATCCAGGTAAGATAAGACTTCCAGCTAAAGCGAAGCTCCATTCTAAAGATCATCAGTTGCCCCCTCATAATAGTGCATGAAAACTTCTTCTAAGTCCGGTTCTTCAATGCTGACATTGCGCAAATGCAAACCACTAAGGCGATCAATCAGATAGTTAATGTCTCCCTGATAAAGATAGCTGCGTTGACCGGGTGAACTTAGTTCAATCTCACCCAGATCATCTAAACCGATCAGAATTTTTTCATCAGCTTGCAGATGCACGCGTTTAACATTTTGTTCTTCAAGCTCGGCCAGAGATTTAATATCAACAATTTCTCCTGTACGTATAATAGCAATTCGTTCAGAGAGTTTACGAACTTCAGATAAAATATGCGAACTAAAGAGAATCGTAACCCCATTTTTCTGTTCCTCACGTAACAAATTAAAAAACCTTCTCTGCATTAAAGGGTCAAGACCCGAGGTCGGTTCATCGAGCAAGAGTAACTTCGGACGATGAAGTAAACCTTGAACTATTCCCAGTTTTTTCTTATTTCCCAAACTGAGTTCAGCAATCCTCTTCTTGAGATCTAATTCCATCCACTCACAAAGTTCTTTTTTTCTCCGACTTAAATCCTGATCAAAGAAAGAAGCAGCATAGTCCAACAGTGCTCCCACTGTCATTTTCTCATAGAAAAAAACCTCACCGGGCAAATAACCGATATCTTTTGCCAATTCAACCCGATCTTTAATCGCATCTTTGCCAAAAACTTTAATTTCTCCTGCATCAGGGAAGATAAGTCCCAGAATACAACGCAGAGTTGTCGTTTTACCAGCTCCATTCGGACCGATAAAGCCAAAAATTTCTCCCTCATTTAATGAAAAAGAAACATTCTCAACCCCTCGTTGCTTACCGTAGTATTTTTTCAAACCTTTAATTTCCAGAACACTCATTTATCTTCCTCCAAAATTAATTTACCTAACAAATCTACAATATTCAAATATATATTAATTCAATAAAAAATATGACCCCTTAATCCATGATCGGATTTTGGGAGTCACATCAATTTACAAATACTTGAAGAAAATCTTAAGAGCATTTTCAACTATTAACTTTTTGTAATCTATTAAAAGTACTAATGGTTTTTAAAATAGTAATCGCAAGCGTTTAATGATTGAGACGGTTTATTTAGTAATACATATATTCTGTTAATAAGCGTTTAACTCTGACACCTCCAAAACCAAAATGAAATCAAACGATTTCTTCAATAAAATTAAGGCAACACTCCACCAATTTCTCTAAACCGATCGGTTCAATCGGAAAATGCCCGGCACCTTCTAGAATCTGTAATTCTTTAGCACAGGCTAAGCGATCAAAAAAGATTTTACTTAGAGCAAGATCAGTCCAATTATCTTGTTCAGGATGGAGCAAAAGACATGGGCATTGGGTGAAATTCTCAGGCTCAATTTGCAGATCAAAATTGAGCATTGAATTTACAAATGCCAAAGGTATTCTCACTCCGGATGAGCGTGGATCTTGAAGCAGAAGTCTAACGACTTCTTTGTTATTAGCAATCTCTTTCATGTTTGAAATGCTCTTGAGAGGAATTCTAAAAGAACCCATTGCTTTAGATATTAGAGGCAAGAATAAGTCCGCCAACAAAGCCATTAAAGGATACTTGACAGTCTTTTTCCTGATATAATGGTTTCTCTGATCCAGAAGACAAGTAACCATTATTCCCTTGATCGCAGTTGAAATTGACGCTAGTTGATATGCCAACATACCACCTGCACTAACTCCAAAAATAAACATTGGAAGCTGATTAGATTGATAATGCTTTACTACACCACTACCTACCGTTATCCAATCAACATATGTAATTAAATGTTTATCTGACTTGCAATCTGTATAGCCATACAAAGGCAAATCAGGACAAATTACTTCATAACCATTACGTGCAAGGGGTAAGGCAAAACACGACAATAGCCTCCCATTACCACCAACACCATGCAGCATGATGACAATTGCTTTCGGATTATTTACTTTATAGTGATCTATATGAACCTTAAAATTGTCCAATTCTATAAAATATTCTTCGGGTTTATTTTGTTCAGAAATTCTATTTGAAACAGGTAAATACTTTTGCATTTCAACCCAAGTTTTATCTTCTTGATAATTCATCATAAACCTCTAGATCTCGAATCATCTTTTTCATATTTTATATCACAAAATAATAAAATAATGTGGTTGCCAGTTCCCATTATGTAGTTCTGAGATATTTATTGCTACCATTAACTTAAATTGTTCCAAGTATCTTCTGTCTAGGATTTCAGACTTCGTGCCATTGCTAAAGATTAAAAATGAAAAAAAGCCAGAGGAAAATCTCATCTTCAACCCAACGTTTGAACAGATCTTTAAGAAAGCAATATACTACTTATTTTGGCAGTTGAAAAATTTAGAGCGTTAGATTATGGCTGAATAGGAATCTTAAACTAGAAGATATATATCCAATTCGCAACGATATCTGCTATGATTATCGAATAGTTGTTTTACCTATAAACAAGAACTAATAAGAAAGGTTTTATTATGAAACAATTTACTAAAGAAAATTTATTTTGGATTCGTGAACCGAAAGAATTTGAAATATCGGATGATAAAATCGTGATGGTCACAGAACCTGATACCGACCTGTGGCAAGAAACCCATTACAACAATTCTGCCGATACCGCACCTGTTTTGCAGATGCAGACTGATCAAGAATATTTTATATTTACCGTTAAAGCTAGCTTTAACTATGTCGATCTTTATGATCAATGCGGCATTGCCATTTATCTTGACAGCAAAAATTGGATGAAAGCTTCTTCCGAAAACATCGACGATCACCAAAAGTTGGGAAGCGTTGTCACCAATAACGGTTTTTCCGATTGGGCAACTCGCGATATCCCAGCCAATATTAATCATATTTGGTATCGTTTGACAAGAGAAAAAGCTGATTTTATTATTGAGACAAGTTTTGATGGTGAAAATTTCAAACAAATGAGAATCTTTCATCTAAACAAAGCCGAAGGCAAAAGCGAAATATCTTTTGGACTCTACGCTTGCAGTCCTTGGGACGGACCTTTCACAGCCACATTTAGTAAAATGAAGGTTGAGGAGATAGAAAAATCATCTCATAAGTAGACAATGAAAACTGGTAACCTATGACATATTAAAAGTTTCTTTTATTTTAAGTCATATAACAACAGGATTTTGATATATTCTATGATTACAATCAGATAACCTCGAAATTTATCAACCAATCAGGTACTATGTTGTTTAATATTAAATAATATCAATAACTACTATTATAGAATCTCACTTGGACTCTTATTAATTGATTGCCAATCCGGAGGATTATCAATTTTATGGATCAAATCAAACGTGTTATTCGCGATTTTATATCTGAACGGGACTGGGATCAGTTTCATTCTCCAGCTAATCTATCTAAATCTATATGTATTGAGGCAGCTGAATTACTTGAAAATTTCCAATGGGATGAAGATAAGTTTGATTTTTCTGCTGTTCAAGATGAATTAGCTGATATCTTGATTTATTGCTTTCAACTAGCCGATAAATTGGCGTTAGATGTTGAGTCAATCATGTTGGCAAAGATGAAGCAAAACCAGGAAAAATATCCTGTTCAAAAAGCAAAAGGAACAGCTCAAAAATACACGGAGTTTTAGAATAATGATTATTTATAGCGCGGACAAACAGCAATTTTTACAAGATCAATTGCAAGGATCGTTGATCCGGCATCTAGATGATGTTTTGGCTCAGAGATACAGACGTGTAGGTGCTCGAGAACGTATGGCTTGGAAAAATTCTCTGCAATATATGTACATGGTCATAAACGATGCTGATATTCCAGATGATTGTGGAGTCGCAATTGAATACATGATTCCAACTTCAGCTAAGCGAATTGATTTTATCATTACGGGCTTTGCAGAGGACGAAACTGGAACAGCCATTATAATAGAACTGAAGCAATGGTCGGAAGCAAAGGCAGTTGCTAGTCAAGATGCCATTGTTCAAACCGCTTTGGGAGGTGGACTAATAAACGTTCCACATCCATCCTATCAGGCTTGGTCATATGCTTCCTTGTTAGATAATTTTAATTCATCAGTGCAGGATCGTAATATCCATTTACATCCTTGTGCCTATTTACATAATTATAGAATCATGCCTAACGATCCATTAACTAGTAGCTACTATCAGGATATTCTCCAAAAGGCACCTCTGTTTGGCCAGCAGGATGCATTAAATCTACGGGATTTTATCAAGAGTTATGTCAAAAAAGGTGACAACAAGAAGGTTCTCTACGATATCGAAAATGGAAAAATTCGTCCTTCTAAATCTCTGCAAGATAGGCTAGCCTCTATGCTTGACGGTAACACAGAATTCATCATGGTTGATGATCAGAAAATTGTTTACGAAGAAGCTATTTCAATGGCTGAAAAATCCCGTCAAGACCAGAAAAAGAGAGTCATGATTGTCGAAGGAGGCCCAGGAACTGGGAAAAGTGTGGTTTCAATCAATTTACTAGTTGAATTAATTCGAAGAGGAATGAATTGTCAATACGTCACGAAAAACTCTGCTCCTCGAAATGTCTATAAAACAAAATTAAAAGGTACCAGGAAAATAAAAGACATTGATATTTTGTTTAAGTCATCTGGTACTTATGTTAATAGTGAACCAAATGAAATTGATGTCCTGATTGTAGATGAATCCCACCGATTAAATGAAAAATCCGGTTTATTTTTCAAAGGAGAAAATCAAATTAAAGAAATTATCAATGCATCACGCTGCTCAATCTTCTTTATTGATGAGGATCAAACTGTGACGATCAAGGATATCGGTTCAGTTGCTGAAATTAATAACTTTGCTGAAATATTAGATGCCCAAGTCTCATACAATCAACTCGAATCCCAATTCCGCTGTAATGGTTCAGATGGCTATTTGGCCTGGTTGGATGATGTATTGGAAATCCGCGAAACAGCAAATATTTTTCTTGATATGGACTTTGATTTCGATGTGCTCGAAAGTCCTCAGCAAGTGTTAGATTGGGTTAAAGATAAGAATAAAGAAAATAATAAATCTAGGATTATGGCTGGTTACTGCTGGGAATGGCCTAAAGAAAAACGAACTTCGCCTGATTATCATGATATTGAAATTCCAGAACACCAATTTTCCATGAGCTGGAATCTTGATCAAGACATTTGGGCTATCGAGGATGACTCTGTCACTGAAGCAGGATGCATCCACACAAGTCAGGGCTTGGAATTTGATTATATCGGTGTGATTATCGGACTTGACTTACGATACGAGAACGGACAGATTGTCACGGATCATGCAGCACGAGCTTCTTCTGACAGGTCTCTGTACGGAATAAAAAAAATGATGAAAGAAGATCCTGAGAGGGCTTGGAATTTGAAAGACAGAGTAATCAAAAACACCTACCGCACATTATTAACAAGAGGAATGAGAGGCTGTCGCGTATTCTGTTGCGATCCAGCACTCGGTGAATATCTGAAGACAAGAATGAAAGAAGCGGATATCAATTTCAATTACTCACTTGAGGGAAATGAGAATATTTTTGAAGTAGCAGAAGAAGAAAATGATTATTTGTAATACTTGATTATTCAAAAGTAATTACACAGTTTTTGCAATTTGCAAATACGTCATTAGCAATTATTAACTCACTAGATTGTGTTAATACATCATTTGAATAATGTAATTAAAGTGTTTGCGCTTACCTTATTATTTTTTGCCCTCTTTGAATAACATCTTTCTTTAATCTTATAATTCTTTTGCATAAGATACTTCCGCTATTATTTCATCTCAAAGGTATTTAGCTCTTCCAAAATTATATCTCTGATATGATTGTAAAATAGTTGTTATTGATTAGATTAACAGTCTAAACACATGACTTTATAGGTTCAATTGTATCTTCTAAACACTATACTTGTTCTATATTTAGGACAGTCATTCCACTACTGAGATATCGTTATTAACCTAATTTATCTCACCATCTCACGCAGAAAACACATATGCTAGCTATATTAATATATTAGAACGTTAACCAACATCCAAAAGATCATTTGTAGCTTTACTACAATCTTTAAGCTGCATAAAACAAATAATATCTTCGAGAAAAATGATAAACCTTCAAAGTCTTTATCTACGTTTACGTAAACATAGTCATATCATTATTCAGTAATTGATTTTCCCATCACTTATACTCTAAGACTTAATTATTTATAAACATAAACTCTGATTAAAATATCAATGATTTCTTTGTACTGATTTCTGATTGATTATGTTTAAGTCTATTTGTTTACACAAAAAATATAAACTTTTAATTCCCCTTAAAGAACCACTCACCAATTTATCAATAGATTGCATTATTACTTTGGGTATTAACGTTTGTCCATTTTTTGTCATTTAGAGATTTCTTTCAATAGATACCACGCTTATGCGGGAAGGACAGGAAACCATACAACGAGCGACCGGAGCGGGGATCACCCCCGCTTATGCGGGAAGGACGGTGAGAACAGAGGCTTAGATCCATTCGAGCCGGGATCACCCCCGCTTATGCGGGAAGGACTCGACCGTCCAGTGCAGGATAGCCTTGTTCTCGGGATCACCCCCGCTTATGCGGGAAGGACTAATCTGTTTCCGGTATCAGTGGTTTAATTACAGGATCACCCCCGCTTATGCGGGAAGGACATCGATCAATTCAAATAATGCTCGGTCAAGATAGGATCACCCCCGCTTATGCGGGAAGGACCATGACTGCGTACTTAGAACCGCTGTACCACCGGGATCACCCCCGCTTATGCGGGAAGGACTACGCATCACAGGTCAGGATTAGACTGCGGACGGGATCACCCCCGCTTATGCGGGAAGGACCATTTTGTGTTGTTTTTAATTCTGGATCTTTTGGGATCACCCCCGCTTATGCGGGAAGGACTATCACAAAGCCTTCGAATTAAAAGGAGGCTTGGGATCACCCCCGCTTATGCGGGAAGGACAAGTGACTTATTGCACAAAGTTTTAGCTTGTTAGGATCACCCCCGCTTATGCGGGAAGGACCTTAGTTCTAGTACCAATGGGAAGATTGCAGGAGGATCACCCCCGCTTATGCGGGAAGGACATTGCTATAAGTACTCGGACTGCAGATAATACAGGATCACCCCCGCTTATGCGGGAAGGACTTACAAAAGCTATCAACAACAGTTTGAAAGACAGGATCACCCCCGCTTATGCGGGAAGGACGCAGTTCCTCAATTGCGTTCTCATCAAATGTGAGGATCACCCCCGCTTATGCGGGAAGGACATGCCACGTTGTTTCAATAGCGAAATATGATCGGGATCACCCCCGCTTATGCGGGAAGGACATAAGCCTTAATCTTCTATCTTTGCCTATGATAGGATCACCCCCGCTTATGCGGGAAGGACGGAATTGCTGGAAAAGGATTTTGAAATAAATTAGGATCACCCCCGCTTATGCGGGAAGGACTCCCATTGATCAGTATATGCTTTGCATATTTTTGGATCACCCCCGCTTATGCGGGAAGGACTATATGTATTAGATATTGACGGAGAAACAACCGGGATCACCCCCGCTTATGCGGGAAGGACAACTATTGACCAACTGACCGCTTATTGGATCTGGGATCACCCCCGCTTATGCGGGAAGGACACCGGGTGGAAAGAGGTAACAGAATGACAGACGGGATCACCCCCGCTTATGCGGGAAGGACCACTTCCTAACCAGATTGAAGCGATTCAGTTTGGGATCACCCCCGCTTATGCGGGAAGGACGTGTGGTTATCGTTCTTGCAGGAGCACTTGCTAGGATCACCCCCGCTTATGCGGGAAGGACTGCAATCCTAACTCCGCTGTCTTTGCCACGTTGGGATCACCCCCGCTTATGCGGGAAGGACTAAAACTACCTAAGTGGTTGGTTGGTATGTCTGGGATCACCCCCGCTTATGCGGGAAGGACAGAGAACAACTGGCAAAAACAAGCCGAAGCTTGGGATCACCCCCGCTTATGCGGGAAGGACAATAATTTTCTTTTATTTTTATTTCGTGCATCAGGATCACCCCCGCTTATGCGGGAAGGACAAGATGATATTTTAACAATTCCGGAAGACGTTGGGATCACCCCCGCTTATGCGGGAAGGACCGAGATGGGGTGGCTATTTCTGCCGGGAATGCGGGATCACCCCCGCTTATGCGGGAAGGACCCATCGACAATACTAACGGCACTGGATAACTCGGGATCACCCCCGCTTATGCGGGAAGGACATTTAATCACCTTTGCGAAAAATTCCTCTTCAGGGATCACCCCCGCTTATGCGGGAAGGACCGATTGAACTTGGCGGAGTATGTGCAGTAGACGGGATCACCCCCGCTTATGCGGGAAGGACTAAAAAGAATTTTGTTCAACGATGACAGTGTTAGGATCACCCCCGCTTATGCGGGAAGGACTTTATTGCTATTCGTGTCTAAAGGGTGGGACGGGGATCACCCCCGCTTATGCGGGAAGGACCCTAAGCAGCGAAAAGAAAATAGCAAAGAACTAGGATCACCCCCGCTTATGCGGGAAGGACTGTTCGAGATGATAATATCGCCCAGATTCCTGAGGATCACCCCCGCTTATGCGGGAAGGACATATAGGCTCGAAGAAATTATCGAATGCTCTCAGGATCACCCCCGCTTATGCGGGAAGGACGCTTCTTCAAACCATAAGCCTCTGGCATTCGGGGGATCACCCCCGCTTATGCGGGAAGGACGTTGATTATGAAAGTGCATTGCTAGACCAACTGGGATCACCCCCGCTTATGCGGGAAGGACTTCGCTACTCGTTCTACTTCTGCTTGCTTGATGGGATCACCCCCGCTTATGCGGGAAGGACTCTATTTTTAACCGGACTTCGGCCAAGCGAATGGGATCACCCCCGCTTATGCGGGAAGGACGATAATATCGCCCAGATTCCTAATTCGATGTCGGGATCACCCCCGCTTATGCGGGAAGGACAGCAAATGATTGTTACAGCATTAGAAGAAGCCGGGATCACCCCCGCTTATGCGGGAAGGACAACGCTTTTTGAACAATTCTTGTATTAGCATTGGGATCACCCCCGCTTATGCGGGAAGGACGAAACAAGGTCTTCAACTAGCAATTCAATACCGGGATCACCCCCGCTTATGCGGGAAGGACCTGAAGATTTAAGCTGTATACGATCTAATTTCAGGATCACCCCCGCTTATGCGGGAAGGACATAGAAAATTTAACTGGAATAACAAATGACATGGGATCACCCCCGCTTATGCGGGAAGGACAGCTCGCAACAATCATGGTGCCTAGAAATTCTGGGATCACCCCCGCTTATGCGGGAAGGACTCGATGCAAAAAGCAAATTATTTGAACTAGGTGGGATCACCCCCGCTTATGCGGGAAGGACAATCTCTAACCGCGTATCTTTGACCGGTGACCGGGATCACCCCCGCTTATGCGGGAAGGACGGCAATGGACGAGCTAGGCAATATTACAATGCGGGATCACCCCCGCTTATGCGGGAAGGACTCAATTTTCGGCTCATGGATTGTCCAGAAACCAGGATCACCCCCGCTTATGCGGGAAGGACTTCATCTAGAATTTGTTGTGGAGGAGGAGAGGGGGATCACCCCCGCTTATGCGGGAAGGACCTTGCGCTTTATTTCTATCAGAATTAATAAACGGGATCACCCCCGCTTATGCGGGAAGGACGGGGGGATCTCATTAGAGGACTATGGCAAGGTAGGATCACCCCCGCTTATGCGGGAAGGACCATTTGCCCGTGGCTTTACCGTCTTCGTATTCGGGATCACCCCCGCTTATGCGGGAAGGACGTTTTAGGAACAGCTAAAAACCGAAAAGCTGCGGGATCACCCCCGCTTATGCGGGAAGGACTTCGATAAGCATTCAAGGTACTTCTGCTGACGGGATCACCCCCGCTTATGCGGGAAGGACTGCAGGATCTATATCAAGAACATCGGCTGCTAGGGATCACCCCCGCTTATGCGGGAAGGACTCTGCAGAATCTGCACCAGTCCCCTGGTATTTGGGATCACCCCCGCTTATGCGGGAAGGACTAGTCATCAACAAACTGAATCGCTTCAATCTGGGGATCACCCCCGCTTATGCGGGAAGGACCGACGAAATACGGATCAAACGCTTTTAACATTAGGATCACCCCCGCTTATGCGGGAAGGACGCCTTCAAATGGGGCTATGGGGCTATGCAAAAACGATTCCGGGATCACCCCCGCTTATGCGGGAAGGACCATTTAGTTCTGAGACATTGACTTATAATGCCGGGATCACCCCCGCTTATGCGGGAAGGACTAAAAGCTTTTTCTGTATAGCCGAATTGATATGGGATCACCCCCGCTTATGCGGGAAGGACTTTATCCTCATCATCTATTCGTCCGAGACTTCTGGGATCACCCCCGCTTATGCGGGAAGGACGACGTCAAGCATTAGAAGTTGATACTACTAGTGGGATCACCCCCGCTTATGCGGGAAGGACAACAGTACACGAAGTTCAAAGAAAAGTTTGGCGGGATCACCCCCGCTTATGCGGGAAGGACAGTAATAAATCCCCGATAAATAGCCATTTTTATCTTATGACTTTGTCAAATCCATTCACTTTCAATGCCAAGGCATGAATTAGTTTCGC
>FZPS01000016.1_pt90 | contig 26162 bp, 23 predicted proteins | sample 1817821 | NCBI WGS metagenome assembly FZPS01 (sample SAMEA104158645, study PRJEB21678) | metagenome | place: Germany | collected 2015-04-21 | reverse complement strand
AACTCCGAAAAATATGGCGATACAGTGCAGAAAGCCATCCGCTATCTGGTGGCCCGCCAAAATGACAAAGGCGAATTCGTGAAAACGGAAGGCGCTGGCGGTGTGTATGGCCATGCCATCTGCACCTACGCCATCAGCGAAGCCTACAGCATGACGCGCATCCCCTCGCTCAAAACCTCCATGGAGCGCGCCACGCAAATCTTGATTAACGGCCAAAAGCCCCACGGCGGCTACATCATGTACACCTTTGGCCCCGGCGGCGACAACAACCGCTGGGACGTCTCCCTGACCGGCTTCTGCGCTCAGGCCCTCAAGGCCGCCTATATCGCCGGCGCGGAAAACGAAGGGCTGAAAGCCTGCATGGAAAAAGTGGTCAAGTTCTATAAAGACAAACAGCGCGACGACGGCGGCTTCCCGTATTCCGCGGCCAACCCCGGGCGCCAACCCAACATGACCGGCGTGGGCGTGCTGGCTCTGCAACTGCTCGGCTATGCCACCGACAGCGCCACCACCCGCGGCCTGTCCTTTCTGGCTAGCGCGGACGCCAGTTGGAACAACCCTCCCCAAGCGCCCATGTACTCGTGGTATTACGTCACCCAAGCCAAGTTCCATCAGGGCGGCGCCCACTGGAACAACTGGAACAACAAAGTGATGCCCGCCCTGATTCGCAATCAGAATGAGGACGGCAGTTGGCTCTCGCCTGGTCTCGCGCTCAAGGGCGACGGTGTCACCCGCGAAGACCGTGGCCAGGGCATCAGCACCAAAGTGTACGCCACCACGCTGGCGGCGCTGTCGTTGCAGGTCTATTATCGCTTCCTGCCCACCTACCAACCCATCTCCACCGAAGCGATAACCCACACTTCCAGCGACGACATCCAAATCGAGATTCTCTAGCCGCCCCGTTGCGCGGTCTGGATTCTTCCACGGTGTGGAAAACTTTTTTCCATACCGTGGAAAATTTTTGTCGAAATGGGCTGGCGCGCGCCGCATTTTTCCATAGTGTGGAAAACTTTTTTCCATAGCGTGGAAAAATCCCCAATAACTTTTCCATAGCGTGGAAAAAGGTTGGGTGCGGGGGCGCGGGGCGCGGGGAGTTCTCGACAAGGCGGGCGGGGGCGGGGTAAAGTGTCCGGCTTATGCCTGATACTGGCACATTTGAAGTTTTGCATGAGGACGCGTCGTCGCGGGCGCGGCTGGGGCGGCTGTGGACCGCGCACGGGCCGGTGGAGACGCCGGTGTTTATGCCGGTGGGGACGCAGGGGACGGTCAAGACCATGGCGCCGTGGGAGCTGGAAGGGCTGAATTGCGAGATTTTGCTGGGGAATACGTATCACCTGAATGTGCGGCCGGGGATGGAGGTGATGGAGCGGGCGGGGGGGCTGCATCGGTTCATGGATTGGAAGCGGGCGATTTTGACGGATAGCGGGGGCTATCAGGTGTTCAGCTTGACGGCGCTGCGGCAGATGACGCCGGAGGGGGTTTGGTTTCAGTCGCACGTGGATGGCAACAAGATGTTCATGGGGCCGAAGGAAAGCATGGCGATTCAGCGCGTGCTGGGGTCGGATATTGCGATGCTGTTTGATGAGTGCCCGCCGTACCCGTGCACGCGGGAATACGCTTGCCAAGCGGTGGCGCGCACCCTATTGTGGGCGGCTAGTTGTGTCGAACAGCCGCGGGCGCCGGGACAGTTGTACTTTGGCATTGTTCAGGGTGGCGTTTTCCCGGAGCTGCGCGAGAAGTGCGCGGCCGGTTTGCTGGCGCTGGACGGGCTGGATGGCTATGCCATCGGCGGCGTGAGCGTGGGCGAGCCGGAAGAGCTGATTCTGCCGGGCGTGCGGATGACCGTGGACTTGCTGCCGCGTGAGCGGCCGCGCTATTTGATGGGCGTGGGCCAGTTCTGGCAAATGGCGGAGTCGGTGGCGCTGGGCGTGGATATGTTCGATTGCGTGATGCCGACGCGGCTGGCGCGGCACGGCACGGTGTTCACCCGCCAGGGGCGCTATTCGGTGCGCGCGGCGGTGAACCGGCTGGACGACCGGCCGCTGGAGGAAGGCTGCCCGTGCGTGGCGTGTCGGCGGTTCAGCCGGAGCTATGTGCGGCACCTGCTGAACGTGGGCGAAATCCTCGGCGTTCGCCTGACCGCGCTGCATAATATGCAGTGCTATTTTGATTTTATCGCCCGCATGCGGCAGAGCATTCGGGATGGAACATTTGAGGAGTTCCGCGCGGAGACGGCCCGCGCTTACGGGCCGGCGTCGGCGGAATCGAACACCGTTGCCGATGGGTGACGGCTGAACAGGAGAAGGAATGATGAATTGGTTCGGTATATTGGCCATGGCCCAACCTCAGCAGGGTGCGGGCGCGGATGCGGGACAGTCGGGTGCGTTCATGTTTATCTGGCTGGGCCTGATGGTGGCGCTCTTTTATTTCATGTTGATTCGTCCGCAGAAGCGCCGCGAAAAAGAGCGTCAGGAGCTGTTGAGCGCCGTCAAAACCGGCGACCGCGTGTTGTTCGCGGGCGGATTCCTGGGTGTGGTGGCGAACGTGAAGGACAAAACGCTTGTCGTGAAAATTGCCGACAACGTGAAGGTGGAAATTGTGCGCGCTGCGGTCTCGCAAGTCCTCGACAAGGGCGCCGCGCCGGAAGCCGACAAGGCCTGAGAACGAACGGACAGGATGATTTGATTTTGCGGCGGCTGCCGCAGGTGTACGAACGGGAAGCAAAGGGATTATGAAAACATCAATCTGGAAATGGCTGATTTTGGTGGTGGTGACCGCGTGGAGCGTAGCGATTGTTAGGCCGCCCAAGGAAAAAATAAAACTGGGCCTCGATTTGCAGGGGGGCACCAGCTACACCTTGGAAATTGACGATTCCCAAGGACTCGAGGGTTCCATCACGGACGCACGTGACCGCGCGCTGGAAGTGGTGCGCAACCGCGTGGACTCCATGGGCGTGGCGGAGCCGAGCATCTATCCCGACGGCGACCGGCGCATTGTGGTGCAAATCCCCGGCATGAAGGCGGAAGACCGCGAACGCGCCTCCGCCAATATCCGCAAAGCGGCATTTTTGGAATTCCGCATGGTGCACCCCAAGAACGACGAGCTGATTAAAAACTTGTTTAACGACCGCAAGGTGCCCAGCGGCTACGAAATCGCGGTCATTCCCGGCACCGGGCGCGAATGCTGGGTGCGTAAAGGCCCGCCGCCGACCGAGGCGGAGCGCATGGCTCTTCGCAAGTTCGAGGAAAAGGGCGGTTACGATTTGTTGCTGGAGAAAAAAGTTATCTCGAACAAGGAGTATTTCATTCCGTACTACGTCAGCCGCAACGCGGAGCTGACCGGCGACAGCCTGAAGTCGGCCAACGTGAATTATCAGCAGCTCGGCCAGAAAGTGGTCGAACTTTCGTTTGACGCCAAGGGCCGCCGCCTGTTTGCGTCCGTCACCGCGGACCACGCGCCGGGCGGGCGCAAGAATCCCGACCCGAACGGGCGGCATTATCTGGGCATTGTGCTTGACGGCACCCTCTATTCGGCGCCGTTCATTCGCACGGCCATCCCGGGCGGCCAGGCGGTTATCGAGGGTTCCTTCACGCTGGAAGAAGCCCGCGACCTGGCGCTGGTGTTGCGCGCGGGCGCTCTGCCGGCTCCGTTGCGCGTCATCGAGGAGCGCAGCGTGGACCCGACTCTGGGCGTGGATTCCATCGAAAGCGGCTGGCGCGCGGCGTGGATAGGCTTTTCCGCCGTGGCCATTTTCATGATTCTTTACTACCGCTTTGCCGGTGTCGTGGCGACGTTGGCGCTTGTGTTCAACCTGATTCTGCTGCCGCTGGGCATGATTATCACGGCCGGGTTCTTCGGTCTGATTGGCGGCGCGGGCATGGGCAGTTCGAGCATGCAGTTGCCGGTGCTGACGCTGCCGGGTATCGCCGGTATCGTGCTGACCGTCGGCATGGCGGTGGATGCCAACGTTTTGATTTTTGAGCGCATTCGCGAAGAAATGCGGTTGGGTAAACGCTTCGGGGCGTCCATTGTTGCCGGCTACGACAAGGCGTTTACCACCATTCTTGACTCGAACCTCACGACGTTGCTGACGGCTGTGATTCTGTTCTGGAAGGGCTCCGGCCCCGTGAAGGGCTTTGCCATCACGCTCACCGCCGGCATCATGGCCAGCATGTACACGGCCATTGTCGGCACCCGCATGGTGTTCGACTGGCTCGAAAATCGCGGCTGGCTGCAAAAGCTCACCATGACGCAGTGGATTAAGGGCACCAAGATTGATTTCATGCGCTTGCGCTGGGGAGCGGCGATTCTCTCCGTTTCGCTGATTGTGATTTCGGCCGTTGTGGCCTACCAGCGCGGAGCGGCCAACTTCGGGGTGGACTTCACCGGCGGTCAGCAACTGTCCTTATCGTTCCGGGCGGATGCCCGGCCGGGCGTGGATGCCTTGCGCACCGCGTTCACGGATGCTGGCGTGCGCGACAGCGCCATCCAGTATCAGCGTAGCGGCCAAGGTGAAAATCAAACGGAAGTGCTGTCCGTCAAGGTGGCGAGTCCGGAAGAAGGCATGATGGTTCAGGATGTGCTGAAGGAGCAGTTCGCGGACAGCCAGTTCAAGCTCTTGCAGGAGGACACCGTCGGGCCGCAAGTCGGGCGCGAGTTGCAAAAGAGCGGTCTCATTGCCATCGGCTTGTCGCTGATTGGCATGATTATCTACATCACCATTCGCTTTGAGTTCTCGTTTGCCATCGGCGCGGTGGTGGGCTTGTTGCACAACCTGCTGATTACCATCGGGCTCTATTGCCTCTTCCATCGGCAGTTCAACATGACTACGATTGCCGCGCTACTCACCGTGCTGGGGTATTCGGTCAATGACACCATCGTGGTGTTCGACCGCATCCGCGAAACGCGCAAGTTGCGTCAGGGCCGTCTGGATGCCGACATCGTCAACGAAAGTGTCAATATCACGCTCTCGCGCACCTTGCTGACCTCTCTCACCACGTTGCTGAGCGTGACCGCGCTGATGATTTTCGGCGGCGGGGCCATTTTTGACTTCGCTCTGGCCATGTCCATCGGCGTTGTCGCCGGCACCTATTCCTCGACGTTCATTGCGTCGCCCGTCATGCTGGCGGTTCGTCCGAAGGATACGCCCGGCCAGTCCAAGAAGTAAGAGATGAACGGCTGCGCCGAAAAACGCTGGGTCACGGCCACGGTGGAGCCAGCCGCCGTGGACGGGATTTCCAGACGCTACGGTTTTTCGCGAGCCATGGCCTGCGCGCTGGTCGCGCGCGGGCTGTCCGATTTCGACGAGATTGACCAATTCCTGCAGCCGCGTCTGGCAAATCTGACGGACCCGTTCGTCCTGCCGGACATGGCCAAGGCCGTGGACCTCATCCTGCAGCACATCGAGCAGGGCAGTTCCATCCTGATTTATGGCGACTACGACGTGGACGGCGTGACGGCCACCGCCCTCATGATTCAAGTGTTGAGCGGGCTGGGCGCCGTGGTGGTGCCTTTTCTGCCGCATCGCATCGAGGATGGCTACGGTCTGAATGTCGAAACCCTGCACCGTTGCGTGGAGTTGTATCGCCCCAATCTCATCATCACGGTGGATTGCGGAACCAGTTCCGTGGAAGCCGTCCGGGAGGCCGCCCGCCTGGGCATTGATGTCATCGTCACCGACCACCACGAGCCGGCCGCCGAAGGTGTAGCTGAAGCCATCGCCATTGTGAATCCCAAGCTGGGCAATTGCCCGGAGGATATCCGCATGCTGGCGGGCGTCGGCGTGGCCTTCAAGCTGTGTCACGGTCTGGTCAAAGCCGCCCGGAAGCACGGTCTGGAGGCCGCCAACAAGCTGAACCTCAAGACATTCATGGAGCTGGTGGCGGTGGGCACCGTGGCGGACATTGTGCCGCTGCTCAAGGAAAACCGCATTCTGGTTTATCACGGCTTGCACCTGCTGAATCAAACGCAATCGGTCGGCATGCGCACGCTCATTGAAGCAGCCGGCATCACCGGGCCGGTGGACACCTATCACATCGGCTTCATGATTGGCCCGCGCATCAATGCCGCCGGACGGCTTGGCAACGCCGATGCCGCGCTGGAACTGATGCTGACCGAACAGGAACCGCGCGCAAAAGTTCTTGCCCAGCAGTTGGACGAAGCCAGCCGTCGCCGTCAGGAAATCGAAGACAAAATTGTTCAGGAAGCCTGCGCGGATTTGGACCGGCGCTTTGACGCCGACCGCGACTACGGTCTGGTGGTGGCGCATCCGCACTGGCACGCCGGCGTGATTGGAATTGTGGCTTCGCGAATTTCCAGCCGCTACAACCGCCCCGTCGTGGTCATCGGCATGGATGAAGACGGCGTTGGGCGCGGCTCCTGCCGCAGCATTCCCGGCTTTGACTTGCTGAGCCACCTGCAACAGTGTTCATCCCTTTTACGCCGCTACGGAGGTCATGCGATGGCGGCCGGCCTGGAAGTCGCGCACGAGAAAATTGCGGAGTTCTCCGCGCGTTTCAACGAGGTGTGCGCGGCCACCTTGCGTCAGGGCGACCGCCGGCGGCAATTGCTGGTGGACGCGTGGCTCCAGCCGTCGGACATCAACGACGCCCTCTATCAGGACCAGAACCGCCTGCGCCCGTTTGGGCACTCCAACCCGTTGCCGGTCTGGGCCGTTCGCAACGTCACGCCGGTGTGTCCGCCCCGCGTTATTGGCGGCAAGCATCTGAAGCTGCTCTTTTCCATGGGCCGCGAAACCCGCGAGGTCATCGGCTTTGGCATGGGCGACCGCGAAATACCCGACGGCCCGCTTGATATTGCCTTCAATCTGATTCTCAACCGCTACAACGGGCGGGAATATCTGCAACTCCACTTGCAGGACCTTCGCCCCGCTCAGGCGGATTGATGCCGCGCCCCCGCGCGCGCGTTCCTTAATTTTCAGCCGGAAGGCTGCTTGCCGCTCGGCGCGAGCTTTTCGTAGAGCGCCAGATAGCGGCCGGCAATCGTCGCCCAATTAAAATCAACCGCGCACCGTTTTTGCAACGCATCCAAGGCATCACCGGGGCCTTCGCGCAAGAATTGCGCGAGTTTTTCGGCCAGGTGCGCGGCATCGGCATTGCGGAAGAGCCAGCGATAATCCGGGCCGGTCACTTCCACATTTTCGGCAATATCCGACGCCAGCACCGGCGCGCCGCAGGAAATGACTTCCAGCAGCATCATGCTCATGGCTTCAATTTCGGACGGGAACACAAATAGTTTGCATCCGGCCACCAGCTCAAAAAGTTCGGGTTGGGTCAGCAGGCGCGGCAAGAGCACCACATGCGGGGTGGCCCGGCAGCGCGCCAGAAGGTCCGCTGAATATGCCTGATTGTGTCCCTCAAAGCCCCCGACCACCAGCAGTGGGCAATCGGGTTGAACTTTTTCATAAGCATCCAGCAAATGATGCAGTCCCTTTGTGGGGTCCATGCGCCCGGCTGCAAACATCAGATATTGACCGGGGGTGAGGCCATTGGCGGCGGCCAGCCCCGTCTGCTGAATCACCGGATTGGCATGGACGCCATTGGGGATGAACTCAATCGGCGTGCGCGAGGTGGCCTGCACCTCCGCCACCTTGGCGCGCGCAACCGTCGTCAGTTGGTGGCACCCGCGGATAAAGGCCCGCTCGGAAAAGCGCAAAAACCATTTGGCGAACCGGCTCCACTTGGCACGTTCGTAGGGGTTGCCATGAAACGTGCCAAGGATGGGCATGCGGGGGCGCAGCAGGCGCAGAATCCACGCGAACGGCCCGAAGGCCGAGTCGTGGGCGTGGGCGAGGCGCGGCCGCAGAATCAGTGCGCAATGCAGGGCGCTCAACAGGAAAAACGTGGTGGCTTTGCTATGCTTGCCGTTCATGGCCGGAATCGGAATCACGCGGATATTGGGTGCGTAGTCAAAGGCCCGCGGCTGGGCGGGGGTGCGCACCACATAAATGTGATAGTGCCGCCTGTCTGTCGCGGGCAGATGATGAAGGATATTTTCGGCCACGCGGTCCGCGCCCGCGAAAGCCGGCAGTGATTTACTTCCTAAAACAGCAATTTTCATAGGCTCACTTGTTCATGACGTGGTTGAACGCGCCGTAGGGCGCTTCTGTTTTTTTCTGCGGAGCAGGCGTGAAGGGCCTGTCCAGCCAACTGGTGCGACGGGGGGCCACGGGACTGGGCGCGATGTCGTGAAAATCCACCAGCGGCTCAAAACGAACCGGTTGTCCGCGCCACAGCCGCCAGCGGTTGAGGAAAATCCAGCGAAACGCCTGAAACCGGACCCGGCGCGGCCACCAGCGGCGACGGAAGGCGGCGCGGGCGGATTCCGGCATCCAGCAGTTGTGCGTGCAACGCGCCACGCGCGTGCGCGCTGCGGCCGCTTGCGGACTTCTCATGATTTGCCGCCAGCTTTGGGCTGTCAAATCGCCCATTTCCAAGTCCGGGCGCACATTGCAGGCATACAGCCGCCCCCACGGGTCCAAACACACAAAATCCCGCCCCGCCGTGCAACGAATCAGGCGCGGCTGGCCCAAAATTTTACGCATCAAGCCAATCAGCGAATAGGCGCGCAGCCAGTTTTGCGGCCGACGCGATGCCAGCAGCTCCACCGCCAATTGCTGCGTGGCGCGCGCGGTGCGCATGCGGTTGTATGGCTCGTTATCTATTTTATGGAACTGAAAACCGTTGTGCAACGCTGTTGCCGACAAGCAAACATCCCGTTTTTGGCTCCACCGCAGCAAATCCGTCAACTGGTCGCAATTTTCGTCCTGAATTGTGACGGAAATCCCCATATTTTTAGCGCCAACCGCAAAAAATCGTCCGAAGAGTTCCGTTTTTTGTGAAAAACCGTCTTGTTCGCCCCGGATTTGGTCGTTTTTGGTCAAAAGGCCGTCCATCCCGACCCAAAACCTTGTTTTGGGGTATTTTTGGGCCATTTTGTCCAGAATTTCCGCTTGCAGGCCGTTGGTGTAAATATCGAGGCGGCGCGTCTTCGGATGCAACACGTCCACGATTTCTTCCAAATCGTCGCGCAAGGTCGGCTCGCCGCCGGTCAGCGTGATGGTGGAGAAACCTTTGGGGAGTTTCGCCAAAAGCGCGGGCGTGATTTCTTCCTCCGGCAGGGTGGGGTGCTGCCAAAGATGACACATGGCGCAACGCGAGTTGCAGCGATACGTCAACATGACAGCCAAGTCCATGGCCGCAAGGATAAAACAGAACCGCCGCCGATGGCAAGGCGCGCAAATGGGATGCGGCAGCGGAACAGTCTGCCCGGCTTGATGTCGCCGGGCCGTTCAGAAAATCATTACGCTTAGAATCCGATTTTCAGGCCGACGTTCACGGACAGGCCATCGAGCGAGTATTTTTCGCGGATGTCCGTGCCGCGCCATTCGAGTTTGTCTTTCTCGCTGATTAAATTGTATTTGGCTTCGCCGAAGAGCGTCACATTCACAAACGTGATATTGAGGCCCGCGAGCGCGAAATAGCCCAGACAGTCCTCGCTCTTCTCCCAGAACTTGGAGGAATCCACGTCCACATTTTTCAGGTAATAGCCGACGCCTGCGCCGATGTACGGCTCAAAGATGCTGGAGTTTTGAAGGGTCAGAGAGGCCACCGCTTCCAGCGGAATGACGTTCATGGCGACGTCGCGGTCCTCCAGCAAATCATTGCTGAGGTAGGACGCGCGCGCCTCCACGCCAAAGCCGGCGGGAAGGCCCAGACCGATGCGCACACCGCCGCCGTACAGCTCTTCGTAATCCTTGCTGTCCCACCACGAGCCAAAAGCGCCGATTCCCGCCTGCGCCGCCGATGCCATCCATACGCTAACCATCAAAATCGCTAACCATTTTTTCATGAGGGGCTCCTTGTGTTTATCCTTGAACGATACATCCATCGTCACCGGGGAGAATAGCGCAAGACCACGGGGCGTGACGATTAAAATCAAATTCCGCTTGTTGGGGGGCAAGATACTGCGCCAAGCCAGTTGAATGAACCAGGTGATCCGGCAACGGCAATCGCTCCAGAGCGCGGGGCTCCACCTTGATGGCGCCGCCACCATAGGATTTGCCCACCTTTTTTAAATTTTGGATCGTTTCCGGATCCGATACAACGGCCCAAAGGCTTGCCAGAAATTCAGCGGATGCCTGATGGGGATACACACAAAGCAGGCAAGTCAGCGGAACGGCTCCGGCCCGATTCCTGATGAACCGCGTGCTTCTTCTGCCGAGATATGCAAACAGAATGGGCGGGATTTTACGAGTTTCCATTCGATACCATGGGTTGCGCGTTCGAATGAGCGTTTTGGCCGGCAATCCCTTTTGTTCTCCACTCTTTAGATATTTCTGGACAGACTTTGGAAGGCGGTCAAATGGCACTCCATTGACGTTTAATAATCGAGTGGGGCGGTTTTGATTTTCAAGACGAAGCAAGTCCTGTTGAGTGAACTGATCGCCGATGATGTCACGTGTCCGGCCGACCGCCGTGACGAGCAAGGCATCTGGTATGCCCAGCTCTTGTGCGCGGGCAGATGTCATAAAGAAAAAATCATTGTCTCCCGTGACGATCCCCCGCATGACCGATGCAAACTGACTCAAGGTGTAGCGCGAAGAAATAGAGTTTGACGGGGGGCGCGACAGGCCAGTGGTTAATCCTTCCCCCAGCGAACGCTGATACACCTGGAGCCCCGGATATTGCTTGTGTGAGAGGTTGGTCGCCAGAGCCGCCAATCCTGATGAGTTGCGTTCCTTGCACTTCGCCCAGATAAACGTTTGCGCGGGCGAGGTGTTGCGGATCAGCAAGACCAAGGCATTGGTGTCAACATCCGGGAACGGCGCGGCTTCCGGGGCAAAGGTGATGACGGCGTCCAGACGGTAGCGCGAGCAAATCCACTGCCACAGGGCAGGCGCAAAGACCCCTTCACAAATATCTGCGGAGACAATAAAGGCCAGTCGGCCTTTGGGCGCCAGAGTTTGCAAGGCGCGAATCAGAAAATAAACATGCAGGCCGGCGCGAGCATCAATGGTTAGGCCGGTGCTTTGGCAAACAAATTCGCGCAATCGTTGTTTTTGAGAGGGTGGCAGGCGATGATGGCGGATGTATGGGGGGTTGGCAATAATGGCCGGGAACAGAGTGGTCGGCGGATCAAGGACAAAATCCCGTAATTCGACATGACGCAGATCGTGAGGGCTCAGGCCCGTGGCTTGTGCTTGGGCAATTACTTTGGCGTCAATGTCTCGCCCAAATAGGAGCGGATTCACATTGTGACGTTGGGCATGGCGTCGAATCGCCCGGAAAAAAGCGCCTTCTCCGACGGCCGGGTCCAGGATGCGATCCGGCTTGTCCTGCAACACATATGCCGCCATAAAGTCTGCCACCCAATCTGGGGTCCAGAACTGTCCTTTTCGGCGAAGGGCTTCGCGGGCATGTCCTGAGCGGGGCAATCTCTTGGGTGTACAAGTAAGCATCGGTGGCTAGGGGAGAGAATCCAACAGAGCGCGCACTTCCGGGGAGAGTTGGAATTGTCCACCCTCAAAACGGACATAGGGGAGAATATGGCCATTTTTATCCGTAATGGAGTCCGCCACTAATGCGGGCTCGGCGATTGTCTGCGCCAAAGGATAGGCGTGGTGATAATAGATTTTATAAATGATCTTTTTAGTCGTCGCGCCACCCGGGGCTTGAAATATCTGTTCCGTTGGCGCGATATCTCCACGAGCGAAGAGTCGTTCGGCCCTCGCCAAAGCAATGCCGAAAGCCTCATCAAAAAAAGCGTGCCAAATGTGAATGGGGATTTTGTGCTTGCGTTGCCAAGACTTTAAGGGCTTTCGATCTTCCTCTTTGATGATAATGGTGGGCAGCACGGCTGTTTTTTTAAGTCCCAGTCTTCCTCCCAGTCGCTTTTGAGGGGTCAAAGGGGTGTGATAATCCGGCATCTGTTTGGCGCGCCAGAGGCTATTTTCACACTCCACGGCAAGGATGGCCTTCGAGAGAAGAATTTGCATGCTCGGATGATTTTCCGGCGTGAAGGGCAATTCGGGAATTCCATGCAGCCCGTCAACCACCTTGTTAATTTCGTCGCGGTCTTGGGCCCGGAAAATGAGCAAATCGGGGCGTTTCATCCGGCTGAGACCGGCCTTTTCGAGCCGCTCAAAGTAAAGCTCAAAAGCACGGACATCGTTATCTGGCGCAGTCCCGCTAGGACCGTAAGGGAGCGCGAAATACTGACCGGTTGAATGGACGGCTTGCGATAACCGTTCTTCGCTCCATGCGCCTTGTGACCAGCGCATCAGAAAGTCACTGCCACGCAAGCGACGAGGATTTAGCCAAAAGTTGGCCCACGGGGATGGGCCCATGGACTCCAGGGAAAACTGGATGTCTTCCGCAGCCACCAGCAAGACATCTTCAAAGGGGGGAAGGGATGGGGTTCTGGAATGGGGCATTTTTTTACTGCTCATGATGTCTCCACTGTCACAATAGAGCGTAAATCAAGAAGAGGCAAACAGAATGCAAGCGCCTTTGATGCTGGGGGGAGACGGAATACGGAGAAAAAGGTGGGGGGCGTCCGGGATTTGGTGGAGGGTAGGAGGTTCGAACTCCCGACCTCCTGAATGCCATTCAGGCGCTCTACCAACTGAGCTAACCCCCCAAATCCTCAGACGATGACCAATGTGTACCACAGTTTTGGGGCGGCGTCAACCCGTCCGGGGGATAATTCCGGCGGGGGCCTTTCTGGGGGCTTCCGGGGCGTCCGAAAACTTTTTTTCATGAAGGGCAAAGTTTTTATTGAAATGGGGACAGGGGGAGGCATAATGCGCCCCGAATCTGGTGGAACGGAATGTTGGGTTTCGGGTGAGCCAGTGGAGGATGCAAACAGGCCAGTGAGCGAGTTTCTTGAGTTCGAAAATGTTTCTAAACATTATGGGTCCATCAAAGCGGTGGACCATGTTTCGCTGACGGTCAAACAGGGCGAATTTTTTGCGCTTCTGGGGCCGAGCGGTTGTGGCAAAACAACATTGCTGCGAATCTTGGCGGGTTTCGAACAGCCGGATACGGGGCGGGTGCGTTTGGGTGGTGAGGACGTCACGGATTTGCCGCCGTATGAGCGCAAGGTCAACACCATTTTCCAGAGTTATGCGCTGTTTCCTCATTTGACCGTTTGGGACAACATCGCCTACGGCCTGAAAGTGGCCAAGCGCCCCAAGCGCGAGATTAAGGAAGAAGTCGCCAAGATGCTCACGCTGATTCAAATGGAGGATCAGGCGTGGAAGAAGCCGGATCAAATCTCCGGCGGTCAGAAACAGCGTGTGGCCATTGCCCGCGCATTGGTGAACAAGCCGCGCGTATTGCTGCTCGATGAGCCGCTGGCGGCGCTGGACCTCAAGTTGCGCCAACGCATGTTGATTGAACTGGACCTCATCCACGACGAGGTCGGGATTACCTTTCTGTATGTCACCCACGATCAGGGCGAGGCCATGAGCCTTTCCGATCGCATCGCGGTCATGAAGTCGGGGCGGGTGGAGCAGCTTGGCACGCCGGAAGAAGTCTATGAAGCGCCGCGCTCCAGTTTTGTGGCGGCCTTCATCGGCGACACGAATTTCTTTTCCGGGGTCGTCGCCGAGCCGATGGAGAAAAGTCATGTGTTGAGCGGCCTTCTATCCGCCGCGGTGGACAAGGATTACAGCCGTCTCAAAGTTGACGGCTTGTCCGATTTGCAATGCTACAACGACAAGCAAATTCGCGAGGGTGAGGATGTCTATTTGAGCATCCGTCCCGAAAAAATGCGGATTTCGCGCGAGCGCCCGAAGGCGGAGCCGCACCTCAACGCTCTGCAAGGCGAAGTGGAAGACGTGATTTATCTGGGCTCCCAAACCAAGTATTGGGTTCGTGTGGGGGACTATCGCATTTCCGTCATTCGTCAGCACAGCCGTTTTCTGCTCGATGAAAAACCGATTCGCTGGTTTGAGAACGTGTGGGTCAGTTGGCACGCCGATGATGGCTTCATGCTGGAGAAATACAGCGAGCAGGATGAGAAACTCATTCAACTGCCGCCGGAAGAAGTTGGCGAGCCTGTCGGGAATAACGAGAATGGGCCCGCGCCCACCCCGGAAGGTGTGGCATAATGAAGGCTGCGAACCGCATTCGTGTTTTCGAGTGGTTGGTGACGCTGCCATCCTTTGCCTGGCTGCTGATTTTATTTATTATTCCCGCGCTGCTGGTTTTCGCGATTACCTTCAAGCCGTCCACGCCCTTTGGCGGCATCGGTGAAGGCTGGACGCTGGACACGTTGCGCACGCTCAGCAACCCCAATTATCCAGCCATCATCTGGCGCACCATCTGGCTCAGCGTGGCGACCACCGCGCTGTGCATTCTTCTGGCGACACCCATGGGCTACTACATGGCCCGGATCAGCCCGGCGCGTCGCAGTCTGGTGCTGTTGCTGGTGATTCTGCCTTTTTGGACCAGCTTTCTCGTGCGCATTTTCGCCTGGAAAGTGTTGTTGCATCCGGAGGGTATGCTCAAGCAATTGCTGGTTTTCATCGGGCTATGCGCGCCTGACACCTCTCTGCTGTATAACGCCGGCGCGGTTCTGCTGGTGATGGTTTATACGGAACTGCCCTTCGCCATCCTGCCCATTTACGCGGCGTCTGAAAAATTTGATTTCCGGCTCATTGAGGCCGCGAAGGACCTTGGCGCCACTTCGTTCCGCGCGTTCCGGTCGGTCTTTTTGCCCGGCATTCGCGTGGGATTGCTCACGGCGTTTTTGATGGTCTTCATCCCGTCGCTGGGCTCCTATGTCATCCCCGACATTGTCGGCGGGCCGACCAGCGAAATGATTGGCAACAAAATTGCGCAGCGCACGTTTGTGGATCGCAATCTGCCGCACGCCGCCGGGCTGTCCGCGCTGCTGACGCTGACCGTGCTGGTTCCCATGGTGGTGATTATTTCGCTTCGCCGGACGGGCGCGGTCAACCGTGCGCTGATTGAGGAAGGAGTCTGATGCCATGAGACCCAGCCGCGTGCCCATGGTTGTGACCTGGTTAGTCATCGCCTTCTTCTATATTCCCATCGTGATTTTGGTGGCCAACTCCTTCAACTCGTCGCGTTTTGGCGGCTCGTGGGAGTCCACGTCGCTGAAGTGGTATATCCGTCTCATGGGCGAAAGCGACATCTGGAACGCCCTGACCAACACGCTGATTATCGCCACCATTGCGACGCTGGCCTCCATGATTCTTGGCACCACCGCCGCCTTCGCGCTGCACCGTTTCGCCGGCAGCCGCCTGCAAAGACTGCATTACAGCGTCATCTACACTCCGCTCGTGCTTCCGGAAATTCTGATGGGTTTGAGCATGTTGCTGTTTTTTGTGGAACTCAAGGTGCAGCTCGGTCTGGTCACCATCACGATTGCCCACATCACCTTTTGCGTGTCCTACGTCGCCATGACGGTGCTCGCCCGCCTGCAAGACTTCGACTTCACCATCGTCGAAGCCTCTCAGGACCTCGGCGCGGGCTGGTGGACCACCTTCTGGCGCGTGTTGCTGCCCATGCTGGCGCCGGGCATTCTCGCCGGCGGCCTTCTGGCCTTCACGCTTTCAATTGACGACTTTGTCATTTCGTTTTTCGTGGCCGGCCCCGGCTCGACCACGCTGCCCATTAAAATCTACAGCATGATTAAGTACGGTGCGCCGCCTCTCATCAACGCCCTTTCGACCATCCTGCTGGTGGTTACCTTTTTGGCTGTGACGATTAGTCATTACCTGACCCATCGCGGACGCCAAACCGCTTGATTTGGCAAAAGAAGGAGAAGAAAACATGAAATCAAAATCCATCCTGTGGGCGGTCCTTCTGCTGGCCGCACTGGTTGTCCTGTGTGGCTGCGGCGAAAAGAAGCCCGTGCTGCACATCTATACGTGGTCCGACTACATTGACGCCGGGCTGGTCGAGCAGTTCGAGCGCGACAATCAATGCCGCGTGGTCATTGACACCTACGACTCCAACGAAGCCATGTACGCCAAGCTCAAAGCCGGCGCCACGGGCTACGACCTGCTCTTCCCCAGCACCTACATGGTCAAAATCATGCACTCGCAGGGAATGTTGCAGCAACTGGATCACGCCCAGATTCCCAATCTGGCCAACATTGATCCGGCCTACATGCCCCTCGCTTCCGACCCCACCATGTCCTACAGCGTGCCCTACACCGTCTCCATCACCTGCCTCGGCTATCTCCGCAGCAAAGTGCCGGACTTCGAACCCACCTGGGCCATGTTTGACCGCACCGAGTTCAAGGGCCGCATGACCCTGCTCAACGACTACCGCGAAACCATCGGCGTCGCCCTCAAGTTCCTCGGCTACAGCCTCAACACCGTCAACGACGAAGAGCTGGCCCAGGCCCGCGACGTCGTCCTGCGCTGGAAGAAAAACATCGCCAAGTTCGACAACGAGCAATACAAAAACGGGCTTGCTTCCGGCGAATTCCAGCTCACCCACGGCTATAACGGCGACCTCATCCTCGTGCGCGAAGAAAACGACGACATCGGAATCGCCGTTCCCCGCGAAGGCTCCCAAATCACCTTCGACGACATGGTCATTCCCGTGGACGCCCCGCGGCCGGACCTTGCCCACAAGATGATTAACTTCATTCTGGAGCCGCAATCGGCCGCCACCCTCACCGAGTCCATCATGTTCCTGTGCCCCAATCTGCCCAGCTACGAACTGCTCGCTCCGGAAACGCGCGCCGACCCGGTTCTCTTCCCGCCCGAAGAGGTCATCGCCAAGCTCGAAACCATCGAAGACCTCGGCGAAGACAACATCAAATACACCCAAATCTGGGACGAAATCAAAGCCGGCGAATAACCCGCGCGGCCCCGATTTCCCAAACGCCCGCCCCGCCCGCCAGTCGCGGAAACGGGGCGGGCCCGTTTTTTCCACGGTGTGGAAAAAATGTTTCCACACCATGGAAAACTTTTGACGCAAACGTCCGCTGCGGCCCAAATTTTTCCACACCGTGGAAAAACTTTTTCCATAGCGTGGAAAAATCGCAAAAAACTTTTCCATAGCGTGGAAAAATGGCCTATAACTTTTCCACAGTGTGGAAAACCGGAGATGAACCCATGAGCAATGCCCCAACCTTCAAACATATCGCCGTTCTGCTGGGCGGGCCATCTTCCGAGCGTGAAGTTTCGCTGCGCTCCGGCGCGGCCGTCGCCGCCGCCCTGCGCACGCGCGGCCATCGCGTAACGGAAGTTCTCGTTGGCACGGATTCCGCCTTCACCCTGCCGCCGGATGCTGATGTTGCGTTCGTGGCGATGCACGGGCGCTTCGGCGAGGACGGCACCATTCAAGGCATGCTGCGCGCCCAGGGCATTCGTCATACCGGCTCCAGTCCGGAAGCATGCGCGCGCGCGTTTGATAAATCCAAAAGCAAGCCCGTCATGGCGCAAGCGGGCATCCCTACGCCGCCCTTTGAGTTTTTGCGCTCCGGCGAGGCGCGCACGCTGCCCCTGCCCGTGGTGGTCAAGCCGGTGCGCCAAGGTTCCAGCGTTGGCATTTCGCGCGTGTTCCACGAAGCAGACTGGCCCGCCGCGCTTGCGCGGGCGCTGGAACTGGACGACACCGCACTCGTGGAAGAATTTATCCCCGGCCGCGAATTGACCGTGGGGGTGGTGGGCGGCGAAGCTCTGCCCGTCATTGAAATCATCGCGCCCGACGGCAATTTTGATTATCACGCCAAGTATACTCCCGGCGTTTCGCAACACGTCGTGCCCGCCGCGCTTCCGTCCGCCGTCGCGGAACGCTGTCAGGCCGTGGCGCTGCAACTGTTCGACGCGCTCGGCTGCTCCGGCATGGCGCGCGTGGATATTCGCCTGCGCCCCGACGGCGAATTGTTTGTGCTGGAACTCAACAACATCCCCGGCCTGACGGAAATCAGTTTGCTGCCCGATGCCGCCCGCGCCCACGGCTGGAGTTTCCCTGAACTTTGCGAACGGATACTATCCATGGTAGAATAGCCCGGCCACGAAGAAAGGAACCCCATGAACATATTGCGAGTCATCGCCAATCCGAAGCCGACGGAACAGTCCGCCAGCCGAAAAGTTGAGCAAGCCTTCACGTCCGCGCTGCAGGCCAAATACCCCGATGCCAAGATTACGACTTTGGACGTCTATGCCGATGAAGTCCCCCTGCTGGACGATAAATTGCTGCCGGTGTTCTTCGGCGCCAAGCCGACCGATGACGAAACCGCGCGCCGTCGAGCCCGCCAATTGGAAATCCTCGAACTGTTTCTGGCGGCGGACGTGGTTGTGATTGCCACGCCCATGTGGAACTTCAACGCGCCGCCGAAATTGAAGGCATTCATGGATACGGTCATGGCGGCCGGCAAGACGTTCAAGTACACGGCCGAAGGGCCCGTGGGTTTGGCGCCGGAGAAGAAAGTTGTCATTTGCAGCGCCAGCGGCTCGATGTACGAGGGAAGCGCCGCAAGCTATAACACTCTGCACCCCATGCTTGAAACCCAGTTCCGGTTCATGGGCATCACGGATATGACCATCTGCCACGCCGGCGGGCAGGGCCTTGGCCCCGAAAAAGCCGCCGCCAGCACCGCCGCCGCGATTGAGCAGGCTCGGGCGGCCGCCGCGAAATTCTAAGCGCAACGCCGCGGCACATGGATGGACGGTTGATGGATTCCGGGCCGCTCGACGTGTTCGGGCAAATGGCGCTGGATGAAGCGCTGGCGCAATCGCAACCGCCGGATTTTTGTTTGCGCTTTTACAAATGGCAAGGCATCGGCGCGACGTTTGGCTACGCCCAGCGGTTTCGCGAAGTGGCGGAGACTCTTCCGGACGGAGCGGGGCAGCGGGTCACGCGTCGCTTGACCGGCGGCGGCGTGGTGCCGCATGTGGATGACTTGACATTCTCGTGCGTGTTTCCTTTGCCCGGCCCGTGGCGGCCCGCGCCGCTTTACAGCCGCTTGCATGCGGCCATTCTGACGGGGTTGCGGGATAAACTCCGGCTGGAGGCCTGGCTGTGCGAGCGGGGCGGGCGCGCCGCTCCGAGCAACGCGCAGGGCGTCGCCATGCAGTGTTTTGCGGAGCCGGTCGCGCAGGACATCATGGGGCCGACGGGAAAGATTCTGGGCGGCGCGATTCGTCGCTTGGGCGATACCATTTTGTATCAGGGTTCCTTGCAGCTCCCCAGCGCGCGCGGCAACCCGGAAATGGCGGGCGCCATCGCCGGCGGTCTGGCGCAGGAGTGGCCTCTTCGCTTTCAGGCGCAATCCTTTGCGTCGGCGATTCTGGAATCCGCCCGACGTTTGGCCGGAAAATATCGCGATTCGGCGTGGATTCAGCGCCGCTGAAGACGTCGGTCGGGGAGCCGGGGGCGGAAATGAATTGCGTTGTGCGAGGGGAGGCGATAGGGTGAATAGGGTGCGCTGAAGGTGGTTGTTCGGCGCTTGGCGCCGGATGCCATCCGGGCCGGTTGTCGCGGGTTGGGTCCCATGCGACGGATGCCGCCAAAACCCCGTCAGGGCCGGAAGGCAGCAGCGGTATGGCCGTTCATCCGGGCGCCGTGGGTGTCCTGGCTCGCGACGGCCGGCTCGGGTGGAGTCCGGTGGAAAATTTGGAGAAGTTGAATGTCCTACGAAGTTTTGGCACGGAAATGGCGACCCCAGCAATTTGAACAGGTGGTGGGGCAGGAGCATGTGGTGCAAACGCTCCGGCGCGCCATTCAAACCAATCGGGTGGCGCATGCGTATCTGTTTGTGGGGCCGCGCGGCACCGGCAAGACCACGATGGCCCGCTTGCTGGCCAAGGCGCTGAATTGCCAGAAGCGCGGCGGGAACCCGGACCCTTGTGACACATGCGATTCCTGCCAGGCCATTGTCAGCGGCAGCGATTTGGATGTCATTGAGATGGACGCCGCCTCGAACACGCAGGTGGAACACGTGCGCGAGCTGCGCGACAACGTGCGCTATGCGCCGGCGCGCGGGCCGTACAAGATTTACATCATTGACGAAGTGCACATGCTGAGCACGGGCGCGTTTAACGCCCTGCTGAAGACGCTCGAAGAGCCTCCCGCGCACGCCAAGTTTCTGCTGGCGACCACCGATGTCCACAAGGTGCCGGTGACGATTCTTTCGCGGTGCCAGCGGTTCGATTTGCGGCGCATCAGCCTGAAGGAAATTGTGGGGCGGTTGCAGGAAATTTCCAAAGCCGAAAAATGGAAGGTCAGCCCGGAGGCGCTGCTGGCGATTGCGCGGGGGGCCGAGGGCGGCTTGCGCGACGCGGAATCCGCGCTGGACCAGTTGATTGCTTTTCGCGGAGAAAAGATTGAAGAAGCGGATGTTTTGGATGTGTTCGGGCTGGTGTCGTGGGCGACCATCACCCAGTTGGCGGCGGCCATCTTGAAAGGCGAGGCCGCCGAGGCCTTGCAAATTGTCGGGGATTTGGATGCGGGCGGGCGCGACTTGCAACGCTTGCTGTTGGAGTTGCTGGTGCATTTCAGAAATATCCTGATTGTCCGTCATGCGCCGAAGTTGACGGGTTCGCTGGATTTGACGGAGGCCCAGCGGGCGGGCTTGCAGGAACAGGCGGAGCTGGCCGACGGCGAAAAGCTGTTGCGAATCGTGGATATTTTAACGGAGGCGGCGAATCAGGCGCGGATGGCACTGTCGCGGCGCACGGTGGTGGAGGTGGCGCTTCTGAAGGCCACGCGTGCGGCCTCCGTTGTCAGCCTGGATGAATTAATCGCACAAATTCAGGCGCTGCCGGCGGGCGACGCCGCGCCGTCGCCGCCCGCCGAACCTTCATCTTCCACGGCGCAGGTTTCGGAAGCGCCGCCGCGCGGTCGCGCGCGGCCGCTATCGGATGCCGATGAATTTGAGCGCTTGAAACAGCGGTGGCCGGCGGTGCTGGCCGCCGTGACGGAAACCGCGCAACTGGCTGCGCCGTATTTCAAGGAAGCCGTGCCGTTGCGCATTGAGGGTGAGCGCGCCATTCTGGGGTTTCCGGCGGAATTCGCGGACTACATCAAGCGCGTGGACAACGCGCGCGCGCGGCAGGCGATTGTGCGGGCGCTTGGCCATGCCGTGGGGCGCGCCATTGGCGTTAAATATGAAGCGCTCGAAAACGGACATTCCGCCCCGGCGCAGGAGGCGGCTGCCGGCGAGCCGCCGGCGCGGCCCAAAGCCGTTATTACGCCGTCCCTTCGGAAAGCGTTGGAAAATGATCCCGTTGTGCTACAAACGATGGAAGCGTTTGGCGCGACAGTCATGGATATTCGGGAATAGGAGAATGTGATGGCAAATATCATGAAAATGATGAAGCAGATGGCCGATATGCAAAAGAACCTCGGCAAGGTTCAGGAGGCATTGGCGGCGCAAGAGATGGAATACACCGCGGGCGGCGGCGTCATCACCGTCAAAATTACGGGCGATGGCAATATAACGGGCATCCGGATTGCGCCGCAGGCGGTCACCCCGGACGATGTGGACATGCTGGAAGATTTGGTGCTGACCGCCGTGCGCGGCGCGCAGGATTTGGCCAAGGAAACATCCGCCCGTGAAATGAAGAAATTGACGGCGGGCATGAATCTGCCGCCGGGCTTGGGATTCTGATTTCGCATGGAGCCGTTGCGTCAACTGGTTGAAGCGTTTGCAAAGCTGCCGGGGATTGGCCGCCGGACCGCCGAACGTCTGGCGGTGTATGTGGCCCGCAACCCGAAGGGCGCGGCGCACGATTTGGCGACGGCCATTGAGGATGTCCGCGCCACGTTGACCGCCTGCACGCTGTGCGGCAGTGTGACGTCCAAGGACGAGAATCCGTGCCGGTTGTGCGCTGATTCGCAACGGGAAGATGATTTGCTGTGCGTGGTGGAAGACCCGGCGGATATTGCGCTGATTGAGCGCAGCGGGGAATATCGGGGGCGTTATTTCGCGTTGATGGGCAAAATTTCGCCCATGCGCGGGGAGGGGATTGGGCATTTGCGTTTGCCGGCGCTGTTGGAGCGGGCGGCGGCGGCGAAGGAAGTGCTGCTGGCGCTGAATGCCGATGTGGAAAGCGAGGCAACGGCGGCTTATTTGCGGCATGTGATTTCGCAGGCCGCGCCGACGGTGAAGATTAGCCGGCTGGCGCTGGGCATTCCCGCGGGAAGCGCGATTGCCTATTCGGACCCCGTGACGCTGGGGCGGGCGATTCGCGGCCGCACGGAGGCGTAAGCGGGCGGGCGGGGGAAACCCCGACGACGCCAAACAAAAACCCCGGCGCTTGGGACGCGCCGGGGGTTTGTTTCGCAAGCCTTACTTCTTCAGGCTGCCGCCGAAGCGGGCGACGCTGCCAAGCTCGGCTTCGATTTCGAGCAAGCGATTGTATTTGGCAATGCGTTCGCTGCGGCTGGCGGAGCCGGTCTTGATTTGTCCGCTGTTCGTCGCGACGGCCAGGTCGGCGATGAAGGAATCTTCCGTTTCGCCGGAGCGGTGGGAGATGACATAGTTCCACCCGGCGCGCTGGCACATCTGGATGGTTTCGAGCGTTTCCGAAACCGAGCCAATCTGATTTAGCTTGATGAGCACCGCGTTGGCGGCGCTTTCCTTGATGCCGCGCGCGACAAACTGCGTGTTGGTGACGAACAGGTCGTCGCCGACCAGTTGCACCTTGCTGCCGAGCTGCGCGGTCAACACCTTGAAGCCGTCCCAGTCGTTTTCGTCGAGACCGTCCTCGATGGAGACGATTGGATACTTGGCAATCCACTCGGCCCACAGCGCAATCATTTCGGCGCTGTTCTTTTTGCCGGAGCCGGACTTGGCGAGGTCGTAGGAGCCGTCCGCGAAGAATGAGCTGGAGGCAGGGTCCAGAGCAATCGCGATGTCCTTGCCGGGGGTGTAGCCGGCGGCTTCGATGGCTTCGACGATGACTTCGCAGGCTTCGTCGTTGCTCTTGAGATTGGGGGCAAAGCCGCCTTCATCTCCCACGCTGGTGGCATAGCCTTTCTTGGCGAGGATTTTCTTCAGCGCGTGGAAGGTTTCCGCGCCGTAGCGGAGGGCTTCGGTGAAATTGGGGGCGCCAACCGGCATGGCCATGAATTCCTGGAAGTCCACGCTGTTGTCGGCGTGCTGTCCGCCGTTGATGATGTTCATCATCGGCACGGGCAGGGTGGTGGCGCCGGAGCCGCCGAGATAGGCGTAGAGCGGCAGGCCGGCGGTCGCGGCGGCGGCTTTGGCAACCGCCATGGAAACGCCCAGAATGGCATTCGCGCCGAGCTTGCCTTTGTTGGGGGTGCCGTCGAGGGCAATCATCAGGCGGTCAATTTCCACCTGCTGCGCCGGGTTCATGCCCACCAGCTTGGGGGCGATGATGTCGTTGACATTGGCGACGGCTTTGAGCACGCCTTTGCCGAGATAGCGCTTCTTGTCGCCATCGCGCAATTCCACGGCTTCGTGTTCGCCGGTGGAAGCGCCGGAGGGCACCGAGGCGGAGGCCGTAATGCCGTTGTTCAGCGTGACAAACGCGCGCAGCGTGGGGTTGCCGCGCGAATCCAAAATTTCCATGGCCCGTACAGATGTAATTGCAGCTTTCATGTCCTTCTTTCCTCATGCCGGACTGAACCGGCGGGTTGGTTGTTGTTCCGTGGGGCACGCTCTTGTGTCAATCGTTTTACCCTTGCGGGGTCGGGGCAGAAGCGCCAGACGGAATGAGCAGTGTTTATACTTGGTTTGTCGGCGAAAATGCAAGGCTGAATCTGAAGCGTCCGCTATCCGCCCGCTATCCGGCGGCCAGCGCCGCTTGTCCGAGGCAAATGCCGGCATCATTCGGCGGGATTTCCCGATGCCGCCAGACGCGAAAGCCAGCCGCCCGCAATTGGCGGCATGCCCCGGCCAATAGGCGGCGGTTTTGAAAACATCCGCCCGACAAGCAGACATCCGCCCGCCCCACGTTTTTCGCAACGGCCACCATCATCGCCACGAGCGTTTCATGGAAGCGCGCCGCCGCCAGCGCAGGCTCTTCCGCGCCCTGCACCATGGCGGTGATGATTGGCCGCCAATCCAGGACGCCCGCCTCCAGCTTGAAGGGATAAGGCGTCGCCGGCATGTCGCCGGCCAGCGCTTCCAGGCGCATGGCGGCCTGCCCCTCGTGCGACATGATTTGGCAGACGCCCAAGAGCGATGCCACGGCGTCGAATAGGCGCCCCGCGCTGCTGGAGAGCGCCACATTCACTCCCGCGCGCAACATGCCGTCAAAGACGGCGCTTTCCTGCGCCGTGCAGCCCGGCGGCAAACCGGGGAGTTCGCAGGCGCGCCACACGCTCCACGCCACCCGTCGCGGCTCGCGCGCGGCTTGGTCGCCGCCCACCAGCGGGAAGGGCCGCAGCCAAGCGACGCGCCGAAAGTCGCGCCCTTCGCAATCCAGAAATTCGCCGCCCCAAATGGTGCCATCTGTGCCGAGTCCGGTGCCATCCCAGGCGATGCCGAGCGCCGGGCCGGACAAATGATTTTCCGCCATGCATGCCGCGATATGCGCGTGATGGTGTTGCCAGGCCTGAGTCGGCACGCCCCACGCGAGCGCTTGCCGCGTGGACGCATATTCTGGATGCGCATCCACCCATGCGGCCGTGGGGCGCAAGCCGTGCAAGCCGGTTACATCGGCCACGGTATCCGCCCACAGGCGAGCCGCGCCCTCGTGCTCCAGATCGCCGATGTGCGGACTCATGACGGCTTGTCCGCCGGCCGTGACGGCCAGTGTGCTTTTCATTTGCGCGCCGGCGGCCACCCAGCCATCGGCGGCCTGGGGCAAGGGCAACGAATACGGGGCCAGCCCGCGGCCGCGCCGCATCATGATGGGTTCCTCGTCGCAGAGCGCCAGCACGGAGTCATCCATGGGGCGCACGATGGGGCGGTTGTGCAACAAAAAGAAATCGGCGATTGTTCCCAGCCGCGCCAACGCTTCTTGCTTGTCAATGCAGATAGGTTCATCCGTCAGATTGCCGCTGGTGGCCACCACGGGGAACATCAGCTCGCGCATCAGCAGATGGTGCAGCGGCGTGTAGGGCAGCATGGCTCCCATCCACGGCAACCCCGGCGCGATGTCCTTCGCCAGTTCTTCGGCGTTCGCGCGCTTCTTCAACAAGACAATGGGCGCCGCTGGCGATTCCAGCCACGCTTGCTCTTCCGCGGTCACGTTGCAAACGGCGCGAATGGCATCCAGCGATGGGAACATGACAGCGAATGGTTTTTCTTCGCGCCTTTTTCTTTGGCGCAGGCGCTGGACCGCCGCGTTGTCGTGCGCGGGTACCATTAAATGAAATCCGCCGATTCCTTTCACGGCGACAATTTTTCCGGCGCGCAGGGCTTCGACCGCGGCGAGCAAGGCGGCGTCGCGTTGCGCAAGGGGGCGACCGTCGGGGGCGGTCCATTCCAGTTGCGGGCCGCACGCCGGGCAGGCATTCGGCTGCGCGTGGAAACGGCGGTCGAGCGGGTCGTGATATTCCGCCGCGCAGGCCGGACACATGACAAATTCGCGCATGGTCGTGTTGGCGCGGTCGTAGGGCAGCGCGGTTATCATGCTGTAGCGCGGGCCGCAGTGGGTGCAGTTGGTGAAGGGATAGCGGTGGCGGCGATTTTGCGGGTCGAGAATGTCCCGCAAGCATTCCGGGCAGGTGGCCAAGTCGGGAAGAATCCCCGCCACGCGCGGGCCGTCCGCGCTGGCGCTGGTGCGGATTTCAAATCCGTCCGGCCAATTTGCGGGCGGTGTTTTTTCCACGATGGTCTCCAGCGCGGCGATGGCGGGCAGGCGGCGGGGCAATTCCTGGCGGAAGCGGGTGATGGCGGCGGGGGGGCCGTGGAGGGCGATTTCCGCGCCGGCGGGGTCGTTACGGACCCAGCCGCGGAGGTGCAGCTCGTTGGCGAGGCGGAAGGCGACCGGGCGGAAGCCGATGCCTTGGACGCGGCCGCGGATTTCCAGGAGGATGGATGTGTCTCCAGACATGTGGCCCACTATACATCATGTGTCTGCGTCGGTTGCATGTTTTTTGCGCGGTGGTGTGGCGGGGGGATGGTTGGGCGGGGGCTGCCGAGAGAGGCTTTCGTTTGGATTTTGCCGGCGCAAAAACCAACCGCCGTCTTTTCCGCGCTGCCGCTTCGAGGCCGGTCACGGACGGACA
>FZPS01000182.1_pt59 | contig 26172 bp, 25 predicted proteins | sample 1817821 | NCBI WGS metagenome assembly FZPS01 (sample SAMEA104158645, study PRJEB21678) | metagenome | place: Germany | collected 2015-04-21 | reverse complement strand
TGTAGGGGTTATTTTCGCAGCAATTTTCTTCGGGGGTGTCTTGAGTTCACGCAGCTATATGCAGATGTTCCTGGGTGTTGCACCAGAGATAACCGATGTAATAGCCGGTGTTATAGTTTTAATCCTAGCTCTCCCGGAGCTATCGAGGATGTTTTTGCGCTGGCGACGAAAGAAGGTGATAGCTTGAGGGAGGGCAAGGCAGCTGTCACTGCAGGTAAAGAACGGCTGGTAATAGGTCTGGCCATTATTGCCATTCTCGCTGTTGCCGGACTTATAGTGGGTATCGCAGATTCTATTCATCTGTTCATATTGGGACTTAACGCTATGGTTCCGATTGCTTTGGCTGCGGTAGGTGAAGTTCTGACTGAAAGAGGAGGGCTTTTCAATATAGGAGTTGAAGGGATAATGCTTTTAGCATCGTTCGGTGCTGTATATGCGGCCGAATTAAGCGGGAGCTGGTTTGTGGGACTGTTGGCCGGGTTATCAGTGGGTGCGTTAGTTTCCTGTGTGTTTGCTCTTATTGCTACTTATGGCGCAGGGAACCAGGTAGTTGCCGGTGTAGGGATTAACATGCTCGCCTTAGGCCTGGTGGCCTATTTCTTGCTGGTAGCGTGGGGGTCTCCCGGTTTTCATTTGCTCAGTAGTTATAAAATCAGGATTCCTAAGATTACCATCTCGGGGTATTCAGTGAGCTGGATGATTATTGTAACTTTAGGAATAACCGTGGTAGTACACTTTATATTAGAAAATACTCGTTTTGGCCTCCGGTTGAAAGCTGCCGGATACAATCCTTTTGTTACAGATGTTTCTGGAATAGATGTCTATAAGCTTCGCACCGGGGCTTGTGTTATTGGCGGAGTGCTGGCTGGCCTGGGTGGGGTTTATATGTCCCTCGATTGGCTGGGGTTGTCTGCTTCCAGTCTTATCCAGGGGCGAGGTTTTATAGCTCTGGCCTGTGTGGTGTTTGGGGGATTAGACCCCATTCTGACCCTGGAGGCAGCTTACCTTTTTGGCTTGCTCAGTGCTGTAGGGTTGTGGTTGCAGAACATTCCCTGGGCTGCACCTTTGATGTTGAGAGGTGGAAGCTATCTTTTCTTGATGCTACCCTATCTGGCTGTGTTAGCTGTACTCGTTGCTTTTCCCAGAAGACAGCAGCTTTCTAAAGAAATAGGTATGCCCTATCGCCGGGGATGAGAGAGGGGAGGAGAGATGGTGAAGGAAAAAACCCCGCATGTTGAAATGAAGGATATCCATAAATCCTTCGGAAATGTTCAGGCTTTGCGAGGGGTAGATTTTACAGTTTATGAAAACGAAGTTGTGGGGTTGGTGGGTGACAACGGAGCCGGGAAAAGCACTCTGGTAAAGATTCTCACCGGGATATACCAGCCAGACAGAGGTGAGATTTATTACCGGGGTCAGAGAGTAAAATTCTCATCACCCGCCGATGCTCATGCTCTGGGAATTGAACCTGTGCATCAAAGCGGAGCAACTATAGACGAGATTTCGGTATGGGAGAATTTCTTTCTGGGACGTGAACTCGTTAAGGACCTGTTTTTTGTCAAGCTGTTAGACAAAAGACAGATGCGGCGTATAACGCAGGAAACACTCAGCAAATTAGGTATAGAGTTAGATTCGGTGGATAGACCGATAGGCACTTTATCCGGGGGACAGAGGCAAGCGGTAGTGATTGGTAGAGCTGTGCATTTTGGTGGTGAACTTCTTGTTCTGGATGAGCCCACTGCTGCGCTTTCCTTAAAAGAGACAGAAAGAGTTCTCAAATATATTGAGGGAGTAAAAAAATTAGGGCGTTCGGTTATTCTCATATCTCACCTTACGCTTCATGTATACCCGATTGCCGACCGGTTTGTGATTTTAGACCGGGGGGAGAAAATTGGTGATTTCCCTAAGGAGCAGATTTCGAGAAAAGAATTAGAAGAGATAATAGTTCGGGGTAGGATGGCAACCGAAGTACATTAGATCATGTATTTTCTTTTCCCACCTCTCCCAGTCGCCATGCCTGAAATTTAGGTGGGAATCCACCCCCGCCGTCATTCCCGAAATCTTTAATCGGGAATCCAGGGGTTTTTTACTGAGGGAGGCTTTTTCTCTCTCAGTGGTCTTTTATGTTTTTTGTTTTTTGTTTTTTCGGGGGTTATGAGGGGGCAGAGCCCCCTTATAGTATTTCTCCGTCATTCCCGAAATTTTTTATCGGGAATCCATGTTTTCAAATACTGTAGACCCCGGCTTAAAGATTGCCGGGGTGACGAGGAGGTGGGAATCCATGTTTTTGCCCTTAAGTAATTTAGATTCCTGATAGAACCATTCAGGAATGAGAGACACGGGCGGTCATTGCGAGCCTCGTAGTTCCGTATGGCGTGGCAATCCCGAGTTTTTTACTCTATCTAATTTGCTTTTTAATTTTTTCCGGGGGTTATAAGGGGGCGGCGCCCCCTTTATATAGTCATGATTTTACAGGATATTATACCTTCGATAAAGGAGGATACTATGAAAAAAGTAATACTTGATTGTGACCCGGGGCATGATGATGCAATTGCCATTATGCTTGCCTGTGCTTCCTCAGAGCTCGAGATTTTAGGAATTACCACTGTAGCCGGTAACCAAACCGGGGAGAAAACCTTCACCAATGCCCTGAAAATTTTGACTTTGATTGGGGAGGACCTCCCCGTAGCAAGGGGATTTGATAAACCGCTGTTTCAGGAGCTTGTAACTGCCCCGGAAATCCACGGCGAGACAGGCCTCGATGGCGCCGACTTCCCGGCACCGTCAGTGAAACCCTGCGAAGCCCACGCGGTTAATTTCATCGTAGAGACACTCCTCAGCGCTGATGATCCGGTGTATCTGGTTCCCACCGGACCGCTGACCAATATTGCTGGCGCGCTTCTCCTCGCACCCGGGGTCAAGGAAAAGATAAAAAGGATCGTGCTTATGGGAGGTGGAGTATTAGAATCTAACAAGACCCCGGCTGCTGAGTTTAACATCTACGTTGACCCTGAGGCAGCAAAAATCGTGTTTGAATCAGGCATACCAATAACCATGGTAGGATTGGATGCTACAAACAAAGCTTTGTTTTCTTTAGAAGACATAGAAGCTCTTTCCCGGCTGAGTGGAAAAGTCTCCACGGTTGCTGCCCGGCTGTTAACTTTTTATGCTGAGCAACTGGAAAAGTTCTCTGGTGTTAGAGGTGCTTATCTCCATGACCCACTCACTGTAGCTGCGGTGATTGACCCGGCTGTTCTGGATACCAGATTTCTGCACGTGGACATCGAGACTAAAGGGGAATTCACAAGAGGCGCCACTGTTGTTGACCTCTATGGTGTCACCGGCAAAAAACCCAATGCTGAGGTGTCCTTTGGGCTTGACCTCTCTAAATTCAAAGGGCTTGTTTTCGATGCGATAAAAAGATTAGATGAGCGGTGGGCGTAATCGGGGGTAGAGCTGTTTCTCGAAAATATAGAGAGTTGCAGCGCCTCATTCTTGAAGTTGGTAATGTTGTTTTTCAAATGCTCGAGGAATTTACAGGTCGGATAACTTGAGAGCCTGGCGATAATCATCTCCTGCCTCATAAAGAGCAAGCTCAAAAAGTATCTACCTGAGCTGAAAGCCCCTGCCCGGGATTTCGCTTCTAAGGAAACGCATCATCTCCATTTCTCGCACTATCGGGACTTTCGTCATTGCATCACTTTCTTCTTCAGTAACTCATACCACCGGGGGGAATTTTATATTTTAACCTTTTAAATTCCTATAAACTCGCTTTCTTCTAGCTGGGTTTCTCCAGAAGCTTCCAGATATGCCTCTATAGCTCTCCATGAGTTCGTCCAGAGTCTTTCCTTGAGTGACACCCCGGAAGCTCCAGCACGGAGGATATAAGCCAATCATCTTCATCTTTTTCGATAACCACCGTGAACTCTCTCATAAGAGAGCCTCCCTCTCTTAGTAATACATTGTGCAGGTTTCTCCAGGCTCATTCTTTCTGATGGTTATGTCCTATAATTCCTGTAAAAATAGAAAAGTGGATGGCCTTTATGGTAAAGTACATTTTATGGAAATTCTAAGAAAAGGAGGCCATCCACTATGGAGAGATTACCAAAAAGTGAAGTATTACGCAAGGAGTTGAGCCAAGTATTAGCAGGAATCTTTGATGATTTAGATGAAGGTAAATTAGAGGAACGAGAATCCTGGTTGAGTATGGTTATGAAGAAAGGAGCAGCTTTGATTTTACAAGAACTGTTAGAGAAAGAGGCCACTGAGTTTTTAGGTAGAGACCATTATCAAAGGGCAAAAGGTGAGGAGAATCGATCTGGATACCGGAATGGCTATGAGCCCAGAAAGATAAGAACCGGAGAAGGAAAGATGGAAGTCTACCTCCCTCAAGTAAGAGGAGGAGAAGAACCATTCCGTACTAAACTGGGAGCTTTCTTAAAAGGGAATACGGAGGTTTTAGAGAAACTGACTATAGAGATGTATGCCCGGGGACTATCTACCAGGGATATAGAAGATGCTCTCTTAGAAGCCACTGGAGATATGGTGCTATCTAAGACTGCCGTGAGCGAAGTAACAGAACAAATGAATGAGGAATTTGAAGCTTTCCAGAACCGAGATCTCTCTTCCTTTCAGGTAGAGTACCTATTCTTAGATGCCATATATGAGAGTATCAGAAAACAATATGGAGTAAAAGAAGGAATCTTATGTGCCTGGGGGATATGTAGAGGAGGAAAGAAAGTTCTCCTCAGTTTAGGATTGGGAAATCAAGAAAGCTATGAAGATTGGTTGGAATTCTTGCGGGATATGGTAAAGAGAGGATTACCGGTTCCCACTTTCGTAACCAGCGATGGAGCTCCAGGACTGATTAAAGCTATTGAAGCAGTGTTTCCTAAAAGTATCAGAGGAAGATGCTGGTTTCATAGAATGGAGAATTTCTCCCATAAAGTACCGCAAGAGGTATGGCCAGAGATTAAATTAGAACTCATTGCTATAAGAGATGCTAAAACCTATAAAGATGGCCTTACATTAGCTCAAGAATTTGGAAAAGAGTATTCCTCTATCTATCCTTCCTTAGTTAAAGCCCTAAATGAGGATTTAGAAGCTTTGCTTTCTCATCTTAAGTTACCAGTGAATCATAGAATCTACTGTCGTACTACTAATTTGATAGAGAGAAGTTTTGCTGAAGAAAGGAGAAGAACTAAAGTTATCCCTGGTTTTCTTACCGAGAAATCAGCTTTAAAGTTAGTATTCTCTACTTTGATTAGAGCATCTAAAAGATGGCAGAGAGTAACTTTTACTGAGGAAGAAATTAACTTCTTAGATAACTTAAGAAAGAGTTTGGATATTGGAGAGGAGATGAGGTGATGAGAAGGCTATCCACTTTTACAGGAAAAAAAGGACTTGACCACCAGAGAGTGTAGAGGTGTGCTTTGGAAAGTAAATCAGATGGAGAATTAAACTTCTCTAATTCATAGAATTCAGCTTCTATCAGATTATGAACTGTTTCCACATCAGATTGGTAGGTATAAGCAGCAGGGGGGATGGTTTTATGAACCATTCCATAGCTTTCTATTACTTTGGTAAATCTACTGTCTCTTTTAGCATTCCAGTTTCCTATGAATTCTGAACCGTTATCAGTCTGCATGGTGTTATTCTCTACCTTAACATTATTATCCTGTAAATGTTGAATAACCAGCTGGGCAAAGAGAGCAGAGTAAGCTAAGGAACGCTCATAGGAGTAGGAAATAAACTGTAATCCAGTTACCACATCCCGAGCTGTATACTGGTACTTAGGAAGGTTATTTCTCACCATCTGAAGTAAGTATTCCGGGATATCATCTAAATATTTGGTATCCATATCTACCTGGGAGAAAAGAGGCCAGTTCTTCTTTATCTCTCTTAAACATCTCTTGGTTTTATGTTTTTTCCTTCTCCTCTTTAGGAGTCCATTTTCCTTCCAGATCTTCCTTATGGCTTTTTCAGATATAGGTAGCTCAAAATCTCTCTTTAGTCTTGCTGCTCCAAAAGAGGGAAACTCCTTTTTAAGATTAATAACTAAGTTCTTTTGCTCCTCAGTAATATATCTTTTAGGATTCCGAGGGGCTTTGCTTTGATCCACAAGACCAGACCGGCCACTTTCTTTCCATCTATTAAGCCATTTCCTAACCGTCTTAGGAGTAGTATGGAAAGCTCGAGCAGCGGGTTTAACACCATTTTCCAGGGCATATTGAACAATTTGCCATCTCAGGCATTGTTTATCCTTAGATATTCTCATTATAGTATAATATTCCCACATGGCATCTGGTTACCGCCTTTCATTATGGTGTTTTGAATGAGAATACCATAATAATACCAGATGCCATGTATCTTTCACTCCTTTCTTCTTTTTTTCGGTTGTTTAAGATTGTCTCTTATGAAATCTAATAATAATCTTTTTTCTCTTTCTCTGAGAACTTTAATACCTACCGGGGGGATACCATCTTCCTTCCGTGTTCCATTTTTTTTGATTTTCCCTATTGACAAACCTAAAAAGTGGTGGTACATTATAGTTGCCATCGGTTCTGAGGAGCTAAGCCGGAGGATGGAAGAAAGAGCTTCTGTTTGAAAGATAAGAAGCTCAAAGCTTTCGAGCGGAAGTCCATCCTGAAATTTCTCGCAGAATGCGAGAAAGCAAAGGCTAAAGCTTGTTGGAACCGGTGGCTTTTTTGTTTGGTTTTGTAACCTGCTTGAAAGTTTCTGCTTTTTTAAGCTTATAAGTTTACTTCTTCAGGGGGTTAGCCAGCTATATTTACAGTAAAGTCGGGGTGTGGTAAACTACTGAATAAGTATAAATGGGAGGTGTAGATGCTTGGCTTTAACTAAAGAAAGAAAACAAGAAATCATAGAACAATTCAGAATTCATGAGGCAGATACTGGATCTCCTGAGGTGCAGATTGCTATCCTTACTGAGAGGATTAAAGATCTCACCGAACATCTGAAAACCCATCCTAAAGATTATCATTCCCGACGGGGGCTCTTTTTGATGGTAGGACAGAGAAGGAGATTATTAAATTATTTGAAGAAATACCATATAGATCGCTATTATGCTATTTTAGAAAGATTAGGATTGAGAAGATAAAGGGAGGTTGTTTAATATAACGAAACAATTCGAAATTAGTTTTGGTAAAGAAAGTCTGTTAATAGAGACAGGGAAGTTGGCTAAACAAGCTGGAGGAGCGGTGACAGTCAAATATGGAGGCACCGTGGTGCTGGTGACCGCTACTGCTGCAGAAGAGCCTAAAGAAGATATTGATTTTACACCGCTTCTTGTAGAATTTGAAGAACGTTTTTATGCTGCGGGTAAAATCCCTGGAGGGTTCTTTAAAAGAGAAGGGAGGCCAGGACAGGGTGCTATTTTGAATGCCCGTCTGGTAGACCGTTCTATCAGGCCACTTTTTCCTGAGCTTTTCCGCAATGATATCCAGGTAGTGGTTACTGTTCTTTCGGTGGATGAAACTCATCCTCCCGATGCCATATCTATCTTAGGTGCTTCTTTAGCTTTAGGGATTTCCGATATTCCCTTTGATGGCCCATTAGCTGCCTGCCGTATGGGACTCGTGGGAGATGAATTGGTAATTAACCCTAACTTAGAAGAGTTGTCCTCCAGCAAGCTGGATATGATAATAGCAGGCTCCCAGGAAGGGATTACCATGATTGAAGCTGGAGCTCAAGAAGTGCAGGAATCACAGGTAGCTCAGGCTATGATGCTGGGCTATCAGGAAATAGTCAAAGCCATTAAAGCTCAAGAGGATATTATTTCTCAGATAGGGAAAACTAAGAGGGAAATAGTTATTCCTCCTTATTTCAATGACCTTTCTTCCTGGCTGGAAGATAGTTATCGTGCTTCTATTAGAGAGGTAATCACTATCCCGGAGAAAACCGAGCGAGAAAAAGAAACAAGACTCCTCATGAAAAAGGCTCAAGAAGAAGCGATGGAGAAATTTGAGAGCATATCTCTTTTCACCATGGCTTGGGAGCGAATCATGGGAGAGGAAGTTAAAGAATTAATTTTGACAAGTGAAAGAAGACAGGATGGTCGGACTCCTAAAGAGATAAGACCTGTCAGTTGTGAAGCAGGGTTTCTACCTCGCACTCATGGTTCCAGTCTCTTTACCCGGGGTCAAACTCAGGCTCTGGTTATCACCACCTTAGGAGCCTCGAGCGAAGAGCAAAAAGTAGACGCTCTTCAGGATGAGGAAGCCAAAAGGTTCATGTTGCACTATAATTTTCCTCCTTACAGTACGGGAGAAGTCCGGCCTATGCGAGGTCCGGGGCGGAGAGAAATCGGGCACGGGGCTCTGGCAGAAAGAGCTCTGGAGTGTTTTATCCCTCCCGAGGAGGAGTTTCCTTATACCATAAGAGTGGTTTCGGAAATTTTGGAATCTAATGGTTCGTCTTCCATGGCTACGGTTTGTGGAGGAAGCCTGTCGCTGATGGATGCAGGAGTTCCGGTTCGATCTGCTTGTGCCGGTTTATCCATAGGTCTTGTTAAATCAGACGAAAAGTACCTTCTCTTACGAGATATTTTAGGTTCAGAAGACCATTATGGAGAGATGGACTTTAAAGTAGCAGGAAGTAGAAACGGTATAACTGCTATTCAGCTGGATGTAAAAAATAAAGGGCTGAGCTGGGAAATACTGGGACAGGCTCTGGAAGAAGCTAAAGAAGGTCGGTTTTACATTCTGGATATCATGGATAAAGTTTTAGACCGACCCCGGAGTTCTGTATCTCCTTATGCTCCCCGGATAGAAATTCTGGAGGTTGATCCTGACCGCATCGGTGCTTTAATTGGTCCGGGAGGGAAAGTCATCAAGAAAATCGTAGAAGAATCAGGAGCCACTATTGACATCAAAGATGATGGGAAAGTAATAGTTTTTTCTCGTACCGAAGAAGGTATGAATAAAGCCATTAATATGATTAGAAATATCACTCAGGATGTGGAAGTGGGTCAAGTGTATCTGGGTCGAGTTACCAGAGTAACTAACTTTGGAGCTTTTATAGAGATATTTCCGGGGAGAGAAGGTTTGTGCCATATTTCCCAGTTTTCCTCAGAAAGAGGAAAAAAGGTGGAAGACTTTGTTAAAGTGGGAGATGACGTACTGGTAAAAGTAACGGGAATAGACTCTATGGGTCGTATTGCCCTGAGCCACAAAGAAGCCCTGGGTGATAGCGATAATTCGGAGAAAAGCAACCGGAGTAAAGAACCGAGACATCGATCCAGAGAAAGGTAAATACATCTTTGGAGTTAGGCGAAGTGAATAAAAAACTTTTAGTTGTTTGTTTCCTGAGTTTTTTTGCCATATATAGCCTGCTCATCGTTTTCTCTTTTGATGTGGGAGAGTTAGGGGAATTAATCGGGTTTTACCTTTTTCGCTTTTTAGGAGTAGGTGCTTACCTTCTTCCCTTTTTTCTGGGCTATCTGGCTTATGAGGTTTACCATTTTCAGCCCGCTCGTAAGTTTAGAGTTACGAGCCGGATAATTAGCTTCTCTCTGTGGATAGTGATTTTTCTCACCTTGAGCCAGCGAGCCGCGGAAAGGGCAGGCTTTTCCTTTTCTGATGGGGATTTTGCCGGAATAGTCGGAGCGTTTCTCTATCGTCATCTGGTGTATTATCTCGGGGACACCGGCACTATTCTTGCACTCTTTTTTACAGCTTTTTTAGCCGTTTATCTGGGAGGAGAGGGAAAGCTACTCCGTCAGCTTTCACAGGGCTGGCGTTTCTTGAAGAGGAAAGGGGGAGAGCTCTTTTCTCGCAGGAGAGAAATTCCCCAAAGAGAAATTGCTTCGTCTGGAGTTTCTCGGCCAATAAAGGTAAAGGAGAAAGAAATCACCTCTTCTTCCTGGGAAGGGGAAGCATTAGATGAGGTTTTTGCTCCGCTGGAATTGAAGGCTAAAGAAGAAGCTCAAGCTAAAAAGAAACTCACTTCTTCCTCCAGAAAGAAAAAAAGTACCACCTGGACTCTTCCTTCCCCCCAGATTTTAAGGGTCTATCCTTCTCGGGGGGGAGAGAAAACTAAAAAAGAGGTAATGGAGGAGATAGATAAATTAGAACAAACTTTAGCCGAGTTTAACGTGCTGGGGAAAGTGGTAAATGTGCAGGTAGGTCCCACTATAACTCGTTTTGATTTTCAGCCTGCTCCAGGAATTAAAGTGCAAAAAATTACCAGTCTTTCTAATGATTTAGCTCTGGCTTTTGCCGTTGCTGCGGTGAGAATTGAGGCGCCCATTCCTGGAAGGTCAGCAGTGGGGATTGAAGTTCCTAACCGCCATAAAGAGCTTGTTTCTTTGCGAGATTTGATTGAAAGTGAAGAGTTTAAAAAAAGTGAATCTCCTCTTACCGTTGCTTTAGGTAGAGATGTGAGCGGTAGGCCTCTGGTCTGGGATTTACGAGAGGCACCCCATCTTCTCATCGCCGGAGCTACTGGTTCAGGTAAAAGTGTGTGCATCAATTCCATTTTGACCAGCCTTCTCTATCGAGCTACTCCTAACGATTTGAGAATCGGCCTTGTAGATCCCAAAAGAGTGGAGCTTTCTCTTTATTCCGGGCTTCCTCACCTGTGTGCCCCGGTTATTTCTGAGGCTCGGTGGGTGGTGAGATTTCTTAAATGGCTATGTCGGGAGATGGATAACCGTTATGAGCTCCTTTCTGAAGTTTCTGCCCGAAATATAGAGGAATATAACCAGATGGTAGAAGAAGGGGAAAAGCTCCCCTATGTGGTGATAGTTATAGATGAGCTGGCTGATTTGATGATGACTGCTCCTACGGAGGTGGAAAGTTCTCTGTGCCGGATAGCACAAATAGCCCGGGCGGTGGGAATGCATCTTGTTGTGGCCACTCAAAGACCCTCGGTGGACGTTATTACCGGCTTAATTAAAGCCAATTTTCCCTCTCGTCTGGCTTTTGCCGTTTCTTCTCAGGTGGATTCCCGAACTATTCTGGATAGCCCGGGGGCGGAGAAACTTTTAGGCAATGGAGATTTACTTTTTGCTCCTCTGGGAGCGAGTAAACCTATCCGGGGGCAAGGAGCTTTTGTCAGTACTTCAGAAACTAAAAAGCTGGTAGAATGCTGGTTGAATCAGTCCGGAGACATTTACTATCCTCTGGAATATGTTCCTCGAGAAGAAAGAGGAGTGGGAGAGGAAGAAGAGGATGAACTTTACCAGGAAGCGGTTAGAGTGGTAATAGAAAGCGGCAAAGCTTCCACTTCCCTTTTGCAGAGAAGACTGAGAGTAGGCTTTAATCGGGCAGCTCGTCTGATTGAGCAGATGGAACGGGAGGGCATTGTTGGTCCTTATGAAGGAAGTAAACCTCGAAAAGTAATTACTCCCAAAGGAGAGGGATAAAATGGCAGAAGGACAACTTAAATTAGGAGAAATTTTGCGGGAAAAAAGAGAAGAAAGAGAGCTTACCCGTGATGAGGTAAGTGGAGTTACACATGTTTCCTCTCGATACATTGCCGCTTTAGAAGAAGAAGATTGGGATAAATTGCCAGGAAGGGCTTATGCTTTAGGATATTTGAAGATTTACAGTCGTTTTCTGGGATTAAATGAGGAAGAGATGGTTTCTCTCTTCAATCAGGTTTATTCGGTAAAGCCTGTGGATTGGAAAAGTCTGGATTGGAAAAAAACCGAGGAACCGGAGCTTAGAAGCGCCAGAGATAGAAAGAGCGATAGATCTACCCTGTTTAAAAGGCTTCTGGTTCTTTTAGTTTCTCTGGCAGTGTTTTTTACTTTCCTTTTCATCTTTTTTAGTTTTCATTCTTTACCCGAAGGAGAAGAAGTAGTGGTTAATCCCCCGGTTTCGGCGATTGAGCCAGAAGAGATTCTTCCTTCTCCTTCTGCAGAAGTTGGACCTCAATTTTCTCTCACCGTTACCCTTTTTCCTGAAAAAGCAGCCTGGGCAGAAATCTGGTCGGGAGGGAATGAGGTTTTTTCTGGAATATTAGTTCCCAACAAGGAATATGTTGTAAAAAGCAATTATCCCATAGAAGTAGAAATAAAAGGAGGGAATGAGGTTAAAGCGGTAGTAAATGGAAAAGATTGGGGTTATCTCAGTGAGAAAGAGGAAGCATCACGCCAAGTATTTGAGCCGTGAGAAAAATTGCCTTTATCAGTTTGGGTTGTGATAAAAATTTAGTTGATACCGAAGTAGCCCTGGGTAAATTGCTTTCTCGAGGATATAATTTTTTTTCTTCTCCGGAAGAAGCAGAAATATTGATACTCAATACCTGTGCTTTTATTGAGGAAGCCTGTCGGGAAACTGAGGCATGGATTGAGAAATTGTCTTTTCTCAAAGAAGCTCATCCTCCCAAAAAGTTACTGGTTATGGGTTGCTATGCCCAGCGCTGGGGGAGAGAAAAAGGTTTTGTATATCCTGCTGTAGACTACTGGGTGGGAGTGAATGATTTTCCTTCCCTCGTTGATATTCTGGAAGACAAGTTCCCCGGAAAGTACTTTTTAGATTCCCCTCCTTTTCTTTACCACCACGAAACAGAGAGAATTCTTTCTACTCCTTCTCATTATGCTTATCTCAAAATAGCCGAAGGCTGCAATCATCACTGCAGTTTCTGCTTAATACCTTCTATCCGGGGTTCTTTGCGCAGTAGAACTATGGAGTCGATAGAAAAAGAAGCTCTTAATCTGGTATCTCAAGGAGTGAAAGAAATAATCCTGGTGGCTCAAGACCTATCTTCTTATGGCTTAGACCTCTATCATCAGAGGATGTTATCGCCCCTTCTTCGCCGGTTGGACGAAATTTTGCCCTCTGGAGTATGGTTAAGGTTGTTGTATTTTTCTCCCGAAGGGCTGGATGATGAATTTATAAAAACGATGAGAGATTCTTCTCATCTTGTAAAATATCTGGATATACCTCTTCAGCATGTGGATTCTACTATACTCCAGAAGATGAGGCGCCCTTCATCGATAGAAAAAATAAGAGAAAAGTTAGAAAAATTGAGAGAGTGTGTTCCCGGCATATTTTTGCGGACCACTTTTTTAGTGGGTTTTCCAGGAGAAGACGAGGAAGCTTTTCAGCGCTTGGTTGATTTTGTGGAAGATTTTCGCTTTGAGCGAATGGGAGCTTTTGTCTATTCTGAACCACCTGATACACCTTCAGCTTTCCTTTATCCTAAAGTGGAGGAGAAAGTGAAACAGGAGCGCTACAAAGCACTTATGGAAGTGCAGGAAAAAGTGATGGGAAAGTTTCATAGTTCTTTAGTGGGTCGGGAATTGGAAGTAATAGTAGACGAAGCTCAAAGAGGTAATGGAGTTACTAATTTTTGGGGAAGGACATACGGAGACGCTCCGGAAGTAGATGGGAATATAAGCTTTAGCTCCCGGAGGAATAAATTAAAAAGAGGGGAGATAGTAAAAGTTAAGGTTACTGAAAGCAGTAGCTATGAATTAAAAGGAGAAAAAATTTGAAAGCCGCTATTCTTGGTATAGGAACAGAACTGTTGACCGGGTTAGTCAGGGATTATAATGCCTACTTTCTGGCTCAAAAACTGGTAGATAAAGGGATATTGCCTCAATTTATTCTTTTTGTGCCTGACCAGATGGAGAAGATAGTAGGTGCTTTACAATTTATCATGAAGGAAGAGGAAGTAAAGCTGGTGATTGTATCAGGGGGGTTAGGACCTACTGAAGATGACCTGACCCGGGAAGCAGTGGCTCAAGCTTTTGGCAGAAGTTTGATTTTTAGCCCTGAAGCCTGGGATAGAATTCAGTTTTTCTATCGGGAACTGAGGAATACCGAGCCTCCGGAAAATAATAGAAGGCAGGCCTTTATTCCTCAAGGAGCAGAGATACTTTATAATGAGCGGGGAACTGCTCCCGGTTTTAAGTTAGAGGTGAACGGGAAAAGTATTTTTGTCATACCCGGTGTCCCCCGGGAGGCGGAGTTTTTCTGGAGCTTAATAGAGAAAGACCTTCCCCGGGAAGAGGAATATTTTTATCGTTCTCCTATCTTCAAATTTTGTGGAATTGGAGAATCTAATCTGGCTAAAGAGGTGGAACCGTTTCTTCATCATCTGCCCTCTTCTTTCAATTTAGCCTTTCTTCCTAACTATGGAGAAGTGTGGCTCTATGTTTACAGCTCCCGCTTTTCTCCAGAGGAAAAAGAGTCTGCCCTTATTTTTTTAGAGGAGGTAGCTCGCCACCTGGATAGATTTTTCTTCAGTCCCTATGGTGACACTTTAGAAGAAGCGGTGGGCAACATGATGAAGGAAAAAGGCTTGAAACTGGGACTGGCAGAGTCGTGCACCGGAGGGCTGGTAGCTAATCGGATAACTGATATAGCGGGTAGCTCTCAGTATTTTGAGCGAGGATACGTGGTCTATAGTAACGAGGCTAAAAAGGAAGATTTAAAAGTTCCCGAGGAAATTTTGCAAGAAAAAGGAGCAGTAAGTGAAGAAACTGCTCGATTTTTAGCTCGCGGAGTGCGCCATAAGGGAAAAGTAGATTTGGGTCTCGGGATTACTGGTATTGCAGGGCCAGGAGGAGGAAGTAAAGAAAAGCCCGTAGGCCTGGTTTATATTGCTCTATCGAGCGAAGAAGGCGTGAGAGTGCAAAAATTCCATTTTTCAGGGGATAGATTGATGAACAAAAGATTTGCCTCTCAATCCGCTCTGGTTATGATTTTTCAATATTTAAAGGAGAAATTTGGTAATGAGTTCAACTACCATCAGAAGCTTTGTGGCTTTAGACCTTCCCTCTGAAGCTCAAGACTTCTTAGAAGAGTTGATTAACGAGGAAAAAAAACTTTACCCTCAAGCAAAATGGGTTAAAAGAGAGCAACTCCATCTTACGCTCCACTTTTTTCATGCTTTTCCTCTTGGTGAGGTAGAGGAAATGAATAAAATACTGGAAGAGGTAAGCAACAAATTTACAGCTTTCCCTGTAACTTTAGAGAAATGGGGGGCTTTTCCTTCTCTTCATCGGGCTCGAGTGGTGTGGATAGGGGTGGACAGAGAGGGAGAGGGAAAGATAAAAAGTATAAGAGAGGAAGTTGAAAAAGGAATAGCTGCTAAGGGATGGGAGAGAGAAGATAGAGAGTTTTCTCCCCACATTACCCTGGCTCGCTTTCGTTCTCCTTTTGCTCTTCCCTCTTTAGGGGTAGAGAATATCAACTTTTCTACCGAAATTAAAAAACTGGTTTTTTATCAAAGTACTTTAACCCCTCGGGGTTCGGTTTACCAGCAATTAGGTGTTTTTAGTTTAGAAGGGGTGAAAAAAAATGAGTGAGGAAAAAAGCTCTAAAGATTTGAGAGAAGATGTAATTAACCAGGCTATAAGCTCTATAGAAAAAAAATATGGCAAAGGCGCTATTATGTACTTATCTCAAGATGTTTTAACTGCTGATATAGAAGTGATAAAAACTGGGTCGGTTCTTCTCAATATTGCTCTGGGAGTAGGAGGATTTCCTCGAGGGAGAGTGGTAGAGATTTTTGGCCCTGAAGCTTCGGGTAAAACCACCATTGCTTTGCATGCCATTGCTGAAGCTCAGAAGCAAGGTGGTATTGCTGCCTTTGTGGATACAGAACATGCTTTAGACCCCAGCTATGCAAGCAAAATTGGGGTCCAGATTGACAGATTACTTATTTCTCAACCTGGAAGCGCAGAAGAGGCTTTAGATATAGTAGATGCCCTGGTGCGTACCGGAGGAGTGGATATAGTGGTGCTCGATTCGGTAGCTGCTTTAGTTCCTCAGATGGAATTAGAAGGGGGCATGTCTGATTCTTATATTGGCCTGCAGGCTCGCTTGATGTCTCAAGCCTTGAGAAGATTGACTGCCTATATCAGTAAAACTAAAACCGTGGCTATTTTCGTTAACCAGCTCCGGGAAAAAATAGCTATGGCTTATGGGCCTTCGGAGACCACACCGGGTGGCAGGGCTCTCAAATTTTATGCCAGTGTAAGGTTAGATGTGAGAAGAAGAGAGTATCTGAGATCGGGAGATGAAATAATAGGTGCCCTGACCAGAATTAAAGTGGTTAAGAACAAAGTAGCCTCTCCATTTAAAGAAGCGGAGTTAGAATTGATTTATGGTGAGGGAATATCCCAGGAGGGAGAAATATTGAGCCTGGGAGAGACAACGGGAGTAGTTAAAAAATCGGGCAGCTGGTTCTCTTTTGGAGAATATCGTTTAGGCCAGGGTCGAGATAACGCCCGGCAATTCTTAAAGGAAAATCCGGAAGTAGCGAAAGAAATTCTCTCTGCTGCTCTTTCTCAGATGGAAGTTGACCCGGTGATTGCTTTTAATTCGTGAAAGATATCATTCGACAGGGTTTTCGCTATCTCAACCGGAAGATGTATACTCGAGGCGAGCTTTTCCAGAAATTAGCTCGAGATGGCTTTTCTCGTGAAGAGATAGAAGAAGCACTTCAGTTTTTGGAAGAGCGTGGTTACTTAAATGATGAGGAATTTGTAAAGATTTATGTAGAGACAAGAAGAAGACTGAACCCTCGGGGTTTACAAGCTATAAAGGACGAGTTGCGTAGGAAGGGTGTTCCTCACGAGCTACTCGATTCTCTGCGGGAATTTTTCCCCCGGGAAGAGGAAGTAAAAGACGCTCGAGGGCTAATCAGAGAATGGTCAGGAGAGGGAAAGGAGAAAGAAGACATTAATAATCGTCTTCTTCGTCGGGGTTTTTCCTGGGAAGTAGTAGAAGAAGCGTGGTACAGGGAAGAATCTTGACTTGGCCTTAAGGTACCGTTAAAATATTCTTTTACCTACATGAATCGCACATTGAAAAGTGAATAAGGGGTGAATCCAGAATATGGAGCTCATATATATTTTGATAGGAATAGCCGTAGGATTGGTAGCGGGATTTAGCTTCTTAAACTCCCAGCTTCAGAAAGAGAGAAAGATTGCTCAGGAAGAAATAGAGAGAGTGAGAGAAGAAACGCTTGGCCAGGTAGAAACTCTCAGGAAAGAAGCCTTAATTTTAGCTAAAGAGGAAGTTTTAGAAGAGAGAAAATCTCTGGAAGAAGAAATACAGCGGAAGAGAAAAGAACTGCAGAATTTCGAATCCCGGATTTTGCGCCGAGAAGAAATGCTGGAGCGAAAATTGGAACAGGTAGAGAAAACGGAGAACCTCTTGCGCAGGCGCCAGGAAGAGCTGGAAAAAGAAAAAGAAGTAGTGGAAAGTATTAAAGCGCGAGAAGTGGAGGAATTATCCCGGATTGCTAATCTTTCCTGGGAAGAGGCGAGACAGGAATTGCTGGAGCGAGTAGAAAAAACTCTGGACTACGAAGTAGGGGTGAAGATCAAAGAAGCAGAAGAGCGGGCTAAAAGAGAGGCAGGGAAAATGGCTCAAGAGGTTGTAGCTCAAACCATTCAACGTTATGCTGCTGATTTCACAGTGGAAAATACTGTATCGGTGGTTAATTTGCCCAGTGATGAAATGAAGGGAAGAATTATAGGAAGAGAAGGACGCAACATCAGGACTTTCGAGATGATTACCGGCGTGGATTTAATCATTGATGACACTCCTGAAGCGGTGCTCATTTCTTCTTTTGACCCTATAAGAAGAGAAGTGGCGCGCTTAGCTTTAGAAAAATTGATTGTTGATGGTCGTATCCATCCGGCGAGAATAGAAGAATTGGTAGACAAGGCCAAGCTACAGGTGGAAGAGAAGATAATTCAGGAAGGAGAACAAGCTCTTTTTGATGCGGGAGTGAAGAACGTTAATAGTGAGCTGGTAAAGCTTTTAGGTAAGTTGTATTTCAGAACCAGCTACGGACAGAATGTTTTGCAACATTCCAAAGAGGTAGCTTATTTTGCCAGCTTAATGGCTAGCGAGCTGGGAGTGGATACCACTTTAGCTAAAAGAGCTGGTCTTTTACATGATATAGGTAAAGCGTTAGACCATGAAGTGGAGGGTCCTCATGCTAAAATTGGAGCAGAATTAGCCTCTCGATATGGAGAGAAAAAAGAAGTAGTGCATGCCATTGAGGCTCACCATGGAGAGGTGGAAGCTCAAACTGTGGAAGCAGTTCTGGTGCAGGCAGCTGATGCCATATCGGCTTCTCGGCCTGGAGCAAGAAGAGAAAGCCTGGAGTCGTATATCAAGCGTCTGGAAAAACTGGAAAAAATTGCCGATGGTTTTGAAGGAGTGGAGAAATCTTATGCCATTCAGGCGGGAAGAGAAATTAGAATCATGGTGAAGCCTGATAGGATTGACGATGCCCGAGCGGCGAAGCTGGCTTATGATATAGCTCGTAAAATAGAAAAAGAACTGGAATATCCTGGACAGATTAAAATAACAGTGATTCGAGAGACCAGAACCGTAGAGTATGCTAAATAATGGAGGAATGAACTTTTGCGATTTTTAATAGTGGGAGACATAGTGGGAAAGCCAGGACGGCAAGTACTGGCTGATAACTTAGAAGTTATTAAGGAAAAATTAAATATCGAGGGAGTGATTGTCAACGGAGAAAATGCTGCCGGGGGTCTAGGAATTGTGCCGGAAGTGTGCGAGGAAATTTTGAGTTATGGAGTAGATGTGATTACAACTGGCAACCACATCTGGGATAAAAAGGAAATCGTAGACTATATTGATTACCAACCCCGGCTTATCCGCCCTCTCAATTACCCTTCTGGAGTTCCGGGCCGGGGCTGGGTGGCAGTGGAAGGGAAGGGTAAAAAATGGATAGTGGCTAATATGAGTGGCCGGGTGTTTATGCCTTCCCTGGATTGTCCATTTCGTCGGATAGAGGAAGAGCTGGAGGACTTCAGGAGGATAACCAACATGATTTTGCTTGATTTTCATGCTGAGGCTTCTTCAGAGAAGATAGCCATGGGATGGTTTCTGGATGGTAAAGTATCTTGTGTTTTTGGCACTCATACCCATGTGGCTACTGCTGATGAGCGAATTCTTCCTCAAGGTACAGCCTATATTACGGACATTGGTATGACAGGGTCTCATGATTCGGTTCTCGGGGTAAAAACAGAAGACATTTTAAGCAGATTTCTAACTCAAATGCCTATCAGATATCGAGTGGCTAAAGACAACGTTAAGCTTAATGGTATTGTAGTGGAGGTAGATGAGATTACGGGAAGAGCTACGGAAATCTCTCGCTTATCCATATCTTAAAATTAGAAAAAAAATGAAGGAGGAATGGCCATGGATGTCCTAAAAGTATCTTCTAAGTCTAATCCCAATGCTGTAGCTGGCGCTTTAGCCGGAGCCATCCGGGAAAAAGGCATAGTGGAAGTACAAGCGGTAGGAGCAGGAGCAGTAAACCAGGCTATTAAAGCTATTGCTATAGCACGGGGGTATGTTGCTCCCAGCGGTATCGACCTCGTTTGCATACCAGCTTTTACCGATATCAATATTGATGGGGAGGAGAGAACAGCTATTAAACTGGTGGTGAAACCTCGAAGCGCTTGAGTGTTTTGCTATGAATTTAGTGGAGATTAAAAGAAAACCGGATTTTCCGGCCGGAAAAGTGGCTGAAGCTACTTTCTGGGTGGAAACTTTTGGTTGTCAGATGAATAAAAGTCGTTCTGAACACCTGTCTTATCGACTGCAGGAGCTGGGGTTCTCCCCTGCTGAGGAATCAGGGGAAGCAGATATTCTCGTATTTAATACCTGTGCGGTGCGAGAGCATGCTGCAGAACGAGCGATAAGTATTATAAGTAAATTTGCTCGGGAGAGAAAGGAGAAAAATCCAGACTCTATAATTGTGGTATGTGGATGCCTGGGACAGCTGGAGAGGGAAAAACTCCTTGGGAAGGATAGAGAAATAAATGTTCTGGCGGGCACTCATAATTGGGAGAAAATACCCCTTCTAATTAAAAAGGCCTGGCAGGAAAAAGTAAAGATAGTGGATTTCCAGGAGGAGCCTCCTTCTCTTTATGAGGAGAAAGGATACCGGTATTCCAGTAAAATTTCTGCTTATTTACCTATTACTTTTGGTTGCGATAATTTCTGTAGCTATTGTGTGGTTCCTTATACCACCGGGAAACAGAGGAGCAAGCCCCGAGAAATAATAGAAGAGGAGCTAAAAAACCTGGTAGAGGAAGGATTTCGAGAAGTTACCCTCCTCGGGCAAAATGTCAATAGTTACGGTCGGGATAGAGAAAGAGAAGGAGCTTTTGAGGAGTTGCTTCTGGATATCGAGGAGTGGCTCCGGGGTATAAAAATCTGGGTTCGTTTTCTTACTTCTCATCCTCGAGACTTCACAGAGGACATAGTAAAAATAGTAAAAGATAGCTCGGTGCTTTGCCCTTATTTTCATCTTCCCCTTCAGGCTGGCTCCAATAAGATTTTACAGCTTATGAGGCGGGGTTATACCCGGGAGGATTATCTGAATAAAATCAACTTCATCCGTAAGTCTATACCTTCGGCGAGAATCGGGACAGATATCATTGTGGGCTTTCCCGGGGAGACGGACTCTGATTTCCGGGAAACTCTGGATGTGGTCAGGGAGGCGCAGTTTGATGTGGCTTATACCTATGTTTATTCTCCCCGGCCAGGTACTGCAGCCTATCTTTTAGAAGATGATATTCCTGTCTGTGAAAAAAAAGAGCGTCTCCATATTTTGAACGATACTCTGCGAAGCATCTACCAGGAAAAATTACCCTCCCTGCAGGGAAAAGTAATGGAAATATTGATTGATCAGGAAGAAGGAGGCCTGTTATCGGGTAGAGGGGCTAATAATCTGCGGGTATACCTGAAAGAACTCTCCTCTGCGGAGGTAGGGGAGTGGAGGGAGGTAGTTTTAACCCCTGGAGAGGGCAATAAAGTTTATGGTTCAGTTAAAAGGTAAAAAGCTCCCCGCCATCGTTGGTCCTACTGCTACCGGGAAAACTGACCTTTCTTTAGCTCTGGCTGAGCGACTGGGGAAAGTGGAGTTGATTTATGCTGATTCCTTAGCAGTTTATAAATACCTGGATATAGGTACCGATAAGCCTCCGGCCAGCTTTCGAGAAAGAGTTCCTCACCATCTCGTGGATTTCCTCGACCCCGGAGAGAGATGGAGTGCTTTCCAGTTTAAAAAAGAAGCGATATATCTCCAGAGAGAAATTAGAGAGCGAGGGAATCTTCCGCTTGTGGTGGGAGGGACTGCTTTTTACCTGCAGGCGCTTTATCGGTCTTTTCTATTTGTGGGAGCTCCTGCTGAAAATAATATCCGCATTGCTTTCGAGCGTTTACCTACTGAAAAACTCTATGCCCTTTTGCAAAATGTGGACCCCCGGAGAGCGCAAAAAATAGGAAAGCATGACCGAAAAAGATTGATCAGAGCTCTTGAGATATTTGAGAAAACCGGTCGTCCCCCTTCTCTTTTTTCTCCCCGTCCCTCTTCTTTTTCTCCTCTTCTTATCGGTATTCGCTGGGACAGGGATAAATTAAAAGAAAGAATTTGCCGCCGGGTAGAAGAGATGTTCGAAAGAGGAATAGTAGAAGAAGTGGAGGAGCTTTTTTCTCGGGGATATTCGGAGGATATTCCTGCTCTCGATAACTTTACTTATCGCCCGATAGTAAAACTACTTAGAGGGGATATTTCCCGGAAAGAAGCTCAAGAAGAAATAGTGCGGGGCACTTTTCGATTTTTGAAAACTCAAATTAACTGGTTCAAAAAAGCCCCTGTAATCTGGATAGAGGGAGAGGGAAAACCTCTATCCATTCTGGTAGAAGAAACTTGTGCAATTATAAAAAGAAATTTAGTGGAGGAGGATGCAAAATGAGCGAAGAAAAAACCGCAAGACCCAGTAAAACTAAGGATCTGGGATTTTACTTTTTAGGCCTTCTTTCAGCTAAGGCCTGGCAATATCTGGGGTTGGTAGTTCACCCTGAGACTGGAGAGATGCTGGTAGATTTAGAAGAAGCACGTAAATCTATTGACCTCTATTCCGTGATTCTGGAGGAAGTCAAAAAAGATTTAGAAGGAAGCGAGCTACGAGAACTGGAAGCTCAGCTTTCTCAGCTCCAGCTCAACTTTGTAGAAAAATCTAAAGAAACTAAAAAACCCGAGGAAACTAAAAAACCTGAAGAAGCGGAAGAGAGTAAAGAAGCTGAAGAGAGTGAGGAGTCATAAATTATTCTCTCTCGCAAGAAGAGAAACCTCTCTCCTTTACTTATAACTTTTAAATCTGGCGGGGATTACCCGGTAAACTATTAAGGCTATGGCTCCCCCTGCTAAAGCTGTAAAAAGCTGAGGAGTCTGCATGGCTTTGGCTACCGGTGGAGGCACTTGCACCACCCAGGCTACCGCTTGAGAGAGAAGGAGATATTTTAAGAAAGAGCCCAGAATAATTCCTGTTATTTCTCTCCGCAAGTTTTCTCTTTTTCCTGCCACAAGGCTGAAAACTATTACCAGTATGGCATTGCCGGCCATGATGAAGGGAATCATCGGCCCCAGTGGGGGGGCAAGAATTCCCCGGGCAAAAGCTATCCAGGGGGTAAATAACCCTATTATTACCCCGCTCCATATTCCATTTAAAAGAGCAGCCAAAAGAAGAAAGGCATTTACTAAGGGGCCGGTGAAAAACTGAGGTAGCCCCAGCATCTGAATGACCAGAGTAAGGGCAAAAAGAAGAGCAGTTCTGACTAACCACCGAAGCCCCTGGTGAGAAATTTCTTCCATAGTTCATCCCTCCTTATTCTCTGAGGTATTTTCCTCTCTTTTCTCTTCTTCTTTCTCTTTTGCTTCAAAACTCCTCAATAGTTCCACGGTTTTAGCAAGCTTTTCATCCACTAAGTAATTTAGTGTTCCTTCTTCAAAAGTTCCATCAGGCTTTTTTTCTCCAGCTGGAAGACCAGTTAATATCTCCATGGCCTGGTCTACAGCAGAGACGGCATAAATGTGGAATTTACCTTCTCGCACTGCCTCTACCACTTCTTCTTCTAACATAAGGTTTTGAATGTTACTCCGGGGAATAATTACTCCCTGTTCTTTAGTTAACCCTTTTCCTTGAGCGGTGCGGAAAAATCCTTCGATTTTTTGATTTACTCCTCCGATGGCCTGCACTTCTCCTTTTTGATTAATAGACCCAGTAACGGCGATGTCCTGGCGAATAGGTATTTCTGCCAGACTGGAAAGCACTGCGCAGGTTTCAGCCAGGGAAGCACTGTCTCCTTCTACTCCCTCATAAGACTGCTCAAAACAAATGCTGGCAGCCACAGAAAGTGGTTTATTCTGGGCGTACTTATAGCCTAAGTATCCTCCCAGAATAAGAACTCCTTTATCATGGATGCGGCCGCTTAAGCGAGATTCTCGCTCGATGCTGACTACTCCTTGTTTTCCAAGGTAAGTGCGAGCAGTAATGCGGGAGGGCCGACCAAAACTATAGTCTCCCAGGTCATAAACTGCTAACCCGTTGATTTGCCCCACCACTTTACCCTGGGTATCAATCAACAGCACATCTTCTAAAATAGCTTCTTGCAGGCGATCAGCTATAAGGCTCAGCCTCTTTTTTCTCTCTTGTAGCGTTTTCTGGACATGGGGAGCATAGACCCGGTCTGCGCCTTCCTCTCGGGCCCAGAAATCTGCTTCCACCAGGATATCTTTCATAAAACCAAATTGAGAACTGAGTTTCTTCTGGTGAGAAACTGCCCGCGCACCATATTCCAGAACTTTTGCTACTCCCGTCCGGTCAAAAGGCAGAAGCCCTTCCTCTTTGCAACAATTATTGACAAAACAGGCAAAGGAGTGCAAAACCTCTTCTTCTCTCTGAATCTGATAGTCAAAATCAGCTTTTATTTTAAATAGATCTCGGAAGTCCTCATCGAGAAGAGTTAAAGCACGATAATAATATTCATCACCGATGATAATAACTTTAGCGTCGAAAGGTAAGGGGTCAGGACGCAATCCTTGAGGAGCGATGATGCCAAATTGCTCAAAAGGGTCTTCTAATCTGATTTCCTGATTTTTCAAAGTCCTTTTCAGTCCTTCCCAGACGCCTGGATTGCTGATTAAATCCCGGAAATACATTATTATATAACCACCATTGGCTTGATGAAGGGAGCCTGATTTCAACATAGTATGGTCACTGAAATAAGCTCCCATAAAAGCTCGGCGCTCGATCTTCCCGAAAAGATTGCTCCAGTTAGGATGGGTTTCCAGAATTATTGGAGGGTCTTCTAAAGGAGCGTTGTCCACAAAAACATTTATTTTAAAAGGTAAGAAAGGATCTTGCAGCCTTTGATAGGGGAGAAGCTGAGGAAGTTGCTGAGGAGTTTCTGATAAGTCTCTGAAGATGTGAAGATAAGAAAGGGTAAAGTTTTGCAGTGACTCAAGAAACTTGAGCACCTCGGGAGAGGAAGCATACCTGTCTAATAGTCCCTTAAAAAGAGGATTAACGGCAAACTCTGCCACTCTCCGGTCAAGTTCCGCTATTTTATTTTTCAGCTCTACTTCCAACTGGTGAATTTTGTCAAAAGCCTCACTGATTTGAGTCAAAAGCTCTCGCCTTTTACTTTCTATAATTTCTTTTTCTTCTTCGCCTAAAGCTAAGTATTGCTCTTGAGTCATAGGCTTTCCTTCCACTAAGGGAATGAGGATAGGACCCATGGGAGTCATGCGGAAAGCAAACCCTTCTTCTAAAGCTTCTTTTTCCAACTCTTGAATTATTTGGCGATTTTTTCTCTGCTGCTCATCAATCAGAATTTGTTTTTGGTTTTTATACTCATCTCCAGCAAAAGTTTTGGGTATTGCATCTCGAAGGTTTTTCAACAACTCATCCACCAGGCGAGAAAGGACTTTTCCCTCCCCCCGGGGAAGTTTTAAAACTTGAGGGCGGTCTGGATCGTCAAAGTTAAAGATATAACACCAGTCATTTATCTCTGGAGTGATTCCCTTTTCCTTCTTTTCTTTCACCAATCTCTCAATGCGGTTTTTAACTGCACTGGCTCTTCCGGTTCCTGTAGGACCAACCACAAAAAGATTGTACCCCGATTTTTCCATGCGCAATCCAAACTCGATAGAGCTCAGGGCTCTCTCCTGACCCAAAAACCCTTCCAGCTCTTCTAATTCGTCAGTACACTCAAAAGAAAAAGCATCCGGAGGACAAATCCAGCGCAACTGCTCCGGGCTTAACCGATATTGAGAAAGGTCAACATTGCTCTCCATAGGTCCTCCCTTCGTTTTTCCATAAAAGAAAAACCCTCGTTATAATTCTTGATAAATAGCCTTAACTCCTTCTATTTTTTCCAGGTCCTCTTTAAGCTTTTTAAAATCTTCTAAATTACCGGAAAGCTTTAAGATTATGATGCCTTCATCTTTCCCCTCACATTCTGGAGCAAACTCATGGAGTCCTAAGCGAACTTCAATATTGCACCCGTAACGGCTGAGTAATTCTTGCACTTTCAAAGCATTTTGTGCTCTGTTTCCCACTTTAATGAGAAGTAAATCAGCCATACTCTTATCCCTCCCTGGAAGCCTTATTTTTTTCTTATTATAGAATATTTTTTGCTCTTTTACACTTTCTGGAAAAAGTTCTTTAAATAAAAAAATGGAGCGGGAAACGGGACTCGAACCCGCGACATCCAGCTTGGAAGGCTGGCGCTCTACCATCTGAGCTATTCCCGCTCGCTACTGTTAGCACAATGATTATAGATAATGGAACAAACTTCGTCAAGGGGGAGGAAAGGCGAGGAGTTGAATCAAATATTAGAAGGAATTTTTGATTGATTAGTCTGAGAAAAACTGGAAGATAGAGAGGCCTGGTTGATAAAAACAGCCTGATATTTTTTGACTTTGATATTTAAATACATTTCGTAGTATGCCTTTCTGGGGTCGGGATTTTAGGTCTTCGGTAAGCCACTTATCTATGGTTTCTTTATAGGGATCCAGTTTACCCCTACGGGTATGAATAGCTTTTTTCTTGATGTTAAAATCCTCCCTTTCTACATGCTTTCGAACAGTTCGGAAGTTAAATCCTGTTTCTTGGGCTATTCTTCTCAATGATTTACCTTTTTCATTATGTTCAAATCTGATATGATATATTTGTTCCATTGTTAGCATCCTTTCTTTACCCCCTTTAGATTCAGCATCTAAAAAGGTAGTTTATTTTAAGGGTGCTGGCAATGGAGTTCTGTTGTGTGCTGGATTTCCATTGCGCTGAATACACAGATTTCTTTTTTCAAAAAAATTCCTGGCTCTAAAGTTTTGGGAGAAGCTGCCGAT
>FZPS01000229.1_pt293 | contig 26176 bp, 22 predicted proteins | sample 1817821 | NCBI WGS metagenome assembly FZPS01 (sample SAMEA104158645, study PRJEB21678) | metagenome | place: Germany | collected 2015-04-21 | reverse complement strand
GACCCGAGTTTTGCTGGTCAAGCGAGCAGACAACGGAGAGTGGACCCCAGTCACAGGCATCATTGACCCGGGCGAACAGCCAGCCAATGCCGGCGCGCGCGAAGCCCTAGAGGAAGCAAACGTTCGCGTGGAGCCCGTCCGCGTGGTCTCCCTGGACACCGTCGGCCCCGTTCAGTACGACAACGGAGACATCAGCCTCTACCTCGACATCTCTTTCCACATGCGGTACCTAAGCGGCGAGCTCCGTCCCGCAGATGGGGAAAACTCCGAAGTCCGGTGGTTCGACGCAAACGACCTGCCTGCTATGAATGAGCGATTCCGCACCGTCGTCAGGAACGTCCTCGAAAATCCAAAACCGACAATCTTTAAGTTCGACGCCGAAGAAGTAGAACGCACCGCCGAACTGCCCAACACGTGACTTTATTTCACGGCGAAACGTGTCACTGTCCGATAACAAAGCAGTTTTCAACAGGAAGTTCTGGCAAGTAGCTTTTAAGCTTGTTAGACAATCTACGAGAGGCCCTCATGATCGAGTTTCGCGACGTGACCAAGCGGTTCCAACGAGCGAAAAAAGGCTCACTTGCCGCCGTTGACAACTTCACCCACAGAATAGATTCCCGAACAATTCACGTGCTACTCGGCTCGTCAGGCTGTGGAAAAACCACACTTTTGCGCATGGTGAATCGCATGGAATCACCTACCAGTGGCCAAATTTTGATTGACGGCGAGGACGTGGCTGACACTGATCCGGTACAGCTTCGGCGTTCAATTGGTTATGTAATGCAGGCCTCTGGCCTACTTCCACACCGCACGGTTTTAGACAATGTGACCACTGTTTTGCGCTTGCAGGGCAAGTCTAAGAACGAAGCCCGCGGTCGGGGAATGGAAATGCTTGAGCTCGTGGGGCTTGCACCGGAACTGGCGCAACGCTATCCCGGCCAACTTTCCGGTGGGCAGGCACAGCGTGTTGGAGTGGCGCGAGCGTTGGCTCCAAACCCGAACATTGTGCTGATGGATGAGCCTTTTGCCGCGGTTGACCCGGTGGTTCGCCGCCAACTTCAGGAACTGGTTTTAGACCTGCAGGAAGAGCTGGAAACCACGATCTTGTTTGTGACTCACGATGTTGATGAAGCTATTCGAATGGCTGATGAAGTCGTCCTACTAACTCAGGGCGCGCAAATTCAACAGCACGGAACCCCGGCCGAACTGCTTGCAAACCCAGCAAACGAATTCGTCGAAGAATTCCTGGGCGTGCGCGCATCGCGCGACCTTTACCTGGATGACCACAACATCATCGTCGATTCCGCTGGACGGCCCCTTGGCTCACTTTCCAGAAACGGTGAAGATGCTCCAGCCGCTGCCATCAATGGGCAGGGTACCACCGCCGCAGATGGACGGAACTCCGGGGAAGGCGCAGGCAAGTGACCTGGATATCCCAAAACCTGGATTTCATAGGGTTCACGCTCTACGCACACCTGTACCTGGCGGTTCCGGCAATATTTTTCAGCCTGATAATATCCGTGCCGATCGCTTACCTTGCGACAAAGCACCCTCGGATTCGCGAACTCACACTTACTTCCACCGGTCTGCTTTACGCGATTCCGTCACTGCCGCTGTTCGTCCTCATTCCCATCATCGCTGGTGTGCCGCTGCGGTCGTCCACGAACGTTCACATCGTCCTCACGGTGTATGGATGCGCTCTGCTGGTTCGAGCAGCCGCGGACGCTTTCGATTCCGTGGATAAGGACGTCCTCAACGCCGCGGAGGCTACCGGCTATGGAGCGGTGCGGCTCTTCCTTGGCGTGCACCTGCCACTTGCCGGCCCTGCGATTTTGGCGGGTCTACGCGTGGTTGCGGTGTCTACGATTTCGCTCACGACGGTTGGTGCTGTGCTTGGAATTAAATCGCTTGGATCACTGTTCACCGATGGATTCCAACGCGATATTGTTCCCGAAATCTTTACCGGCCTGGTGCTCACTATGGCGCTAGCTCTAGTGGTTGATCTCGTAATAGTTGCACTTGGAAAATTAGTGATGCCGTTTGACCGCAAGTCTCGCAAACTTCAGGGGGCGAGGACGTGAACTACTTTCTAGATGCTCTAAAGTGGATCGCCGACGGAGCCAGCTGGGGCGGCCCAGACGGTATTTGGCTTCGCCTGTTTGAACACACGTGGTACTCAATCGTTGGTGTCCTGCTGGCAGCTCTAATTGCGATCCCGCTTGGCCTATATATCGGACACACCGGGCACGCTCGCTCACTTGTAGTCGGATTAACCGGCGGTTTCCGGGCCCTGCCCACACTGGGCGTGTTAACGCTCGCGGGACTGTGGCTCGGCATCGGCCTCGGCGCCCCAATGATTGCGTTTGTGGTTCTGGCTGTTCCGTCAATCCTGGCGGGTACTTATTCCGGAGTTGAATCGGTCAACCGAGACACTGTTGACGCCGCATATGCGCAGGGAATGACGTCGGGCCAGGTACTCACGAAGGTGGAAATTCCGCTCGCGTCGCCGCTCATGATTGGTGGTTTACGATCGGCAATGTTGCAGGTGGTTGCAACCGCTACGCTCGCGGCTTATGTGGGTGCGGGCGGTTTTGGTCGCTACCTGTTTAGGGGATTGCGCACGCAGAACTATCCACTGATGGTGTCATCGGCGCTGCTCGTGATTGCGCTGGCAATAATTTTTGAAATCGTATTTGTACTGTTGGCCCGCTCGGCTGCTAAAGCGACCGGTCTGAAACCGAAGGAAGCTGTAAATGCCTGAAGAAAACGTTCAATCTCGCCGCGGATTCTTGAAAGCTGGGGGTCTTCTGGGACTTGGCGCGCTCAGCACAACTTTGGCGGCGTGCTCGAATGCGGACCCATTCCGCAACCCCGATGGTGCGGGAGATCCAACTTCAATCGTGATCGGGTCATCGGTTTATTATTCATCTGAAATCATTGCTGAGATCTACGCCCAGCGTCTAGAAGCAGCCGACTTCACGGTGACTCGTGAGTTCCGAATCGGGCAGCGTGAAATCTATATGCCCGAAATCGAGTCGGGCAACATCGAACTTTTCCCGGAATACCTGGGAAACCTGATGCAATACTTCGACAAAGAAAATCCTGCGCGGACCAAGGACGAAATTTTCGCCGCACTGCAGGATGTTTTGCCGGAGCAGATTCACGCCCTCGGCATGGCGCCGGCGTCAGATCAGGACGCCTACAACGTAACCGCTGAGTTCGCCAAGGAACACCAGTTGAAAACTATTGGTGACCTGAAGAATCTGGGGCGTACCGTCCGAGTTGGCGCAAGCTCTGAAGCCAAGGACCGCCCGTACGGCGCCGAAGGCCTGAAGCGTGTCTACGGAATCGACACGCAGTTCATTCCCATCGAGGATTCCGGCGGTCCGCTAACCGTCAAGGCACTAGTCGACGGCGACGTAGACATCGCTAACATTTACACCTCCGACCCCGCCATCGAGAAGAACGGACTCATCACGCTCGAAGACCCCGAATCATTAATTTTGCCGCAAAATATTTTGGCCATCGGGCACGACCGGATCACCCTCAAGGCAGTTTCGATTGTCGAGGACGTTAATCGCCACCTCGAACAGTCTGAGCTTGTCGCACTGAATGCACGCTCCATTGATGAGCAACTTTCAGCCAAACGCATCGCGGAGGATTGGATCGCCGCGACCTGGTGAGAATTCCCAGCCCCGCCCTCGAAAATAAAAGCCGCCACGAAAAGTGTGGCGGCTAGAGGTGGGATGATTTATTTTCTTCGCACGTAGGTGGTGACGCGCCAGCGGGCGTCGCCTGACTTGGGGCGCCAGTCGGTGTCGGATCGGGATTCGTCGACGCGCCAGTATTTGTCGGAAATCTTCGGCGCGTACACGGCGGGTCCACCGCCGGTGTCGGCCTCGAGTTCGAGGTCCGTGATGACGAGTTCGTCCGCGATTGACATGGCTTGTTCGTAAACGTTGGCGCCACCTGCGATCCAGGTTTTGCCGGAACTCCAGCGAGCAATCGCGAGGGCTTCCTCAAGGGAGTGAACGACCTCGGCGCCGGGCGCAACGTAGTCGGGCTGCTCGGTCATGACGATATTTTTTCGTCCTGGAAGTGGTTTGCAACCAAGGGCCTCCCAGGAACCGCGGCCCATGATGACCGGGTTGCCCATGGTCTCGTTTTTGAAATGCTGAAAATCGTCTGGAACGTTCCACACCATGTCGGTGCCAGTTCCGAGAAGTCCGTTGGCGTCTTGCGCCCAGATCATCGCAATGGTCAATGAAACTCCTGTTGGATTACGGCCGAGTCAACGCGCAAGCCTCCCAACCGGGGGTCTAAACAGCGACTTTGGCCTTGATTGTCGGGTGATGTTGATAGTCCTCAACGACGATGTCGACGAAGGTGTATTCGAACAGGGAAGGCGCCTTATTCAAGCGCAAAGTTGGGAACGGGTAGGGTTCACGCGAAAGCTGCGTGTTCACCTGCTCCATGTGGTTTGAGTAAATGTGACAGTCTCCGCCGGTCCACACCAGATCGCCCACGTCAAGCCCCGCCTGCTGCGCAATCATGTGCGTCAACAGCGCGTACGACGCAATGTTGAAAGGAACGCCCAGGAACAGATCCGCGGAACGCTGATAAATCTGTAGCGACAACTTGCCGTCTACAACGTAAAGCTGGAAGAAAGCATGACAGGGAGCCAACGCCATCTTGTCCAGTTCCGAAACGTTCCACGCCGAAACCAGCATCCGTCTAGAATCCGGATTATTTTTCACAGTCTCGAGGACGTTGCTGAGCTGGTCGATGTGCTCCCCGTCAGGCGTTGGCCAAGATCGCCACTGAACGCCGTAAACCGGGCCTAGCTCGCCGTTTTCATCGGCCCATTCATTCCAGATGCGGATGCCGTTTTCTTGCAGCCAGTGAACGTTGGAATCGCCGCGCAGGAACCAAAGCAGCTCGCCCACAACAGACTTCAAATGAACCCGCTTCGTGGTAATCAGCGGAAACCCTTCAGACAGGTCGAACCGCAGCTGACGACCAAACACAGACAGAGTTCCCGTACCAGTACGATCGCCCTTCCGCGCCCCATTTTCGAGCACATCACGAAGCAGATCCTCATATTGCCTGTTGATCGTCATAGCTGCGTCCTCTTCTATCTATTTTCCGGCGGGTATTTGCTGGTCGACTTCCTGGACATCGTCGACTTCTATTGTGACCGGGTAGGTGAACTGTTCGGGGGCTTGGCCCAGGGCGTGTTGGACTCCTTCGATCACGTTGCCGGCCATGGATCGGCCAATAACCCATCCTAGGGCGGCACCGATTCCGTAGGGCATCAAGCGTCCAACGATTGCCGAAGCTCCCTTGGTTGTAACCCGTTTGCCAACTTGCTTTGCCAGGGTTCGATTTATCCTGCGAATGGTCTGACGCTGAACGTCAGTCGCGTAACCCTTCAGGGCTGTCAGCGTCGAGAAGCCAAATTGTGAAGTCGCAATCTGAGCACCCTGCTCGCCCATTAAAGACGTGAGCACGAGCAGTCGCCGCTTATCCATATCGTGCATCGGAATGCCGTGGATATGAGCCAAAGTCAGAACGTAATAGCCGGCCTCGGTCACAAAACCGATGAGCTGGGCCGACGAAACACCAAACGCCGCCGCGGTGCCCAGACCGGGAACGGCCGCAACCGCACCCGTCGCGCCGGACGTGTTGGCTGCGAGCCGGCGAAACTGTTTGGTGACAATCCGCTCCAAGTCGGCCGGCGATGCGTCCGGGTTTTCAATGCGGAGCTGATTTACTTTCGCGTCGATAGCTTCATCCGGAAATTGGATCATTACATCCACGACTTCCTGGATCGAAGTCGCGTTGCGCAAACCCTTCGCGGTATCGGTAACAGCGGAGAAAGTTGACTTCAGCGCTCGCGGTGTTTTCTTGACGGAATTAATTATTCCCATGAGTTCAATTTAGCCTTCAGACGTCAAAACTAGGTCGTTTGGCATGCCCGCATTCAGCGTGTGCGCCACGGTGCACTGGCGATCAATCGCACGTAACACGCGAGCTTCAAGCTTTTCCCGCTCGTCATCCGACAGATCGGACAGGTCGGTAACGATCTCGACGACCATGTTCACGTAACGATTCGTTTCCTTTTCCCATTCGGCTTCAACACCAACCACAGCGTTAAAATCATCGCCCAGGGCCGATGCGTAACGTGAGTCAGCAGAAGTAGCATTACATCCAGCCAGAGCCAGTTGAAGGAGCTGGCCCGGCGTGAACTCGCCATCGTCGTGTCCGACCTTTACAGTTGCACCCGTGGAATTATGGCCCACGTATGAGCCCTTCCCAACACGTTCAAGCCATAGTGCCTTTGGATTCTCAGCCATTGTTCAACCTTTCCTCTTCGGCGGGTGTGCCCCGCTGATCGTGCACTTTGTAGCGTCTCGGGGGTTAACCCTGTTCGGCGGATTTGCCCCGCTTTTCGCGCGTGTTTCCGCATCTTTGAGCCAACCGGGTTCGGCGGGCCACCCCGTGCTCCTGTCGCGCGACATCGAACGCGCGACATCGAACATTGGGCCCGAGACGCGAGACCCGCCCTGCGCGTCCAGCGGATTTAGTTTTCTAAATATTTTCTTGCGGCCGACTCCTCGGCGCGCACGATTTCACCCATTTCAGCAACCGCGCGCTGTTCGAGTTTCCGGCCCACTATGGGCACCGAAACCGTGACCGTACCTTCCACGTTACGGGTCACAGCATCGCCCTCGTCAATCAGTTTTGAATTCGCGGACACCTTGACGGGCAGGCCGCCGGTGTCAAAAGTTAGAACGCTCTGTGCGCTGTCGATATTCCACGTTTCCGTCATCGCGACGGTGAGGCCTTGGCGCGGGATGAACTTGTCGGCCATGCTCGGCAGGTTCAGGTCCGCGGGCTTGGCGTGGATTTCCGTGGTGACGGTGACCTCACTTTTTTTCGGCCCGTCATTAATCTGGACCGACTTTATTTTCACGGGGAGGTCCGCCAGCCGGACCCGTTGAAACTCCTCAGAAGTGAGCATTTTCAGCACCTCATCAAGTGGCGCTGGGTACTTTGCGGTCGCGTGGAACTCCACCGAGCTCTCCTTCCATCCGGGTCGTCATCACAGCCGGCGCCCGCACTGCGTCCGAATGCCAGCCACGCCCTCCATTATCGCGACGAAACGCAGTTTTCGCAGTGTAAACAAGATTTCGGAGGGCGGTGCTGGGGTGCCGAATCGTCTGCTGCCCGGCGGAAGGTGCGCAAACTTGGCGGAAAAACGTAGAGTGGAGCTATGCAGAGCCTGACTGAACTTGCCCACGTTGCCTCGGGATCGAATCTTCACCACGAGGACCTTGACTGGCTTCACCTGATTTTGGCGGATTGGCAGGTAATTTCTGACCTCGCCGCGGCGGACCTAGTGATGTGGGTGCAGACGCATGACGGCCGATTTTTGTCGGTTGCGCACGCGCGGCCCGCGACGGCTTCGACGGTGCACCTGGACGACGTGGTCGGCATGTATATTCAGCCAACGCGGCAGGAGCCGCTTCAAGAAGCGCTGGATTCGAAGCAGGTGATTAGGCCGGCGGCGGCTCGGTGGGCGGGGGCGTACTCCATGACGGAGGTCGTCATTCCCGTCGTGCGAAAAGGTCGCGCGATCGCTGTGATTACGCGCGAATCGAACCTTTCAGCGCCGCGGTTTCTATCAGGGGCAGAAAACTGGACCCTGGATGCCGCTGATGTTCTGGCCGAAATGATCGCACGCGGTGAGTATCCGTACGACGCAACTCCGACCTCGGTCACGCACGGGCAGCCGCGCGTCATGGACGGCGCCCTGCTCCTTGACCCGGAGGGCATCGTCCGCGAGGCCACGCCAAACGCGGTTTCTTGCCTGCGTCGCCTGGGAATCCGCGAAAATCCGGTTGGGCGCACATTGATCGAAGACGTTACTTCCGTCATGAAAAAAGCCCAGCAGGTCGACGAGACGCTCGCTGTCGTTGTGATGGGAAAGGCCTCGTGGCGCGCTGAGCTGGAATCCGCGCGGGCAACTGTGACGATGCGGGCGGTGCCGCTGCTGGAGGACGGGAACCGAGTCGGCGCAGTTTTGCTGACGCGCGACGTTTCCGAGATGCGCCGCCGCGAACTGGAACTCATGACCAAGGATGCAACCATCCGCGAAATTCACCACCGCGTGAAGAACAACCTGCAGACAGTGTCAGCTCTGATCCGCCTGCAGGCCAGGCGGTCGGACAGTGAAGAAGTGCGGGCCGCATTGACCGAGGCCGAACGCCGCGTCACGACGATCGCAACTGTTCACGCTGCGCTTTCGCAAAACGTTGACGAGACCGTCGATTTCGACGAGGTCGGAAAACAGGTTCTGCATTTGGCTGTGGTGCTCGCAAAAACGAATCAGCAAGTGCACGTCGACGTCAGTGGGCACTTCGGCAAAGTTGACGCTGACGCCGCGCAGGCGTTGGCGACCGTGCTGACTGAACTTGTGACCAACAGCGTCGAGCATGGTTACCGCGACTACGGGGGAGTGGTCAAGGTTCACGCCTCGCGCAACGGGCACCGACTGGACGTCACTGTTTCCGATGACGGTCTTGGGATTGATGAGGGGCGCGCCAAATCCGGCCTGGGCACCCAAATCGTTTCAACTGTGGTCGCCGGCGAGCTCGGCGGCACCATCGAATGGGAACGGCGAACCGCGAGCCCCGGCACCATCGTTCGCGTGTACGCCAACCTGGAAGAGTAGTGGCCGGGGCCCTGGACGGGGTGGGGCTGGGTCTCCGGAGCGGTTAAGGGTCGGGATTCTGGAGGGCTTTGTGTCCGAGACTCCGGAGGGTTCTGGGCTCGGGATTCTGGAGGGCTTTGGGTCCGCCCCAGGAACCGATCCGTGAGGATTTGGGGCCGACGGGTGGCTGGGCTTGCGCGGTGTTGGATTGCCGAATGCTCGGCTGGTGTCTTGCTACAGGTGGTCAGCGGGGCAGAAGCTGGGCTCTGCTCTCGGCGTACAGGTACCTCACCGATTTCTGGCTAGCCGACGGGTGCGTGGGTTGCGTCTGAGTGCAGGAACCCAGCACCGCCCTCGTCCCAAAATTTCGATTCAGACCCAAAACGCCGCGCTACGTTGCCCCAAATTTTGATTCAGACCCAAACTGGCGAAAACAGTGTGGTTTTCTGCCGCTTTGGGTCGGACTCGTTTCTTGGTGGGCTCCCTCAGAGACCATTCCGACCCTAAGTTCCCAAAACAGGTGCTCAATCGGACACTTGGGGTCTGAATGGGATTTCGGTGGGCTGCTCCAGAAACCATTCAGAGGGTAACTGTCCATTTGGGGCCCTAATTTGGGCGCTTTGGGTCTGAATCGTTTTTTACGGCAAGTTGCCAATGTGATTCAGAGGGCAAGCTCCCATCCAGGCACCGAAATCGGGCAGTTCGGGTCTGAATGGGGTTCCGAGCCGCGCCCTCGGATATGGAAATCTAAGATCACGGCTTGAAATCGGGAAACCGAGCACGCCCTCGGAGGAACAAACCCGGCAACACGTCTAGAAAAGCGGGCACGCAGCCGCGCCCTCGCGGATTATGAATACGAAACCGCCGCCCCGTCGCAAGTATGCAAGCGGGACGGCGATTCTCTTCTAGTTATCGGAACGGGGCCACGGAACCAGCCAACGGAGCCGCTCAATGGGCCAGGACTCGGGCTACCCCTTGACGGAGCCCGACATGAGGCCGCCGACGAAGTATTTGCCCAGCAGGATGTACACGATCAGCGTGGGCGCCGACGCGATGAGTGCGCCTGCCATAGACGCACCGTAGTCGGCCATGATCGAGCCGTGCGCCAGGTTGTTCAACGACAGTGTGACGGGGCCGGTTTCGGTGTTGGTCAGGAACAGGGCGAACAGGAAGTCGTTCCATGCAGAGGTGAACTGCCAGATCAAGACGACCACGAAGCTCGGGATTGAAATCGGGAGAACGACCGACCAGTACGTGCGCAACATGCCCGCACCGTCAACGCGTGACGCTTCGATGAGTTCTTGCGGCACGGATTCGTAGTAGTTACGGAAAATCAGCGTCGTGATCGGGATGCCGTAAACGACGTGCGCCAAAATCAGCGTCGGAATGCCGTTCGGCAGGCCGATTGTCAGCACGATCTTCATCAGCGGAATCATGACCGCCTGGTACGGAATGAACATGCCAAACAGGATGAACGTGAACACAACGTTTGCGCCGGGGAACCTCCAGCGTGACAGGACGTAGCCGTTCATTGACCCCAGAATCGCCGAAATAATCGAGGACGGAATCACTAACAGAAATGTTCTGCCAATCGGGGCGGCGAGGGCGTCCCACGCACGCTGCCAGTTATCAAAGTTCCACACCTCAGGTAGGTACCAGGTTCGTGTGGGGTCCGCTTCGGCGGCGCCCTTGAATGATGTGACGAAGAGGACGTAAACGGGAATCAGAACTACCGCGAGGAAGAAGATCAAGATCGCGTACCGGATCGCCTTGGAAACGGCGCTTCCGTCCGATGTTTGATTCTTGTTGGGCTTTAGTTCGTTCTTGACTTTGGGTTGTGCAAGTGTAGTCATGTCACTTCCTCTTCTTCGCGTCGTGGATGAGGTAGGGCACGACCAGCACGGCCACAATAATCAGCAGGATCATACCGACGGCCGCCGCGTTCGCGTAGTCGCCTGAGGTCATGTAGTTGTACATGTCGATCGCGGGCACCTTCGTTGAGTAGGTGCGCTGATCGGTTACCGCCATGATCAGGTCGAAGGACTTCAGCGCCATGTGTCCAATAATGATGATTGCGGAAAGCGCGACAGCTGACAGCTGCGGGAAGATGATGTGGCGGTAGAGTTGCCACTCGCTAGCTCCGTCGACGCGGCCAGCTTCGCGAAGGTCGTCGCTGATTCCGCGGAATCCGGCCAGGAACAGTGCCATCACGTATCCGGATAGCTGCCAGATTGCCGGAAGGGCAACCGCGAGCACACCGAACGTAATGTTGGCGGTCCACGAGTTCTCCAAGAACCCAAGTCCGAGCATTTGGAACAACCGGTTCAAGCCCTTCGCCTGGTCGCCAGTACCCGGGTTGAGCAACCACTTCCAAACCACACCCGAAGCAATGAACGACACTGCCATCGGGAACAGGAACACGGAGCGGAAGAAACCTTCACCCTTAATCGGACGTTCCAGCAGCCACGCCCAAAGGAACCCAAGAATCAAGGTTCCCAGCAGGAACGCGGCCGTAAACAAGAGCAGATTAATCAGTGAGTGTTGGAAATCAGCATCCCCGAACAGGTACTTGTAGTTCTCGAACCCCACAAACGAGGTCTCGCGTACCCCGTTGTATTGCGCCACCGTGTGCGCGTCACTCATTGACGTGGCGGCGTTTGCACCGATAAGCCCGTAAACAAAGATTCCAACAAGAATTAACGAGGGCGAGATTAGCAAAATCGGTGGGAGATACTGCTTCCACTTCTGGTGGTGATTCTGCTTTCTGGGGGGACTAGTTTGCCGGTGTCGGCTTTCAGGTCGCTCTTTGACTTTACTTCGCGGTTGGTTGTTTGCCATGTCGGTCCTTCCACAGGTGCGGGTGATGGCTCTTCGCCATCACCCGCACCTGCTCGATCAACTAGTGATATCGCTAGTTTGTTGAGATTGGAATGCTATGCGCTTCACTTACTCATAGGCTCGGCAGCCTTGACCAGTTCTGCTTGGAATCCAGCAACATCAGAGCCGCCCTGCGCGAACTTGGCACACGCATCATTCATCGCGTTGGAAACTGCAACCGGAGCTGCAGCGCCGTGTGCGATAGAGGAAACGATGGTGTCCTTAGCGAAGGAATCCATTGCGTCACGCTGGTATTCGCCGAACTCTGCTAGCTCATCTTCGTTAAGGTCCGAGCGAGCCGGGATAGAGCCCTTAATGGAGTTGAACGTGATCTGACCAGGCTTACCCGAAATGGTCTGCAACCATGCCTTTGCGCCCTCGACGTTCTTTGCGCCGACAGGCAGGGTGAACGAGTCAGCTAGGAAGTCGAACATGCCTTCGGTTCCCGGTACGGGGAATGCGACGTAGTCTTCCTTGTAAACCTTGTCGGCTGCGTCGAATGAGGCGATTGCCCAGTCACCCATGACGTTGTAAGCCGCTTCGCCCGTGATTACGGGGTTCATGGCGGGCTCCCAGTCCTCGTTCAAGTAGGACTTGTCAGCGAGGTCCATGATTTCGCTGTAGTGCTCAAGTGCGGTGGTTACTTCAGCGCTGTCCCATCCGGTCGATCCGTCGAACAGGCCGTTGTATGCGTCAGCGCCAAGGTCAGCCATCAGCACGCTTTCCAGCAGTTCAAGCTGCGTCCAAGCCATGCCTACCGTGATCGGAATCTTGCCAGCTTCCTTGACCTTCTTCATGTCTGCAATCCAGCCATCAATGTCAGTTGCTGGCGAGTTCGGGTCGAGTCCGGCCTCTTCAAGTACAGCGTTGTTAGCCCAAACCACGTTTGCGCGGTGAATGTTTGACGGCACCGAGTAAATCTTGCCATCAACCGTCAGACGATCGATCAGGGTGTCAGGGAATGCGTCCCTTAGGTTGAACTCGTCGTAGAGGTCAGAAACGTCCTCAATCTGTCCGGCGTCAATGTAGTCGGTGAGTTCCGCGCCGGCGTGTGCCTGGAACGTGTCCGGCGGGTTCTTTGCAGCGAGGTCAGCGGCGAGCTTCTGCTTTGCCTGCGATCCGCCACCTCCAGCTACTGCAGCGTTCTTGAACGTGAATTCGGGGTGCTCTTCTTCGAATACCTTGACGAGCGCGTCGCGCCCATTCTTTTCCGTGCCAGCTTCCCACCAAGTGACGACTGATACTTCGCCACCTGCGGCTGCGCCTTCGGAACCATTGTCACCTGTAGATGAATCATCTGAGCCGCCGCCCCCACCACATGCGGTGAGAACAAGGCTTAAAGCAGCTACTCCTGCGAGCGCCGAGATCCGCTTCATTGCTTCTCCTTTGAAATCTCGATATGTACCCATACCAAGGGGCCCCTCTGTTCAGGGATCCTAAAGCGTGGGACTGCCATCCAGAATATCGAGACCTACGTTACACGCAGGTCCAGCTCACCAATCGTTACACAGGTGTAACAAAATTTCTCCACCGCGCCCGGGCTTTTGGTCCTATAGTTTTTTGGTCGTTTTTCGATTTCCGAGGGCGCAGCTGGCTTGCCCAAATTTCGATTCAGACCCAAAGCACCGGGGTGGCTTTCTCTAATTTCGATTCAGACCCAAAGTGGCGAAAACGGAGCCGTTTTCTGCCACTTTGGGTCGGACTCGTTTTCTGGTGGACTCCCTCAGAGACCATTCCGACCCTAAGCTCCCAAAACAGGGGCTCAATCGGACACTTGGGGTCTGAATGGGTTCTCAGTGGGCTGCTCCAGAAACCATTCAGAGGGGAAGCGGCAGTTTGGACCCCCATTTCTGCCACTTTGGGTCTGAATCGTAATTCTGGGGCTGCTCCTTCGGAGTGAGTCAGAGGGGTAGTTCCTCTTTTAGTACCTAATTCAGCCAGTTTGGGTCTGAATGGTGTTGCGGGCGGCGTCCTCGGATAATGAATCCCTAATTTTCTGCAGCAGGATCATGCGCGCAAGGGGAGGCGCGGGACCGCGCGCACGGCCGGTGGTAAAACCGCCCGGCCGATCAGGCGAGGCCGAGGCCCTCCGCTCCCTCGGTGAGAAGTTTCTCGAAGTCGTCGGCAGCAACGATCGGGATGCCCAACTCCTCGGCCTTCGTTTCCTTCGACCCCGCGCCGGGGCCAGCAACCACCAGTGAAGTTTTCTTCGAAACAGACGAGGTTGCCTTCGCCCCGCGGGCAACGATGGCGGCTTTCGCGGACTCGCGGTCGTGGTTAGGAATCGAGCCGGTCACAACGATGGTGAGCCCCGCAAGGGTTTGCGCGACCTCCTCGGTCGCTTCAGCTTCCATGCGAACGCCGGCAGCCGACCATTTGCGCAGGATCTCCTGATGCCAGTCTTCCTTGAACCATTCGACGATGGCCTCGCCTATTACAGCGCCGACCCCGTCAATCTGGGAGAGTTCCTCCAGCGGAGCGTTAGCAATCTGCTCAACCGAGTCATACGCCCCCGCCAGTGCCTGCGCCGCCTGCGGACCGACGTGCCGAATCGAAAGCGCAACCAGGACGCGCCACAGAGGCTCTTCCTTCGCGCGCTCCAGTTCAGCCGACATCACGTCAAAAGTCTTGGAAGTCCGAGGCTGGCGCCCCTTCTGCCAGCCCGAATCATCCGCCAAGCGCTTACCAGTGATGTAGAAGTAGCGCACCTGACGCCAACCCATCTCATGGCCGTAGCGCTCCTGGACAGTCTTCGGCAGGCGCCTGCGCTTCCACACGTAGATGTCCTTAACTGCGTCCTCGTCCAAATCGAAAAGGTCCGCCGCGGATTCCAACGTCGGCTTTTGCGCGGGCGGCAACAGGGCTTCGGCGGCTTTAATTTCATCCGCGTGCCCCATTTTTTCCACGTCGGAAGAATCAAGGACGAGGACGGTGCCGTCATCCAGTATGACTGGTTCTCCGGCTACCAGTGCGGACGCAACCTCGTCACGGTCGGCTTCCGGCTGCGTTAAAGCAAGCGCGGCTTCTTCCCCGAGACCCTCGATATCTAGGGCTTTCCGCGACCCGATGTAGATGATCCGTTCGGTGAGCTGTGCAGGGCATTTCTCCGTGTTTGAGCAACGAAGATCGACATCACCTTCCTTGGCGGGCGCCAGCGGAGTCCCACACGACGGGCAGTTTTTGGGCATGACGAACTCGCGTTCGGTGCCGTCGCGAGCATCCTCAACCGGGGCGACGATTTCAGGAATGATGTCGCCGGCTTTGCGTAGAACTACGAGGTCACCAATCAGGACACCCTTGCGTTTAACCTCGGACGCGTTATGCAGCGTTGCGCGCGAAACATGCGAGCCGTCAACCAGCACCTTCTCCATGACTCCATACGGCGTGACTCGCCCGGTTCGGCCAACCTGGGTGCGGATGTCGAGCAGGCGGGTGTGGACCTCTTGCGGTGGATACTTATAGGCCGCAGCCCAGCGAGGCGCACGCGAAGTTGAGCCCAGGCGTGCCTGAGCTTCCCGTGAATCCACCTTCAAAACCACACCGTCGATGCCGTAGGCCAAGGTGTTGCGTTTTTCGCCGTACTCATTGATGAAGTCATCAACGTCCTCGTGCGTTTTCACAAGGCGCGTGTAAGACGAAACTGGCAATCCCCAGCGTTCTAGCAGTTCGTACCATTCGTGTTGGGAATCGGGAATGACAGCCGCGTCCTCGTACGTGCCGATTCCGTGGCACACCATTGCAAGCGGTCGTTTCGCGGTTTCTTGCGGGTCTTTTTGTCTTAGGGAACCTGCGGCCGCGTTGCGTGCGTTGACGAACTGTTTTTCGCCAGCTTTTGCGCGTGCTGCGTTGAATTCTTCGAAGTCAGCAGTGGGGAAGAAGACCTCCCCGCGAACCTCCATGCGGGCAGGGATGTCGTCGCCCGTGAGGCGGTGCGGAACGTTCGCGATGGTGGCAACATTCGCTGAAACATCCTCGCCGACACGCCCGTCTCCGCGCGTGGCAGCCCTCGTCAACCGTCCATCCACGTACAGGATCGAAACCGCGAGGCCATCAACCTTAACCTCCGCGGTCATCGTCACCTCATCCACACCCAACGATTCGCGGCAACGGTCAATCCACGCGTGCGTTTCCTCCGTTGAAAATAAGTCGTCGAGCGACAGCATCGGTATCTCATGCTCGACCTCGCTGAATGCTTCGGACGCAAAACCGCCGACCGTCTGTGTAGGGGAGTCCTGCGAAGCAAGCTGTGGATACTCGCGTTCCAAATCTTCGAGTTCGCGGTAAAGCTTGTCGTATTCAGCGTCGGACAGCGTCGGAGAGTCCTCCTGATAGTACGCCTGCCGCGCGCCCTCGATTATTTCAACGAGCTCCGTCCACCTGGCGCGAGCATCCTCCGCCGGAACGTTTTCACTCGCCGAAGTGGTTTTCTTCGGCGTTCCATCCGTAGAGGCCTGCTCGCGACCCAATTCGTCAGCTACTTCAGTCATGCTCCTATTCTTACCCATACCGGGGACAATATTTCGCTCCAACCTTCGAACGTGGTCCTGCGGCGCGGATTTTGCCCGTCGTGGGCGGTCCTTCCACAAGCCTGTCGACCGCCACCTATCCCCATCCGCGTAATAAAGATTGTCGAGGGCGCAGCTGCGTCCTCTATCTATAAATGCGTGAACGATTTGTTGGTTGCCCCGATTCATGTCCTTTGTGTTGCTGGTCCGGATGCGGGAAAGGCGTTTGTGCCTACTCCTGCGGGAGTGACGCTTGGGCGCGAGTCTGACGTTAACGTGCGCGATCGCGAGACCTCGCGCGGGCACCTGTTTATTCGTTTGGTTTCGACGCGGCGTGGAGAGTTGGTCGAAGTTCAAGATCGGGGTTCATCCAACGGATTTGCAACGGGCAGGTGGGTGGCGCCCGCGCCGGGTTTCGGCCGCAATTGGGCGCGGGTGAAGAAGGTGAAGAGCGGGGGCGGTTCGGCACTTTTGGGTCCGGGGTCGGTGTTCTTGGTTGGCTCGAACTTGTGGGAAGTTAAGGCGCGACCTGTTTCTTTCGACCTGAAAACAGCGGTTCAGTACGACGGATCTGAGCGGTCGGTGGGGCGCCGGTCGTGGATGTTTCTGTTGCCATTAATTTCAGTAGTTTGGCTGCTGGCCAGGTTCCTTGGCGGAGCCGCGGCCCTGGCATTTGCGGGCCTGCTCCTTGCGGTCGCCGTTTATACCTGGTTCGCGATCCGTAGCCGGCGGCGCCCGCAACCTCGGTGGGGAATCATCTACGGTCTAGGTTTGCCGCCGCGAGGGGCGTCATTTCAAACCGACGCTACGTCTTCAGACGGATTTGAATCTGGGGCGGATGGGCACAGCGGTCCGTTCACAGATGGTTTTGGGCCTCATGGTCCGGCGTTGGTTGGCGCGGCGCCTTTCGTTGCAGGACGACCAACCGTCACTGGACATTCCCTCAGTACACGCGGTGAGGACTGGATCAAAGGAGCTTCACGCCACCGACACAGTGCCTGCCTCAGTACACGCGGCGAGGACTGGATCATCGATTTTTCGCCGGCCCCCACTTTGAAACGGATCCGGGTCCCCACGCCGATAGGAACATTCCTGCTAGTTATCCCCAAGTTCCGCCGAGGCGACTCCATCCACACCCAACCTCCAGTCGACATTGCGCTACACGACGGAACCGGCTGGACTGAGTGGGTACTCGCCCAAGCACTCATCCACGCCCGGCTCGCCGGCATAGCCGCATACATCCAACCTGAAACACCATCAATCCTGCGTGACGACAGCGAAAACCCGCTACTAACCGTTCAACCCACCCCAGGAGCCGCCGACCACATCATTCAATGCCCACCCTCCGTGCCCCTTCAGGTGCAAACACCAAAAGTTTCACGCCGAAAAGAAAGAGGCCTGCCCAGCCGCGTCCTCGTGAATGAACTACCAGACCCCGCAAAAGCGTCGAATTCTGGCGCAAAAACCGGTCTTCGTGTCCCCATTGGGATGTCGGAGGGCGGAGTTGCGTCACTCGACATCGTTGCGGATGGCCCGCACGCTCTGGTTGCTGGGACGACTGGTTCTGGGAAGTCGGAGGCGCTTCGAACCTGGATCGCCCAAATGTGTCGGGCGCGCGGTCCGAGGGCGTTGCGCCTAGTCTTGATTGACTACAAGGGCGGGGCTGCGTTCCGCGATTTGACGGGCTTACCGCATCTGGAGGGATTGCTCACCGACCTTGATTCGGGGAACACCGCACGTGCGATTGCGGGACTTAGTTGCGAGCTGACAAAAAGGGAGGAGGCGCTCGCGGCCAAAGGTTGGGCGAGCCTCGATGACTGGGAAAAGCGCGATCCAACCACCGCTCCAGCACGGATCGTTTGTGTGATTGATGAGTTTCGCGCAATGATCCGAACCCATCCGGACACTCTGGACGATTTGGTTGATCTGGCGGCGCGCGGACGATCTTTGGGGATGCACCTAATTGCTGCGACGCAGAGTCCTGGCGGGGTGGTGACTCCAGCAATGCGGGCCAACCTGACTTTGCGGATCTGCCTGCGCACGGCTGATGCGAGTGACTCGATGGAAGTGCTCGGCACCGCAACTGCGGCTGAGCTGCCCCGCATCCCCGGGCGGGCGATCGTGGATGCGGGCGCTCCGGTAGTCGTCCAATGGGCGTATTCAGACAACGAGGCGAACCCAGCAGGGAACACAACGAACGCAGCACGGGACACAACGAACCCAGCAGGGAACACAACGAACTCGGCAAGGGATTCGGCGTGCACGGTAATCGGGACCGATATCTCGATGAACAGGGCCCCGAATATTACGGGCGGAGCAGTTACGTCTGCAACGGAAACAGCGAACGGGCCGGGCAAAACGGCGCCCGTCGTGAAAGGTCCGACCAGCGCGGCAAAAGGACACCCGCCTTCTTCAACGTGGAACCACGGCGAGCAGGCGGCAACTCCAACGCTGTGGCGCCCGGCGCTACCGGAACTCATTCCTGAAGATTCCGTTCCGAGCCTCCTCTCGCGCAAAACCCTCGCGGTGACCGCAACGGATCCCCAGCCTTCGCCGTTCTCTGCGATGAATTCCCTGCTCTCATCCCCAGGCAGCCCGGTGATTGCAACGGATCCCCATCCCTCGCATCCGGTGTCTGTGATGAATGGGCCGAGCCCCCATCCCTCGCCACCAGTTTTCGCGATTGCAGACAACATCGCCAACCGCGAATACCTTCCCCTCACCATCGGATCCGCTCCCATCACTATCGTCGGACCGGCCAACCGGAGGGCAGCCGCCCTCGCCGCCGCCGCGCATGCCAGCCACGCCCTCGTGATAAATACTGCCGAGGTGGAAATAAATAACGCGGCGCACGCCCTCGACGCTGCGCGGTGGGCGGGGCGGGCGGTGGTGATTGATGACCTCGGCGAGTTCTTGCGCGGCACTGAATCCTGGGGCATGGGCGCGGGCCAATCCTGGTGGCGAGATTTCCTCCGCCGACACCACGCCGGCCTAGTCGTGGGCGTTGAATCGTCCGATTACGGTCTCGTTCGTTCATGGTCGAGGGCGCTGCTCAGCATGCCGGCCAGTCAAGCGCGCGCGATTGCGCTCCCGCGCGACGCGGCGGAACTTTGCAGGGACAGGTTCGTGACGTACCCGTGGGATGGGCAACTCCCCGCTCAAGTTAGCGTGATTTCGTTCGAGGGCGGTGCTCGAGAATCTGCCGATTGTGTGCCTTATCGGACACGTGAGGAAATCGAGCGTAGTCCGATGGGGAAGCCGCTGATGGGCGAGGCTCACCTGATTGAGCCGCTAGCCGCGTCCTCGTCAATCTTGGTTGAACTACAACAACGTGTGAAGGATGGCGCGCGCGAGAAGGGAAGAAGTGAGGCGGATTTGCGGGCGAGGTGGGAGAAGTTCGAGCGGGTGGATGTCCTCGGGAAGTTGGAACCTGAAATCGTCGAGGTGCTGAAACGCGCAGCTCTGGATGTTGGTGCGGACTTCAAGCAGGTTAATGAGATTGAACTTGTTGCTGGTGGATACAGGTGTCGTCGAGGAGTGGTAACTGTGCTCGGAGAGGTCCCCACTCATGCATTGCGCGCCCTCAAACTGCCCCCTTACATTCGTGCAGATTCCGCAGAATATAGCGCAACATGGGTGGGGTTCTGTGACGTGTGGTACAGATTATTTCCACTTTGACATTAACGTGACTATTTGCACACCTGTTTATCGTGTGAAACGTTCTGATAACCCTTGTGTAACCCGGCTGTGTGGGTGAAACTAAAAAGCGTTACAGATTCTAATCACCTGCGTGTGGGATTCTATTCCACGCGTTTACTATGAGGAGCACGTAATGGATTGGCGTAGTCGCGCGGCATGCTTGAGTGTCGACCCTGAACTGTTTTTCCCCATCGGAAACACTGGGCCGGCTATTGCTCAGGCAGCTGAAGCCAAGCAAGTGTGCGCAACCTGCGAAGTCCAGCAGATCTGCCTGCAATGGGCACTGGACAACAACCAGGACGCCGGTGTTTGGGGCGGTATGAGCGAAGATGAGCGTCGCACGCTGAAGCGTCGCCGTGCTCGCGTTCGCCGCGCAAGCTAAAACCGCAGCACGCGCGCCAGAACTGGCGCGCCAAAAGATTTTCGGAAGGCCCAACCTGACAGGTTGGGCCTTCGCCTTTCTCCTAATGGGTCTTTCAGACCCAAAGCGGCACGGTTGAGCTTCCCTAAATTGCGATTCAGACCCAAACTGCCGCCGCGCGGCTGGCCAAAAAACGATTCAGAGGCAAAGCTCCAAAATTAAGGTGCATTTCAGGAACTTGGGGTCTGAATGGTGTGTGCAGGCGAGGTTTGGAAACCCATTCAGAGGGGAACTGGCGAAATTGGACCCTGTTTCGGCCACTTAGGGTCGGACTCGTTTCTGGGCGGGCCAATCCAGAAACCATTCAGACCCAAAGTTTCGGATTTCCCTAGGTTTCTGGTCAGTTTGGGTCTGAAAGGCAATTTAGGTCTGAATGCCGCGCCTGAGCGGCTGGCGCTTCGGGTCTGAATCGCAAATTAAGGGCAAGCCCGCCCGGCCAGACGAGCCCAACCGAACGTCGCACCACCCAGCCCAACCGAACGCCGGGCCCCCAGAGCGCGGACAAGTACAACCAGGGAACGGCCCAGAGCAACCAAGCCCAACCAAACCCCACGCGGACAAGCCCGACCAGGGAACGGTCCAGCCCAACCAAGCCCAGCCCAACCCCAGCCGCACGCACCTCTCACCTAGATGAGTACACCCAGCGGTTTCAGTAGCATTTCGATACCGCGTCGGATGACGGGTCGCTGCCGCCACTCTGCGGGGTCGAGCTTGTAGGAGGTCGTCAAGTCATTCTTGAAGATGTGCTCCATGTGTTTGGCGTATTCCTTGGAGATGAACTGCATGTTGATCTCAAAGTTCCCGTACATGGACAGTCGGTCAATGTTCGCCGTGCCCACGGTCGACCAGCGTCCATCAACGGTCGCGGTCTTGGCGTGGATCATGGCGTGCTTGTAGCGCCAAATCTCGATGCCAGCGTCGATCAGTTCGTCGTAGTACGCCTGCGAGATCCAGTCAGCAACCACGTGGTTCGAGTTCTCCGGCACCAATACCTTGACCTTCACGCCCCGATTCGCGGCTTTCACTAGGGAATCCAGAATCTCCCTGTCGGGGATGAAGTACGCAGAAGTTATGTAAGCCGTTTCGTTAGCTCGTTCCAGCGCATCAATATAGAGACCTCGCACGGGGAACAGCATCTTGCTCGGCTGGTTCAGCGCCGCGTGAATGTCAGATTCCCAGGCTCGCGCGCCCCTGTCTGGAAGTTCGGGCTGATTCCGCCCTCGGAAATCATTCCAAAAATCGGAAAACCCTTTTTCAAGTTCCCACACGGCGGGCCCGGTGATGCGGACGTGGGTGTCTCGCCATTCTTCTTCGTAAAGTTTTCCGATGTTGTACCCGCCAACGAATCCGACTTTGCCGTCGGCGACGAGGATTTTGCGGTGATCTCGACCGGTTTTCCGAATGTTGAGCGTCACAACGCCGATGCGAACTTCGGGCACTTTGATGACGTGCAGGTTTGGGTGTTTCGGGAAAATCTTGAACAGCGGGTTGACGACGATGTTGCCGAAACCGTCAAAAATCAGGTAAACATCCACGCCGCGATGCGCCGCGCGAATCAGCGCCTGCTTGAATCTTTCGCCAACCTTGTCTGATTTCCAGATGAAAGTTTCAAAGAAAATAAAGTCGGTCGCGTTTTCGATCGCGCGCAGCATGTCGGAGTACAGCGACCCGCCCTCCGTGTACGTACGGATTTCGTTCTTGCCGACGGGCGCGTCCATCGGCTCCAGCGCCGGGAAACCGCCCCCGCCTGGAGCGCGCCTCTTGCGAATTTCATCGACCGCCGTCAGTGTGAGGGCAACCCCAACCTGGGTACCAAACGTCGCGGCGCACGCGATTTTCGCTACGCGCCATGCCTGACTGGTCGTGGGCAGAAAGTGACGAAAGGATGCCAAAGCCATGCTCATACTCTAAGTCAAGCAACGTTAAACCTCACCTCAACGCCGTTTGCGCCGCGGCAGTTTTCGTATTTTGATTTCCGAGGGCGATGCTTGGGCCTCTAAACCCCATTCAGACGGGAACTGCCGCCCCGCGCGCAACCCAGCCCCGCCCTCGAAGATCGCATGACGAAACCCCGCTATATCGTGAGAATGTCCTGATTGTGAATCGACTTCGCACGGAGGCATGTGTCGGTTCTATACTAAAAACATGTCGACTTTTTCAACAGACGAGGTCGCCGAACTTGCTGCGGTGGCCCATATTGATATGAACGATGAGGAGATCCGGAAGCTGGCTGAGGATCTGGATCCTTTGGCGGAGTGGATCAAGAAGATCTCTGACGCTGATATTGAGGGCGTTCCCCCTACGACGAATCCGTTGTCGTTGACGAATGTGTTGCGTGAGGACGTTGTTGGCGAAACTCTTGATCGTGATGAGGTGCTAGCGCAGGCTCCGGAGGCCGAGGCTGGCATGTTCCAGGTTCCGCAGATTTTGGGGGAGGAGTAATAGGTCATGTCGGTTAAGTCTGATGTTGTTTTCAGCTCCGCCCTCGAACTTGCTGAAAAGTTGCGAAGCGGTGAGCTGAAGTCCGAAGAATTGACGCGCGCTTTCCTTGATCGTATTTCCGAAGTGGATTCGCAGATTAACGCGTTCCTTTTTGTTGACGAGGACGGGGCTTTGGAGACGGCTCGGGAGGTGGATGCTGCTCGTAAGGCGGGTGAGGATCTGCACCCGTTAGCGGGTGTCCCGATTGCGATTAAGGACAATATTGTTACTCGCGGTGTTCCGACGACGGCCGCGTCGAAGATTTTGGAGGGCTGGCTCCCTCCGTATGATGCGACGGTGATTCGGAAGATTAAGGACGCGAAGCTGCCGATTATTGGTAAGACCAATATGGATGAGTTCGCGATGGGATCGTCGACGGAGTATTCGGCGTTTGGTCCGACGCATAACCCGTGGGATCCGGAGCGGATTCCGGGTGGTTCCGGTGGCGGTTCGGCAGCTGCGGTTGCAGCGTTCATGGTGCCGTTTGCGTTGGGTTCGGATACGGGCGGATCAATTCGCCAGCCTGGCGCGGTGACCGGCACGGTTGGTGTGAAGCCGACTTACGGTGCGGTTTCGCGTTATGGCGCGATTGCTTTGGCGTCCTCGATGGACCAGGTCGGTCCGGTTGCGCGCACGGTTGCGGATGCAGCGGCGCTCCAGGATTTGATTGCCGGATACGACGCGGAGGACCCGGCTTCGCTACCACACGAGTGGACTTCAATGCTCGACGCAGTTGAATCCTTCAAACCGCAGTCGGCTCCTAGTCAGCAGTCGGGCGACCTCGCGGCGGTTCCGGAGGACGAAAGCGCTGACCTCACTGGTTTGAAGGTCGGTGTCGTCAAGCAACTCGCCGGTGACGGCTACGAACCGGGCGTTTTCGAACAGTTCCAGCGGGCCTTGGAGCACCTGAAGTTCCACGGCGCTGAAATCGTTGAGGTTGACGTGCCGAACTTCGATCACGCTCTGGCGGCGTACTACGTGATCATGCCCGCGGAGGCGTCTTCGAACCTCGCGCGTTTTGACGGCATTCGTTTTGGCGCTCGAGTCGAGCCCAAGGAGGGCCCGATTACCTCTGAGCGTTTGATTTCCGCGACGCGTGGAGCTTGCTTCGGCGAAGAGGTCAAGCGTCGGATCATCTTCGGCACGCACATACTTTCATCAGGAAACTTCGAAAAGTACTTTGTTGGTGCCCAGAAGATCCGCACGCTGGTAATGCGTGACTTCGACTCCGCTTTCGAAAAGGTTGACGTGCTCGTGTCGCCTACTTCCGCGACGACAGCGTTCAAGTTTGGCGATCACGCGTTGAACCCGACGCAGATGTACCTGAACGACATCGCGACGATTCCCGCGAACCTCGCGGGTGTCCCCGCAATGTCCGTACCGTGCGGATTGTCCAACGGACTCCCCGTTGGCTTCCAGGTGATCGCACCCGCTCGCGGCGACGACGTCATGTACCGCGTCGCCCGTGCAGTCGAAATTTATGAGGACGTGGTTGGGCTAAACCCGAAAAACACGAGGGGAGAGGACGCTTAACAATGACTAAGTTGATGAAATATAGCGAGGCCGTTAAGAAGTTCGACCCCGTGCTAGGGCTTGAGGTCCACGTTGAGCTCAGTACCGCAACCAAGATGTTTGACGCGGCGCCGAACGCGTTTGGTGGAGCACCGAACACGTACATCACACCTGCGTCTATTGGTCTGCCGGGATCTTTGCCGACGATTAACGCAGCCGCAGTTGAGTACGCTGTGAAGCTTGGTTTGGCGCTCAACTGTGAGATCGCGGAGACTTGCTTCTTCGCACGTAAGAACTACTTCTACCCGGACTTGGCGAAGGCCTACCAGATTTCTCAGTCTGATAAGCCGATCGCTTACAACGGCTACGTGGACGTAGAGCTCGAAGACGGCGACATTTTCCGCGTTCACATCGAGCGCGCTCACATTGAGGAAGACGCCGGCAAGATCACCCACATTGGTGGCGAGGACGGCCGAATCCACGGGGCGACCTACTCTCTGGTTGACTTCAACCGCTCCAGCGTCCCCTTGATTGAGATCGTTACCCGTCCTATCGAGGGCGCTGGCGAACGCGCTCCCGAGGTTGCTTCTAAGTACGTGCAGACTTTGCGCGATATTGTCCGCGCGTTGGGTGTTTCGGAAGCTCGTATGGAGCGAGGCAACCTCCGCGCAGACGTGAACGTGTCACTTCGTGAATCCGCCGAGGCCCCGCTGGGTACCCGTACGGAAACGAAGAACGTGAACTCGTTCCGCTCGATCGACAAGGCAGTCCGCTTTGAGATTTCCCGCCAAGCTCGCGTTCTCGCAGACGGCGGCACGGTCACCCAGCAGACGCGCCACTTCCACGCCGAGGACGGAACAACCTCGCCTGGCCGTGACAAGTCTGATGCTGAGGACTACCGCTACTTCCCGGATCCTGACCTCCTACCGATTGTTGCGCCGCGTGAATGGGTGGAGGAGCTCCGCGCAAACCTGCCCGAAATGCCTGCTGTTCGGCGTCGTCGCCTCCGCGAGGAGTGGGGCTACACCGACATGGAGATGCGCGACGTCATCAACGCTGGTGCTGTCGATCTGATTGAAGACACGGTCAAGGCCGGTGCTGACGCCGCGTCTGCCCGCAAATGGTGGATGGGCGAACTCTCACGCGCCGCGAAGGAAACCGACGTCGACCTCGAAGAACTTTCAATCACGCCCGCCCAGGTTGCTGAGCTTCAGAAACTTGTGGACGACGGAAAGATCAATGACAAGTTGGCACGTCAGACCCTCGAAGGCGTCCTTGCCGGCGAAGGTGACCCCGCGCAGGTCGTCGCCGACCGTGGCTTGGAAGTCGTCTCCGATGACGGCCCACTTATCGAAGCTGTCGAAGCCGCAATGGCCGACAACCCTGACGTCGTCGAGAAGATCCGCGCCGGCAAGATGGCTGCCGTTGGCGCCCTGATCGGCCCGGTCATGAAGGCGACCCGCGGTCAAGCAGATGCCAAGCGCGTACGCGAACTAATCATCGAACGCATCTAACCGCGCATCGCGCACAGGTCTAACCGCGCGTACCGCACACAGGTCTAATAGCCTGTAGCGCAAGCGCTGAAGAGGGCCCCTCACCACTTCCTCCAAAGTAGGTGAGGGGTCCTTTTCGCGTCATATCCCGATTCCCGAGGACGGGGCTGAGACAACTCGAGGGGGTTCAATACGGCTATCAGACTGCGTAACTCATTGATACCAGAGGCTGTTGCTGGGATAACCGCGAAGGAGTTCATTATGGCTATCAGACTGCGTAACTCATGGATGCTAGAGGACGTTGCCGGGATAACCAGACGGGGTTCCTAACGGGCTCGCACCGCTCTCTTGGAAAGTCTCAGAGGGCGTGGTTGAAGTCACCCACTTTTGGTTTGCTTCCTCAGGGGCTTACTCGCTATCTTTGTTAAGGCCTCAAACGGAGAGATCCGATCGAGCATATACCGAGTGAGCT
>FZPS01000193.1_pt59 | contig 26178 bp, 23 predicted proteins | sample 1817821 | NCBI WGS metagenome assembly FZPS01 (sample SAMEA104158645, study PRJEB21678) | metagenome | place: Germany | collected 2015-04-21 | reverse complement strand
CATCCTAGCGTGACAATCTAATGGCTACAATTTGTGAATGCTGCCTTTATCGCACTGATATATTATACTCCTTTTTATAAATAAAGTCAAACAATTAAAACTATAATGTGTAATATATCCAAAATATTATTAACATTATTTGTTATATTATTATGTATATTCTTACTCCTATGAATTAAAGGAATATTCTTGATCAACATTTTGAAAATTATTATCTTTTATAACCAATTTTGTTATATCGATATCAATACCTAAAATGGCCTGGGCTTTTACTGTTCCTGGTGCATAACTTAAGTTTGAAAAAGTATTATTTTCAATTAAGCCGTTTGCTGAACCAGCAAGAAGTACCCCTGTTTGGGGAGTTATACTCTCATGACCAGTACCACTGATTGTCGTGTTTTTTATTTCTAACTGAAAACCGTCAATAATATTACTATTATAAAAGTATATTCCGCCCTTTTGAAAGTTAGTAATTGCACAATCAATAACTTTAATATCAGATGGATTATCGTCTGTGTTTTGAAACAGTATTCCAATTCCGTTATTATTATTTTCAATATCTGGTTCTGATTCATATATGTTAATTACTTTAACCATTTTCATAGTTATATTCCCATCAACAACACCTATGCCTACTGTTTGCTCATCATTTTTAATCTGACCTTTACCATCAATTGTAATGTTTTCTAGTAGAACAGTTCCACCTTTGATAATAATTATTCCACAGGTTCTTACATTTCTACTAGATGTAAAACTATTATAAAGATTATTAGTTTTACTGATGACTACATCATCAACTTTTCCAATGATTGATATGTTCTTATTTTCAATAATAATCTCCTCAGTTATTGATTTATATAAATTAATAACAGCATTATTGCTAGCATCATTTATTGCATCCATTAAACTAGGATATTGTTTATCTAAGATAGTACAAACCATTCCTGGTTCTAATATATGATTATTATTGGGAACTTTGCAAGCAGTTATTGTAAGCAACAATAAAAAAACAAAGATTATCTTTTTCATTTTTTTACCTCCGCTTACTATTATTTATAAAAGATTGCTATTTATACTAAAATGAATTTTATTTCTTAAATAACCCTATATATAAAATCAATATAAAAATGGCTATTATCTATGACATAACCAATTATTTATAGAATTGGGAAACCCATTCCTTAATTATTCGATACAACTATACAAATATCAATTTAAGCGTTACACAAATTTAATTAGTAACTAAAACAAAACAGCCACTACTAGTGACTGTTTTATATATATTATTTAGTTTTCATACTTTTTTAATGCTGCATTAGCAAATGTGATAAAGTCCTCAGCAATCAAGCTTGCACCACCGATAAGTGCACCGTCAATATGTTCTTGAGCTATTAATTCATCAATATTAGCTAACTTTACACTTCCACCATATAAGATGCGGATTTTATCTGCAGTTTCTTGATCATATAGACGTGCTATTTCTGAGCGAATGTATCCAATTGTTTCATTAGCTACTTCTTTTGTGGCTGTTTTACCAGTTCCAATCGCCCAAATTGGTTCATAAGCAATTATTACTTTTTGAACTAATTCACTAGGTAAATTAGCAAGATCTTTGGTCAATTGTTCAGTTAGATGTTTTTCTGTTTCACCGTTTTCTCGTTGATTAAGAGCTTCACCAACACAAAGGATTGGGATAATATTATGATTGAATGCAGCTACAAGTTTTTTATTGATGGCTTCATCAGTTTCATTAAACATTGCTCGGCGTTCACTATGACCAATTATACAATAATCAACTCTTAAACTTTCAAGCATTGAAGGTGATATTTCTCCAGTATAGGCACCAAAATCTTCAAAGTGCATATTTTGAGCACCAATTCTTAAGTCTTCACCTTGTCTTTTAACCATGCATCTTAAAAGAGTTGCTGGTGGACAAATTATACTTTCTACTTTCTCATTTGAGGGAACATTCTTATTAACTGTGTAAATGAACTGAAGTGCCTCATCACGTGTTTTATACATTTTCCAGTTCCCAGCAATTACTGGTTTTCTCATTATAATTTCCTTTCTATTCTAAGACTTTTGTGATAGCATCAATTGCGCTCTCAGCATCGCTTCCCTCAGCAATCACATCTAGTGTATCACCCGCAGGGATAATTAAAGACATTAATCCTAATATTGATTTTAAATCGATATCTTTATTGTGCGCACGAGCTGTAATGTTACATTCAAATTGAGAAGCAACATTAACTAATTGAGTTGCTAAATTCACATCAATACCTTTTTTAGTTACAATTGAAATACTTTTTTTCATTTAACTTCTCCTCCTTTTTTCTTTAAAACAATTATTAACAACAATTCTCGCAGTCTTCATCAAGACAAGCGATTCCTGGTAATTCCTTACCTTCTAGATATTCTAGACTTGCTCCTCCACCTGTTGATATATGAGTAAATTTCTCTTCATATCCGTGTTTGATTGCTGCAGCGGCAGAATCTCCACCACCAACAATTGTAATAGCGCCTCCTAGATTTGCTAGTGCTTCACAAACACCTAGAGTACCATTAGCAAACTTGTCAATTTCAAACACTCCCATTGGCCCATTCCAAACAACTGTTTTTGCTCCTTGTAATTCTTTAGTAAACAATGTAACAGTATCAGGACCAACGTCAAGACTCATCTCATCATCTTTTATATCAGTAATAGAAGCTATTCTAATTTCAGCATCAGCAGAGAATTCTTTCGCAAGAACGCTGTCTACTGGTAAGATAATTTTGCCTTTTGCTTTTTCAAGCAATCCCTTAGCAAAATCAATATAATCTTCTTCAATTTTAGATATTCCTACATTGTGACCAATAGCTTTTAAGAAAGTATTCGCCATGGCCCCACCAATAATAATCTTATCAGCTTTTTCTAATAAGTTTTCAATAACTTTAATTTTATCACTTACTTTAGCTCCACCTAAAATAGCGATGAAAGGACGCTCAGGATTGTCAACTGCTCCTCCAATAAAGCGAATTTCTTTTTCCATTAAGAAGCCAGCAACAGAATCATCAGCATTAAGAGCGATTCCAACATTAGAAGCATGCGCACGGTGAGCTGTTCCAAAAGCATCATTAACAAAAACTTCACCCAGATTAGCCCAGTATTTACCGAGTTCTGGATCATTTTTAGATTCTTTTTTGCCGTCAATGTCTTCAAAACGAGTGTTTTCAAACATTACGACTTCTCCATTTTTCATATTGTTGATTGCATCTTCTAATTCTTTACCACGAGTTGCCGGAATAAAAGTAACTTTTTGATTTAGTAATTCCTCTAGTCGTTTAGCAACAGGTCGTAAAGAATACTTTTCTTTGTCCTCTTCTGTTTTTACGCGTCCCAAGTGTGAAAACAAAATGGCTTTCCCACCTTCCTTGAGCACGTATTGAATTGTCGGTAAAGCTTGGACGATCCGATTATCATCTGTGATAACACCATTTTCCATCGGAACATTAAAGTCTACTCTTATGAGGACCTTTCGATCTTTTAATTCAACATCTTTGATCGTTTTTTTGATCATATAATACATTCCTCCATTTATTTATTGCTATCTATATTTTACACTAAATCTGGTATTTTTTCCACTAAAAGAAAATAAAGGAAACATTTTCATTATTTACTGATATCTAAAGCTCTTTGATAATTTCGGTAAATTATTTTATATGATTTATGTATTACTAATTTATCATCATTTTTAAAGATAATTATCGTTTGATTATCTTCGAGTTCTAAAACTCTTTTAATATTATATGCATTCACATATATATTATTTATATCTTTTTGATTCGAAGTTGGAAATAGATTTAACTCTAAATCGATAAAAATAGGTATGTATTTTCGCATTCGATACTTAATCTTAATCGCATCGATCCGCCCCTTTAAGGTTGTAAGTTGGGCTATACAGTAGGGGTTAATAAATTCTTTAAATGTTTTATTAAATACTTCTTTTCCGTTTTTGGTTTTAATAATTAATTTTTCTGGTTCTTGATATATATATAAAATACTAGTTTTATCAATCATCTATAATATAAATAAAGGCCATCTTTGCAGATGACCTTGCAGCTCATCTAAAAAGATGAGTTATTTACCTTATTTTTGAATTCTTGCTTCAGTATCCGGATCAAAGAAGTGACATTTGTTCATATCTAAAGCTAAAGTTACTTGATCGCCCATATGAATATCTGTTCTAGCATTTACTTTAGCAATTAGGTTTTGACCATGTAATTTACCGTTAATTAAAGTTTCTGCACCAAGTAACTCAGCAACATCAACTTTAAGAGTAACTTTTGCATCTTCATATGTCTTAAGTACAGCTTCATCATCATGGATATCTTCTGGTCTAATACCTAAATAGATTGGTTTATTGATGTAATCTTGATCTTGTAAAATCTTTAATTTGCCTGCTGGAACCTTAATTCTAGTTAAGCCTAACTTGTGGTTACCAACTTCAAAATTACCTTCTTCAGTTACTTTTCCTTCCACAAAGTTCATCGCTGGAGTACCAATGAATCCACCAACAAACATGTTATTTGGGAAGTCATAGATTTCTTTAGGAGTACCAATTTGTTGTACATAACCATCTTTCATAACAACGATTCTAGTTGCCATTGTCATCGCTTCAATTTGGTCATGGGTTACATAGATAGTAGTTGTATTTAAACTTTCATGTAACTTAATTAACTCAGCACGCATTTGAACACGTAATTTAGCGTCAAGGTTAGATAGTGGTTCGTCCATTAAGAATACTTTGGCATCACGAACAATTGCACGACCTAACGCAACACGTTGACGTTGACCACCTGATAAAGCGTTTGGTTTACGATTTAAGTAAGGTTTTAAACCTAAGATTTCTGCAGCATTTTGAACACGACGATCGATTTCATCACGTGAGAATTTTCTTAACTTTAATCCAAAAGCCATATTATCATAAACTGACATATGTGGGTAAAGAGCATAGGATTGGAAAACCATCGCGATATTGCGATCTTTAGGAGCAACGTCATTTACTAATTCATCATCGATAAATAGTTGTCCACTAGTAATTTCCTCTAATCCAGCAACCATTCTTAGGGTAGTAGTTTTACCACATCCGGAAGGTCCTACTAAAACAACAAATTCACGGTCTTTAATTTTTAAATTGAAATCAAAAACAGCTTGAACGTTGTTATTATAAATTTTATTTATGTTTTTAAATTCTAAAGTTGCCATTAATTAATACCTCCATTTTTTTATACAACTTATTATAGCATCAAACTATATATTATCAAAGGGACAATGTGCCCAATAATATTATCTTTTTATAGACAATTTGCATTAATAAGCAAATTCATAGCCCATGCATCATGGAATTCTTGAATGTTTAATCCAGTTTGTTTAGTTATTAGATCTAATTTATTTATAAGACTATTGCGATGCAAATAGTTTAATTTTGCTGTTTGTGAGACATTGAGATTATTCTTAAAAAACTCTTTTATTAAAGGAATCAAATCATTATCAAGATTGCTTAATACCATTTGTTGAATAATCTTAATAACATCAAAATATAGTTCTTGGGGAAGAGCCATCATTAAATCAACAAATGTACTATAATTACGTTTATGAAGGAGCGGTAAACTACTATATGTATATATATACTTAGCAATCAGAGCCCCTTTAATATTTCGGTTAAAGTAAGGACCCAAATGAATATTAATCTCTGTCCCGGTATCATCACTAAAAGTATTTATTAAATCTTTTAACTCGTAACCAAAGTTATCAAAATAGAATATAATTTGAGATTGATTCATTTTTAAAATAATTATTTCGCCTAGTATATCTTTTAAGAGATTCAAAAGATGTTCATTAATATCATTTTGAAGGGTGTTAATAATGAAGAATCGTCCACGTTCATATTCTAACGGATAAGCCTTTTCCTCAAAAACAAACTTATGAAACTTTTCGGTTAATTGATCATTATAATAAAAAGTCTTTTCTAAATAGATTGATTTTAAAAGTTGATATTCACTAGTTGACAAGTTTTTCTTAATACCAAATATCTTACCATGTTCATTGTAAAAATAAAAATAATTATCAATATCAAAAGTATCAACATTTGTTATTATTTTATCTTTATAAATGTTTAAAATGTTGTCAAACATATATATCAACTCCATATTTTATTATACTAAAATTTCACCCAAATTACAAGAAATTATGACTTTTAATTAGGTACTTCTTTTAAAAACTAACACCAATTAAAGATTGTTTGGTTGATGAGTACCACCATAATGGACTTATATTGCCTAGTTAAAGCTCCCTAGCACATACAAAAAGAGCCACCAAATAAGTGGCTATTTTTTATGTGGTTTTTAAATTGATCTTTAAAGCTATTAAACTCATATCATCGATGACCTTTACTTTATTATTAACGGTGTAGTTAAGGATTTCATAAACTATCTTTTGTGGTGGTAGATCTCGAATTTGACGAATGAAGTTTTCTAATTGATTCATATCAACAACATTTTCAAAGATCCCATCACTGCTCATTACAATTAAATCTCCCTCTTCCACTTTATATTCATAGTTATCAATCAACTCTTCAATACCAAATGGTAGATTTTTATTAGTTATCTTTTCTACTTTTCCATTTTCCTTAAAGATATATGAGGTTGTTCCCCCCATCTTGTAAAAGAGGGCCGTCATATTATAACGATTAATCTCTAAAAAATCTAAGGTAGCATATCGTTCTAAGTAATCTTGAATAACATAAAAGGTATTCAAGATTTCTAGGGCGGTTGCTGTTTCAAGGTTTAACTGCACAATATCTTCTACTAGTTTTAATGTCATATCACTCTCATAGAAAGCACTATACCCTTTTCCCATTCCATCAGATATGGCACTAATAAATCTTCCATTTTTCAATTCTTTGATTAAATAATTATCACCACATATTTGATTACCGGCAGAGGATACTGCTCCGTACCCGTAGATAATATCAATTAACATTTCCGGGATAACATTTACATATAGAGTATTACGTTCAAACTTTTGCATTATTACGGAACACTTCTTACCAATCAGACTTTCACATATAGTACGAATATCATCCGAAACTATATCATAATTGCCATTCTTTATACCAATATGAATTAAGAAATCATCTTCAAAGGTTTTAGCTACTTCAAAATAAGTTATGATATAACCATGATCGACCAATCTTTTCTTAAAATCAACAAAATTATTATAATTTATTTCATTACGGTTGCACATATCAATAGCATAAGCTCTTAAAGCATTAGAAACCCCAGTAATTTGGGCAACTAAAGTATTGCCTACTGAAGTAGAATTAGCGAGGTTTAGTTTATCATAAATTATTGAACCAGCCCTTTCAATCTCACGGTTGTATGGACATTGGCTACTAAATGATCGATAACGATCATCCATCACTATTTCATTGTGGAGAATATTTCGAAAAAAATTATATATTTCTATTTTATATGTACTAAAACACTCCTTCATTCTGTGGCACTTCGAACAATAATTTTGGACTATGGTTTTAATACCTTCACTAATCTTTTCGTTGTATTCTTTTGGAGTTTTAAAACTCCTCGCAAACTTGTCCAAAAAGCTAGCGAAATTTAAGACTTCCTCATTGACATTCTTTATTACTTGCGTATATACACTATCATAGACAGAACTTTCATTTACAACCTCTTTAATGATTAAAAACTTAAAGATCTCAAAAAAGACACTAAGCCCCATAATAACTTGTATCATTAAGATATCTTCTGATAAATCTGCCAAAAGAACCGCTGAACAAAACGAATTTATTATAAGTAGGGGATAAACACTAGGGAATAAATAAAAGGCACAAACAAACGGCAATAAGATTGCATCATTTAGATTGAAAACAAAAATTAAAAGTAACATCATCATAATCCCGTATAACATCGCAAAGACATCTTTGGTTGATTTGGCTAAATACATGCCGTAAAAAAATGATGTAATCAATCCCAAATTGATTGATGAAACATTTATCTTTACTGCACCCAAAACTCCAATAGATATTAACACCATTTCTAAATAACTATTGTTATAGAATAAACTATCTTTTTTTAGTGATTGAACTAAATTGAATTCTAAATATATATATACTAACAAACTAACTATATTTAAAATAACAAACAGCAATAAGTTATCGATCTTTTTATAAATCATAAAGTGCGTTAGAGTAATCACCAATGGAAAAAACAAATATATATATATATTTTGACTTGAGTTTCTCATTATGAATAAAAAGAGCACTACCATTATAGTCATTAGTCCATAAGCAACAAGAGCATTAGGTTCAAATAAAAATAGAGAAATAAATCCAGAAGGGACAATAACATATAGATTTTTTGGATCCTTTACCAGATAGAATATCAAAATTGGCAAAAAGATAGTTAGTCCAATATTATACTTTATTGTCGCAACAGCAAAAAAACTAATGACAAAAACATTAAACTTTCGAAACATATAAATCACCCTCGACTAATTATATAAAGGTTTGATGTCAGATAATATCAAAAAACGAGATTAAAAAAAAGATTGATTAAATAATCAATTCATTGAATATTTAATCAATCTAATATTCTCTATTTTTTTATTTTCAATCTTTTTAGAAAATCAATTCGCGGAATCATAATGACCCGACCACATTTGGCGCATTCCAATTTGAAATCTACACCAGTTCTTAAAATCTTCCAATCATAACTACCACAAGGGTGAGGTTTTTTGAGAGTAACAATTTCACCTACATTAAATTCAATAATTTTATTCATTTTCCTTTTTTACAATGACTTGTGGCAAGTCCATCTCAATATTGTGAGTGCTTAATATTTCCTTGACCTTTAATTGTGTTGCCCTTTGCACCCCATAATGTTCTTCGGTTTTGGTGATAATAGCAATGCCAATACTAGCACCTTTTTCACCTAAATTGGTTACTCCCCTCACAACTGGAGGTTCTAGAACTGATGGATTATCTTTTAATTCTATTGGTAGTTTTTCTTCTAGAATTTTAATTACTTCATTTAAATTATTACGATAAGGAATAGTAAATTCAACATAAGCTACTGAATTATTTAATGAGAAATTCTTTACTTCAGATATATTTCCGTTTGCGATAATCAACACTTCATTACGCCAATTCTTAATACGAGTTGTCTTTAAGCCAATATCGACTACTTGTCCTTTAAAGCCATTAACCTCAACAACATCGCCAACATCAAAATGGTGTTCAAAAATAATAAATAGTCCACTGATAAAATCAGTAATTAAGCGTTGGGCTCCAAGACCAATCACAAGTCCAGCAATTCCTAAACCTGCAAGTATTGGTGTAATATCAATACCCCAAACGCCAAGAAGGATTGCGATAACCACAATATATAAGATATAACGACTGAAACTAATGGTAACTTTGTAAATTGTTTGTCGTCTCTTTTTAAAAGGACCTTCACGCTTTACTACTTGACCCATTGCTGATTTAATAAGGTTGAATAGACCAAAACTAACAATAATTGTCACAATACTAGCTAAAATCCTACCAATTTGTTCATTGAAGAAATCTAAGAATTTTGTAAGCGAGAACGTACTCGCAAAATCAAAATCTAAGATATGCAAAATAGCAACCCCTGCTCCAGTTACTAATACTAAATTTATAATTGTATTTACAATAACTTTGGCATGGGATTTTTCTTTAAGCAACATCTTTTTCTTAAAAACCATCGCAACAAATAAGGCTATTATTATTAATGAAATAATAATGACTGTTACAGTTGGACTAAAAAATTTATCAAACACCAGTAGAAACATCTTTACCTCCATCATTATTGGCTAGGATTTCCTTCGCTAGTTCTCGATATTCTTTGGATCCCCGTGAATTTGGCGAAAAGCTTATAACACTTTTACCGTGCATCGGAGCCTCCTGAATATGACTAGAAGTTCCTATAACCGTATTAAAAGTTTTGTTTGGAAATAGATATCTTACTTTGTCAACGACTTTAAATCCGAGGGTATTACGATTATCCAATTTGGTAAGCAATATCCCTTCAATTTTAATATCTTTTGTTTTTTGTACTTCATTTATCTTTTTAACCATTTGAGTTAAAGCATCATACGCATAAAAGGCACATTCAACTGGAATAATTACCGAGTCACTGGCGCAGAGTGCATTGTCAACAATCGTTCCTAATGAGGGGGGACAATCAATTAAAATAAAATCATAGTCATCTTTGATCATCGCTACTTTTTGGGCTAAAACTCGTTTTTTATTTGTTGTTGTTACTAATACTTCCTCTAGTTTAGAAAGACGTACGGAAGAAGGAACAATATATAAATTGTTAACGTCAGTTTTAAGGATTATTGAACTATCCACAGTAGGATTAATAATAAAGTCTAATGAATCTAGAGTAATATTTTCACGATTAAAGCCTAATCCAATCGTAGCATTCGCTTGTTCATCCAAGTCGATGATTAATACCTTTTTTCCTTCAAATGCTAATGATGCCCCTAGATTCATAGTGGTGGTTGTTTTGCCTACTCCACCTTTAGGATTAGCGATAGCTATTACTTTTCCCATTTATTATTCCCTCCAAAAATTAAAGGTTTGTTTTTTATTTTGGCATAGCTCCTTGGATAGTCCTTTGGTGTCTTTTTAATCTTTTTGATACTAATTAAACTTCTTCCCCCTAAGTCTAATGGCAAATCAAATATATATATATCTTCCGTTTTTCCCCCTAATAATTTTATAGCATAATCAGCCTCAATCATTTCTTCTTCAAAGTTTTGACCTTTATAGGCAATAAAAACCCCATCTTGTTTAACATAACTAAAAGTTAGTTCCAGTAAAACATTCATTCTTGCTACCGCACGGGCGGTAACAATATCGAAGTGTTCCCGGTATTCATTTGCCTTGTCTTCTGCTCTTTCATTGAGAATAGTAACATCTGTTAAACCTAACTTATTTACAACCTCATTCAAAAAGATTGTTCTTTTTTGTGTTGGTTCAATGATAGTAATTTTAAGATGTGGAAAAATGATTTTTAAAGGCAGGCTAGGAAACCCTGCTCCACTTCCTATATCACAAAGGGTGTTTATTTTAGTTAAATCAACAACTTTAGCCATTAATAAACTATCATAAAAGTGTTTGATATATACTTCATCGTGATCAGTGATTGCTGTTAAGTTGAATTTTTGATTCCATTCAATTAATAATTGATAGTAATCTTCAAACTTCTGCAATGCTTCATCGGTGATTAAAAATGATAGTTCCTTTAATAATGACTTAAAATTCATCTTTTTTCCTACTCTCTAAATATACTAACAATACCGCAATATCACTTGGGTTAACTCCACTAATGCGATTAGCTTGAGCAATCGTTAATGGTCGAACCTTCTTTAGTTTTTCCCTTGCTTCACTTGCAAGGTTGGGAATATCATCATAATTAAGATTTACTGGTATCTTTTTTTCTTCAAGTTTTAATCTTTTTTTGGCCTCTTTATAGGCCTTATCAATATATCCTTGATATTTTGTTTCAATAGTAATTAAGTTGCATATTTCATCACTTAACGTTTGTTCACCGCCAATTAATGGAATTAGATCTTGATAGCTAATTCCTGGTCTCTTCATTAAATCGATAGCAGTAATAGTATCAGATAATGGTTGTGAACCAATACTTAGTAAATATTCATTAACTTCCACCTTTGGCGTTAATTTGATTTTACTTAATCGCAACTTTTCATCATCTATTAGTTGTCGCTTCTTGAGGAAGCGTTGATATCTTTCTTCAGAGATTAATCCTATTTCATAACCGTATTTCATCAAACGAACATCAGCATTGTCATGGCGTAATAATAGACGGAACTCAGCTCTCGATGTGAGCATTCGATATGGATCACTCACCCCTTTGGTAACTAAATCATCAATTAAAACGCCAATATAAGCTTCATCACGTCTTAATATTAATGGATCTTTATCTTGAATAGATAAGTGAGCATTGATTCCAGCCATTAAACCTTGACATGCTGCTTCTTCATAACCGCTGGTACCATTAACTTGTCCCGCAAAAAATAAACCTTTGACCCTCATTGATTCAAGCGATGGCTTTAATTCTAGGGGATCAATAGCGTCATATTCAATTGCATAGGCATAACGAGCAATGCGGGCATTTTCCAGTCCCGGAATGGAATGAACCATTTGTTCTTGAATATGATATGGCATACTGGTCGATAATCCTTGAATATATGTCTCACCAATATGTTTACTTTCTGGTTCCAAAAATATTTGATGGTGATCCTTATCAGCAAACCTGACAATTTTATCTTCAATTGATGGACAATATCTTGGCCCAACCCCCTCAATAACTCCCGAATACATACTTGATAAATGAACATTCTCTAAGATTATTCGATGAGTCTCAGCTGTGGTATGGGTTAAATAGCAAGGTGTTTGATCTTCAAATGCCAGCAACATATCTTCTGGAGTCTCATCACTAAAACGAAGTAAACCTTCAGTTCCAACCTCTAACGTTGTTTTACTAAAATCAATAGAATCAGTATAAACTCGTGGTGGTGTTCCCGTTTTTAAACGTAACAGCTTAAAACCAATTGAGGCAAGGGATTTCGATAAGCCATAGTTAGCTCTTTGCTTATCAGGTCCACATTCAGTTATTTCTTGACCAACAAGAACTCTAGAAGAGAGGAATGTCCCCGTCGCAATAATAACCTTTTTACAAGAATAAGAGGTTCCATCTTCTAAAATTACCCCTGCAACTTCATTATCTTTGATTATTAATTCATCAACAAAACTCTCATGAAGATCTAAGTTTTCTTGAGCCGCTAATACTTCTTGCATATAGCGAGGATATTCAACCTTATCTGATTGAACTCTTAATGCCTGTACTGCCGGACCTTTTGAGATATTCAGCATCTTCATTTGAAGGTAGGTACGATCAGCAGCTTTGCCCATTTCCCCACCTAAGGCGTCAATCTCTCTAACGATTACTCCTTTTGCTGGGCCACCAATGGAAGGATTACATGGCATATTACCTATAGTCTTTAAGTTACCAGCTATTAATAGTGTTTTATTGTTTAAACGTGCTGAAGCAAGTCCCGCTTCAATTCCTGCGTGACCGCCTCCAATTATTATAATATCATACATTTTATTCACTTACTAAAACCAACCTAACGCTTTGCCCACAATAATTATGATTATTATCGTGATAGCAATTAACATTCCTACTAATGTATCTTTTGTTTTTTGCCATTTATCTTGGCGTAAAACTTTTTTATGCTTTAAAACAATCTCTTTTCTTTCTTTAGAAAGAGGTAATTCTTCCGAACAAAAATCACAATGGAGATTTATGGTCGGATTGTCTTTGTGACACTTTGGACAAATCATATATATCTCCTCTTTTTCATATTATAACACAATATACAATTATAAAAAAAGATTATTATATAAAGTTTGAAAATAAAAAGGTTGATCACAACCCTTTTATTTGCATTTAATAATAGTACCGTATGTATCTGGGGTAATATTACCGGCATTTGACTCATCAGTGTCAATATGCATTGCAAGTCCAAAGTCATCGCGTACTCGAACTACTACGTCTCCGAAGACTAAACTTCGATCTTTAGTATTGACTTTGACACAAACAACATCACGATCTTTTACACCTAATTCTTCTGCATCTTTAGGAGTTGCATGGATGTGTCTTTTCGCAACTATTACGCCCTCTTTAATTTCAATTTGACCTGCAGGGCCTTTAATAATGCATCCTGGAGTACCTTCTATATCTCCAGATTCTCTAATAACAGCTTCAATTCCAAGTGTTCTTGCATCAGTTGCTGATACTTCAACTTGGGTTTTTCCACGACATGGACCTAATATTACAACATTAGCAATACTTTTCTTTGGTCCAATTACTTCAACTCTTTCTTCTGCCGCATATTGTCCGGGTTGTGATAACATTTTTTTGATTGTTAACTCGTAACCTTTACCAAATAATATTTCTAAATCTTCTTGTGATACGTGGACGTGGCGAGCAGATGTTTCAACTAAAAATTCTTTACTCATCGTTCTATCCTTTCTTCATTTTTATTGTTATTTCTTATTAATATTATTATACCAAAAATATCTCAAATCAACAAGTATTTTGTCAGTAAAACGTTTTTGTCCTTGGTTAATTAAAAATTATTTTAAAAATGCTTAAAAAAATGATATAATATTACGAAACAAAGGAGGATTTTATGAAACTAGGAATGATATCTTTAGGGTGTTCTAAAAACTTAGTTGACTCAGAAATGTTTTTAGGACTAGCCCAAAAATATAATATTACAATTGTAAACAATATAGCTGAAGCTGATATCTTAGTTGTTAATACTTGTGGTTTTATCGAAAGTGCTAAAAAAGAAGCACTTGACACTATTTTTGAATTAATTGATTATAAAAAAGATGGTAAGATAGTTATTGCGATGGGGTGTTTAGTTGAACGCTATTTTGATAACTTAAAGTCAGAAATACCAGAAGTTGATTATTTTATCCCCATCAAAGACTATCATCGTTTAGGAGAAATATTTGAACAAATAACCCAAACTTCTTCTTCAAAAGATTTCTATCTTAACCCCCTTGATCGAGTTCTGACAACTCAACCTCATAGTGCTTATATAAAGATTGCTGAAGGATGTAATAACCGCTGTAGTTATTGTGCCATTCCTTTGATTAGAGGTCCTTTTAGAAGTAGAGATTTAACCTCAATAATTGAAGAAGCAAAAGGCCTTGCTAAACAAGGTGTGAAAGAAGTGACTTTAATTGCGCAAGACACAACTCGATATGGGACTGATTTAACTCCAAAATCATCACTTAAGGACTTACTTGAACAGTTATCAGAAATTGAGGGACTTGAAATAATTCGCTTCCTATATCTCTATCCCGATGAAATAACTAAAGAACTCATTCATACTATTAAAAATAACAATAAAATTGCCCCTTATTTTGACATTCCATTACAACATGCATCTGATAAAATATTAAAAGCGATGAACCGTCGGGGAACTAAAAGTGAAGCTATAGAACTAATTGACTATATCCGAAAGGAAATACCTGATGCAATTATTAGAACAACTATGATAACTGGTTTTCCTGGCGAAACTGATGAGGATTTTGAAATATTACATAATTTCATCAAAGAGGTTCGTTTTGACCGATTAGGAGTATTTAGTTACTCGGAAGAAGAAGATACCCCAGCCTATAATTTTAATTATAAAATTGACCAAAAAATAAAGGATAAACGGGCTCGTATAATTGCAAGTACGCAAAAAGAAATCTCATTGGCTTTACATCAGAAGTTGGTTGGTAAATCATTTAAAGTTATCATAGATTCGTTTGATCCTATACGCAATCAATACCGGGCAAGGTCATATGCTTTTGCGCCTGACAATGTCGATGGGTATATATATGTTGATGATGACCAAAATATTATTGTAGGTAATATCTATCAAGTTAAAATAACCAAGGCTCACCCTTATGATCTAGAAGGTATAATTGAAAAATAACCCAAATTGCTTTAATGGTTGGCCTATATCTGTTATAATGAAGGAACAAAGGAGGATTTCATTATGAGTACCTGGAATTTAAATGCCCTATACCTTGGATTTGATGATCCTAATTTTACAAATGATGTTGAGAAATTTAAAGAAACTGTGGAAAAAGCTTTAGCTTATTCTCATACCATTGATGACAACGATAATTATCGTGATGTATTATACAACTTATTAAAGTTGTTCGAAGAATTAGAATTAGTGGCCGGTAAAGTTTTTGCGTATATTAGTTTAAACTTATCTAGCGATACTGGGAATGTTACTGCCCAAAACTATCGGGTACAATTACAACAATATTCCGCAAAGATAACACTATTAAATTCTAAGTTATTAAAATATGTAGCCCAAATTCCTAATCTTGATGATGTTATCAATAGTGATGAATTTTTAAAAGCGCATAGTTTTATTATCAGAGAACAAAAAGAATTTGCTAAACATCAAATGGAGCCAGAACTAGAAGTTCTAGCCACTAGAATGAGCCAAAATGGTTCTTCACTCTTTAATCAAATGCAACGCTATTTAACCTCTACTGCTGAAATTGAATTTAGAGGTAAATTGCTATCATTATCAGAAATTAGAAATCTAGCCTCTGATAGTGATCCAGAGATTAGAAAACAAGCATATGAGGCAGAACTTCAAATATATAAAAAGATTGAAGATGCCATGAGTTTTGCGATTAACGGCATTAAAGGTGAAGTAAATACACTAACTGAAATGCGCGGTTTTGAAAATGTATTAGAAGAAGCCTTATTAAAGTCACGTTTAAAGAAGGAAACTTTAGATAGTTTACTTGAGGCAATGCGCGATTATCTACCTGAATTTAGAAAATATTTGCGGCGAAAAGCGGAAATACTCGGTCATCAAAATGGCCTTCCTTGGTATGATTTATTCGCACCTATGGGCGCTAGTAGCACCAAATATTCGATTGAAGAAGCCCAAGAATTCATTCTTAATAACTTTGCTACCTTTAGTGAAGACTTAAGAAATCTTGCAAAAAGGGCTTTTGAAGAAGAATGGATTGACTATTTCCCTCGCAAAGGAAAAGTTGGGGGAGCCTTCTGTAACAACCTTAGAGCGATAAAACAAAGCCGTATTTTAACTAATTTTACTGGTTCAATAGGTGATGTTGTTACCCTTGCTCATGAACTTGGACATGCATATCATGGCGATCAAATCTTTAATGAGTCAATTTTAAATTCAGCTTATACTATGCCAGTAGCAGAAACGGCTTCTACTCTTTGTGAAACAATTGCTAAGAAGGCTGCATTTAAAGCAGCTACTAATGATGATGAAAAATTGCACATCTTAGAAACCGAACTTCAAGATTCTACTCAAGTAATAGTTGATATCTATAGCCGTTACTTGTTTGAAAGCAATCTTTTTGAAGCAAGAAAATCATCAATCCCAAACGCAAAACGCTTAAATGAAATGATGCTCGAGTCTCAAAAAGAAGCTTATGGTGATGGTCTTGACCCAGAGTATTTAAACAGTGGGATGTGGATTTGTAAGTCTCATTACTACAGTGGTTATTTAAGTTTTTATAACTTTCCATATGCTTTTGGGTTATTGTTTGCGAAAGGAATTTATGCTAAATTCTTAGAGCAAGGTCAAAAGTTTGTGGCACAAGTTAATAAACTATTAAGATTAACTGGACAAATGACAGTTGAAGATGCTGCTAAAACCGTTGGTATTGATGTAACTGATCCAACCTTCTGGCGTAATGGTTTAGAAGTAATTAAAGAAGATATTAGCTACTTCTTAAAAATAACTGAAGATAAAGTTAAATAATAATCAATAAAGGTCTTTAACAAGTTTGTTAAAGACCTTTTTCAATTAAAAATGAGGTTAATAAATTAACCCCATTTATTTTTATTCTTCAGTTTCGATAGGTGTTTGTACAACCTTAACCTTACTGATAACTTTTTCATCTACTTCCATAATCTTGAAAGTACAATTACCGAAATTTACTTCAGCGTGGTCATTATCTTCAGGCAATCGACCTAGTAGACCAATAATAAATCCACTTAGGGTATCGTAATCATCAACCGGCAAACCGATATTTAATAATTCTTCTACATCATCTAGGCCAGTAAGACCTTCAATAATATATTCATTTTCATTGATGGCTTGAATATCGATTTCTTCTTCATCATACTCATCAAAGATATTACCCACTATTTCTTCAATTAAATCTTCAATAGTAACAATACCAGCAGTACCACCATATTCATCGATTACAATTGCCATATGAACTTTTTGGCTTTGCATTTCTTTGAATAGGTCACTAATTTTTTTAGAGTCAGGTACATAATAAGCTGTTCGAATAATGTCTTTAATACTGAAATTACCTTCAACATATTTTTCCTTATATCTCAATAAGTCTTTAACATGTAAGATACCAATTATATTATCAATGTTGTTTTCATAAACAGGAAATCTAGTATATTTTTCATTAAATACTAAATTAACTACTTCATCGATATTAGCATCAATTGGAATGCCGATAATTTCGGTACGGTGAGTCATGATTTCTGATACTTCAGTGTCATCGAATTCAAAGATATTATTAATCATCTCTTTTTCCGATTCATCGATAACACCACGGTCGCCACCAACAGCAACCATCGTTCTGATTTCTTCTTCGGTGATAGGATTATCTTCTTGATTAGGATCTATTCCCAGTATTCTAATCATTAGATTGGTTGAAATGGTTAAGAACCAGACGAATGGTCGAAGAATTGTTGCGATTATCCTTAACATACCAACTAATCTAAATGCGATAGCTTCAGGCTTTTTCATCGCTAATCGTTTTGGAACCAACTCACCAAAGACAATTGTTACATATGATAACAATACTGTAACAATAATGATGGCTAGAGTTTTACCAACATCAGGTGTAATTAACGGTAATTTTGCAAGAATATTTCCTAAGTCCTCAGCAAATGCTTGGGAAGCGGATGCTGATGCAAAGAATCCAACAAAAGTAATTCCACTTTGAATTGTCGATAAAAATCTCGTTGGTCTAGAGATAAACCTTTGTACTTGCTTTGCCTTCTTATGGCCGTTATTAGCCATTTCTTCAATTTTATTTCGGTTTACTGAGATTATTGCTATTTCACTAGCAGCAAACAAAGCGTTAAAAATAATTAAAACTAATAGTAAAATAATACTACCTGGCATCGCACATCACCCCTTCGATTGTGTTGTGATGGCTACTACCACTGTTTAATTGAGTTCTCGGGTCGCCCTTAGAGTCCTCGTCGCTACTGTCTTTCATATTTCCTCCATTTGATTTTATATAAAAATAATATATATAATATTATACCACTTTATGATTCTATGTCAAGTGTTATGTGTAGTAATACCCCTTACCCACTAACAAGAGTAGTGGTTATTATCATTATTATATCCATAAATGTATATTTTAATTGCAGGATATTATTCTTCTACAATTTTTTGTAATCCCCACAAGATTTCCACCATAGCCCAAGTATCTTGTTTACAGTATTCCCTTAAGGCTAGATACTTCTCTTGATATTCCGTTTCCGTAAAATGAGGTAATTGACTATATACGAGTACCGCCTCTGTACCATTACGGACCCCTAAATTTGCATAGGAAAGGTCTGAAAAAAGCGGTAATACTTTTTTAATTGAATAGGATCCTGCCATTTTGTTATGATAGTAATTAATACTTCCAGCCCAAGCTTCTGCTTCGTCAGGAGTAAGATACGGATGGGCATAAGGTAAAAACATTTTTTTGTTACCGGTTAATACATGTAATAAATCAAAGATGTGATCACGAATCTTCAATAAGCTTTCCGCATACTCAGGGAATAATTGAGCTAACTCTTTTAGCCTAGTCTTTTCAAAAGCTTCATTATAAACAATAACGGTACCACCATTTGATAAATCAATCGTTTCAATCATCTTTTTAACTAACTCTTCCCGGTGATCTTGATGGTCAGTAGCTAAAAAATCATGGTGATCACGTACCTTATCACACTTTCCGCGCTCTTTTTCAACGTGAATTGAAAACTGAAAGAGGGATTGACTATAAGGTTTTTCCCCCTTGTAACGAGGAATCGGACAACCAAAAGTTTCGAAGTCTAAGTGGTAAAGTGGGTACTTTAGATCATTGATTACCATCTTAATTTTTTCTTTATTAATATAGGTACTATTATCGGTAATACACTGATATTGAATAATATTATATTGTTTATCAAGGTAATTAAGCGGTACATCAGTCATTTTATACATTCCCCGATTAATTAGTTCATACACCGTAAATCGTTCTTTTTTCCTTCCATTTTGAACCGAAAAAGCCCAGTGTTTCTTCATATATTCAAGGATTGAACCTTCAATTGAAACTTTCTTGAAACATACTGGTTTAAATCTACATTGAGTACTTTTCTTTAGTTCACAGAACTCCCCAACATTATTGTTGGTTATTGATAGATTTTCTAAATATCTTTCGATAGTTCTTTTTTGATCATCAATTATTAATTGATACTCTTTGGTGATGGTTGTCATATCAATTAAGGTAATGAGAGAACGACCATTCTTGTCTAAACCATAATAAGGTTTACCATCTACATATGTTCCATCAAATATATAATCTCCAGTTAAAACAACTAAGTAATATTTAATGGAATCAATTAGTTCTTCTTTTCCTTGTTGTCTTAAACTATTTTCAATTATATATCTTTCCACAGCAAGGTCAAATACATATCGTCCAGTGCCATCACTTCCATAACGATTAAAAAGCTTTGCTCGATGTCGTTCGTAATCTTTAATTGATAAACGATCTGTTTCAATATTATCTAATAAATCCTCTCGCAAATAAAGGATTCCCTTAGGGCCTCTTACAAAGATTGATTCATATATATCTTCTTTACTGTCAATTGTAAGAAAGTCTTCTTCACTATCTTTTTTTATCTTTTTCCCTAATTTAATGAACTTATTGGATGTTGTACCTTTCACCTCAAATATTTTTATTCCCTCATCAGTTTCTAAGTATCCATCCAAATAACAAAAATATTCATTTTCTCCTTCTTCAAAAGAAAATAGTTTTTGTTCTTTAGTAGTTTTACTATAATGAACATCGCCACCAAAAAGCTCACTTATCTTTTTACCGGCTATTATTTCTATTTCAGTAAAATATTCTTGCATCGCTTCTAGTTGAGCATTTGATTCAATCGTTAAATCCTCACCAGTTTCCTCATCAAACATACTATAAAATATATCTCGCATTTCTTCCTTTTCATCATCAAATTCACCTTCAGGAAGGTTATATACATCCTCAACATCAATTCCATGAATGCTCTTAACATGATGTAAAGAACGAAATTTATACATATCATAAAGGGGACAAAAATTTGGACAACGAGTTAGATTTTTAAAAAGCGATTTTGATATGCGCATAGCGATCACCTCTTCAAGTTAATTATAATTGATAGCACGACAAAAAGCAAGGAAAATAAGGTAATCTATTTTGTTATAGATTACCTTATTATTTTCATTATTTAATTATTTTCTGAATCACCAAATTGCATTGTATATAGTTCTCGGTACAATCCTTCTGGCTTATTCATTAATTCTTGATGGCTTCCCCGCTCTATTATTTCTCCATCTTTAATAACTAAAATAATATCAGCATTGACAATAGTTTTCAAACGATGGGCGATAACAAAACTAGTTCGGCCTTTCATTAAATATTCCATACTTTTTTGAATATTAATCTCTGTTCTGGTGTCAACACTACTAGTTGCTTCATCTAGTACTAAGATGGTTGGATTAGATAGTATCGTACGTGCAATAGAGATTAATTGACGTTCTCCGTGAGAGAAGTTGCTGCCGCCTTCTTTTACGCGTGAATAGTAGCCTTTTGGAAGACGTTCAATAATGTCATGCACTTGCGCAAGCTTGGCTGCTTCAATAACTTCTTCTAGGGTGGCATCAGGTTTACCATACTTGATATTTTCTAAGATTGTTCCTGAAAAAAGATATGTATGTTGTAAAACAACTCCAACATTTTTTCGTAAACTCTTCTTAGAATAATCAAAGATACTTTGGTTATCAATTAAAATGTCTCCACTGGTATGATCATAATATCTGGTTAATAAATTAATTATTGTTGTTTTACCACTACCAGTTGGACCAACAATTGCGATCATCTGACCTGCTTCAGCTTTGAATGAGATATTCTTTAAAACTGCTTGACCCTCATTATAACCAAAGGTAACGTTCTTAAATTCAACTTTTCCTGATACATCAGTCAACTCATTTTTACTTTCGTTTAAGTATTCACTTTCTTGATCAATTAACTCAAAGACCCTGTCTGCTCCAGCGATTGCTGAAGAGATGATGTTAAATAGTTGAGCTAAGTTATTAATCGGTCGAATGAATTGACGAGAGTATGTTGTGATACCTTGAATTTGTTGAACTGATGCTACTGCTGAACCAAAGGAGATATTTAGATAGGCTCCAATACCAACAATTAAAGCATATGATAAATTGTTTATAAAGTTGGTGATTGGCCAGGCAAAACCTGATAAAACTTGAGCTTTGAAGCCTACTTTTTTCAACTCATTGTTTTTTACTTTAAACTTGTCGATGACATTTTGTTCTTGGTTATATAGTTTTACCACCTTTAAACCAGTAATAGTTTCTTCCGTTACTCCATTCAAATCAGCAATTTTCTCTTGTTGACTAAGGAATAAGCGATAACTCTTTTTCGCAATAAACACTGTAGCAAAAACCATTAATGGCAGGATCGCTATTGGTATTAACGATAACCTCCAACTGACCAAAAACATCAATATTCCAGAACCAATTACAGTAACAATACTGATAATAAATTGCGGAACACTTTGAAGGAGAGCCATCATTACCACTTCAATATCATTAGTTAAAGTACTCATAATAACCCCGTGAGGGTTTTTATCATAGTATCTTATAGGCAACAGTTGTAACTTCTTAAAGGCATCTGAACGCATTTTTTCGGTTGTTTTATTTGCTACAATCGCCATCAATCGTTGATGCAAGAAATTCATAATTGCGCCTACAACAGCTAACGCAACTAGCGATAAGAAGATTAGGAAGATTGCTTCTAGATTTATTACCTCAACATCATTTATATAATCGCCAATGGCATGATAAATGATTAGTGGATTTACTATGTTAACTACTGAATACACAATCACCGATAACGCTATAATCAATAAACCAAGTTTATTGTTTTGAGCCATGTAATTCCATACTCTTTTTAATACTTTCTTTTGGTCTACTTTTCGCTTAGGGGCTACCATGCCTCGATATCTTCTATTCATTGTCTACACCCCCAAATTGTGAATTATAGATTTCACGATATACTTGACTTGTTTTTAATAACTCTTTATGAGTTCCAAAGCCATCAACTTGGCCACGATTATTTAATACAATAATCTTATCTAAATCTTTAACCGTTGAAATCTTTTGTGCAATTATTATCGTTGTCATTTGTTTAGACAATTTATTAATTGAATCTTTAATTAAAGCTTCACTCTTGGCATCTACTGCACTAGTAGAGTCATCCAAGATTAATATTTTCGGTTGTCGAACAAACGCTCGGGCTAGTGATACCCGTTGTCGTTGTCCACCTGATAGGTTAGTTCCTTGTTGAAGAACTTCGCTTTCATATTGATTATCACGCTCTTGAATGAAATTACGGGCAGCCGCATAAGTTGCTGCTTCTTCCATTTCATCAATACTAGCATCCTCTTTACCTTGGCGAATATTACTACTAATTGTACCAGAGAAAAGAATACTTTCTTGAGTAACAAAAGCTATTTGCTTTCGTAGTTCATTGATATCATAATTTTTAATATTGATACCATCAATTAATAATTCACCTTTAGTAACATCATATAAGCGAGGAATTAGTTGGACCAAGGTAGTTTTACCGCTTCCGGTAGAACCAATAATGCCGACAACCTCATTTGGTTTAATATGAACATTTATGTTTCTCAATGTGCAATTCTCATTGATGCTTTCTTCATCTTGATAAGCAAAACTAACATCTTTAAATTCAATTTCACCATTTAATTCAAAATCAACAATGGCATTAGGATCATTTATTAGATCTATTTTCTCTAAGAACAATTCATTAATTCTTCGAGCACTAACCTCAGCTCGAGAGACATGAATTAACAGCATCGCCACCATTATTAATCCGAACAGAACGTTATTAACATATGAGATTGAGGCCATTATGTCACCCACACCTTCTAATACTGGTTCAGTACCTGTTAGAAGATAGGCCCCATAATATATAATCCCAGCAATCGCTAAAGACGTAACTATACTGATTAAAGGATCAGTAAAAGCCATTACTTTACCAACTTTAATGTTAACATCGGTATAATCTTTATTAACTTTTTCAAACTTAGTTAGTTCAACTTCTTCACTAACAAATGTTTTAATTTCACGAGCAGCAGAAACATTTTCTAATAAACGGTTATTTAAAGTATCTAGTTCAATTTGAACACGGCGAAAATGTTTGCTTGCATTAGCCATTATGATACCGGCACCAATAATTAAAATTGGAACTGCCACCAAAACAATAAAGAATAAGTTTGGACTAGTAATAAAGGCCATTATTAAACCACCTATTAAAAAGAGCGGTGCTCTAATTAATATCCTAAAGGACATCGCTAATATTTGTTGGATTTGATTACAGTCACTTGTAATTGTAGAAATTAAGCGACCAGTGGTTAATTTATCCACATTATTGAAAGATAAGTACTGAATCTTAGTAAATGCTTCATTTCTTATTTCTTCAGTAACTTTTTGACTTACATACTGACTAAATAAGTTATTTAAAACAATACAGATAATTGCTACAAAAACAATTGCTAGCATTATTATTGATCGCTTAAGTGCATAACTTAAGTCCTTATTAGCGATTGCATAATTGACAACATCTTTCATAATGTATGGTAATATCAAATTTATCCCGACGTCTAGAACAACAAACAATAATGCTAGTCCTGATGCCAAGGGGGTACGCCATACGCGTTTATATAATGTAAATAGGTTTTTCATTGTTTCCCTCCAATTGTCTAATCATCTACTTGCTACGTTTAATATGTTCACTCCCTGGAGTTTTTAAATAGTTTTTATATATATCATTAATTAATTTTTCTTTATACAGTAATTCTCTTTGGTTAAGATCAGGAGATTCATCAGTTATGATAACTAATGAAATGCCTAATAATTCTTCCTTTGGTAATTCATTCATTACCAGAATGCTATACTCTTTCTTACCTTTTTTAAACTTTAACTCATAACGATCATTATTAAATTCAAAAATTAAATCTTGAGTATTTCTTTTAAAAACCAAATCATTCAAAGTATTAACGATTAAAGCGGATAATTTTACTTTTAAATCTGAATTATCAAAAAATTCACAATCCATTATTTCCTTTAAATCATTAACAGAAACCACACAATCAACATGATGACTGAGGTATAAATCAACATTTGCATTGGTTATTTCTTGAGTAGTAATGTATACCATATAGATGTTTTGATTCTTATTAAAATAGTTTTTATAAAGATTTGCTTCAATTTGAAAGCTAAATATTACATCAGATAACAACTTTTTTTGTTTGGTTCGACTAATTTCATAGGTATTATTGACATCATCAGTTACAAGAAAAGGTAGTTGTTCATCATTTCCATCAATAAAGTTTGCTGCTTTTCTTGCAAAACTATCAACTTCTTCAATAGCTTTAATCTTAATCCCGAGGTCTAATTCAACAATATCGGAAAATCCTACTCTTTTTAAGGATTGATCAATAGTTTCATTTACCGCTATTTTAGGATCAATTAAAGCAACAACTTTTAAGGAATCATCGCTTAATGCTTGAAGTAATTTTGGAGTATTATTTACTCTAACCTTAGGGTAATATTCAAGATATCCACTTTCAAAGTTTTCAACAATTACAAACCCTTGCAGATATTCTTCTGGGCCGTTTTGACCAATTGGTACCACAAAGCACCTAAAGTTTTCCTGATTACAGATATCACTAATTATACTTTTTACATTTTCCTTAATTATAATTGTATCAGTAAGGATTTGAATTCCGTCAGATACATATATATCTTTTGCTTTTTGGACCTTTTCTTGCCCAATAATTTCAACAAGTTCTATACTAGCATCAATCAATTCATATTCATTTGTTAAATATTCTAAATGGAAAAGTGGTCTGCCAATTGATTCTAAAAATTCAAAAATGGTCATTTCAGTATCAACGTGGTATTCCAATTCATTAACAAAAATTCTCATTTTCTACTCCTTGAAAAATTTATACTGTTCTATAATAATACCATTTAAATTGAGTTTTGTCTTTTAATTTAATAGGTTCTATAAAAAACTTTGTGCTTTTGTGGTTTTCATTCAAATTAATCAGTTGAAAAAACTTTGTGCTTTATGATATTAAAAAAGGTTATCCTGAATTAGGGGTAACCTTTTTAATTCATTC